>Ga0181522_10001328_pt1 | contig 15240 bp, 8 predicted proteins | sample PEATcosm2014_Bin_27_FD_121103 | JGI IMG/M metagenome (GOLD analysis project Ga0181522, IMG submission 121103) | Peatland microbial communities from MTU Mesocosm Facility, Houghton, MI, USA - PEATcosm2014_Bin05_10_metaG | ecosystem: Environmental > Terrestrial > Soil > Wetlands > Peat | place... | reverse complement strand
AGCTCGCCTCCGCTTCACCAGCCGAGCGTCATCCTGAAGGAGAAGAGGAAGTTTGAGAAGGAAAAATCATTGAACTGCATGTGTGCCAATTCCAAACTGTCTCAACAGAGGGGTTCACCCCAACGACCTGTGTCAAAACTGTACCAGAATCCCACGCTTGGCGTACGCCCAAGGCGGATTCACCCGACGCCTGTTCCGTTTGTTCCAGTTGAAGAGCGGCGGTGGATGCAACGCATTGAGGGCACAAGCCTTATTTAGTAGCTTGTCCTTTCAATCCCCACCGCCCCTATCAGAACATCCCCTTATTTTTCAACGACTTCCCGTCTCCCCTCATTTCCACGTACCAAAGACGTACCAAACTCTCGCGGATGCTGCGGGTGTTGCGGATTTCGCGGGTGCCGGATCGACGAGAAAATACTCGCAATACTCGTAATACCCGCAATCCCCATCACGCGCCCGCCTTCGCCGCCGGGATGTCGATCCGCCGTTCCTCGATCAATTCGAACAATCCCTCACGCGTCGCCAGGACGAAGCTGATCCTCTTCCATTCCGCTTCGTTGAAAACTAACTCGCCGTTCAACGCGTACGATCCTACGCCCCCCGGAAACGTGAACCATCGCGTGTGTACGTGCCCGCCCATCACAGTCCAATAGATTCGCGTCTTCATTTTTCGGGTTCCCCCCGCCTGCGCTTCCAACTCTGCGCTGATCTTTCCCGTCCACTCGTCCATCATCAATTCCACAGCGCCCTGGTCTGGATCGTCATCTCTTCGTGAAAACATCCGGTCGTTCACGGCCCAGTTCGGGACGCGAATCGCGGGAAGGATCGTGGATCCGCCAGGGACATCAACGCGGTCCGCTTGTCCGCGAAGCTCATTACGGACGTGTGATCGACTTCGACTTCCACTTCCGCGTACGGTGAGCGCTGGAAAGTGCTGCTCCCGGAGACATATTCCCGGACCTGTTGGATTAAATCACCGCGACAGAAAATCTAGCCGAGCGCCAGGACGATGATCGATCAGTTTGGCGCGCCGGCGGCGGTGTCCCTGGGCGGATTCCTAATTAACAACGTGGCGACGCCGATTTTGCCCCGCCACTGGCAAAGAAATCCGTTGATTCCAAGGGGAGGGATAGACGGGGAAGAATCTCACATCCGCATCAGTCAGATCCTTACGGAGGTGCCGTCCACCGGGCGTTTGCGCGAGAAACGCAAATTTCTCACGGATCGCGGTTTCGACTCGATCTGCAATTGCTAGGCTGGACTATTCTTTGATGTATCGCCAGGTTTCGACAAGATCTATCGCTGCCTGCGGAGCAAGAACATAGCGCACGCTCATTTAGGTTTGGCTTTTCAGCTTCCAAAAGCCAGCGATCTTGTTCTTCTTGAGTCTCCACCAAACGGAGCAAGACTTGCTCGACGCTGCTGGAACCGGTCGCCTGGAGTAGCTTTTGGATTCTGGCCGCAAGGGCCGCGTCATGGATTTCGATGTTCATGACTTCATCCTACAGGATCGTGTCAAATCCGTTCTTATCGTAGCTGCCCAAAGCAAGGCCAACTATGCGGCAAGTCGTTCGCGCGCTCCATGGAGAGTCTTGGGAATCGATTCAGGAAAGCCAACGGTGCCAAGAAGAGAAGCAAAGGAATGTAGGGCTTGCTCTTGCAGCAGGATTGCTCGTAGCTCAAAAGTCGTTGTTGGCTCGGTTCGTCATTCGCATTCCCAGGACTTCGAACCGCTGGATAGGATAATCAGTTTATCGGAACGGGCATACGTTCGATAAACGCTTTGGAGTGATGCTCTAAACGATAACCATAGCCTGCGTGATCCCAGGCAGATGGGCCGTGCGTTGCTCAGTGGCGCTTGATCACAAACGTATGGGAGTCAGGGACCCGAAAACTGACAGGATGGCGTCGGCGTTCGAACACGGTGCCCTTGAGAGAGCGGCAAGAGGTTCTTGATGGGAAGGACGGATAAAGCGTCGGGATGCAGAAAACAGAGCGGTTCCTGCCGACGCGGAATAAATTGCTTCTCCACCTGCGAGTCTTCCTTCGTCTACAATACACGTACCTCTAGCGCTCCAGGAGAACCGTCGATGGCCAAGTACGCCCTCGCTTCGCGTTTGCTCTCGTTCGCAGTTGTCGCGATCCTGTTTTCGCAGTTGTGGCAATCGCTGGCGTCCCCTCCTCCAGCCGCGGAACAATCAACCAGCGGCGCCCCTAATGGATTGACTTGCGAGGCCATGTCGGAACCACTAGGCATCGGCACAACGCAGCCTCGGCTGTCATGGCGACTGAATGACGCTCGCACCGGCGCGCTGCAGAAAGCCTACGAGATTCGCGTTGGTACTGCGCTCGAAAAATTGAATCAGGCTCAGCCAGATGTATGGGATACCGGAAAAGTCGAGTCGCACGATTCCGTGAATGTTGCTTACTCAGGGCCGGCTCTCATCTCGCGACGACGCTATTACTGGCAAGTTCGCGTGTGGGACGCCGATGGCAAGCCCTCCGACTACAGCAAGCCGAGCTGGTGGGAAATGGGATTGTTGTCGCCGAAAGACTGGAAAGCTCAGTGGATCACTCGCGATCTGCCTGTCGAGCGCGGCGACTACGACTCCAACCCAGAGTGGATTTGGGCGGTGACGGAGGATGCACTCTCCAAAGCCACCCCCGGAAAACGCGAGTTTCGCCTTGATTTTATGCTGGCGCAGAAACCAAAAAACGCCGTTCTCCTGATTACCGGCAAAGACAATATCGCGGCGTGGATCAATGGGAAACCTGTCCTTGAGGCGTCCCCCATGGGTAAGTTTGGGCGGCCGCGCGATCCGTGGGGAACATTTCACGAGAGCACGGTCAGCGATTTGAACGTCGGGAAAAACTCCATCTCCGCCGAGGTGACGGTGTACGAAACGGGGGGAGCCAAATCACCGGTCACCGCAGGCTTCATCGCCATGCTCCGCCTCGAAATGCCCGACGGTACAATCCAGCGAGTCATATCCGGCAGCGACTGGAAGACCACCGAAGCACAAAACGCTTCGAACTGGACCGCCAAAGATTTCGACGACAGCGCATGGCCCAAGGCCGGCGTCGCCGCGCAAATTGGAGCCAGCGTGCTCGGGACGCCGTGGCCCCCGGAAGCCGTCTGCTGGCTCGCGCGCGATTTCCATGTGAGGAAAGCAGTGCGTGCCGCGCGGATTTACTCAACGGCCCTCGGCGCCTACCAGCTTTATCTAAATGGCAAGCGCGTTAGCGCGGATGTTCTGGCCCCGGGCTGGACCGACTATCGCAAGCGCATTCCCTATCAAGTCTACGACGTGACGACCGCGCTCCGCCCCGGTTCAAACTCCTTGCGCGCTATCCTCGGCGGCGGATGGTACGCCGACGGCCTCGGCTGGCTTCAGGTTCGTTACAACTTCGGCCCGCCTCCGGTTCGTATCCTCGGCCAGCTCGAAATCGAATACATCGACGACACGCGCGAAACTGTTGCCACCGACGATTCGTGGAACGCCGCCTCGTCCGCGATCCTCAGCTCCGACATTTACAACGGAGAAGTCTACGACGCTCGCCTCGACAAGCAGAATTGGACCGCCTCGGTTTCGCCACAAACCGGTTGGGAGAAGGTTGTTGTAGCGAATTCTCCGCAAGCTCCACTCGTCGCTCAGGACTATCAGCCGATCCGGCCCCACGAAACCCTCTCGCCGAAGAGCGTGACCAATCCTTCGCCGGGGGTTTACGTCTTCGACCTGGGCCAAAACATGGTCGGTTGGGCGCGCTTGCACGTTTCCGGAAAAGCCGGAACAAAAGTGCGGCTGCGTTTCGGCGAAGTCCTCAAACCCGATGGCGACGTTTACACCGAAAATCTGCGCACCGCGGAAGCCACCGACACCTACATCTTGCGCGGAGGTGGCGACGAAGTATTCGAGCCTCACTTCACCTTTCACGGATTTCGCTATATTCAACTGACCGGATTTCCGGGAACGCCCGCGCGCGACGCCGTCGAAGGCATGGCTTTCTATACTAGCGCTCCGTTCACAATGAAGTTCCACACGGCAAACAACACGCTCAATCAGCTTTGGAGCAATATCCTGTGGGGCCAGCGTGGAAATTTCCTCAGCGTCCCCACCGACTGTCCCCAGCGCGACGAGCGCCTCGGCTGGATGGGAGACGCCGAGGTTTTCTGGCGCACAGCCACCTTCAATGCCAACCTCGCGGCTTTCTCCCATAAATTCACTACCGATATTCGCGACGCGCAAAGCGCCGCCGGTGCATTCGCGGACGTGTCTCCGCGAGTAGGTCCAACCGGCGAAAGCGTCGCGGGCTGGGGTGATGCCGGCGTGATCATTCCCTGGACTGCCTACGTGCAGTACGGCGACAAGACCATCCTGCAGGAAAACTGGGAGTCAATGGAAAAGTGGATGCAGCACCTTGCCGGCGCAAATCCGAACCATCTGTGGCTCAACGAGCGCGGCAACGACTACGGCGACTGGCTCGCCATCGGTAGTCAGACGTCGAAAGATCTGATCGCCACAGCCTTCTGGGCCTATGACGCGACACTGATGAAGAGCATGGCGACAGCCCTAGGGAAAAACTCCGACGCCGACAAGTATGCACAGCTCTTCGAGCAAGTGCGTAGCGCGTTCAACCAGGCCTACGTCAAGCTCGACGGTGTCGTCGGCACCGGCAGCCAGACCAGTTACGTCCTGGCATTGCACATGAATTTGCTCGACGAGAGCAAGCGAACCGGCGCCGCACAAAAACTCGTGGACGACATCAAAGCCCACGACTTTCATCTCACCACGGGTTTTCTCGGCACGCCTTATCTTTTGATCGAATTAAGCAAGAGCGGCCACAGCGACGTTGCCTACCACTTGCTCCTGCAGACGACCTACCCATCGTGGTTTTACATGATCGACCATGGCGCCACCACCATGTGGGAAAGATGGAACGGCGACCAGAAGATGGACGATCCCTCGATGAACTCGTTTAATCACTACGCGTATGGCGCAGTCGCGGAGTGGCTCTATCGCTACGCCGCCGGAATCGACGAGGACGCCGATGATGCCGGATTCCACAGCATCGTGCTGCACCCGCAATTCAACGCAGATCTGGGAGAACTGGAGGCGACCTACGAGTCGGCGTACGGCCCGATCGGTTCGCACTGGAAAGTGGCAGGAGGCACGGTGACGTGGAGCGTGAGAATCCCGCCAAACACCACGGCGATGTTGCACTTTCCCGCGGGAACCAATCGCACGCAGATTACCGAAAGTGGAAAGACCCCAGACAGCAGCACGGGCGTGAAATTTGTCGGAGACGAACCGACCGGGCCGGTCTTCCGAGCCGGATCCGGCACCTACGCATTCCAGGTCAATCATTGAAAAACGAGTGCGAATGAATCGATCCGATTTGTCCCGGAGCTTCGGTGTTTGATGAACCGCTATTCGGGGCACGCCTCTTAAGTTTGTAGGGGCGCAGCATCGCTGTGTCCGAATTCAGCAACCAAGCCCCAATCTTCGCTCTGCATCCAGGCAAAAGCCGATGCCCCGGCACAAGCGCCGTCCGCTTCACAGCCCCGGCAAACCCAAATAATTTCCGTAACCTACCACCATGGTAGAAGCGACCAGCACGAGCAAACTGAAAGCCACCAGCAATTTCGTCCGCGGCCCAGTTCCGTTCCATTCCCGAAGCGCAATACCCCACAAGGTGCTGAAAATCATGATGCTGGCCATGTGCAACGTCCAACTCGAAAATTTGTAACGCCCCATTTGCGTCTCGCCCATGCTGTAGAAGAAAAACTGCATGTACCACGTCGTCCCCGCAAGCGCCGAGAACAGATAATTCGAGAGCATTGGCGCGCGGGTCGCCACGTCTGAACGAATTCCGGCCTTGGCCATTTCTTCGGCAGGCGCATCGACGGCGGATTCAAGCGCAAGGGTTCCCTCGTCAGCGCGCGCCGCGCGCGAATTGAAATACTGTCCTCCAGTGTGATTGCGGACGTTCAGGATCATGCACCAGATAAAATTGGTCGTGAATCCACCGAGCAGCACGACGACCAACACAGGTAGTCCTTGCCACAGCGGCGGAGTTCCGTGGCGTATCGTTATGGCCTTGATGGGATCGCCCGCAGCGAGGCCATACGCAAAGCACGCGCTCATGACGCCCGAGAAAGTGGCCACCAGAAGGCCCTTCTTCAAGTCGAATTCCTTGATCGAAGCGCGTTTCTGTTCCTGGGACATCTCCTTTTCTTTCGACATTCCAGCGGCTCCGGCGAACACGATGCCGAACAGACAAATTCCCACACCGACAAGAATGATTCGCCCCGAATGCGTGCCCACCACCTCGGAAACAAACTGTCCGCGAAAAATCGGCGGCATCAGCGTTCCGAATACCGCCGTATACCCCAGCGCTACCGCCATACCCAGGGACATGCCGAGGTAGCGCATCGTCAGGCCAAAGGTGAGGCCTCCGAGGCCCCACAGAACCCCGAACGTGTAGGTCCAGAAAAGTGCATTGTGAGGAGCTTCGCCCAGGACAGGTAGCAGGTCGCGGGTCATCAGTGCACCCAAAATCCACGGCACGATGATCCAACTGAAGAAACCACCAACCAGCCAGTACGTTTCCCACGCCCAGCCTTTCACGCGGCGGTAGGGAACATAGAAACTGCCGGAAGCCAATCCGCCCAGCCAATGAAAGAAAACGCCAAGAAGCGGATTCGGTTCCAAATGTCTCTCGTAGCACCGCCACTCCTGGCGGTGCTCTCTGGCCGACGAGCACTCTAGTCCAGCCTCGCAACCCGGTCAACATCAGTTAAGCGTTTAAACTCACTATCCGACCGGGCACCATTGGTGAGATATACTCTCGGTCTGCGGTCGTTCCCAGCAGCGATCGCCGGAAACATCCTTCGTGGGGAATACGGCTTCTGTATGATGAAGACTCAAGAAAAATTGCGTTATCTGGAAGACCACTGGGACGAGCGCATCGCTGGCAACCTCGACCCTGCCGAACTCTTGCGCTACCGCTCGAACATTCTCGGCTCAGACCTGCGCATCACCAATTTCGGAGGAGGCAACACCAGTTCCAAGCTCACCGATCTCGATCCTCTCGACGGTTCCCCACAAACCACGTTGTGGATTAAAGGAAGCGGCGGAGACATCGGCAGCATCCAGCGCAGCGGCTTTGCCGTGCTTTACCTCTCCAAGTTGCAAGGGCTTGCCAACCGCTATCGCGGCTTGGAATTTGAAGACGAAATGGTTGCGATGTACCCGTTGTGCGCGTTTGGCAATAACATCGTCGCGGCCTCCATCGACACCCCGTTGCACGGATTTCTTCCGTTCGAACACATCGATCACTTGCACCCGGACTGGGCCATCGCGTTGGCTGCGTCAGCGAATGGCCGCGAAAAAATGGACGAATTCAACCGGCACTTTGGGCATCGCCTAGTGTGGTTGCCCTGGCAGCGGCCAGGTTTCGAACTGGGGATGATGTTGCAAAAGGCGGTACAAGAGAACCCGGATTGCGACGGCATCGTGCTCGGGGGTCACGGGCTTTTCACCTGGGGGAGCACGCAGCGTGAATGCTACCGCAACACCCTGACGATCATCGACCAGCTTGGACAATTCGTGCTCGATCACGTCGAGCGGCGGGGCGCCACCTTGTTTGGAGGCGCCAAGCGAAAGGCGCTCGAAAATCGGCGCGAACTTGCATTGGATATTTTTCCATTTTTGCGGGGACGCGTATCCGCGCGGCAGCGGATGATCGGAAGCTTCGGCGACTCGCCGGAAGTGTTGCGCTTTGTAAATTCCGCAGATGCACAGAAACTCGCGCATTTGGGAACGAGCTGCCCCGATCACTTTATCCGCACAAAAATCCGTCCGCTGTTGGTCGATTGGGACCCTTCTGGCGATGTTTCAGCTCTACGGGTGAGCATCGATTCGTCAATGGAGAAATATCGCGCGGAGTACCGTCAGTATTACGAATCGTTTGCGCGGCCAGATTCTCCCAAGATGCGCGATCCGAATCCGACCGTCGTGCTGGTTCCCGGCATCGGCATGTTCAGTTTCGGCAAGAACAAAAGCGAAGCGCGTGTCACCGGAGAGTTTTATACCAACGCCATTCATGTGATGGAAGGTGCGGTATCGCTGGGTTCCGGAGCGCCGCCGACGGTGCTGCCGCAAGCGGGACCAGCGGCGAAAACAGAAATGTTCAGCGTGCATTCCAACTATGTCGCTCTGCCGCCTTCCGAGGCCTTTCGCATCGAGTACTGGGCGCTGGAGGAAGCCAAGATTCGCCGTCAACCTCCGGAAAAGGAACTTAGCCGAAAGGTGATTCTCGTCGTGGGTGGCGGAAACGGCGTTGGGCGTGAGAGCGCTCTTCTGGCGGCCCAACGTGGAGCGCATGTGGTCGCGGCCGACAAAGACTTCGACGCGGCAAAATCCGTCGCAGGTGAAGTCCTGAAGGTTGGCGGCAAAGAGACGGGAACGGCGGTCGCGATCGATATCCGCGACCGTGCTTCAATTCAGACGGCTTTGCGCGAAGCATTGGCAGCCTACGGTGGTATCGATATCGTTGTGAACACTGCGGCGGTCTTTCCGTCTTCTGCCGATGGCCATATCACCGACGCGCAGTGGGCGTTGACTCTGGACATTAACGTCACCGCGAACCACCGTTTGATGGAGGAAGTCGCGAAAATCCTGCGTGAACAAGACTTGGATGCCAGCGTGGTGCTGACCAGTTCCGCGAATGCTGTTGTGCCTAAACGTGGAAGCGAAGCCTACGACGTCAGTAAGGCCGCCGTTAGCCATTTGGTGCGCGAATTCGCCATTTCCTGTGCACCAAAAATTCGCGTTAACGGGATTAGTCCGGCGACAGTGGTGAAGGGTTCCACGATGTTTCCGCGAGACAGAGTGATCGCGTCGCTGAACAAGTATGGAATAGCCCATGATGCAGGCGCTTCGGACGAGCAGCTTAGGTCCCATCTCGCCGAGTTTTACGCCAAGCGCACGCTTACACACCAGCCGATCGACCCGCAAGACTGCGCCGCCGCAATCCTTTTTCTGGCCGGGCCGCAATCGCGCTGCACCACGGGGCATTTGATTCCAGTGGACGGAGGATTGACCGAAGCGTTTCTGCGCTAGAGTCTTCGCGCCTTGGCGCTTAGCGCATCCGCGGCGCGATCAAGAGGCGCAGAGCACGGAGTTGGCGAGCCGTTCGTTTTTGTTTGCGAGCGAGAGCATAAACGATGCAATGGTCGCAGAACAAAGCCCTTGTTGCGGTCGATTTAGGCGCCCAGAGTTGCCGTGTCTCTCTTCTTCGCTTCCCTCAAGGCCATCCTCATGTCGATATCGTGCATCGTTTTAGGAATGGTCCCATCGTCACGCCCACGGGTGTTCGTTGGGATATCGGTGTGATTCTGGATGGGGTTCAGACCGGACTTCGTCTGTGCGCGGGCGTCGCGACGGAAGGAATTGCGGCGATCGGCGTTGACGGCTGGGCGGTCGATTACGTCCGGCTGGATGAAGACGGAAGCCAGATCGCAAATCCGTTCTGCTACCGCGACGAGCGGACGATTTCTGCCGAAAAAGAAATTCATCAGATTCTCTCTCCCGAAAAGTTGTACTCGCTGACGGGAATTCAACTGCTGCGGATAAACACGCTGTATCAGTTGTACGCCGATAACATCGCTGGTATCGCTCCAGCGAAGCGCTGGTTGAATCTGCCGGAATTCATTACCTATCGCGTGGGTGGGCGGCCTGTTGCCGAATACACCAACGCGACGCACACCCAGCTGGTCGCTCTGGGAAGCAAGCGATGGTGCGAGGAAATCTTTCAATCCGCGGGATTAGACAAAAAGGCCGCGCCTGAAATCGTTCCGACGGGCACGATTGTGGGGGGTGTGCGCGGGGATCTCAGCGAGTTGACAGCGTTTCGACAGACTCAGCTGATTGTCCCCGCGTGTCACGATACGGCTTCGGCCATCGCGGCGATTCCCGCTTCCGGCGACGATTGGGCGTTCATCAGCTCGGGAACGTGGTCTCTGGTAGGCGCGGTGCTGAATGCACCCTGTGTGGGCGAAGATGCGCGGGCAATGAATTTTACCAACCTCGGTGGCGTTGGCGGCACCTTCTGCTTCCTGAAGAACGTCAACGGGATGTGGCTGCTCCGCCAGTGTTTGGATGAGTGGGAATCCCGCGGCTCTTCCTGTACGGTAAATGATCTGCTTCAGGAATGCGCTTCGCTTCCAGCGCCTACGACTTTGATCGACGTCGATGATCCGGAATTGCTCGTTCCCGGCAACATGCTTGGGAAGATCAATGCGCAGTTGCAGCGTCGCGGCGGCGGTGTAGCGTCTTCCGATGAACTCGAGCCAGCGGTTATGGCAAATCTGATTTTGCACAGCTTGGCAGCACGTTATGCCGAGGTTCTCGATGCCGTCGGGCGCATCACGGGAAAAAAGTTGCGGCGGGTGTTCATCGTTGGCGGTGGCAGCCGGAATTTGCTGCTCAACCGTTTGACGGCGGAACGGACGGGACTGGAAGTTGTCGCGGGAGCCACAGAAAGTACGACGATCGGCAATTTCGCGATACAGATGGCGGCACTGGCGGGCGAGTGGAACGACGGAAGTGGCGTGCCCGCTGCATCGGTGGCGAAGTGGGCGGACAGGATTTCGGCGCGACCGCTGGCGTTTTCGGCGAATCGGGACCGTTGAGCAGATCACACGAGGCGATATTTTCATCAACCGAGAAAGGCCTGGTGAATAGACTGGCGCGAATAGAAATGGCACGAATGGACTGGGTGCGACCGGAAATGGTGCGAATCGGCTGAGTGCTGCCCCTTTGCTGCATCCATATTACGGAATCGAGAGTGGGAACGGCCCGAACGGAGATGGTCCGAATGGTGACGCGATGATGAAGGACGGACTTGCCGAAGTTGCCTGGAAAGCGTTGGACAAACTGCAGATCGAGCTGCCGTCGTGGGGATTTGCGAACACGGGAACGCGGTTTGGGAAATTCATTCAGGCTGGCGCGGCTACGAATATTGCCGAGAAGTTCAGTGATGCGGCTCAGGTGCATGCGTTTACGGGAGCTTGCCCGACTTTGGCGCTGCACGTTCAATGGGATTTGCCGCGCGGGCTAAAGGATGTAGGCGAGGTCGAGAAGCTGTCGAAAAAGCATGGGATTCGCGCTGGATCAATCAACCCTAACATCTTCCAAAACCAGGAATATAAGTACGGATCGCTAGGGAATCCCGACCCGGCGATCCGACGGATGGCGATGGATCACATATTGGACTGCGTGGCCATCGCCGAGGCGCTCAAATCGCGCGACGTCTCGCCGTGGTTTGCGGACGGCTCGAATTATCCGGGAACGCAGAACATGCGGAAGAGGATCGAATTTTTCGAGGAAGGGTTGAAGGAGATTCACGACGCGCTACGGCCGGGGCAACGGTTGCTGATCGAGTACAAGCCATTCGAGCCGGCGTTCTACCACACTGACATTGCGGACTGGGGCATGGCCTATCTGTTAGCAAAGCACGCTGGACCGCAGTCGCTGGTGTTAGTGGATACCGGACATCATTACCAGGCGCAGAATATCGAGCAGATCGTCGCCTGGCTGCTGCATCACGAGATGATTGGGGGATTTCATTTTAACGACCGGCGGTATGCGGACGACGACCTCACTTTAGCTTCGATCGATCCGTACCAGGTGTTTAGAATTTTTCACGAGATTCGGATGTTTGAGTGGGAGAACGGGACTACCGCGGACATTGCGTACATGGTGGACCAGAGCCACAACCTGAAAGGGAAGATCGAGGCGATGATCCAGACCGTTTGCGTGGCGCAGGAGCTTTACGCGCGGGCGGCTCTGGTGGATCACGGCCGGCTGGCGACCTTGCAGCAGGAGTGCTCGCTGGTCGATGCGGAAGAGACTTTGCGCAATGCCTTCTGGGTGGATGTGAGACCGATCGTGAAGGAGTGGCGGGCCTCCCAGGGCTTGCCGGTGGATCCTATGGAGGCTTTCCGAGCGAGCGGCTATGCCGAACGAATTGCGGTGGAGAGACGAGAGAACAATCTGGGAACGACGGCGAGTTACGCTTGAGACCTACGATACTACGATACCAAATGAATATTTCTCTGTCAGGGTGAGCCTTTAATGAGCGCGGATGGATCTTCGGCGGCGGGAGAAAAATGTCAGGCAGAGAGGGATTCGGTGCTAGGTGGCAAATCTTGTGGTGCGGGTAACGGGAACACGGGCTGTTCGAAGCTCACAGTAGACAGCAGTGCCTGTACTACTCGGGGGGCTTTCCCATTTTGGAGGCTACGTCGTCTTCTTTTTCGTGGAGTTCGCGGACTTTGGCAAATTCGCGTTCGGCTTCCGGAGCGTTGCCCATAGCTTGGTACAGGCGGCCAAGGCGGAAATGGGCGTCGGGTCGGGTTGGATCGAGCTGGATAGCGGTCTGAAGGGCCGCCATTGCCTCTGAGTAGTGCTTCTGCTCCATCAGGACGACACCCAGGTCGAGGTATGCGATGCGCAGGTCAGTTCTTTGCTGCACGGCTTTTTCCAGGTAGGCAAGGGCCTGGCCGAAGTTGTTTTCCTTCATCGCAATATCGCCCAGATAGGCGAGCGCTTGGGCGTGATTTGGGTCTACAGCTAACTCATTCTGGAACGAAACCTTAGAATCGTCGTAGTGGTGCGACTTCCATTGCAGATAGCCGAGACCGAAGTTGACCTCGGGTTCGCGCGGAGCGACCTTGGCGGCGGCCTGGAACTCGACAATGGCTTCCGATGTCCTGCTCATACCATCGAGAGCTTCGCCCATGAGGATGTGAGCGGAGGCGGAGTCTGGGTTTTGCTGGACAATTTGGCGGAACTCGCTTTCAGCGCAGGAATAGTTTTTGGCGAGAAGACAGCTTTGCGCCAGGACCTTGCGGAGTTCCGTGTTGGAAGGTTGAGTCTTCACGACGACCGCCAAATATTTCGAGGCTTCGGCGAACTGCTTGGCGCCGTAGCAACTGAGGCCGAGGAGGGTGCGGGCTTGGGCGCTGCCTGGGTCGGCGGCCAAGGCACCCGCCAGCGGGGCGATGGCTTCGTGAAAGTGCCCTTGCTTGAATTCGGCAATGCCCCAATTGAGCTGTATGCCAGGAAGCTTAGGATTCAGCGCCAGCGCCTTTTTATAAGCGGAGATGGCTTCCTCGTACTTGGTCTCTTTGGAAAGCACCAAACCGAGGCTTGCGAAGGCGGCGGCATCATCCGGGGTGTTCTGAGTAATCAAGCGCCAAGTGCGTTCGGCTTCGGCGAGGCTGCCCTGTTGTTCGAACGCCATGGCATCAGCGGGGGTGGGTGTCTGGGCGCGGAGAGATAGGGAACAGAGGAGAGAGAGAATTACGAAGAGCAGGTTTCGCTTGTTCATTTTGGGGAAGGCGACTTTGTCGGCAGTAGGTTCATTGAGAGCAAGGGCCTTACGTCCCAACTGATAGAGTCTGCATTGGAACTGAGGAGAACCGCCCGGGGCGCCAGAATCCCAGATCGGGCATCCTCGTCGGATGCCCTCAGGATGATAATTTTTTTTTGATCAGCTACAGCACGGCCTTTCGCACCTTCTCGAAAAAAATCCGGGGCAGGCAGCATGAACTAAAAGGCGCTCCCTGACGAAACCCAGAATCCTCACAGAGGCTCTAATGCTCCGACCTCCTAGAGAATCGAAAGTTCAAGATCAGAACGCTAACTCGCGAGCCTATTTTACCTGAGGATGCTGTTGCTGAAAAATAAAAGCGGCGGGAGGGTGTCCCGCCGCGTCGTCGACTGAACCGCACGAACAAAAGAGCCTGCGGACGAGGGGGTTGAAAAGCAACCCCCTCGGCGCGCCGGGTTAGAAGTAGATCTTCCCGCCGAGCTGGAAGATGCGGGGGTCGAAGGCTGAAGTAACCTGCCCGAAGTTGCTAGAGCCGAGACCATTGCTGACCTGGTTGAATTCCGTATGGTTCCAGGTGTTGAAAGTTTCCACGCGAATCTCCAACCGGCTGCCACGAGATTCGCTAAGCACGAAGCTCTTGAACAGCGCGAGGTTCCAGTTGTCGCGACCGGGCCCACGCAGCGAGTTGTGTCCGGCATCGCCCCAAGCGCCCACCGCAGGGTCGGCGAAGGAGGAAGTACTGAACCATTCGTTGACCGTGTGCGGATAGCTCACGGGTGCGATTAAATCCGGGCGATTAGTCGCATTGGGCAAGCCGTTGCTGCTCTGTCCGCCCGTTAGCTGCGGGTTGATCGGGAGACCGGACCCAACCGTCACGATACCCGATAGTTCCCAGCCGCCAAGCGTAGTGCGAACGAACCGATCTCCGGTGTGCCGGAAGATCGGCAGGTCATAGATGAAGTTCACCGCCGCGTTGTGCGTACGGTCGTAGCCGCCGGGGCCGACGTCATACAGCCAGCCGGCATAGGGGTTCGAAACGTTGCCGAGGTCGCCGCCGCCGCTGCCGGCCGTGGTCGGATCGACTGTGCGCGACAACGTATAGTAGGCGCGCAGTGTCAGATCATGGCCAAGTTGCGAGGTCAGGTCGACCTGCAGGGCGTTGTAGTGGGAGTTGGCTTCGTTGGTCGACAGGTCGATCGAGTGGAACCCGGGATACGGAAGGCCGGGCGCCGTGTTGTAGTTCGCACCGCCGATCAGAGCTCCCAGATAGGTCTCATCCGGTAGGTTGTTTTCGCGGTAGTCGTTCTGGAAGCGGTTCGTGTTGCCCACGTACGAGATGCCCAAAACCGATCGGGCACCGAGCTGACGCTGCACACCAACGCTCCACTGATAGCTGGCAGGCTCTTTGTACTCGTCGATCGCCAGACCAGTGATGCTGGCAGGGTTGATCGGCAGAGCTGCTGACGCGCCGCTAGACAGCGCCAAATGGGGGTTTACAAATTCGACTGGGGTCGGAGTGTTCAACTGGAAGCTGAACGGAATGTTCGGACCTGCGTTGTACATGTCGTTGCCCTGAATCCGCTCGTACATGATGCCGAAGCCGCCGCGCACGACCGTCTTGCCGCTGCCGGTGATGTCATACGCAAAGCCGAAGCGGGGACCAAGGTTCGCCCAGTGGTTGTTGACCAAGCCCTCGGGAATTCCGTTGTGGCCAGGGATGCCAATGCCGTTTAGATAGAGCGGAACGCCGGCCAGAATCGGATTCGGGCTGGTGCCCAAGCCGGGGCTGGTGCCGGTGCAACCCGGGTCCGCCGCGCTGGCGCAGATGGTGCCGTTCGT
>Ga0181522_10001327_pt1 | contig 15253 bp, 10 predicted proteins | sample PEATcosm2014_Bin_27_FD_121103 | JGI IMG/M metagenome (GOLD analysis project Ga0181522, IMG submission 121103) | Peatland microbial communities from MTU Mesocosm Facility, Houghton, MI, USA - PEATcosm2014_Bin05_10_metaG | ecosystem: Environmental > Terrestrial > Soil > Wetlands > Peat | place... | reverse complement strand
GCTCGTGGCGGTGTTCTGGTGGAGGAACGACGACAGGCGGCCGAGCTGGTAGGCGTGGATCAACCTGAAGTGGACCGCGCCGGCCAAGCCCACGATGCCGAGACCGGTCAGGATCACCAGGTACCTGAGCCGGGCACCCGAGGAGATGATCATGACGGTGAGGATGACGCTCATTATGAGCGCGGTGCCCAGGTCCGGCTGCTTGTAGACGAGCAGGATCGGCACTCCGGCGAGGACGAGCACGACGGCGAGGTTGCGCGGGAACATCGTCTCTTGCCGGCTGCAGTAGACCGCTACGACCACGATGAGCGCCAGAGCCGCGAACTCAGAAGGCTGCAGCTCTAAAGGCCCCAGCGCGAACCATCTTTGCGCGCCGAGGGAGGTATGGCCGAAATGGGTGAGCACGGCTATGAGGGACAGGACCACCAGGCCGTAGAGCACATAGGCCCACTGCTCGAGCCAGTGGTAGTCGACCAGGGCCGCCACCACCATCACCACAAGGCCCATCGCCAACCAGAGGAGCTGGCGCTTCAGGTAGTACTTCGGGTCGAGGCCGGCGTCGAGCTGCGCCACCCGTGTCGCCGAGTAGACCATGACAGCGCCGATGAGCGAGAGCAGCACGGCGCTCGCCACGAGAACGACGTCGCACCGCCGCAGCAGCTCCCAGGCGGGGTGGCGCTCCCTGCGATGGCTCCACCGAGCCGGAACGCTCGGGGAGTGAACGGCCATGGTCCGCAAGGATAACCATGCCGGCTTCTGAGCTCTCCGCGCGACCGTCCGGCCCGAGCTCGGGCCAGATGATCCACAGGAGCCGATCGAGCCCGGCCCCGGGTCAGTGGAGTATCGCTCCAGCCTCATCTGACCCGGCCGATCTGTTGGCCCGATCAGCTACCGGACAGCTAGCCCATCAGGCGGGCCGGTGCTCGACGACCTTCCACATGACCTCGAGCGGAGGGGCGGCACCGGTCCAGAGGATGACCTGACGGGCGGCCTGGTGCACGAGCATGCCCAACCCGCTTCGGACCGCGGCACCGTGACGCTCGGCCTCCAGGAGAAACGGTGTCCGGGCCGGGTCGTACACGAGGTCGACGACAAGCTGACCTGCTCCGAACCAGGACGGATCCACACCGGCGACAAGGGCGTCCGCCCTCGCGCCAACCCCGCTTCGCCACCCGGCAGGCGAGTAGCCGCCCGCAGCGACACCGACCGGGTGGAGGGGACGGCCAGCATTTCTCGCCCCGCTCTCAGCGCCGGCCCCTTCTGGAGCCGGTTGCGCCGTCGCCTCGACCGGTCGGCGAAAGCCGAAGACGCCCAGCACCCCGCGCTCTGCGACGAGCTCGGGACCTGCCGGTTCCAAAGCAGTTGCACGCTGGCGGGAAGAACCCCGTTGCTCACCTTTTGGCTGGCCCATCTGGGCACGACTACTAGAGCCTTTGGAGCCAGCCATGAGGCGGGGAGAAGACAGGCTCGAGGCTTCGGCACCGGGCATGCCCATCGGTGTGGCCTGCACGACGAGGTCCATCGCCTTCAGCTCCTCCGGGCGGCCTACATGAGCCACGCGCGGCGCCAGCGAGACTGACTTCCAAGCTCGTGTGGCCGTCCTGTTGACGACGACGATCTCGGCCGCGCCGGCCTCCGCCAGGGCGAGCACGGCCGCCCTGCCTGCGCCGCCGGCACCGATGACGCCGCAGCGCCGGCCGTCGGGGTCGAAGCCCGCGCCCTCCCGCAGGTCGTCGAGCAACCCGTCCCCGTCGCAGCTCTCAGCACGGACGCCGTCCGGCTCGAAGATCAGCGTGTTCGCGGCTCCGAGGCGCCGGACCTGGCGCGAGTGACGGGTTGCCAATCGTGCGGCCGCGTCCTTGTGGGGCATCGTCACCGACAGGCCGCGAAGCCCGAGCGCCGCGGCTCCCGAGACCGCGCGTTCCAGTGACCCTGGTGGCACCTCGAAGGCCAGATAGCACCAGTCGAGGCCCATGGCGGCATAGGCGGCGTTCTGGAGGCGGGGCGAGAGCGAATGGCGGACCGGGAACCCGACCACGCCCGCGACCAGAGTCCTCGGAGAAGGCCATAACACCTTCGGACGGGCGCCCGCCGGGATCTCGACCGGCCCGCCGGAGTCGCCCCGCTCCTCGAATTCGCTCACGATTCACCCCTCTTCTGGTCAAGCCAGGACTGCAGCAGGATCGTCGCGGCCAGGGCGTCGATCCCGACATGGCCGCCCCCGCCGACAGCCGAACGCGTCTGGTCCGGCCTTGGCCGCCCCCGCTCGCGACCTCGGACGCGGACAACATCCACGGGAAGGTGCCGGCGCCGTTCGGCTTCGACGGTCGTCAGCCTCTCGTCGTGGAGCACAACGGGGACGTCGAGCTCGGCCTCGAGCACCAAGGCTTCCTGGGCCGCCGCCTGGGCGGCCGGGCCTCGGTCTCCCGAAAGGCTGAGGGGGAGCCCGATCACGACAAGACCGGCGTCGAACTCCGACACGAGCGCCGCAATCGCCTTGTGATCAACCTTTGGCAGGCCGCTTCGTACGATCACCGAATGCGGGCTTGCGAGGACCCGGCGCGAATCGCTGACCGAGACTCCGATACGGCGATGGCCGAGGTCGATCCCGATGACCCGCTTTCTCGCGGTCCCGGTCTCGTGGGCCCGCGCGTCTGGCGGATCGCCGGTCAATCTGACGCCTGGCCGCCAGCCTCGGGCTCGCCCGGGCCTCGGTCCAACGCTTCACGCATCTTGCGCAACGCCTCTTCGATGCCGGCGACGTTCCGGCCGCCCGCCGTGGCGAGCTCTGGCGTCCCGCCTCCTCCACCACCGACCGCTGAGGCGGCCGCGACCGCCGGCGGCCGGGCGTCGATGCCCGAGTCCTTCTTGGCCGCCACGACCACCGCGACTCGGTCGGCGCCCGTCGCGCCCACAAGGCCGACCACCTCGACGCCGGGGTGGTCGCGGACGGCGATCGCCAGCTCGCGCAGCTCCCCCGCCTCGAGGCCGTCTCGCCGTGCGACCACACGCCCGTCCGCGCCGGAGGCGAGCTCGTCGGCCTCGCGGCGAAGCTGCCCGGCCCGCAGCGTCCGCAACTGCTCCTCGGCCAGGCGCTGACTCGCCAGCAGCCGTTCGACCGCCAAATCCAGGTCGAAGGGCTGAGAACGCAGCCGTTCCGCCGCGGACTCGACCGTGCGCGCCAAGAGACGCAGCCGCTCCAGGGACGCCTTGCCCGTCACGGCCTCGATGCGGCGCGTGTTGGAGCCGATCGACGCCTCCGAGACCACCTGCAGCGGCCCAATGGTCCCGAGCGCGTTCACGTGGGTGCCGCCGCACAGCTCGACCGAGTCGTGACCCGCTTCGACCACGCGCACGACCTCGCCGTATTTTTCGCCGAAGAAGGCGATCGCCCCGGCCTCCTCGGCCTGTTGGCGCGTCGTCTCCGTCGTCGATACGGGCTCGTTGCTCAGTACCTCTGCGTTGACGAGGTCCTCCACGCGCCCGATCTCCTCATCGGACATCGGCCCGAAATGGCTGAAGTCGAACCGCAGCCGGTCGGGAGCCACGAGCGAGCCCTGCTGGCGCACGTGGTCGCCGAGCACCTGGCGCAGCGCCCAGTGCAGCAGATGGGTCCCGGTGTGGTTGCGCCGTATGGCGTCGCGGCGCTCCCGGTCGATCACCGCCCTCGCTTCCTGGCCGGCCTCGACGGAGCCCTCGACGAGATAGCCGAGGTGACGCGTGAGCCCCTCCACCACCGCCGTCGTGTCCAGGACGCGGACACGGCCGGTTACCGTCGTGATCGAACCGGTGTCGCCCACCTGACCGCCGCCCTCGGCGTAGAAGGGCGTCCGGTCGAGGAAGACCTCGATCAGATCGGCGGAGTCGGGAGCCTGCTCACCGTCGATGTTGGCGAACGAACGCTCGACCGAGCTCGGAAGGACGGCGAGGACGTGCGCCTCCACCTCGGTCTCCCCGTAGCCGAGGAACTGGGTCGGACCGAACTCGAACCGTATCTCGCTCCAGGCGGCGGCGACCTCCTCTGCCCCCGAGGCCCCCGCGACACCCGCGCGGCCCGCCTCGCGGGCACGATCGCGTTGGCCCTTCATCGCCAGCTCGAAGCCGGGGCGGTCGACGGCGATCCCCCGCTCGCGCGCTATCTCCTCGGTCAGCTCGATGTTGAAGCCGTAGGTGTCGTGCAGCTGGAAGGCGACCTCACCGCCGACAGCCGGCTTGCCCGTGGCGAGCTCGGCCTCGAGCAGCGTCGTCCCGGCCCGTAGCGTGCGCAAGAACGCCTCCTCCTCGTGCACGGCAATGCGCTTGATCAGGTCCCGGTCGCGCAGCAGCTTCGGGTAGGCGCCGCCCATCACCTCTGCCACGACGTCGATGACGCCGGGCGTCACGAGGTCCCTGGCACCGAGGCGCTGGGCCACCAGCACGGCCCGGCGGATGAGCCTTCGAAGCACGTAGCCACGGCCCTCGTTGGAGGGAAAGACGCCGTCGGCGATCAAGAAGGTGAGGGTGCGGGCGTGGTCGGCGACGATGCGGAGGCCGACGTCGCTCTCCTCGGTGCTCCCGTAGACGCGCCCGGTGACGGCCGACGCCGCCTCGAGGATGGGCGCGACGAGGTCGGTGTCGAACACCGACTCGACGCCCTGGATCTGGGTGAGGATCCGGTCCAGCCCGGCCCCGGTGTCGATGTTCCGCTGGGGAAGCGGGGTCAGCGAGCCGTCGGCGTGCCGGTCGTACTGCATGAACACCAGGTTCCAGAGCTCGACGTAGCGCTCGCCCCCCTGGGCCGGTCCCCCGTCGGAGCCGTACTCCGATCCACGGTCGTAGAAGATCTCCGAGCTCGGCCCGCACGGACCGGTCTCGCCCATCTTCCAGAAGTTGTCCTCGTCGAGTCGCTGCAGGCGCCCCGGGAGCAGGCCGGGCACGTCGCGCCACAAGGCATCGGCCTCGTCGTCGGAGACGTGCACCGTGACCCAGAGACGTTCGGGGTCGAGGCCGAGCCGCTCTGTGAACAGCTCCCAGGCGTACGCGATCGCCAGGTCCTTGAAGTAGTCCCCGAAGCTGAAGTTCCCGAGCATCTCGAAGAAGGTGACGTGGCGCGAGGTCGTGCCGATCACGTCGATGTCGACGGTGCGCACGCACGGCTGCACGGTGGTCGCCCGCGGCCCGGGCGGCGGGGACTCGGCGAGGAAGTACGGCTTGAACTGGACCATGCCCGCGATCGTGAAGAGCATCGACGGATCGTTCGGCACCAGGCTCGCGGCCGGGAGCGCGAGATGGCCACGTTCCACGAAGAACTCCGTGAACGTGTTGCGCAACTGGTCGGCGTTCACCTCTCGCCTCGCTTCTCTTCTTCCGCCTCGCCCTGTGGACCGGACGCCGTCTGTGACCCTGTCTCGCCGCGTGGACCGTCTCCCCGGCGTTGGCGCCAACGCTCGGCGAGCGTCCTTTCGGCACCATGCTCGGACGGCTCGTAGTAACGCCGACCGCTGAGCCCTTCGGGCAGGTAGACGGCTTCCACGAACCCACGCGGGTCATCGTGAGGATACTCGTAGCCCACGCCGTGCCCCAAAGCTTTCGCACCGCGGTAGTGGGCGTCGCGCAATTCGGGGGGCACGGCCCCGAGCGGGTGCTCGCGCACATCGGCCTGCGCCGCCCACCAGGCGAGCGCCGACCGGTTCGACTTCGGCGCGAGCGCGAGATGCACGACCGCCTGGGCGAGGTTCAGACCTGCCTCAGGCAGCCCGACGAACTCCACGGCCTGGGCCGCCGCCGTGGCGATACCGAGGGCGTGCGGATCGGCCATCCCGACGTCCTCGCTCGCGAGGATGACGAGACGCCTCGCGACATAGCGCGGATCCTCGCCCGCCTCGATGAGCCGGGCCATCCAGTAGAGGCCCGCGTCCGGGTCCGATCCCCGCACGCTTTTGATGAGAGCCGAGATCAGGTCGTAGTGCTCCTCGCGGCCGTGGCGGAAGGCCCGCGTCTCCCGGGCGCCTTCGATGTCGTCCATCGTGATCGTCGCCGAGGGGCCCGGGAGCCTTGCGGCCTCGTCCGTGCGGCCCCGCGCCCGCGCACGGGCGAGCGCCATCGCCACCTCGAGGGTCGTGAGGACGGCGCGGGCGTCCCCTTCGGCGAGGTCGACAAGCCGGGAGATGGCGTCCGGATCGGCGCCGAAGCCCTCGACCACGAGCGCCCGTTCCGCGAGCTCGCGAAGGTCGTCGGGAGTGAGTGCCTCGAACCTCCAAAGCGTCGAACGGCTCAGCAAAGGCGCGTTCAGGGCGAAGAAAGGGTTCTCGGTCGTCGCCCCCACGAGCACGACGACGCCCTCCTCGACGCCGTGCAAGAGCGCGTCCTGTTGAGCCTTGTTGAAGCGGTGCACCTCGTCGAGGAAGAGAATCGTGCCCCTTGCCTCGGCACCGAGCGCGCGGCGGGCGTCATCGAGCTCGTTGCGCACGTCCTTCACGCCGGCATCGACCGCCGACAGCGCCCGGAACCGGCGCGAGGTGTGCTCGGCCAGCAGGCGGGCGACCGTCGTCTTGCCTGTCCCGGGCGGGCCGAAGAACACCGCCGAGCTCAGCCGGTCGTCCTCGACGAGCGCGCGAAGCGGTGCCCCCGGCCCGAGGAGGTGGCGCTGCCCCACGACCTGGTCCAGCCGCGTGGGCCGCAGCCGGGCCGCGAGCGGCGCCCGCGCCGTGAGCTCCTCGGCGGCAGCCGTGTCGAACAAGTCGGGCGGTCGGTTGCTGCCCGCCCGGCTGGGAGGGCCCGGCGTCACGCCCCGCTCTGGCCCGGGGCGCCGTCGGAACCTGAGCGCGTCGGCGTGACGACACGGATGCCGAGCTCGGTCAGCTGCCTGGACCCGATCGGCTGCGGCGCGCCCGACATCAGGTCAGCACCCGACTGGGTCTTCGGATAGGCGATCACCTCGCGGATGTTGTCCTCGCCCGCCAGCAGCGCCACGAGGCGGTCGAGACCGACGGCGAACCCTCCGTGGGGGGGCGCTCCGTACCGGAACGCGCCGAGCAGGAAGCCGAAACGTGCCTCTGCGTCCTCGTCCGAGATCCCGAGGGCGCTGAACACCCGTCTCTGGATGTCGGCCTTATGGATCCGGATGCTCCCAGAGCCGAGCTCCCACCCGTTCAAGACCAGGTCGTAGCTCTGGGAACGCACCGCCAAGGGATCGGTCTCGAGCAGGCAGATGTCCTCCGGGTGGGGCATGGTGAAGGGATGATGCGCAGCGATCAGGTGCCCCTCGTCGTCGAAGCCCTCAAAGAGCGGGAACTCGGTGATCCAACAGAAACGGTAGGGCCGCTCGCTCACGGCCGGCTGGCCGATGTCGAGGCGCAGCTGGCCCAGCACCTTGCAGCTGCGGGCCCGCTCGCCGGCGACGATCAGGACCAGGTCGCCCGGCTCCGCTGAAGTCGCCGACACGATCTGGCGCTGGTGAGCCTCGCTCAGGAACTTGGCCACCGGCGACTCGAGAACCCCCTCGGCCCGCACGCGCATCCAGACCAGGCCGGCGGCGCCGAGCTGTACCGCCCGCTCGACGAGCGCGTCGAGCCGGCTGCGCGACGACTCCCCTCCTCCAGCGACGCGGATCGCCCGGACGTGCTCGGCCGTGCTGAACGCCTTGAACTCGGTCCCCGCCGTCGCCTCGCGCAGGTCGACGAGCTCCATCGAAAACCGCAGGTCGGGCTTGTCGGTCCCGAACCGGTCGAGAGCTTCGTTCCAGGTCATCGTCACGATCTCGGGCGGCACCTCGCCGCTCACGGCGGTCGTCGCCTCGATCACCGCCTCGCTCACGAACCGGTGGATGTCCGCCTGGCTCACGAAGGAGGCCTCGATGTCGAGCTGGGTGAACTCGAACTGGCGGTCCGCCCTCAGGTCCTCGTCGCGCATGCAGCGGGCGATCTGGTAGTAGCGGTCGAGCCCTCCGACCATCAACAGCTGCTTCGCGATCTGCGGGCTCTGGGGAAGCACGTAGAACGAGCCGTGCTGCAACCGGGACGGGATGGCGAACTCACGCGCCCCCTCGGGAGTCGGTGTCCAGAGCATCGGCGTCTCGACCTCGACGAAACCCTGGCGCTCCATCGAGGCGCGCAAGGCGCTGTTCACCCGCGCCCGCAGGCGCAGGTTGCGCTGCATCCGCGCGGTGCGAAGATCCAGGTAGCGATACTTGAGCCTGACGGCCTCGTCGGTCTCCGCCCGTGCGTCGAGGGAGAACGGCGGCGGCTCCGCGGCCGAGAGGAGCTCGACCTCGCAGTCGCCGAGCTCGACCTCGCCCGTCGGCAGGGCCGGGTTCACCGTGCCCTCCGGGCGGCGCCGGACCGTGCCCGTGACGCGGAGCACCTGCTCGGAACGAAGGTCGCTCGCCCCGTCGACCACGCACTGGATGATGCCGGTGTGATCGCGCAGGTCCACGAAGGCCAGGTGCTCGCCGTGCTCGCGCCGGCGCGCCACCCAGCCGCAGACGCTGACGCTGCGCCCTGCGTCCGAGGACCGAAGCGCCCCGCAGTAGGCGGTGCGCAGTCCGGCCGGGACCAGCTCTTCATCGGCGGTGAAGCTCATGGTGACCTCGTGATCTCCTGAACGCGGGCCGCGACGGCACGGCGCGCCACCTTCTCCTGCCCATGCGCCTCGCCGCGCAGCACCCGGACGGTGACGAGCCCGGAGGCGAGATCTTCCTCACCGACAATGCATGCCACCTTCGCGCCGGAGCGGTCCGCCGCCTTCAGCTGGGCTTTCATCGAGCGCCCGTCGAAGGCCCGGTCGACGCTCAGGCCCGCCGCCCGGAGCTCGGCACACAGCTCGAGCGCGACCCCCGATCTCGTCGCGTCCACCACGAACACCTCGAGCGCCGGACTGAGCCTCAGCTCGCCCGGGGACAAGACGCCGTCCGCGTCGCAGGCGAGCAGCACCCTTTCGATGCCGGCCCCGAAACCGACGCCGGAGAGCTCCGGGCCGCCGAGGGCGGCGACGAGCCCGTCATAGCGGCCGCCCCCACCAACGCCGTCGATGATGTCCGAGCCGTACTCGAAGGTCGTCCGCGTGTAGTAGTCGAGGCCCCTGACCAGGAAGTCGTCCTGCTCATAGGCGATGGACAGCCGGTCCAGGCCGCCGAGAACCTCGGCGAAGTGGAGGCGGCAGTCCTCGCAGAGCCAGTCGCGCAGCCTCGGCGCCCCGTCGCTCACCTTCCGGCACTCGGCCTTCTTGCAGTCGAGGACCCGCAGCGGGTTGACCGACCATTTGTAGCGGTGCTCGTCGCAAAGCTCCTCGGCGCGGGCCTCGAGATAGGCCGCCAGCTGTTCGCGATAGCCGGGGGCGCACTTGGCGTCGCCGAGCGAGTTCACCCGCAGGCGCAGCGAGCGAAGGCCGAGATCCGCGTACAACCCTGCGAGCAGGGCGATCACCTCGACGTCGGCCATGGCGTCGTTCGTCCCGAGGATCTCGACACCGAGCTGGTGGTGCTGACGGAAGCGACCCGCCTGCGGCTGCTCGTACCGGAACATGGGCGCCGCGTACCAGGCCTTGAAGGGCGGGGTCGGCGAATGCTGCACGAAGGCGCGCACGACTGAGGCCGTACCTTCGGGGCGGAGGGCGACTTCGCGCCCGCCCTTGTCCTTGAACTCGTACATCTCCTTGGTGACCACGTCCGAGGAGTCGCCCGAGGACCGGCGGAAGACATCGGTGTCCTCGAAGGTCGGGCTCATGACGAGCCCGTAACCGGACCGCCGCGCCAAATCGGCGAAGCGCCCCACGAGCTCCACCCACCGCGCGCTCTCGGGCGGGAGGATGTCCTGGGTCCCCTTGGGGGACTGAAAGCGCGTCACCTGTCAGCCGGCGCGGGCGCTTCGCCCCTCCCGGGAACGAGGCGGTAGGCGTCGTAGACGCTGTCGAGCATCCTGAGAGCTTCCAGGAGCGAGTCGAGATGCTCCGGATCCGCGAGCTCGAATTCGAAGCGCATGCGGCTCACCATATCCGGTGTCGTGTGGGTCGTCGCGGAGATGATGCTCACGTGGTGCTCCGAGAGCACCTTCGCGACATCAGTAAGGAGGCGGGTCCGGTCCAGCGCCTTCACCTCGATGGCGGCGACGAAGACACCCGTGCGGTCCTCGTCCCACTCGACTTCTATGAGCCGCTCTTTGGCGTCGGCCGAGAGCGAGATGGCGTTCGCGCAGTCCTCCCGGTGCACCGATACGCCCCGTCCCCGGGTGACGAATCCGATGACGCGGTCCCCGGGCACCGGGGTACAGCAACGGGACAGCCGCACCATGACGTCGTCGAGCCCCTCGACGTAGATGCCCGAAGAGACGCGGCGAGCCGAGGTGCGCCTCGGCTGAAGAGCCGTCGAGGGCAGCTGTTCTTCACCCTCGCCCCCCCGCAGGTCACGATCGATCCGCTGCACGAGCGCCTGGCCCGAGACGTGCCCTTCGCCGATGGCGGCATGCAGCGCGTCGAGGTCGGCGTAACCCATCGAGGCGGCTATGGCGAGCAGGGTGGGCGAGTTCTGCAGCTTCTGCACAGGCAGGCCGCCCCGCCTGAGCGACCGGGCGAGCTCCTCGCGGCCGGTCTCGATGGCATCCTCCCGGCGCTCGCGGGAGAACCACTGCCGGATCTTGTTGCGCGCCCGCGGCGAGGTGGCGACCTGCAGCCAGTCGCGGGACGGGCCTGCCGAGGCCGTCTTCGAGGTGACGATCTCGACCGTGTCACCCGAATGGAGCTTCGAGTCCAGCGGCAGAAGGCGCCCGTTGACGCGCGCCCCGACGCAGCGGTGCCCGACCTCGGTGTGGATGGCGTAGGCGAAGTCGACCGGCGTCGCACCCGCCGGCAGCGTCACGATCAGGCCCTTCGGCGTGAAGACGTAGACCTCGTCCTGTTCGAGGTCGACCTTGAGCATCTCGAGGAACTCGACCGGATCGGGGGTCTCGCGCTCCCAGTCGACGATCCGCTGCAGCCAGGCGATCTCGTCGGTCGAGTTGGCGCCCCGCTGGGCACCCGGCTTGCCCGCCGCCCCGGCCTTGCCACCGGACCCCGGCCTGGCGGCGGACGCCTCCTTGTACCCCCAGTGGGCGGCGATGCCGAACTCCGCCCGGCGGTGCATCTCTTGGGTGCGTATCTGGATCTCGAGGGGCTTGACGCGCGGCCCGACGACAGTCGTGTGCAGGGACTGGTAGAGATTGAACTTCGGGGAGTTGATGTAGTCCTTGAAGCGGCCCTGCACCGGAGGCCAAAGAGCGTGCACCGTGCCGAGCGCCGCCCAGCAGTCCTTCTCGGCCGTGACGATCACGCGTATCGCCACGAGGTCGTGGATCTCGTCGAACTCCTTGCCCCGCACGACCATCTTCTCGTAGATGCTCCACAGGTTCTTCGGGCGTCCCGTCACCTCGGCCTCGATCCCCGCCTCGGCGAGTCGCGAGCGCACGACGGCGAGAACGTCGGCCAGCTCCAGCTCGCGCCGCGGGGCGCGGGTGGCCACCATCTGGGCGATCTCCGCGAACCGTTTCGGGTGCAAGGTCTCAAAGGCGAGGTCCTCGAGCTGCCACTTGACCTCCTGGATGCCCAGACGGTGCGCCAAGGGCGCGTAGATGTCGCGCGTCTCTTCAGCGGTACGGCGTTGCTTCCACTCGGGCATCACCGACAAGGTCCGCATGTTGTGGAGCCGGTCTGCCAGCTTGATGACGAGGACACGCCAGTCGCTCGCCATGGCGACGAGCATCTTTCGCATCGTCGCGGCCTGCTGCGCCTCCTTCGAGTCGAAGCGCAATCTGTCCAGCTTCGTGACCCCGTCCACGATCCCCGCCACCGCCGGGCCGAACTCGGCCTCGATCTGGGCGAGAGTCACGCCGGTGTCCTCGACGGCGTCGTGGAGGAGCGCCGCGGCGGCGCTCACCGTGTCGAGCCCGAGATCGGCGATGATCGTGGCGACAGCGACGGGGTGGGTTATGTAGGGCTCACCCGAGAGCCTGCGCTGGCCCGCGTGGGCCTTGGACGCGTAGGCGTGCGCCCGCCGCACAAGCTCGAGGTCCTCGCCGCCGCGCCTCGCGCTCAGGGTCGACAAGATGCCGTCGACCTCCGATGTCACCGGCGGGACGAGGGCGCGAGCCGGGTTCTCCGGAACCGCCTCGGCGAGCTCAGCGGCAGGCCCGGGCACAACGGGATCGGCCGCGGACATAGCCTGAATCTACCCGCTGAGGGGCGCCGGACCTGCGAGTCCGCTCCGGACTGCCAGTCGTGGCGGGCTCTTTGCCAACTAAACTTCCTGGTAAGGCGAGTGACGATCCGCCGCCCGCATCCGCGATGCCAGAAAGAGCCACCTTGTGACCACCCCGCCGGACCTCGAGCTCCAGCTAGCCCAACAGCTCGAGCCGACGCGCCCCGCCCGGGCGAAACCCCCGTCGCTGCGGCCGGCGCTCGTCGTGCTCGCCTGCGCGGTCGTGATCACCTTCGGCGGTTTCGCCGTCGCCCTCCTGGGCGGCCGGACCGGCCCACCCACCGTGGGCGGCCTGGCGACTCCCGTCCCCGGCGTGAACCTCTCCGCTGTGGCCGCGGCGGGCGTCCTGCAGCGCATCTCGAGCGGGGGCGTCCCGCCCTCTGACGTCCTTGCGGGGCTCGTGGTGCCGAACGGGGCACGGATAGTCGGTACGACGACCCACGACGCCGGGGTCGATCAGTACGACCGCAGCCTCGAGCTGCAGGTCACGACCAGCTCAGGCGAGCTCTTGAAGTTCTACAGAACCGAGCTGAGGCGCGCCCGCTGGTCGGTGCTCGGCACTTACCCGCTGCCGACGACAGGGTCGGAGGTCCTTGCCCAGCGAGCCTCCTCCGACGGCTACGAATGGGAGATCGGGGTGGAGGTGACGCCGCTCAATCCCGCCATATCGCCTTCCCTCGCCGGCGACGGTCAGACTTCGGCCGTGATGGGACTGACATTGCGGCTATTCGAGATCTCAGACGGCTCCTGAGCCCCCGGCAGCTGCTCTTGGGCCTCCGGCCGAGGCTCGTGTCGCCCGACAGGGCTCAGGGCAAGGGGCGTGAGCAGAACCGCACAGGTCAAAAGGTCGAGCGGGTAGATCAGGTACCCAAAGCGCGTGGCGGGCGCGAGCACTGTCGCAAAGAGCATGGCGAGACCGCTGAAGCCTGCTGCGCTCTGCGGGGTCGAAGGCGTCCAGCGCTTAAGCCCGTACAGCATCGCCGCCAGCCCCACCAGCCCGAGGATCGCGACCAGCTCAGGTTTCGCGGACGGGAAGAGCTTGACGAGCTCCTGGCCCAGCAACGGGCTTGCCGCGGGTGACTTGACCCTCGTCAGCCCGAGCGGGAACCGGATGGCGTTCAGCACGAAGGCGTGCAAATTGGGTCCTACCCCGACGGCGAGCACCGGAGTCACCACGGCTATGACGGCGGCCGAGTACCGCAGGATGGCACGACGCCCCTGCCGGTCCCATTCGCCGAGGGCCAACAGGACGAGCAGGGGCCAAGCCGTGAACTTGAGCGTGCCGGCCAGGCCCATCGCCAGCCCGGACCAGAGCGGTCTTCGCCGGGCGGCCAGCGCGAGCCCGAGGATCATCAAGGCGATCACGGGCAGGTCGTCGCCACCGGTCACCATCGGCAGGGCTCCGCTCGGAAGGATGATGACGACCTGGAAGATGCGCCACCGGCGTTTCGAGGGAATCCCCGCGATGAGCAGCGCCCCGGTGATCACGAGGAGGGAGAAGCCCGTGAGGGGAATTCTCGCGTCCTTGAGGACGGCCGCCTTCGAAAGAGCCGGGATGAGCCCGAAGACGATCATGCCCGGCAGGTAAGGGAAGAACGAGTCCTCCGAGCCGCTGACCGCCGACGAGCCGATGTTCTTCGGATGCGGCAGGTAGCAGGGCTTGTGATGCACGACGCGGTGGGCGCAGGCCTCGATTCCGGTGATCTCGTTCTGTACCTGGTTGCCCGGCTTGTTCTCCGCCCGCAACACCACCTCCCAGCTGAGCGGCAGGAGCACGACCGTCAAAAGGAGGCCGATGATGACCCCGCGCCGCAGCGTGTCCCGCTCGCGTACCTGGCCCTTGGCCCGGCGGGACCGGTGGCGCGCCACGGCGAAGCAGACCACAGCCGCGGCGACATAAGGGCCTACCGCTATCTCGGCCCACTCCCGGTAGTCGGCGCTCTCGCCCAGCAGGATCGTGCCGAAGGCAAGGACCGCTGCGAGGGAATAGAGAAGTGCGTCCTGGTCCAGGACGGAAATGGCCCCCAGCCGGTCCCGCCCGCGAAGCGCCCAGCGCGTGACCGCGGCCATCACCCAGAGAGTATCGGGCCAGGGTGTCGCGCGACGTTCAAGTCGGGGCCGCCCGCGCGCAAAGGGCGGCCCCCCGGCCCGACCTGTTGATCAGCGGTTGGGCTGCGGCGTGTAGCGCAGGTAAGGCTTGATGGCGCGGAATCCCTTCGGGAACTTCTCCTTCGCGTCCTCGTCGCTGACAGCCGGCACGATGATCACGTCCTCGCCGTCGTGCCAGTTGACAGGGGTGGCGACGGAGTAGCCCGCGGTGAGCTGCAGCGAGTCGATGACGCGGAGGATCTCCTCGAAGTTGCGGCCCGTGCTGGCGGGGTAGGTGATGGTCAGCTTCACCTTCTTGTCCGGGCCGATCACGAACACCGAGCGCACCGTCAAGGTGTTGTCGGCGTTCGGGTGGATCATCCCGTACAGGTCGGCGACCTTACGGTCCGGATCCGCGATCAGGGGGAAGTTGAGCTTGTGACCGGTGGCGTCAGCGATGTCTCCCACCCAGCGCTCATGCGAGTCGAGAGGGTCGACCGACAGTCCGATCACCTTCGCATTGCGCCTGTCGAACTCCCCCTTGAGGCGAGAGACCTCTCCGAGCTCGGTCGTGCACACCGGCGTGAAGTCCTTCGGGTGGGAGAAGAGAACTCCCCATCCGTCGCCCAGCCACTCATGGAAGCTGATCGTCCCGTCGGTGGTCTCGGCAGTGAAATCCGGGGCGACATCGCCCAGCTGTAGTGCCATCTGTCACTCTCCTGTCCTCGTGCGTTCCCCCGGCCGCTCCGGGCCGTGACCTATCGGCGATGACATTAATCGGCTTTGCTTCGCGTCGTGCCGCCGGGAGACGGTCGGTACGAGCCCCGGCGCGCACCTTGCACCTAGCTTCGCCGGCGTGCCAGATGCCGACGTTCATTGCAACCGCCTCGTTCCCGTCCCGCTGCTCGTCCCGGTGCCAAGTACCGGCCCGCAGGCAAGAGGAGGTTTCGGAGTCTGCCTGAT
>Ga0181522_10001325_pt1 | contig 15259 bp, 16 predicted proteins | sample PEATcosm2014_Bin_27_FD_121103 | JGI IMG/M metagenome (GOLD analysis project Ga0181522, IMG submission 121103) | Peatland microbial communities from MTU Mesocosm Facility, Houghton, MI, USA - PEATcosm2014_Bin05_10_metaG | ecosystem: Environmental > Terrestrial > Soil > Wetlands > Peat | place... | reverse complement strand
GTTCTGCAGTTTCTGGTGCAGAGCATTGGCGTGATCGTGCTGCGCATTCGGCGCCCGGATATGCCACGGCCCTTTCGGATGTGGTTGTATCCGCTTCCCGCGCTGATTGCGGCTCTCAGCTTTCTTTTCATCCTCATTTTTCGAAAGAATTTCTTGCGTGAGGTGCGGTATGCAGGTGTAATTCTGGTCGTCGGGCTGGGAATTTATCTCGTCCGGGCGTGGCGGCATGGAGAGTGGCCATGGGCAGCGGCGCCCGGTGTCGAGGGGTAGTTGTCAGTCAGTGGTTCGTCGCCAGTCCGTCAATTCGTTCGCTGCCGAGATTGGTTTGGCATTTGATTTTCAATTACCATCGAAGCATCTTTTTCTGGAGGGGAAATAATGCAGGGGAAATCTGGAGTCTTTCGGTCAGTTTGTCTGGCAGCGGCTTTGGTTGGTTCCGTGGCGGGGATGGGCTGTGTCCATCGGCCTCCGCGCTACTACGACTCGTATTACAACGACTATCACAAGTGGAACGATCGCGAGATGGATTACTATGACCGCTGGTGCCGTGAGACGCATCGTGACCCGCACATCGATTTCGGGAGGCTTCGCCCGGATGAGCAGGAGCAGTATTTCAGATGGCGGCATGATCAGGACAAGGCACATTACAAGCAGCCGCACTGAGGTCGATTGGTATTGGGTCGTGGACGGGCGAGACGTTCGGCGCTCCATATTCGAAATTGCCGGGAGGCGACATGAAGAACACATTTGCAGTGGCCGCTGTGTTGGCAATGACTCTGACATTTTGCGGATCGTCGGCGCAGGCTCAGGCGCAGGTTAAAGATGCGCCCAAGACGGTTGCCTCAATTCTGGATGCCGGTGTTAAGGGTGTCGAAGGCGAGTTTGTTCCGGCAGCCGAGGCGATGCCCGAGGACAAATACGGCTTCGCGCCGACCAACGGCGAATTCAAAGGCGTGCGAACGTTTGGTCAGCAGATAAAACACGTAGCCGCAGTGAACTACATGGTGGCCGCGGCGATTCTTCAGGAGAAACCGCCGGTGGAGTTGGGCGGTGAGAATGGCTCGGACAGGATCAAGTCGAAGGCCGACATCATGAAGTTCATCAAGGACTCGTACGCCTATGCGCACAAGGCGGTCGGAACGATCACGCCGGACAATTCCATCAGTGAAGTACCGAGTCCGTTTGGAAGAGGAAAATCTACGCGGATGGGGCTGGCGATTCTAATTACGGCACACTCGTTCGATCACTATGGGCAGATGGTGGAATATCTGCGCATGAATGGAATTGTGCCGCCTGCTAGCCGGCAGTAGTTTGTTGGCTGCACACTCTTCGCTCTCTGGTTCGTGCTGGGACGGGCGGGTACCCGCGCCCAGTTACTTCTTTCCGCCGTGGTGTTTGCGCCAGTCCGCGCTGTCGCGGCCACCGTGCATCGCGATCTGCGTGAGGATCAGCTCCGCCTGAAGGCGGCGCTTGGCCAGGTGGGCGGCAATTCTTTGACGGGCTCTTTTTGCGGGCACTTTCGGATCCAGAAAAACCAGAACCGATGGGCCCGCGCCGCTCAACGCCGCACCGAAGATGCCCGTCTCTCCGGTCAGTTCCTTGAGCGCCGGCAGCAGCGGGCAGAACGGCGCGCGATAGGGCTGATGAATGCGGTCCTCCAATGCGGACGGCAGTAGATCGGAACGGCCGTTGGCGAAGGCTGAGAGCAACAGCATCGAGTTTTGAATGTTGGTAACAGCGTCGGCGCGCGAATATTGGAAGGGCAGCGCGCGGCGCGCCTGCTCGGTGGAGAACGGACTCTCAGGCACGGCGAGCAGCAGCGGCCACTTCCCTTTCGGCTTTACCTCTACGACCTGCGCCTGCACCTGATTGGCCATGCGGGCCACGGTGAGCGCTCCCATCCAGCAGGCGGAGGCGTTGTCGGGGTGATGCTCACGCATGGAGGCTTCACCGACGATGCGATCGTCCTTCCACCGAAGATGCCCGAAGTGAACGGCGAGCGCGATCCCGGCGAGTCGCGCGGCGGCCGACGATCCGCAGCCTTTGCCAATTGGGATTTCGTTTTCGATGTGAATGCGCAGCGGCGCAATCTTGCGGTTCTCGGACTCAAGAACCTCGCAATACGTCGTGACGATGAGATGGTTTTCCATGCGTCCGCAGATCTGCGAATCACGGCCTCCGGCGGTGACGAAGAAGTCAGGCGCGCGCTCAGCCCGCAGGCGAAGATGGAAGTCGAGCGCTAGGGCGGCGGCGTCAAAGGCGGGACCAAGATTGGCGGAGGTCGCCGGCAACGCAAGGCGCAGCGAGCGATCCGCGGAGATGGGGCGAGATGGCATAGGTTTAACAGCGGTGGCGGCGGTTTCCCCCCGCACCTACTCGTCGAGATTATGAGCCGAAGTTACGGAAAATACGGGCTTTATACAGGATATGCCGTTTTCAAGGCTAAACAACCTCGAAACTGTGTCTTATACACGAATGTGGCGCGGAGTGCTACGAATTTCTGTCGGCTGTTTCCAGGGCGGCAATAACAGCACGGCTGTCCGCGTCGAGCACGACCGGCGCCCGCTGCGCCGATTTCATTCGGATGGCGTGGCGTTCGTCAGGCGTTCCGGCAAACAAATCGCCGCGATGAAACTTTATGGTGAAGTCGGGATCTTTCAGCAGGTGTCCAGTCAGGATAAGAACTACGAATTCGTTATGCTTGACGAAGCCGCTGGAGCGGAGTTTCTTCAGTCCCGCCAGAGTTACGGCGGATGCAGGCTCGCAGCCGATACCGTCGGCTCCGATTTCGGCTTTGGCCTCGGCAATCTCAACTTCGCTGACTTGCTCGACCTGCCCTCCGGTGGCCCGCAGAGCTTTCAGCGCTTTTTTCCACGATGCAGGGCTGCCGATGCGGATCGCGGTGGCCATGGTGTCGGCGGTCATCGGTACCAGCTTTGCGGATTCAAGATCGGCGTCGCCGAGTTCACGCACGCAGCGGTAAAACGGATTTGCGCCCTCCGCCTGAATGATAGAGAGCTTGGGCAGACGCGAGATCAGCTTGAGTTCGTGCATTTCCAAAAGCGCTTTTCCGATGGCCGAACTATTGCCCAGATTTCCGCCCGGCACGATGATGTGGTCAGGCGGTTGCCACGCGAGCTGCTCAAGCAGTTCGATCGCCGCTGTTTTCTGACCTTCGATGCGATACGGATTCACGGAGTTAAGCAGGTAAACCGGCTTCTCGCGCACGAGTTCGTCGAGGATGCGGACACAGCCATCGAAGTCGGTGCGGAGTTGACAGGTGAGGGCTCCATAGTCGAGCGACTGCGAAAGCTTGCCCCAGGAAATCTGCCCTTCTGGAATGAGGACGAGGCTGCGCATGTTGCCGCGCGCGGCGTATGCGGCCATCGATGCCGAGGTATTGCCGGTGGATGCGCAGGCGACCCAGCGGAATCCGGCGGCATGCGCGGCCGACGCGGCTACGGTCATGCCGGTGTCTTTGAATGATGCGGTCGGATTCAGGCCCTGATGCTTGGCGTAGAGGTTGGCGACTCCGGTGGAGCGGGCCGAGCGCGGCAGATGATAAAGCGGCGTGTTGCCCTCTTGCAGCGTGATTACGTGGTCCTCGAGTTTACTTCCGCCAATCGAGGGGAGAAGTTCGCGGAAGCGCCAGACTCCGCTCCGGTCTTTACTTTGACCTTGGTCTTGTGGATCAGTGGTTGTGCCGGGCGAGGCGCGGCGGCTTTGCCAGAGCGATTTGAGAGCTTGCGGATTGAAATGGGGATCGGGAAAGAAAAACTCAAGCAGATCGCCACAGGCCTGGCAGCGGAAATCCTGCCCGGCGGACATGGGCGAAACATTGCAGGAGATGCAGCGCAGGCGGGGCTCCGGGGCAGCTTTATGGATGGTCACGGTGGCGCAGGGCGTTCAACTTGAATCATAAAGCTTAACCGCGCCCAGCGCCGAACTCGCAAAGCTTGCGCCGGTGAAGGCCACGCGCCCTCGCGAATGCCTAGCGCAGATATTTGTCCGTGCCGCTCATCCAGTCGGCGCGTGGCGGGGTGAAAATGTCCAGGTCATCGGTATCTTCGACCGCCTCGGCCTTGTGCGGCATGTGAGGCGGAATGGTCAGCACTTCGCCCGCCCGCACGACGATTTCCTTGCCATCGATCCAGAACTTCAGCGCGCCCTCTAGAACATAAGTCACCTGCTCGTTCGGATGGGAGTGCTCCGGCACAATACAGCCTTTCTTCAGGAGGACATGGGCGAGCATGATGTCCCGTCCGACGATCAGTTGACGGCCGAGCAAGGAGTTGAGGTTTTCGATCGGGATCGAGTTCCACGGAATGTGGCGCAGCTGCGCCTTGGGCTTGCGCTTGGCGATCGTATCCTTGAGGGCGGTTTTCGAGGCGGATTTCGAATTCAAGTTTTTTCGGGGAGCGGAGCGCACTGTTATTTTATTCATGGTCGATGGAAAATCAGTCCGAGATTATGCCCGCCTCAAGTCTACATGTGGTCGTCTTTCCACACATCTTGCCGCGAAATGGCGGGGACAGGTAGTCTTGATAGTTGGAGCGGGACACCATTATGAAGAAACATCAATTTCGGCGGGAGACAGAAGCGGTGCGAGCTGGGACCAGCCTGCACAAAAAAAACGGGCCGACGGCGACGCCGATTTATCAGACCTCGACATTCGAGGTTACCGACAACGCGGAGCAGTTGCGCGTAACCCCCACGGATCATTTTTATACGCGGTACGGAAATCCTACGAACACGGTCGCCGAGAAAGCGATTGCCGAACTTGAAGGAACCGATGCGGCGCTGGTGTTCTCGTCGGGGATGGCAGCGATCACCACTTCGATTTTGGCGCTGGTAAAGGCGGGCGACCACATTGTGGCGCAGCGCGATATTTATGGCGGCGTCACGAAATTCTTATCCCAGTGGCTGCCGAAAATGGGCGTCGAGACTACATTTGTCGATACCAACGACATCGCGCAGCACGAACGGGCGATTCGACCCAACACGAAGATTGTGCATGTGGAGTCGCCGACGAATCCCACGGTCCGCGTCGTGGACCTCGAAAAGATCGCGGCCCTGGCACAGAAGCACAAGTTGATCTCCACCATTGACGCCACCTTTGGCACGCCCATCAATTGCCGGCCGGCAGAGTGGGGCATCGATCTGGTACTGCATTCGGGCACAAAATATTTTGGCGGGCATGCAGATTTGATCTGTGGAGTCGCGGCCGGGCGCCGCGATCTCATCGATGAGATTCATCATCTGCGGACCACTTTGGGCTGCTGCATGGATCCGCACGCGGCGTTTTTGCTTTTGCGCGGCGTGAAGACCTTAGCGGTGCGCGTGGAGCGGCAGAATCAGAGCGCTCTGCGGATTGCGGAATTTTTGAGCAAGCATCCCAAGGTGGCGGGTGCATTATCCCATGCTCAAGGGACACGCGGATTATGAGCTGGCGAAAAAACAGCTGGCCGGCGCGGGTGGAGTTCTGAGCTTCGAGGTTGAAGGCAGCGGCGCGGATGCCTGCCGCCTCACCGAAGCGCTGAACCTGTTCATTCTTGCGCCGAGTTTGGGAGGCGTGGAGTCGCTGGTTTCGATTCCGGTGCTGACTTCGCATGCGATGATCGATCCGGAACTGCGGCGGAAAATGGGCGTGACCGACCAGATGATCCGGCTATCAGTAGGGATCGAGAACGTCGACGACTTGATCGCGGATCTGGAAAATGGATTGGCGGTGCTGGGGAAGAGGCACGGGGCACGGGCCGCGGACTAAGCGCTTGTCGTTTCTGGATTTGCCGTTTCTAGGCTCGTCGTTTCTAGATTCGCAGTGTCCACATTTGTTGCGTCCAGATTTATTCCAGTGTCATCCTGGGCGGAGCGAAGGACCTACATGTCAAGCGTCCGGAGCCCAATCTGCCGCTCGGGATCAAAATCCAGCCGAAGCCGCGGCCACGGTCGCGTGCAGACCGACTACTTTATCGACGTTGGTCATCTTCAAAACGTCTTCGATCCTGCCCTGGGCGCAGACTCGCAGCGCGCCCCCCGCTTGTTTGAGCTGGCCGGCCGACATGACGATGATGCCGACCCCAGTGCTGTCAATGTGAGTGACGCCGCTCAGGTCGAACACTACTTTCTTTTTCTTCTCGCGGATCAGGTTCTCGGTAGACCACTCGAGTTGCTTAGATTCGCGTCCCATGGTGATTCGGCCCGTGATTTCGAGAACGACGATATCGGGATCAACGTTCCTGGTTTGAATCTCCATCATGGTGAGGCTCCTCAAAATTCAGTGGTTGCCGCTCGCGGCATTTAGCAAAATCGTTAGCGGCGGCACGTGTTCGGGCTTGACGTAGCGGTTCACCAGGAAGCGCTTGCCGTCTTTGGCCACGTCGTAAGTGAAAACGTCGGTACTGGAAATTGGCGCGCGCCCACGAGTTTGAAATAACGGCGTCGGCGTGCCGGTTGCGAAGTTGCTTTGGGCATCCACCGGCACGGCGGTAAGCACGCCGCTCGGCGCAATGTAGTACAGTTCTTTGCCGTCTCCGCGCCAGCGGGGCTCGGTGCCGCCGCCGCGCGAAACCTGCCATTTGCCGGCTGCACTGGGGAATGACGTCACATAAATCTCCCACGCGCCCGATTCATCGGAGGCATACGCCACCCATTTCCCGTCCGGAGAAATCTGACCGTTGGTTTCGCCGCCCTTGCCATTCAGAAACCGGGTTTCATCGCCCCCGCCGACTGGAAGCAATTCCAACTGGTTGCCGGACGACCTCTGGAGAGTGCACAAAAGCTGCCGGTCATCCTGAGACCACGAACTGGGAACTATATCGTCCGTCGACGAGCTCGGGACGGTGAATCTTTTCTTTTCGCCCCCTAGGCCTGTCGACGGTTTCAGATAAATGCTCGAGCCGTCGGCGTCGGCCCTTCGGTAGGCGATCGTGCTTCCATCGCGCGACCACACACCAACCACTTCTTCTGACGGGTCGAAGGTAAAGCGGGTATTGGCGGATCCGCTCGCGCCCTCAATCCAGACATCCACGTTATTCGCTTTCGGATCGCTGATATCGACGGCCACGCGCCCCCCGTCCGGCGAGAGCGTTGGGTTCGCCTGAATGGCAGGATCGCCGATGTGCCCCAGCTCTTTCCCTGACCGGTCGATCCAGGTGAGCGACGACTGCGCTGCGCCGACCGCCGTGTTGTAAATCAAAGTGCCATTCTCGGCGACATCGAACGCCGTCCAATAAGTCGATGGTTGAAAACCCACCGATGTCACAACCACCGCCGGGCTTCCTGTGACCGCACCCGTGGCGGGATCGAATGCCTGGCTGACCAACTGCCGCTGGTCATCCGCATAAAACAAATTGCGCGCATCGTAGCCAAAACTCGAATGGCAGAGGGCGACCAGTTTTCTCTCCTTGCCTGTGAGAGAACTCATGTAGATGCCGCTGCTGCGGTCATCCTTGAGGTTGCTGAAGTTGCCCGCCCAGAATAGAAAATGGTCACCGTCGGGCAGAAAGATCGGCCAGCGGTGAGATTGATCGTCGGCGGCCCTGATCCTTTCCGTGACCTGCGCGCCTCCCGTGCCATCGGCGTTCACGCGTTGCAGGGGACTCTGCGCGTCCGCAGCATAGAGGATCACACCCTTGCTTCCCCAACTGCCGCCGCGCCCTGCCAAAGCGTTCGCAAGCGCCTGCGGCGTTCCGCCGGAGATCGCCATCTTCTCCAATTTGCCGTTGGCGAAAAACCCGACAGAAGCATTGTCGGGCGACCAGAAAGGATAACTTGCACCCTGCGTGCCAGGGAGCGGTATGACGTTCGGCGAACCGACCCGCTGCACAAAGAGCATCGGCATCGCGGAGTTTTCATCCGGTGAAACGAAAACCAGCATCGTCCCGTCACGTGTGAGTGCCATTTGGCTGATGCTCATTTCGTCCGGGACAGCCAGCGCGAACTGCATGCGTACAGCGGGCTGCGGGCGGCGCGCAAAGTACCAGGTCGCGGCGATAGCGGCCACCAGCGCCAATAACACGGCCGCCCAGGGCAGAATTGAAAGACGCCGGGGCGCGGTCGCCGCAACCGCGGCGACGCGCGCGGTGCCGCTCGTCTCAGTCCCGGAGAGCGCGCTCAGAGCGAAGGAAAGATCTCGCGCCGATTGAAAACGCTGCTCCGGATTCTTCTCAAGGCAGCGGCGCACGATGCGCTCCAGCGTCGGTGAGATGGCATGGCCGCCTTCGGACAACTCCGGCGGATCGTCTTTCAAGACGGCGGTCATGGTCTCCGCCGCGGTGTCACGGCGGAAAGAGCGAGCGCCCGACAACATTTCGTACAGCACGGAGCCAAACGAAAAGATGTCCGTGCGAGTATCGGCAGGTTCGCCGCGCACCTGTTCGGGAGCCATGTAGCTGGCCGTGCCCATCACGACACCGGCGACCGTGTGCGAGCTCGTGAGCGTGCGCTCGTCCAAATGCGCGCTCGGAGCTTGTATTAGCTTTGCCAGGCCGAAATCGAGGATTTTGACGCGCCCGTCTTTGGTGATGAAAACATTCTCCGGCTTCAGGTCGCGGTGGACGATTCCCTTTTCGTGCGCCGCCGCGAGGCCGTGTGCGATCTGCACTCCATATTCGATCGCCTTGCGCTGGGGCACAGGACCGGCATCGAGCACGGCGCGCAAGCTCTCACCCTCCAGCAACTCCGTGACGAGAAACGGAGTGCCGTTATGCTGGCCGATGTCAAACACGGCAAGAATGTTGGGGTGGTTCAGCGCGGCAACGGCCCGCGCCTCCAGTTCGAAGCGATGAAGCCGGTCGGCATCCTGCATGAACGCTTCGGTAAGAATCTTTAACGCGACATCGCGCCCGAGCCGCGTATCGCGCGCGCGATAGACCTCGCCCATGCCGCCGGCGCCGAGCGGAGACTGGATTTCATAGGGCCCGAGTTTTGTGCCCGAAGCGAGTGCCATGAGGTCGCGGAATTATAACGCGTTAGACAGTTCGTACCACTGCAACCAAAGCGAATTCAGAAAAACCATCGACGGCATTTCTGCGGGCCTCACTGCACAGGCTGGAGGCACTCCCTGATCTCAGCTTCGGTCAACGTATGGTCGCTCGCTTTCGCGCGCTGGTAGATGCGGTCCACCAGATCGTCGTTCGCCGCCAGGCCGCGATGTTCGAGCCAGAAAAGAACATTCGATTTCCCGCTCATCGGGCCGATGTCGATGACCTGCTCCATGCCAAAGACATGCGATGGCACGCCCGAATAAACGGTGTTGGCAAGTTCGATATTATTCTTCTTATAAGCCTTGATCACGGCAGCCGCGTGAACACCGGTCGCGGTGCGGAAGGCATCGTCGCCGACCACCGGATAATTCGCGGGGATGGGAACGCCCGTAGCCTTCGAGACCGCTTCGCAATAACGCTTGAGTTTGGTCAAATCCTGCTCGTCCCACGGCGCAACGCCCATGAGCTTCAGATTGACGAGCATCTGATCCATCTGCGTGTTGCCGACACGCTCGCCGATACCAAGCGCGGTCGCGTGGACGCAATTGGCTCCCGCGATGAGCGCGGCCATCGAGTTGGCGATCGCGAGTCCGCGGTCGGAGTGGCCGTGCCAGTCGAGGCGAATCTTTTCGCCTGAAGGCTTGATCACTTCTTCGATCACAAATTTCACGAGCGCAGCCGCTCCCATGGGCGTCGCATGGCCCGCAGTGTCGCAGAGAACGAGGGCGCGCGCACCGTACCGGATAGCGGTCGCGTTCAACTGCTTAACGGTTTCCGGATCCGAGCGCGTCGTGTCCTCGGTGACGTACATGACCTCAAGGCCTTGCGCAACCGCGTATTTGACGGCCTTTTCCGTAGTCTCTAGGAGGAAATCAATGGACCAGCCCTCGGTGAAGCTGCGGATAGGGCTCGATCCAATGAACGACGCGACCTCGATCGGGAGACCGGTCTTCTGTGTAATCTCCGCGATCGGTCGAATGTCGTTTTCGTGCGTGCGCGCCGCGCAGTAGGGTCGAATCTTCATTTTGTGCGCGACGATTTCGCGGGCCAGCGCGGTGACGTGCTCGACCGCGCGCGGCCCGGCTCCGGGCAATCCGAGGTCGAGTGAATTGATGCCGAGCGACTCCATGAAGTGCAGGATTTCGAGTTTCTGCTCAATCGAAGGATCGCGCACGGAGGGCGATTGCAGGCCGTCGCGCAGAGTTTCGTCGGTGAGAAGAACCGGACCGGGCAGCCGCAGCGATTGCGGGTAGAGGCGGTTCCAGTCGTAGATGAGTTCGGAGACGTTCACAATTCAGTTTTCAGTTCTCAGTTGTCACTCACCGAGCAGGCGCTTAAAAACTGCGGCTCTATGCTCGAATGGGAAGGGCACGAGTTTCACTCGCGCCGTAGAGCGCAAAACAGTCGCGGCTTCTATCCGCTGGGGCAATGCTGTGGGGCCGAAACAGATTTTTCCGCAACCTGCCCCTACGCTTTCTTTTCTTCCTTCGGCACAATCGTCAGTCCGAAGATCGAGAACTGCCCCACCCCTCCAACGTTGACGCCGCTCGCGTCTTCCGGGTTCGGCAAGTAGAGCGTCTGACAGAATTCGCAGCGATAGACTTCGGCGTTCGATCCCCAGGCTTTTTCCGCGCATCCGCATTCGCGCTCGAGCACGTCATCGACATAGAACCAGCGCTTCAAGTGACCGCCGCAGAATTTTCCCTTTTCGTTTTTCTCGTTGCAGGCGCGCTGCCCAGGCTTCTTGAGCTTTACTTTATGGTTCGGGAGCTGCGGAACATTGGTTGCTTGTGCGGTTGCCGGTTCACCTGTGGACACGATTCTCTCCCTCGGACGAATTCCCCGTTTATTTTACATTTTTTGTATCGGGACGGAGATGCTCCGTGAATTTGCGCCCGGGCGGATAGGGCAGCAATTGGCCTTGCGTAAAGAATCCAGTTCGGCCACTCTGCGACAGAGCTGGTTTCTCTTTCGCAGAAGGTTAGCAATCCGTCGTTAACGAGCGGCGACTCCAGTAATCCTGCGGCTGGCCGGACGCGTGAAATAAGAGATCGCAAGAAACACCAGCAGCACGACCGGCATGAAGACCGTTTTCCCGTCGCCAGCCAGGTAGTGCGCAAAGAAAGCGCAGATCCATGCGAATGTGAAGCCGGCATACGCCCACTCTTTGAGTTTAGGCAGGCCCGGGACAACAAGCGCGATTGCCCCCAGAAGTTTGGCGAGGCCAAGAATAATGCGGAGTTGCTGCGGGTATCCGACGTGCGCAAATCCTTCGACGGCCTTCGGGGCGCCGGACAAGTACGTATATGCCGCAAAGACCGACAAGACGGCCATCAGAAGCGTGGTCACCCAATACGCCAGCGTGCGTGCCATGTGGTTGTTTCCTTCGATGATTTGGAATTGCAGATAGGATGCGGAGCGCGGGATTCGGGACTCAGATTTTCACGACCAAGAAATTCAACTCAACGATCAGCTCAAATACTCAACTCAAACGCTCAACTCAGCAGTGAGAACACCCGGCAGGTACGCTCGATGATCTCCTGATGATCGGGCGTGGGATTGACGAATTCAACGCCGTAGTTGAATCCACTGCGGGTTCTGACGACACCCTGAATCACGAGCGGAGTCGAGGAATACGGAAGCCGAAATTCGAGCCGCAGACAAACGCCGATGGCGATCTCTCGAGTTGTGAACAGAGCAAGCCCGCCTTTGCTCACGTCCGAGGCTTGCGCATTGAACTTGCACTGCTGGCCATCCGCCAAAAGTGAAACGCCAATCGATATGGCTACCGTGTGGCGCTCCCAACGTCGCGCCGCTCGTTCTTCCGGCATCTCTGATCTTCTCTCCGAAAAGGTTGGCGTGTGCTGAAATGAAGCAAAAAAGGAAAACTATTTTAATCCTCGGCCGACCAAGGGTACTGTGACGCTCATCACAATCAGATTGTGATGATTCCGCGCGACTCCTCGCTCAACATTATCACTTCCCCTTAACCCAGAATCCCCTTTTCGAAAACAATTCAGACGCGGATCTTTCAAAGTCGAGCGAGCGCCGCGACGTCAGTCGAACGGCTTGCGTGGCGCGGCCTGGTCCGGCCCAACCCGGCCGGTGGTGATCTCCGCGGCAAAATAATTTTCGCCCTTGATCGGGCAGCCCGCCATGCGCCGCAGCATGGCCAATTGGCCGACGTGAGTCAGGGCATCGGCGATTGGGCCCTGAAAAAGTTTCTCGGGCGTGACCTGGAGCGGCCGGTCCGAGGCAAGATAATCGTCGAATTTTTTCACCGCCGTGTGGAAGCGCTCGCCTTCCTTCTCCCACGGAAGCGGAGCCGAGTCGTTCCACTTGCGGCTGCCATCAGCCATGGAGAGAGCCCAGTCCATGAGGTCGCCGATATGGGCAAGGATTTTGGCGGGCGTGCGCGGAGCGTCCGGTGCACCATAGTTCTGGAAGTCGGGCGTCGCGCCGCGGATGGTTTTGCCGCCGCGGTAGGCAAGCGTAGCAAGGCTATGGCGAAGCAAAGTGCGGTCGGTAGACATGGGTTCGTTCTCAGTTCTCATTGTCAGTCGTCGGATGTCAAAGTTTCTTCCGCCACAGCGCTCCAGCAGAGCGCATAGCAGCTTTCGCTTTCTCGCGTAACGGTTGACTGTATAGCAAGTCGAGAAATGCTTCCATCTCGGCAGCAAAGCCGCGCCCGTAGCCGAACCACCACGGTTTTTTTCTGCGCGGTGTCCGGTCGGAGTCAACATATTTTACGCGCACCATCTCGTCGAGCCCCCAACGTCCGTGAGTCCGGCCGAGCCCGCTCAATTTGACGCCTCCGTGTGGCGCCTCGCTGATGCTGAAACAGGATACAACGTCGTTAATCATCACCGTGCCAGCATTGATTTGGGGGGCAAGGCGCTCGCCACGGCCGCGGTCACGCGTCCAGATGCTGGCGGCCAGACCGTAGTCGGAGTCGTTGGCGAGGCGCACCGCCTCGGCTTCATCGTCGAAAGCCATAATCGGCAGCACCGGGCCGAAGGTTTCTTCCCGCATTATGCGCATGCTGTGATCGACATGAGCGATTACGGTGGGCGCAAAAAATGTTGGGCCGAGTTCCCGGCCGATATCGCGCAGACGCGAGCCGCCCGTGAGCACGCGCGCACCCCGCGCTTTGGCGTCTTCAAGGTGCGCCTCCACAATGCGAACCTGCCGTTCGTGGATCATCGGTCCGATTTCGGTGGAGGGATCAAGCCCGTTGCCGACGCGAAGTTTGCGTGCCTTTGCGGAACAGGCATCAAGGAATGCAGGATACAAACTGCGATGCACATAGCAGCGCTCAACCGAGAGGCAGGTCTGGCCGGCGTTGACGAAGGCTGCCCACACGGCGCCGCTCGAGGCAACGTCCACGTCCGCGTCATCGAGGACGATCATGGGGTCCTTACCGCCGAGTTCGAGAACGACGGGAAGCAGGCGCTGGGCAGCCGTTTCGGCGATGCGCAGCCCAGTGGCGACACTGCCGGTAAATACCAGCTTGTCAATATCGTCCTGTATTAACGCTGCTCCTGTTGCACCTTCGCCGGGCACGACCTGGAAAATATCGTCGGGGACGCCGGCTTCCCGCAGCAGCTTTTCGAGTTCGAGCGCAATCAGCGGAGTGAGTTCCGAGGGCTTGAGCACGACCGCATTGCCGGCCAGGAGCGCGGCCATGGCCTCGGTGGCAGGAATCGAAAAGGGATAATTCCAGGGCGAGATGATGCCGATGACGCCGTAGGGCTCGCGCAAAATGCAGCCGGATTTAGCTTTGAGGATGAGATTGCCATGCGGCAGACGCTCGTCGCGAAGCAGCGAAAATCCGTTCTCGATAAGAAAACGCGCGGCGTCGAGAACGACGAGAACTTCCGTCGTAAGCGCTTCGGCCAGGGGCTTGCCGGCTTCCTGCGTGATGCGCCGGGCGACATCGGACTTGCGAGCAAGGAGAATTTGCTGGAAGCGCCGCAGAACGCGAGTTCGATTACGAACGCCCCAGGCTTGCCAATCGAGTTGCGCGGCGCGGGCACGCGCCACAGCGGCGCGGACCTCAGCCGGCCCGGCGCTCTCGAGTTCACCGAGAACCTCGCCAGTCGCCGGATTGACCGACGCGATGCGCGAGATCGCGGGCGCAGCATCGGGCTGGACGGTGATCGCCATCACCGGAAAAGTTTACGCGCCACGGAGCGGGCACGCCACACCTTCGAGAGCGGCGACGCGCGCACGCGCCAGACGGGCTAATACTCGACGCGCTCAAGGAACAATCCGCTGGCGGGCGCAGTGGCACCCGCCGCCGAGCGGTTGCGCACCGACAGAATGCGCACGAACTCAGTGCGCGTAATCGTTCCCTTCCCGACCAGAATGAAGGTTCCGACAAGATTGCGCACCATGTGGTGAAGGAACCCATCTCCGCGGACGGTATAGACGAATTCGTCCGATTCGCGCACCCAGGAAGAAGAAAAAATTCTCCGGACGTTCGTCGGCACTACTCCAACCACCGTTTCCCCACGATCATTTCGGACCGCGTTCGCGGCCATGCGTTCCACCCGTTCGGGATCGACAGCCGCGAAAGAGGTGAAATCGTGCTCCCCAACAACCACATCGCCCGCCTCGATCATCGCTTCTTCGTCCAGCGGATAAGGGTAATGCCAAACGTATCGCGCCCGGAACGGCGGACAAGTCGCAGCGCGGTGAATCCGGTAACGGTAGGTCTTCGCTCGCGCCGATTTGCGCGGATGAAATCCGGGCTCGGCCTCGGCCACTTCCAACACGCGTATGGACGGCGGCAGAATGTGATTCAGCGCCTGCGCCCAGTTTTCGGTGGGAATGCCGGATGCGGTCTCAAAGGCCGCGACCTGAGCCAGCGCATGAACCCCGGCATCGGTGCGTCCCGAGCCCTGGGGCAGTACATTTTCGCCGCTCAAACGTCCAATAGCCGAGGCCAGTGTGCCTTGAATGGTCGCGAGCCCGGGCTGCACCTGCCAGCCGACGAAGTCGGTGCCGTCGTAGGCGAGGATCAGTTTGAGATTGCGCACGCGCTTTTCCGAGTCCTGCACGGGCCGACCGTCATCAGAGTCTTCATTGGTTCTAAGCGGCGGCGGCGGCATCGGCATCAGATTTGAGCGGCATTCGATTTGCGGCATCAGGTTTTCGCCGCGCTCACTGGCCCGCATCACCGAATGCGCTCGGACCCGTCAGATATACTATTGCACTTACGACCCATTTTCTTGCGATCCAGCTGTTACGACCCGGTTTCTTGCACCAGC
>Ga0181522_10001324_pt1 | contig 15263 bp, 14 predicted proteins | sample PEATcosm2014_Bin_27_FD_121103 | JGI IMG/M metagenome (GOLD analysis project Ga0181522, IMG submission 121103) | Peatland microbial communities from MTU Mesocosm Facility, Houghton, MI, USA - PEATcosm2014_Bin05_10_metaG | ecosystem: Environmental > Terrestrial > Soil > Wetlands > Peat | place... | reverse complement strand
TTACCCGACAAGCTCAACTCGCGATCATAAACAGGCAAGGATGCAGGTGCCGAAGCGCCGGCCGGAGTGGCGGGCACATTGACCATCACATCGTACGTCTTGCCCGCGGCCATGAAGACGTCGGTCTGTACACGAGGAGCGGCGGGGAAGGCACTGCCGAAAGCCACACCTGGGACGACGTTGCCATCCTCTGCGATCAAAGTGAATCCATTCACCGTAGCGGCAGCGCCTGCTCCGTTGAAGCCCTGAGTCTGCGAACCCACGATCGAAGGCACGTGCATGCGTACACCGGCATTCACCAGGCGCACCAGGATGGTGCCGGTGATTCCAGTTGTGACGGGGATAGCCGTCCCGCTCATCACACCAGCCGTCGCATTGAACAGCGAAGAGCCTGGATTGGTTTTGTTAAGCGCCACACCATTGATCAGGTAATAGAAGGGAGTGTAGTTCACCGTCGCCGGGTAGCAAGTGTTCACCACTCCCACTGGCGAACTGGGATTGCCGCATTTGCCGGGCTGGCCAGACCAGACCGTCGTTTCGCTGAAACCCGCTGTGTTGACGGCCGTGTTGACGGCACTGTTTTGCACCGGGTCGATTTCACTGAATTCCAGCGGGAGTTCTGCGTTGTAAGTCACCGCTGGACTCGTTCCGGCCGAGGGATACGCGGTACCAGCCGTGGTGCCCGAGGGCGCGCTGGTGACCACGAGGACGCCGATCAGACCCATGGGAACCTGAATGGAAGGATGCGTGCCCGACTCGAGCAGGTAGGTGCCCGGCCGAAGCGATGACCACGTCAGAGCCGTGGTCTGCCCAGCGCCAACCTCTGTGCTGAATGATTGCACTCTCGCCCCCTGGGTAGGCGGCATACCGCTGGCTCCCGGCAACAATGCCGTGCATGGAGTGCCCGGCGGGTTGGAGGCGATAAACCACGAGGGGCATCCCTGCGCGAATTCGTGGCTGGGACTCGGCGTTGTGGTTCGCTGCGACAACTGTCCAAGGCCGCCGCCCACCTGTCCGACGATCACGATGGAAGTAGGCACGGTGTTCGCCGTTGTCGCGCTCGTCGCGAACGTGAGGCTGTTGGTGAGGTTAATCGTCAGCGCCTGCCCCGTAGGAACTGTGATCACTACGGGAGACCATCCGGGCGTGGTCGTCGTTCCCCCGGTTGCATGCGGATTCAACGCCGCGCAGGTGGCGGTCGAGGTGCTCCCCACTGCCAGTGGTTCGCATAGATAGCTCCACATCGGTACCGTATTGCCATCGGGAAGAATCGTGGTTGTTGGGGCCGCAGTCAGGTTTACTGTCTGTTGGCCGAAGGACAAGCCCACGGCGACGAGAAGAATACTAATCCCCAGCAACGCCGTTCTCAGGGTAGTTTTAAAGTTGTTCGCTCGCATCGCTCTTCTCCTCGCTAGAAAGACTCGTCAATTGCAAATTCCCGTGAATCCACCAGCAGCATCATCAGCATGCCGCCCGGGAATACGTTGTTCGTGGTGATCTCACGTTCGTTATGCGAGTGCCACATATACGCCCAACCGCGCTCCTGGGAAGGGTTAGCCTGCAAGTTCGAAGGCAGCAAGGTCGTGCAGTTTGTGTTCGGCGTTGCGGTGCCGGTGATGGCGTTACTTGTACAGGCCGGCATGGTCGCGCGTAGGCTTGCATCCGGGCCAAAGTAGGGAGTGCCGCCGTACCAGGCGCCGTTGGTAAGGATGTCTGGATCCGGCAGAGTAGCCGGGCCGCCTCCCGGCACATCGCCGAAGGGCGCCAGTTCTACCGGCTTGTTGTGGTCCTGGCACCACTCGTAATAGTTAAGAGCGGCGGGATTGCCCGTGTTGTAACCATTGGCATCCGGAGTACAGCCCAGCGTGGCTAATGGATCGGACGAACCGGGATGGTGGCCATACTGGTCCCAGTTCAGTCCCCTGCCGCTAAAGTAGAAAATCCCATCGAACGCTTGTCCCGGGGTCGTGTCGGTGTTGAACATCAGGATGCCAGCAAGGCTGGTCGTCGGATTGGTGGGAGTCAGAATCAGGTTCCCATCCCGCGCCAGGATGCGTACGTGGTTGGCGTGTTCGTGGAACGGATGCTGCCAACGTCCCTGGCCGATGGTGCGGATCAGCGTCAGCTCACCCGGATGCATGTGCGGGTTGCCGTTGTAAGGCTGGTGCGGATACTCGGAGGCGAAGTTGGGATCCATGAGATCAGGCATGGAGCGCCCATTGATCAGGAAATACGCGGGATGGTATGGCTCGGTTTGAATTTCTAGACTGCATCCCGGCAAACCGGCGGTGCAGCCGGCCATTGCTGCGACCTGTGCCAGTGCCTGCTTATGGATTCTTGCGTCCATCTCTGCCCACTGGAAGAGGTATTCCCGGTCGTAGCAAGTCCTGGGGTGGTCGTACGCAGCGGTCCCGAGCCGGAAATCCTGCTCCGGAAAGCCTGGTACGTTGTTCGTTGTCCCGTAATCAGTCTTCCCGTACAGGTTCGTGACTGTCGCTCCGTTGGCGCAGTTGGCAGGCGGATTGCTCGGGAGCACGATGACCGCGCCGTAAAGCCCCATTTCAATCTGCAGGTCACCTTGCGTGCCGCTGTAGTAAGGGTGCGTTCCGGGCGCGGAAGCCGTGAACGTGTAAGTCACGGTCGAGCCCGGCGCTGCCTCGCACGTCAACAAGCCTTGCTGACCAGCGGGCGTGGTAGCCGTGCAACTTGTCGTCACGCTGAAACCGGGAAATAGAATTGAGGTATTTCCCGCTGCCGGCGGCAGATTGTTCGTCAGATTGACTGTGACGGTTGATCCTTCTGTGACGACCATGGTGGGACCGGGAACCTGCATGGTGTTGCAATACGGCGCGTGGGAGAAGGTCGCCTTCGGAACGTAGCTAGGGCTGGAGCCGCTAACACACCCGTAACCCCACGAGTAAACCGCTTCTCCATCAGGCATGTTCAGGTAGGAGTCTTGGGCCGTCAGACTGAAGGTTCCCGCTGTTCCCCCCGTGCTTGTCATGCCTGGAGCCGCGGCGTTGGCCGCTGGAGCAAGAAGAAGCAGCGTCAGTGCCACCAGCAGCGCCAGAGGCAATTGTGTCCTCGAGATCGTATTTTTCCTGTTCATTGGCTGCATCGCTGTTCTCCTAATTGCAGGTGTTTCCGAAGGTGTTGCCACCAGTTACGCTGTTGCAGATGTGCACTTCAGTCATCAGCCCGCCGAAATTCTCGGCGTCGTTCGACAAGTGGTCGAGTTGGGGAGTGTAGAGGTAGAAGACACTACCGGCCGGATACAGTTGCGCCGCGCAGCCGCTGATCCCGCAGCTTGCGTCGCTGGCGTCCAAAATCACATCGAGCGACTCGCCGCCACCCAGCGTGATCGAATTGGCGTAGTATTCGGTGTTATTCCCGTCCTGGTCCCGTAAGAGCTTGGCGTTCCATCCCACAACTTTCATCGGAACGCCGAGAGATTGCAGGGTGTGGTATTCCGTGACCGACAGGTTCACAAAACGCAGCGAGGCCTTCCCGCCCACGGGGATGTTGATGATGGCCGGCAGAGGCTGCGAGTAGTGCATCTGGCCATCGCTTGATATGGTTGCTTGCGGTCCGGCAGCGACCGTGTCCGGATAGCTCCGACCGTTGAGCAGGAAGTACTTGTCCTTCATGTCAACGAACATTTCCGGGTTGAAGGTCATGCCGACGAAATGGAAGTTCGGATCGAAGCCGTGCATCTGGAGGGGATACTCGACGTCGTATGCCGTCGAGCCATCGCCATCGTTATAGACATACTTCTGGGGGTTTCCCAACTTATCGAGTCCTTGCACAGCGCCGGTGTTGATAGCGGGCATGGTTGCGCTGCACAGAATATCCGTAGCTGGATTGCACACCGTGCGGCGATCCACCACTGCATTTGCGGTGGGTTCGGCGATCCCATTCTGATAGCCGAGATACGTATAAAGGCTCCCTCCCAGCGGGACTCTATCCTGCCGCGCACGCACATAAAGCTGGCCTACCATGCCCATCTGTAAGTGCTCGGGTGGAGTGATATGGCAGTGCCAGAAGTAAGTCCCGGCATCCGGAGCGAGATAGTAGTAAGTGAAGCTGCCGCCGATGTTGATGGCTACAGAAGCATCCGGCACACCGTCATAGAACGAAGAAGCGTTGGGGTAGCCATGGAAGTGAACCGTGTGCTGCTCGAAAAGGTCCGGGCGCATGATCATGCCCACGTTGGTGAGCGTGAGGAAAAACTCGTCGTCCTCGTCAAATGCAGCCAGCGGCGCCGGGATATTCCCGTTCATCACGCCCACATCCAGGATGGGGCGGGGATCAACGTGCCCGTAACTCGTTGGAGGCGATGCGGCAGTGGCAGCCGCGTCATTCCCTGTGTCTGCCGCCAGCCCTGCCGTGGTATCGACGTATTGGAACGCGTATTCGCTCACTCCGTCCGGACTCATGCCAACGCCGGTCGATACGCAGCTAATGGTCCATGTCCCTGCATAACCAGGCGGGGTCGGTGTGCCGTCATCACCATTGGTATTCGAGATCACAACCTGCGCTCCAACCGGGAGGCCCAGGGGAGCGTCTGTCCACGCCGTGACCGTATTCGCGGTTGGGGTCGGGCAGCCCGGAATGGTAGTGGGCGGTGTAGTGGCGGGGAACAGGCCCTCCACGAGGTTCGCAACGGTCACGATGGTTGTGATTTCGGGGGCCAGACCCACCGCGCCATTCCATGTAAACCCGGGAGAAAATGGCGACGGGGCGCCGGCCCACGGCAACGCTCCGCTGGTCGCGCCATCGGTGGTGGCCGGGTCGCCGCGCGTCAGGGTTCCGCTGTATGGGACGTTAAAGATGTACGGGAACTGCGTGGATGGACGACCAGCGGCAATGTCTGCGAGGCCCGAGAGCGGCCCGAAGGCGAACATGAATATCTGGTTGCCGTCGGCCATCGTCGAGTATCCGTCACCGCCGGAGATCTGCTGGCACTTGATGGCTCCATTCACCGACGAACTGGGCAATACATAACCGTTGGCGCCAGTCGTAAATTGAGTCGGACCGTTGTAGGGAGGCTCCGCGTTATTGTTGTTAAGCGACGCCGGGTGAGTGATGGTGCTCGTCGGGCATTGCACCCGGAATGACTGGGCACCTGCGGTGATGGTTGCCAGGCAGCCAAACAGAACCACTAGCCACAACCGATAACTCTTGTTTGTAGCCATGCTTACTCCTCCTGCAAATCCTGCTAATGGAAACTTGGTGGGTAGTTGCCGCTTGATCCAAAGGGTCGGGTGGGTTCTAGGAACTGGGTGATGCTGGGAAGCGTCTGTGTTGCAAGGTGTAGTAGCGAGTGGAATGCCCGGAGATGGAGTTCGCTGCGGTTGAGACTCCCTATCGAGTTCGCGGCGTGTTTGCTGCTCGCTAGTCCTGCCGCCGACTGCGGTCCATGGTTTTGCCTGCCCGGTATCCTGTAGTGCCGTCACCGGCCCGGCGAAAGCGGCACTGCTCTTATCTCGACAAGGCCAACACAGCTTAAAGACCTGAATCATGAAGATCACTTCTTCCTTAACCTGCCAACATGCTCCGGCTCCGCATCCACAAGTCGGCAGTGCCTACGAATCCGTTCCAAGGTCGCTGGGCGCGGGCGCCTTCGGCGGCTTAATCCACGGACGAGATCGGGATAGCTCGCACAGCGACTCATGGCAGATAACGCGGACGGCGCGAGGCAGTGTTAACCAGTGAATGGCCCCGTGTTTCATCCATAGGTAAACGGCAGAGCGGCTCACTCCTAAGAGCGTCGCCGCACTGACAGCATCCAGATGTTGTGTTTTCTTGGCGCACGACGGACAGTAGAGCGTCAGGAAGTTCGACGATTCTCCAGCTTCCACGAGGTCTTTGGCCGCCGAGGAACGACGAAGCGTTAGATATGAAGCCTCCTTGCGCTCGCCCAACTCCGCGTTACCTGACTCTCTTGGTGGCATATCTACTTCCCGTGCCTTGGGTTTCTTACATCGGACGGTTTGATAGGTATAAGGGCAATGAAGTTGTCGCCTAGAGAAACACTTCACGAACACTTACTCGACCATTAATGAAAGCAGCATGGGAGCCTCTGTTTATGCGGCTTCTGCGCATGTCATCGCTGCAGCGTAAGTTGGTTTCCATGGTTCGTTGCGAAGCCGGCAGACGACACGAGAGGCTCGCGTGCCCCCGGGACTACGAGTGAGCGGCGAAACAGCCCTTTGCAAATTAAGTGGAGGTCTCCTCAGTTGCGAGGCATTACGTTTTGCATTCGCATTAATGACGAGGGGCAATGACCGCAACGGGTCATTACTTAACGCGGACTTTCTGGATTCGATCCGGAGCGCAATGCCGCGTACGCGCAGCCGTTCTTCTCAAGGGGAAGTAGCCATCTTGCGGGTTGGCATTATTCTTTGACGGGAAGATCAGGCTGCCAGTTTGGAACGGGGAATGTGGACAGTAAATCGGCAACCTTCCCCGGTGCTGCTCTTGCAGTAGATTCTTCCCTTGTGCGCTTCAACGATCCATTTACTGATCGAGAGTCCAAGTCCCGTCCCATCTCCCTCACCACCGGAACGGTAGAATCTCTCGAAGATACGCTCCTGGTCGTTGGGATGAATTCCCGGGCCATTGTCGCTCACCGCGATTTCCACAATGTTTGCGGGCAACGTGCGGGTGAGAATTGAAATCCTGCCGCCCTCAGGCGTGTACTTGATCGCGTTGCTCAGCAGGTTCATGAGTACCTGGCGCAGCATCGCCGGATCAGCCTCAACGAAAGCGTCGTCATTTGTGTCGACCGTCAACAGTTGCAGTTTGTCTTGTGCCAATACATCGAGTTCGTTTGCAACATCGCGAACAAAATCTGCGATCGGGAAGCGGGTCCGCACCAGGTGGATTTGTCCCGAATCCATCCGGGAGATCAGCAGCAGAGCCTCAACTAATCGGATCAGGTTGTGAGTTTCTCCCATCATGCTATCGAGAGTCTCTCGATATTCGACCTTCGTCATCGTCCGCTGTAAGGCCACTTCGCCAATGGTTCGCTGGATGGTCAGCGGAGTCCTGAGTTGATGAGCTACCTCCGAGGCGAAGTTCTTCAGTTGTGCAGAGGCGAGTTCAAAGCGCTGCTGCAGGACATACACAATGGAAGCAACCAATAACGCCAGGAGAATGTCTTCGGCGACGCTTACTCCCTGCGACAAGTGCAACCGTTCCACAACGCTGTCGAGCGTATGGTCAGCGGCAAAGATTGCCGCCCCCACGGCGAGCGGGAGCATGTAAGACCGCAGTACCGACTGGGGTCGAAATGTCGCAACGACTCGAGGATTCACCTACGCCGCCTTATCGCTGAGAATGAACCCAACTCTGCGAACTGTGTGAAGCAGTTTGCGGCTGGAGTTAGCGTCGATCTTCTGCCGAAGGTGCGTGATATGTACGTTGATGACGTTATCGAGCGGTGTGTACCGGTTGTTTTCTTTCCAGATATCGCGCGCAAGCATTTCCCTTGAAACGATTCTGCCACGGTTATTACAGAGATATTCCAGGATTTCAAACTCCCGAAAAGTCAGGATCAGCGGAACCCCGGCCCGCCTGGCGGAGCGAGTCTTGACGTCAATTTCAAGATCGGCGCATCGCAGGAGTTTCCCCCGCTCTGGCGCGTGGCGGCGCGTAAGCACGTGGATTCGGGCTGACAACTCGGAAAAAGCAAACGGTTTCACAAGATAGTCGTTGGCTCCGGACTCGAGCCCCATGACCCGGTCGCTGACCGTATCCCTGGCGGAAAGGATAAGCACCGGCGTCTTCATTCTTGACGCGCGCATCCACAGAAGAAGCTGGAGTCCACTCATTCCCGGCAGTACGATATCGAGCAAAACGATGTCGAATGCGTCCCGTTGCAAAATGCCGCGGGCTTCTTCAACCGTCCCCGCGTGGACAACTTTGTTGCCACCCAACCCCAGCCCCGTGCGAAGCGAAGCCGCTAGTTTCTCATCATCCTCTACAAGTAAAACCCGATACGCCGTCTTCGTTCCCTGGAGAATCTTATCGTCCAACGCGGTCTGACTCTTCTCGTTGTAACTTGAGAGGAGGCTCTCACTCAAGTGTTTCGAAGTTGGTCTGGGTTCATTCCCGACAATTGAGCTTCTCATCACGTCAAGCGTTCCTCTCCGAGCTGCGTAAGGTCGAAAAAATCCCCAGGGCGATTCTTCTCTTGTCTTGATGGTCGGTGGTGCCATTCTTTGAGGTTCGCGGGCGAATCAATGCCTCTGAGCGCACGGCCTGCTCCTCGCCGACCCCTCGGCTTTAGTCCTGAAACCGAATGCGGCAGAAGCTGTGTGCTGACTCTGACGCTCTCTGGTGGTGCGCTGTGCAGTTGTCATTCCAAAGCAGAACGAGAATTCGCAAGGGAATGGGATTAAGAGTCGCTAAACGATTGAAAGAAAATAGTAAAGGTAAACTTAACGTGAACTTATTGTCACGTTTACTTCTCAACTACGAATACGATCTTGTAGCTGGAGTTCCACTTGATTGCTTGAGTGTGGCACCCGCGTTCCAATCTCTTGCAGTATGCGTCTAACACGGAGGGACTAAGGGCATCCACAAATCGTGCAACTCACAATCGAGCGACAGCAGCCCACGGCGGGCAAAAGATACTCCGAGATCACATTCAGAGTGTTGCAGAACAATTGGGTTGAGAGCATCGGCACCCAGCCACCATAGCAAGGCCTCAAATGCACACGGCCAGTTAAGTGTGTACAGTCAGTACCTTAGGGGGCGCGTTGAGAATCTTCCAGGAAAATCAACTTTTGATGGTGTTTGTCATCGGAATTCGTGTTTGAGATTCTAGAAAACTGGTGCATATTCATGGAGAGGATTTGCAGCAAGCAATGTGTGTCGGCGGGTATCCGTGACCGGGCTCCCGGCATCACATATTAAAACAATATGGACGCAGAAAAGACCATCGCCGAAATCGAGATGCTGGAGCAGATTCTGACGCTGCAGGACAAGCGCCCGCTCCAGATGTCCGATTGGAAGGCTGCGAACCAGAAGCACGACGAGAAGTACGCCGCCGATCCCTGGTTTCGCCTGTGGAAGCGCGACGGCGGGTAATCCTTCCGCAAGCCCCTTTGTGCTGCGGGGAAACCCGCATACCATGTCAGCATGGCGTTACAATTTACCACCTCCTATCTCGATGACTCGCTCTCCCTCTTTCGCCATTACAAGAGATTGGCGGAGACGGCGATGGCACAGGCTACCGACCAACAACTATTCGCCGTGCTCGATTCGGAGATGAATTCCATTGCGCTGATCGTCAAGCACATGGCCGGTAATATGCGCTCCCGCTGGACGGACTTTCTCAATAGTGATGGCGAGAAGGCGGACCGCAACCGCGACAGCGAATTCGTGGAGCCGCCATCGAGCCGCGAAGAAATGATGCAGCTATGGGAGTCGGGCTGGAACTGCGTGTTCGCGGCGCTGGCGCCTCTCTCCGCAGAAGATATGTCGCGCACGGTTCATATCCGGGGCGAGGCGCACTCGGTGATGCAGGCGGTCCATCGCCAGATTGCCCACTACGCCTACCACTGCGGACAGATCGTCTTCCTGGCGAAGCATTTCCAGTATCGTCAGTGGAAGTCTCCGACCGTGCCACGCGGCCAGTCTGAGGAATTCAACAAGAAAGTGACTGCGGGGGAAGCCAGCCAGCGATAGTTGCGTAGAGGTCGCTCCGGAAGTTGCTTTGAGATGAAAGAGCAGCAGCCCCAATTCCACCGCTTGATGTGCGTTGCGCCGAGTTGTCTTCTGCACTCCCACCCTGCGCTGCCTCCGTGTTTCCGCGCCGAGTTGGGAACTTGCCAGTAATACTGATTGCGCCAAGGCAGTAGGGTGATTGACGAATTCACAGCCCGGATGCACACTGACGAGATGGAAGATCAGCGGCGTAAAGAACTCCTGCAACGAAGACAAGAGTTGATGAGCAAACGTAGCGAAGCCGGCGGTCCGGAAGACAGGCGGCAGGAGGCGGAAGACCGCGTGACGATGGCTGCGGCAGCGCTGCGCACGCCTGGATTTCCCAAGCCGCTGCCGGGTGAAGTTGCGGCAGCCGAGCGCGAACTGCGGGAGACAACCGAAGAGTGCGACCGCATCAATGCGGAACTGCGTGACGTCGACGAAGCGCTGGGCAATCTCTGATTCAGTTCGCAGGGACTGGCCGCCTGCGCCGCGCCACATCGACGGTAGCTGAAGACGAGGAACGCAGCAGGAGCGCATCGCAAGAAGCACATTGCGGAGACGTTTGCATTTCTTCGGCAGCTTTTCAATGTTCCCTGATCAGCTTCTGCTGGATCTCCTTTAGGAGCCCGCGTGCTTCCAAGGCTGATTGTTTCCCGCCGGGAGAGACGGCATTGAGGGCGAGGAGCTTGTCGGCGATCAAGGCATGGGGCAATGCTTCCTGATAGCGAAGCTCGCCGGCCAGTGCGCGAGCCCACATGTAATGCGACATTCCAAAGTGCCGGTCATCGGGAGCGAGTTTTCCAGTCTGCAGCTCGACGAGTTCCTTTGCGATTTTCTCAGCCTCGGCATACCGTCCGGTCTCCACGTAGGCCCGGGATAGAAAAAATAGCGGATCGGCGAGAGCGGGACTGCCGCCCGCGATCTTCCTCCACGCTGGCATGGCGCCTTCCAGCATCGGCACCGCCTCAGCTGCGCGTCCGAGTTTGGTTAACGCGCCCGCCAGGTTATCCAACTGTTCAAGCGCACCGCGGCTCTCGGCGCCGGAGCAGGCCTTGTATCCATCGTAGGCGCGCTGGTAGATGGGGAGGCTTGCCTCTACCTGGCCACGATTGTCCTTCATGAAGGCCAGTTCGCCATAGACTGCGGACTGATCGCATTGTGCCTGCGGGTCCTGCGCGTAGACCTGGAGCGCCTGAAGATAGATGGGCTCGGCTTCATCAAAGCGCTCTCGCAGCTTGAGATCAAAGGCAAGGTTATAGAGCACGTCAGCCGCTTCGCGGGGCGGCAGCGGGTGGTCGCGGCTCTCGTTTACGGCAAACTGAAGAAGGCGGAGATTCTCGTCAGCGACATAACCCAGGCGATCACGATTCACGGCATAGTACACCGCGCTCCAGATGCGCACGGAGGGAGAGATGCCCGGCCTGCGCGATAGTTCGAGAGCATGCGCTGTAAGTTCCTCGCCAAGTCTTGTCTGCCCCTGCGTGTACGCGAGGTCGCCCAGGGTGGACTCCGATTCGGCTTCGGCCTCGGTATCCCCGGCGGTTTTTGCGCTGGCGACGGTCTGGGCTAGCACTTTCCGCGCATTGTCCAGGTCGCCATTCTCGTACATCGATTCGGCCAGGCTGATCTGAGCCTTGCGCAGGTCGGCAGGATCCTTGATGTAGTCCGGCAATAGTTTTACGCCAAGTTCCAGAAACTCCGGCACTGTGACCGTTGGCTTGCCGGTGAAGTTGGAGTTGGCCAGATAGAGGAGGCGGTACATGAAGTTCTGCATCCGCAGGGCGCGCTGCCCCTCACGCAGCGCCTGCTGCTGGCGCCAGGCTCCATAGGCGAGGCTCGTCAGCAGGATCACCGCGATCAGAAGCGATGCCATGGCAGTGCCTCGATTGCGGCGCACGAACTTGCTGAACTTATAAAACCTTGTCTGCGGACGGGCAAGCACGGTTCGCCCATCGATGAAGCGCTGGATGTCTCCGGTGAGCGAATCCACCGAGGAGTAACGGTCCATGGGGCGCGAGCTCAGGCACTTCGCGACGATCGTTGCCAGGTCATCGCTCAGAAGAGAGCGCAGCCGCCCCTCCGAAAGTCCTCGGCGCTCGGCTGCCTCCGCGGTCACCGCATCCGGCAGAGCTTCCGGCTCCTCTTCGTTTACGGCCCGTTCGATCATCGCTGCCACGGATGCGGCTCCCCCGGGCCTGCGCCCGCAGAGTAGTTCGAAGAGGATCACGCCAAGTCCGTACACGTCGCAAGCCGTGGTCACCGGTTCATTGCGGAGTTGCTCGGGACTTGCATAGGCGGGCGTGGCCATTACGGTAACGGTCAAAAGGCTGTCCGGTTGGATCAGCTTCGACGTTCCGAAGTCGAGCAGCTTCACCGTGCCATCGGCGGTCACCAGAATGTTGGAGGGCTTGAGATCAAGATGCACTACGAGGTTGCGGTGGGCATAAGCCACGGCGTCACAGACGTGGAGAAATATCTTCAGACGCTCGGAGATGCCGAGGTTCTTCTCGTCGCAATACGAATCGAGATGAACGCCGTCGACGTATTCCATCACCAGGTATGGCTGCCCACCCTCGCTGAGTCCGGCGTCCAGCATGCGTGTAATGTTCGGATGGTCAAGCGATGCGAGGATGTGCTGCTCTCGATGAAAACGTTCAGCAAACGACGGGCCGGCGGCGTGAGGAGCCAGAACCTTCAAGGCAGCCCGTTGCAGCGCGCCACCCACGAGGCGCTCCACCAGGTAGACGGAGCCGATACCGCCGCTCCCAATGTGCTTCAGTACCGAGTACGGTCCGATCCTTCCGCTCAGGGCCGGAGCGCCTGCCGGCGCGGCCTCCAGACTGTCCATGTTCGCTGCACGGAAAATGGTCATCGCCCGGCGCCGGATCACGGGATCGGGACAGCGTTCGGCAAGAACGCGCTCGCGCTCCTCCTCGGGCGTCACCTCGGCGAGATGGAACAGGGATTGCAGCAGTTCCCAGTGCTCAGAGTCTTCAGTCATGAGGCTCACTCTTCAAAGGGTGGCGCGAAACGGAGAGAAAGTGCGTCAGAAATTACGGGGTGTGCAGGCGGTCGTAGAGCCAGCCGCGCACGAAGCGAAGATCACGGTCCACGCTGGCCTTGGATGTGTTCATCAGTTCCGCCGTCTCTTCCGCCGTAAAGCCGAGAAAGAATCGGAGCTCGACCATGCGGCACTTCTTTGGGTCGAGTTTTTCCAGCTCTGCCAAAACGCGGTCCAAGTCCATCATCTCCGCGTGACGGGCGTCGATCCATATCAGTTCATCGTGCAGAGGAACAGGAATTCCTCCATCCCGCTTCTGTCTTCCCTCGGAGCGTGCGTGGTCCACCAGGACGCGGCGCATGAGGCGCGCCGAAAGGCTGTAGAAATGTTCGCGGTCTTCAAGGCGCAGACTGCGCTGGCGAATCAGCTTCAGGAACAACTCGTTCACCACGCTGGTGGGCTGCAAGAGATTCTCTGGGCGTTCTCCGCGAAACAGCGCGCCGGCAATTTGCCTCAGGTGAGGGTAGACCAGTTCAAAGAGCTGGTCGATGGCAGCGGGCTTGCCCTCATTCCACTCGTGGAGGCGAATCGTGATCTCACCGGGCTCAGGCGGTGGATTGTCGCCATTATGTGGCGCAGAGATCTCGTTCACGCTGATTCTCCCCCCTTTCCGCCGTCGTCCTCAATGCTGAATCGAGGAAGGCGATTATACTCCAGAGTTGCACGAATCGAGGCGACCGGAGCAGGAACACAACGCCCTCTGGCCGTGGCGGTATAAATGGCGCATCATAGGCGTGCAGCAGGCTCGTGCAACCAGACCGCGCTTTCAGGAGAGTGTCCCATGAGTTCGCCAGAAGCATCCGCACCCGTTTCATCGCCGAATCATGCGGCAGAGAATATCGCCGACGCCCAAAAGCTCCTGCAGTCTCTGCGGGCAAAGTTGGGCAAGCACCCGGAATTGGAGGAAGCCATCCTTAAACTGGAATTGGCGTTGAGCGCGCTGACCCTGCAAACCGGTGGATTGCTCTAAACTGCGGCGCAAAGCAAAGCCCCCTCAGCCAGGTTCGGCTGAAGGGGCAGGGAAGAATGTTGTAGCGAAGGAGAGGGAAGGATTCTAGCGCCTTCCACCATGTCCGCCGCCGGATGCGGCCCGACCGCCACCGGAAGCTCCACGTCCACCGCCATAGCCGCCTCCGCGAGAAGCGTAGCCGCCGCGTCCGCCACCACTATAGCCATAGCCGCCGCGGTAGCCATAACCACCGCCACGGTAGCCGTATCCGCGGCCGCCCCAGCCCCATCCGCCATACACTCCGACGCCGCCGAAGTACGGATAAGCGCATGGAGCGTAGGGATAGTAGCCGCAGCCATAGTAAGGAGCCGGCGCTACGTAGCCGTACGGGGCAACACCGATTCCGATTGCCACCTGCGCGCTTGCCTTGGGTGGCGCGGCCAGGGCGAATACCATCACCAGTCCGAATAACGCGATCATTGTTTTTTTCATCATCTGCCAGACCTCGATCCTCTGTAATGGATTGAAACCCGCCCACGGAAAAAAGTTTCGCGACATCGCCTGCCAGCTGAATTTCGCTAGGCCCCTACCACAATGTGAATCGGCAGATTCATTTTGGGCAGTGTTACCTTTCTTTGCAATTTGGCCCTGTGTCTGCAGGCGCGGGGCAGCTAAGTTCTTGTTGATACAATCTGTGTAGATCATCGCGATTAGGGAGTGTGCCATGGGAGTATTCCTGAGCCTTGACGAAGTGAATCAGGTCCTCTTCATCCGTTTTGAGGGCGTGGTCACCGATCAGGTGCTGTTGGCTCGCTACCAGCAGGCCCGGGTATGGATGGCCAGCCATGGTCCCATCTCCAGCGTTACCGACTTTACCGACGTGACCTCCTTTGAGGTGACCGCACAGGGCGTGAATCTGCTGGCGGCAAACTCCCCGCTGGTTCCGGATGGCTATCTGCGCGTGGTGGTTGCGCCGCAGGACGAAGTGTTCGGCATGTCACGTATGTTTGAAATGATGGGAAGTCTCACCCGCAACCGCGTGGACATTGTCCGCACCATGGCGGAGGCGTATGCCCTCTCCGGCATCAAGAAGCCTCAGCTTCTCTCGATCCTGGAATGGTAATGGTACGCCGCTCGCCGCCCGGTTCCTATTGATCCAGCCGCAGCAAGACGCCCGCCCAATCTACGCTCCAATAGGGTCCCTCGCCCTGCGGAAAACGAAAGCGCCGGGAAGGAATACAATGGATAGGGAAGATGTATTTCCAGCGGCAGTATTCCGTTTCCGCCTTTGCACCCTCAGGGCGGCGTTACGCGTGTGGATTCTGTTGGGGATCATGACTGGTGTGGGGTGCCCGGCGCCAGTCTCCCGGCTTCAGAATTCCCGTAAACGGGAGAGCTTCGGCTGCATCGGTTGAGCGATCAACGATGGACAGGCGGCGCTTTTCGATCGGTAAGCGTATGCAAATGCTGGGAGATTTAGAAATCCGCGGACCGGGTTGGACCGGTTCGAATTAAACATCTACTGAATTGGAGTCT
>Ga0181522_10001321_pt1 | contig 15286 bp, 11 predicted proteins | sample PEATcosm2014_Bin_27_FD_121103 | JGI IMG/M metagenome (GOLD analysis project Ga0181522, IMG submission 121103) | Peatland microbial communities from MTU Mesocosm Facility, Houghton, MI, USA - PEATcosm2014_Bin05_10_metaG | ecosystem: Environmental > Terrestrial > Soil > Wetlands > Peat | place... | reverse complement strand
TCAGGCTGTCGAAGACCCAGGGGGCGGTGCCTGGCCCGCAAGCAATTGCGCCAGGCCCGCCTCATCCAGCACCGTCACGCCCAGCGCCTGCGCGCGCGTGAGCTTGGAGCCGGCATCGCTGCCAGCGATCACATAGCTGGTTTTCTTTGATACCGAGCCGCTGACCTTGGCGCCGAGGGCGGCCAGGCGCTCACCGGCCTGCTCCCGTGTCAGTCCCGACAACGTCCCGGTCAGCACCACCGTAATGCCCGCCAGCGGCTTGGGCGAGCCGTCGCCCGGCGCGCCCGCGCCGGCCGGCGGCCCCTCCTCCCAGGTAAGCCCGCGCTCGCGCAGCCGTTTGAGCTCGCGCGCGTGACGCGCATCGGCCAGGAATTCGTGCACGCTCTCGGCAATCACCGGACCCACATCGGGCACTTCGAGAATCAGCGTAGGCGATGCCGCCTGCAACGCCGCCAGCGATCCGAAATGATCGGCGAGGGCCTTGGCGGTGCTCTCTCCCACCCCGGGAATGCCGAGGCCGTTGAGCAGCCGCGGCAGCGTGGTCTTGCGGCTGTGATCGATCGCGGCCAGCAGGTTTGCCGCCGACTTCTCGCCCATGCGTTCCAGGCCCGTCAGGGTTGCCGCGTCCAGCGCGAAGATATCGCTAGGCCCCTGCAGCAGGTCCTGGTCGACCATCTGCTCGATGAGTTTATCGCCCAGTCCCTCGATATCGAGCGCGCGGCGGCTGGCGAAGTGCCGCAGTGATTCCTTGCGCTGCGCGGGGCAGACGAAACCACCGGTGCAGCGTGCGGCGGCTTCCCCCGGGGTGCGCACCACCGGCGATGCGCACACCGGGCAGCGCTCGGGAAGCTTGACGGGGTGCGGTGCATGTTTGCCGGTCGGGCGCTGCTCCAGGACCACCCGCACCACTTCCGGGATCACATCGCCCGCCCGCCGCACCACCACGGTGTCGCCGCGCCGCACATCCTTGCGCTCGACCTCATCCATGTTGTGCAGCGTCGCGTTGCTGACGACCACGCCGGCGACATTGACCGGGTCGAGGCGTGCCACCGGCGTCAGCACGCCGGTGCGGCCCACCTGGAATTCGATCTCGCGCACCACCGTGAGCGCCTCGTCGGCGGGAAACTTGTGCGCAATGGCCCAGCGCGGCGCGCGCGAGACGAAACCCAGCGTCTCCTGCTGCTGCCGGGAATTGACCTTATAGACCACGCCGTCGATCTGGTAGGGCAACTCACCGCGACGCGCGCCGATCGAGCGGTAGTAGGCAAGGCAGCCCTCGACGCCCCGCACCAGTTTGATCTCGGGACAGGTGCGCAGGCCCCAGCTACCGAGCTGCGCGATCAGCGCGCCCTGGCTCGGCGGCGGCTCCCCACCCTGCCACTGTCCAACCGCATAGAAGAACGCGGCCAGCGGACGCTTCGCGGTGATACGCGCATCGAGCTGACGCAGGCTCCCGGCCGCGGCGTTGCGGGGATTGGCGAACACCTTCCCGCCGCTGGCGGCGGCCGCGGCATTCATCTTGCGAAATCCCGCGAGCGGCATGTAGACCTCGCCGCGCGCCTCGAGCAGCGCGGGTGCCGGGCCGCGCAGGCGCAGCGGAATCGCCCTGATGGTGCGGATGTTCGCCGTGATGTCCTCACCGGTGGCGCCATCGCCGCGCGTGGCCGCCTGCATGAGGTTGCCGTCCCGATAAGTCAGCGAGACCGCCAGCCCATCGAGCTTGGGCTCGGCGTCGTACTCGAGTGTGTCGGTCTCGATTTCGAGCCTGGCGCGCACGCGGCGGTCGAAGCTGCGGATGTCCTCATCGCTGAAGGCATTGTCCAGCGACAGCATGGCCACGCCGTGGCGCACCTCCTCGAAGCCCGCGGCCGGCTGGCCGCTGACGCGCTGGGTGGGGGAATCGGGCGTGACCAGCTCGGGATGCGCGCTCTCGAGCCCGCGCAGTTCCAGCATCAGCCGATCGTACTCGGCATCGGGCACCGAGGGCTCATCGAGCACGTAGTAGCGGTAGTCGTGCTGGGCTATTTTTTCGCGCAACTCGGCGACGCGCCGGCGCGGCGCCGCGGTCATGCGAGATTTTGCATGCGCTCGCGCAGGTCCTCGAGCCGTTCGGCATCGAGTGGATGGCCCGTTTCATCCTGCACGCGCGCCGGCAGGCGCTGCGAGAGCTCGCGCGCCGTGTCGAGCAGATGATCGAGCGCCGCGCCCGGGGAGAGCGGTCCGGGCAGCACCGTGAACAGATTGATACCGGCGAGGCGCTGGAAATCCATGTTGATCGGATCGAGCACGCCCGGCTTGCTGAGGCTGGCCACGCTGAGCAGCGCGCGGCCCTCGCCGTCGGCCTGGTGATAGATGCCGAAGCGGCCGTGCACGAAGCCGCAGGCCGTGATGGCCAGGCGCACCGCGCGGCCCGAGAGCCGCTCATTCGCCGCCGGCACGATGCGCAAGGCGACGATGTGCCGCTCGCCTTCCGGTGGCCAGTCCAGCACCACGGGTGGTTGATTGCCCGCTGGCGCCGGCACTGCCGCCTCGGGCACGCTGATCCCGGCCTCGGCCGTGCCCGCGGTACTCGCGGTGCTCCGAGTCGCCGGCGACGGGCTCAGCGGGGCCGCTTCGTCCGCCCGCGCCGCCACCGCGTCGGTCGCGCCGTCGTTCAGTGCGTCGAAGGCGTGCATGGCATCGGCGTCGGCAAGAATGGATTCGGCGCGCATGGCTTCCATCGACGGCAGGTCCGGCAGGTCGATGCGCTGCGGAGCGGCGACGGGACGGCGACCCTCGTGCACCTCAGCGGGCGCGTCGCCCATCGAGCCCATCTGCGGCTCACTGCGCTCGTTGCGGTCGTTACGCCGCGCGCCGCGGGGCGCCGCCGCGTCCCGGGTGGCTGCATCGCCCTGGGCCTGGCGCGGCTTGCGCAATTCCCAGGCCGCCAGCGCCACCAGGAACACCAGGCCGGCCAACAGCAGAATGAAGCGCAGTTCTCCCATAAGGATTACACGGCCGCTAGCTTGACGGCCTCATCGATATCGACCGCGACCAGGCGCGACACGCCCGGCTCGTTCATGGTCACACCGATGAGCTGCGATGCCAGCTCCATCGTGACCTTGTTGTGCGTGATGAAAATGAACTGCACGCGCCCGGACATCTCGCGCACGATATCGCAGAAGCGGCCGACATTGTGCTCATCCAGCGGCGCATCGACCTCATCCAGCAGGCAGAAGGGCGCCGGGTTCAGATCGAAGATGGAGAACACGAGTGCCACGGCCGTGAGTGCTTTCTCGCCGCCCGAGAGCTGCGAGATGGTGCTGTTGCGCTTGCCGGGCGGGCGCGCCATGACGGCCACGCCGGCTGCCAGCGGATCCTCGCCGACCAGCTCGAGATAGGCGTGACCACCGCCGAAGAGACGCGGAAACTTCTCCTTCAGGCCGGCATTGATGCGGTTGAAGGTGTCATCGAAGCGCGAGCGCGTTTCCTTGTCCATGCGCCGCATGGCCTGCTCGAGAGTAGTGAGCGCGTCGCTGACATCGGTGAACTGCCGGTCCAGGTACAGCTTGCGCTCGCTCTGCTCGGCGAGCTCGTCGATAGCCGCAAGATTCACCTGCCCGAGCTTCTCGAGGTCGGCGCGCAGCTCGGTGAGCCGCAGCTCGTGCTGCTCGATGCCGGCCGCAGGATCGAGCGCCGCGAGCACCGCGGCAAGATCGCACTGCGTGGCCGTGAACTGATCGACCAGCGCTTCGCGCCGCACGCGGGATTCCTGCGCCGCCAGCCGCGCCTGCTCCATGGTTTCGCGCGCCGTGCTCACGCGCGACTGCGCGGACAGCCGCCGCTCATCGAGTGATCGCAGCGCGTTGTCGCTGTCTTCCTGTGAGCGCCTTGCATCGGCGAGCTCGGACTCGACTTCCAGGCGCCGCGCCAGGTGATGCTGCAGGCTGGCCTCGTGGGCCGCGATCGGCGCATCGGCACTGGCCAGGGTCGCCTCGAGCGTCTCGCGCTGCGATTCCAGTTGCGTGCGCTGCTCGTGCAGGCGGCCGAGGGCCGAGTCCACCGAACTGTGGGCCGCGCGGCGGCTCTCGAGCCGGATCAGGCTGTCGCGCAGTTCCAGCTGGCGCGCCTGCGCATTGGCGCGCGCGGCGGCGGTCTGATCGCGCCGCTGCTCCCGTTCGGCTTCGAGCTCCAGCCGCGAATCGTCCAGCCGTGCCATCGCCTCGGTGGCCGCTTCATGCGCCTCGCGGGCGCGATTCAGGCTCGACTGCGTGCGCTCGCGCTCGATCTCCACTTCCGCCTGCTCGGACTCGATGCGCGCGCGTCTCAGCGAGCCTTCCTCGAAGCGGGCGCGGCGCGCCTCGAGGCGCCCGCGAAGCTCCGCGTGTTCGCGATGCGCGGCCTGGATGCGACCCTGGATGGCATCGCGTTGCTGTTCGGCCGCGCCGACCTGTGCGCGCAGCGCCAGGATTTCCTGTTCGAGAGTGCGCACGCTCTGATCGGCCGCAGCAAAGCGCTCGCGCAGACCCTTGGCGCGCTGCTCGCGTTCGATGACGCCGGCATGATGGTCGCCGCCGCGATTGATGCGCAGCCAGTCGCGGCCAATCCACTCTCCCTGGACCGTGATCAGCGACTCGCCCGGCCCCAGCTGACGGCGCTGCTCGAGCGCGCGTGCCAGCGAAGGACTGGTCCGCACGCCGTTGAGCAGCGTCAGGATGCCCTCGGGACCCTTGACGTGCGCGGCCAGTGCGCCGACCGCGGCAGAGCTGCTCGCGGCGGCCGATTCGAAGAAGCCGACGCTGCCGCCGGCCAGCGTGCGCAGCGAGGATTCCAGCTGCTCGAGCGAATCGACGCGCACGGCCTCCAGGTAGTCCCCGAGCACCGTCTCCACGGCGCGCTCCCAACCCGCCTCCACCTCCAGCAGTTGCGCCAGGCGGGGTGCTTCGACAATCGATCGGATGCCGGCAATCCAGTTGGCCGCCTGCGGGTGTTTCTCGCCCAGCGCCGCCTTCTGCAAGGCTTCGAGCGATAGCAGCTCGGCCCGGATCTGATCGCGCTCGTGACGCTGCCGCTCGAGCCGGCCGTCGTTGAGCTGCTGGGTTGAACGCAGCGCCTGCAGCTGCGAGAGCACTCCGCTCAACTCGCCGGCCAGGGCTTCACCCACGGCGCGAGCCTGCGCCTCCTCGTCACTGAGGGCCTCGAGCGGCGAGTCGGCCTGCGCGGCCCCCAGTTCGTCGAACTCGAGGCTCAGGCGGTCGGCCTGCGCATTCAGTCGCAGCGCCTGGTTCTCGAGCTGCTCGATGCGGGCGGCCTCGACCTGGGCGCTCTGCCCGGCGGCCCCCAGATCGCGATTGAAATTCTCCCAGCGCTGCTGCCAGGCGATCAGCTGTTCCTCGGCCGCCGCCAGCGCAGCGCTGGCCAGCGCATCGGCGCGCGTGCGGGCCGCAGCCTGCGGTTCCAGCTCGGCAAGCTCCGCCGCCACGGCGCCAAGCTGCTGTTCGTCGTGGGCGATCTGCTGGGCGTTGCTGGCCAGGTTGGCGGCGACCTGTGCGAGATCGTTACGCGCCCGGTCGCGCAGTTCCCGGCCGAAGCGGATGCTCTCCTCCGCGCGGGTGACCTCGGCGCCATGCTCGTAATAGCGGCCCTGCACGCGCGTGACGTTTTCGCTGAGCTCGGTGTGGAACTCGCGCTGCCGCTCCAGTGCCGCCTCGGCCGAACGCTGGTCGGCCAGTGCCTGCTGCATTGCTATGTCGCAGGCGCGCACCGCGCTGTCCTGCAGTTCCGCCCCGCTGTCGAGCTCCCGCAGCTTCAGCGCGATCAGCTCGGCCGTCAACGTGCGCTCCTGTGCCTTCAGGTCCTGGTAGCGCCGCGCCACATTCGCCTGGCGCTGCAGGTGGCGAATCTGTTTATCGACCTCATCCCGCAGGTCCTGCACGCGGGCCAGGTTCTCGCGGGTGTCGGCGATGCGCGATTCGGTTTCACGCCGGCGCTCCTTATAGAGGGAGATGCCGGCCGCCTCCTCGATGAAGGCGCGCATGTCGTCGCTGCGCGCTTCGATGACGCGCGAAATCATGCCCTGCTCGATGATGGCGTAGCTGCGCGAGCCTAAGCCCGTGCCCAGGAACAGCTGCGTGATGTCCTTGCGGCGGCAGCGCCCGCCGTTGATGTAATAGTTGGAGGTGCCGTCGCGCGAGACCGAGCGCTTGAGCGAGATCTCGTTGTAGCCGGCGTAGGCGCCGGCGATCTTGCCGTCGCTATTATCGAATATCAACTCGACCGACGCGGTGCCGATGGGCTTGCGCGCGCTCGAGCCGTTGAAAATGACATCCGCCATCGAATCGCCGCGCAGGTGGCGTGCCGACAGCTCGCCCATGACCCAGCGAACCGCGTCGATGATGTTGGATTTACCGCCGCCGTTGGGGCCGACGACGCCGATGAGATTCCCGGGCAGGGTGATGGCAGTGGGATCGACGAAGGATTTGAAGCCGGCGAGCTTGACCTTGTTGAGCCGCATTGATCCCGTCCTGGTTTGCCGGACGCTAGTGTAGATTATTCGAGCGCCGCTTTCGATGCGGCTCCACCAAAGAATTCAGCCATGCCGAGTGAACCCGCCGACACGATCGAGACTTTCGCCAATCCGGCGCCCGATCACGACTACACCATACGCATGACGATTCCGGAATTCACCTGTCTGTGCCCGCGCACAGGGCAGCCGGACTTCGCGACACTGGAACTCGAGTACGTGCCCGATCGGCTGTGCGTGGAACTGAAGGCGCTGAAGCTCTATATCTGGTCGTTCCGGGATCGCGGCGCTTTTCACGAGGCCGTGACCAACGAGATCATCGACTATCTTGCGCGCGCCGTAACGCCGCGCTTCATGCGCCTGACCGCGCGCTTCAACATTCGCGGCGGCATCGGCACCCAGGTGATCGCCGAACGCCGCGCCGGGAACTGGCGCGCCAGCGAGCCGGTGCTGCTGCCCTGACGGGAGCCGCTCGAGCGGCCTGTTTCGTAACATTTTCAGCGCTCTGTACAGCTGAAATCGCGCCGGTATAATCGCGCGTTCTTTAAACGACCCGCGATCAAGCCAGGAGCGAGGCGATGCCCGCCAAGAAGCCCGTATCCAAGGCTGCAAAGCCTAAAAAAGCCGCGCCGGCCAAGCTGGCGCCGCGCCGGCCCGAGCCGCACCGCGCGGCTGCCGCCAGCCGCAAATCGGTGGCGGCCAGCACCGCGAAGCCTGCCGCTAAGGCTGCCCCCAAGCCCGCGGCCGAGCGCAAGCCCGAAGCCGCAGCCGCAACGCACGCGCCGCGCGCCGCACAGGCCGCGCATGCGCCGCCGTCCAAGCCCTCGCACACCCCCTCCCGGGCCGCCCCGGTCGCCCATGCCGTGCCCGCAGCGGCGAGCACATCGCTGAGTGGGCGCGTCGTCGCGCTGCCGGACGCGGACGAGGCCGACGGCCCGGAGGCCAGCAGCCTTCTGGCGGGCCCGCGCAACGTCAAGCCCTACGTCGCCAAGCGCGGCGAGCAGTACATGAGCAAGGAGCAGCTCACGCACTTCCAGCAGATTCTGAGCAACTGGAAGCGCGATCTGATGGAGGAAGTCGATCGCACCGTCTCGCATATGAAGGACGAGGCCGCCAATTTCCCCGACCCGAACGACCGCGCCACCCAGGAAGAGGAATTCAGCCTGGAACTGCGCACGCGCGACCGCGAGCGCAAGCTGATCCGCAAAATCGAGGAAGCCCTCAAGCGCATCGAAGACGGCACCTACGGGTACTGCCTGGAGACCGGCGAGGAGATCGGCATCAAGCGGCTCGAGGCGCGCCCCGTGGCGACGCTGTCGATCGAGGCACAGGAGCGTCGCGAACGCCGGGAACGCCAATACGGGGATCGGGACGACCGCTATCGGTAAGACGGGCGCTTAAGTTCGCTTAAGTTAAAGATTTGGGGTTCTGGGGGCGCTTGTACTATGGTAGGCGGAAGGTGCACCAGAGGACTTCCGCATGAGCGAGATTCGCGTCATCAAGAAGTACCCGAATCGGCGACTCTACGACACGGTGGAGAGCCGCTACATCACACTGGACGATGTCCGGCGGCTGGTGCTGGACGGGGTTGAATTCAGCGTTGTCGATAAACGCAGCCAGCAGGATATTACCCGCCCCGTTCTGCTCCAGGTCATCGCCGAACTCGAGCAACGCAGCGGCACGGTACTCAGCCAGGACTTCCTGGCGCAATTGATCCGCAGTCACGATGCCGGCCTGGAAGGGGTGCTCTCGATGTACCTCGAGCAGAGCCTGCGGCTGTTCCTGCGGGAAAAGCCGCCCGCCGGGGATTCAGCCGCCGCGGCCACCCAGCTGGCCGCCCAGAACCATCAGCGCTGGCACAGCGCCCAGGAAGAGATCTTCCGCACCCTGATCCGCAGCACCGGCGCCGCGACCGGCTGAGCCGGTCAGGGCCCCTCGACGTTGCGCATCGACAGGCGCACGCGCCCCTGCCGATCCACTTCCAGCACCTTGACGCGGATCTGATCGCCTTCCTTGAGCTTGTCGGAGACGCGCTCGACGCGCTCGTCCGAGATCTGCGAGATATGCACCAGGCCATCGCGGCCCGGCAGGATGGTCACGAAGGCACCGAAGTCCATGAGCTTGGCGACCCGGCCCTCGTAGATGCGCCCGACTTCGACATCGGCCGTGATCAGCTCAATCCGGCGCTGGGCTTCGCGCCCCGCGGTGCCGAGTACCGAGGCAATTTTGACTGTGCCATCGTTCTCGATGTCGATCGTGGTGCCGGTCTCCTCGGTGATCTGGCGGATCACCGCACCACCCTTGCCGATGACGTCGCGAATCTTCTCCGGGTCGATCTTCAGCGTGATGATCGAAGGTGCCCACTCGGACATCTTCTCGCGCGCCGTGCGGATGACCTTGCCCATCTCCTCGAGAATGTGCAGCCGGCCTTCGCGCGCCTGCGCCAGGGCGACCTTCATGATCTCGGGAGTGATGCCCTCGACCTTGATATCCATCTGCAGCGCGGTGACGCCCTCGCGGGTGCCCGCCACCTTGAAATCCATGTCGCCCAGGTGATCCTCATCGCCGAGGATGTCGGTCAGCACCTTGAAACGTGAGCCCTCCAGCACCAGGCCCATGGCCACGCCGGCGACGGCGGCCTTGATGGGCACGCCCGCGTCCATCATCGCCAGACTGCTGCCGCACACGCTCGCCATGGAGCTCGAGCCATTGGACTCGAGGATCTCCGAGACGATGCGGATGACGTAGGGGAATTTCTCCATGTCCGGCATCACCGCGTGCACGCCGCGGCGCGCGAGATTGCCGTGGCCGATTTCGCGGCGCTTGGGCGAGCCCATCATGCCGGTCTCACCCACCGAGAACGGCGGGAAGTTGTAATGCAGCATGAACGGTTCGCGGCGCTCGCCCTCGAGCGCATCGATGATCTGTGCATCGCGCGTGGTGCCCAGCGTGGTCGCTACCAGCGCCTGGGTCTCGCCGCGGGTGAACAGCGCCGAGCCATGCGCCCGCGGCAGTACGCCGACCTTGACGCTGATCGGCCGCACGGTGGTCAGATCGCGCCCGTCGATGCGCGGCTGGCCTTCCAGGATGCGCTCGCGGACGATCTTGCTTTCCAGCTTGAACAGTTCGTTGACCACGGCGTCGGACTTCCACTTGCCCGCCTCGCCGGTGGTCGTGGCCAGTGCGGCGACCAGGTCCTTCTTGATCTCTGACAGGCGCGCGGTGCGCTGGGTCTTCTCGGTGATGCGATAGGCCGCCGACAGCGCGGACTCGCAGTGTGCGGCCACGGCCTCGGCCAGCGGCGCCTCGAAATCGGGGGCCTTCCAGTCCCAGCGCGGCTTGCCGGCCTCGGCGGCCAGCTCGCGGATGTTCTTGATCGCGATCTGCATCTGCTCGTGACCAAACACCACGGCGCCGAGCATCGCCTCCTCGGACAGGATCTGCGCTTCCGACTCCACCATCAGCACGGCAGGCGCCGTGCCGGCGACCACCAGCTCGAGCTGCGAATCCTTCTGCTCGGTGCGCGTCGGGTTCAGCAGGTATTTGCCGTCCTTGTAACCCACGCGCGCGGCACCGATCGGTCCGTTGAAGGGCAGACCCGAAATCGACAGTGCGGCCGAGGCGCCCAGCAGCGCCGGGATGTCGGCGTCGATATCCGGGTCCAGCGACACCACGGTGGCCACGACCTGTACGTCGTTGTTGAAGCCGTCCGGGAACAGCGGCCGTATGGGGCGATCGATCAGCCGCGAGGTCAATGTTTCGCGCTCGGTCGGCCGGCCTTCACGCTTGAAGAATCCGCCCGGGATGCGTCCCGCAGCGTAGGTCTTCTCGATGTAGTTCACGGTCAGCGGAAAGAAATCGCGGCCCGGAACGGCGGATTTCGCCGCGCAGGCGGTCACGAGCACCACGGTCTGGCCCATCGAGGCCAGCACGGCCCCATTGGCCTGGCGCGCAAGCTCGCCGGTTTCGAGCGTCACGGAATGCGAGCCATACGGAAAAGTCTTCTTGAAGACAGTCACACTTCAGTCCTCGGAATTTATCGGTTCGGAATAGAAAGGGCCGCGCATTCCAGTCAGGAGGTGCGCGGCCCGTGGTATCAGCGGCGGAGCCCCAGGCGCTCGACCACTTCTTGGTATTTGGTGGGCCGGGTCGCTTTCAGGTAGTCCAGCAGCTTCCGGCGTTGGTTGACGAGCTTGACCAGCCCGCGACGCGAAGAATGATCGCGCTTATGCGTCCCGAAGTGTTCTCCGAGGCCATTGATGCGCTCCGAGAGAAGTGCAATCTGCACTTCCGGCGACCCGGTATCTTTGGGGTCGCGGCGATACTGTGTCAGCACCGCGCTTTTCTGTTCCGTCGACAAAGCCATTCGTGGGAAACCTCTAAACTACTCGAACTTGTAAAGCGACCGTCATTTTGAAGGCCGCGCATTCTAACCGCAGACCCCGCCTGCCTCAAGCGGAACAGGGAGTTACACCGGCAGCGGGGCACTGAACAGGCGTTGCACCCGCAGCTCACCGGCGCTGGAACTCACGCCCAGTCCGAGAAAACCGCCCTCTTCGTCATACAGCCGCCAGCGCCCCTCGGCGGGTGGCTGCGGTCCGGCCGCCAGCGGGACGATTTTCCCGCAGCGCAGTGCCAGCGCATCCGCGGCCCCCAGACGCAGCGGCGGCAGGTGCGCCACCGCCCGATCCGCATGCAAAAGCGGCCAGCCGGCGATGCCCCCGGCGCTGGCCTCGAGCTGCTCCAGGCTCACCATGGGCTCGTCGGCAAACGGCTCGACATAGTCGCGCCGCAGGCTTACCAGGTGCCCGCAGCTACCCAGGGCCGCGGCGACCTCCTCACCCAGTACGCGCACGTAGGTGCCCTTGGAGCACAGCACCCGCAGATCCAGCCGGTCCGCCTCGATCGCGCGCAGCGCCAGCGTCTCGATGGTGATCGCCCGGGCCTCGCGCGGCACGCTGATCCCGGCGCGCGCCAGCCGATACAGCGGCGTGCCCTCGCGCTTGAGCGCCGAGTACATCGGCGGCACCTGGCTCTGCGCGCCCCGGAAGCGCCCGAGCGCGGCATCGACGATATCGGGGTCCAGCACCGGCACCGGGCAGCGCTCGACCACCTCGCCCTCGGCATCCCCGGTGGTGGTGCGCTCGCCGAGCTTGAGCACGAACCGGTAAGCCTTGCGGCCGATGAGCAGCTCGCCGGCCAGCCGCGTGGCTTCCCCCAGGCAGATGGGCAGCATGCCGCTGGCCAGTGGATCGAGGCTGCCGCAGTGCCCGGCCTTGATGCCGCCGCCCAGCCGTCGCACTCGCTGCAGGGCGGCATTCGAGGAGAGGCCTACCGGTTTGTCGAGCAGCAGCAGGCCCGCCGGCGGCGGCGTCACGACTCCTCGTCGTCGGCCGGTCCGCGGGCGCGATCGGATTTGATCGCGCGATCGATCAGCTGCGTCAGGTGCGCAGCCTGCTCGATGTTGGTATCGAGTTCGAAGTCCAGCCGCGGCGCATGCCGCAACTTCAGCTCGCGCGCGACCTCGCCGCGCAGGAAGCCCGAGGCGCTGCGCAGGCCCGCCAATACCTCATCGGCCGGATGGCCGGAGGCAAAGGGCAGGAAATGCACGCGTGCCACCGAGCGATCGGCGGACAGATCGACCGCCGTGATGGTGACGTTGCCGACCCGCGGGTCCTTGACGTCCCGGCGCAGCAGCTCCGCCAGGGAGCGCTGCATCTGCGCTGCGATGCGCGCGCCGCGGGCGTTGCTCACTGGATCGTGCGCGAGACTTCCACGCGCGAGTAGCACTCGATCTGGTCGTTGACGCGCACGTCCTGGTAGTTCTTGACGCCGATGCCGCACTCGGTGCCGGCGCGCACTTCATTGACATCGTCTTTGAAGCGCCGCAGCGATTCCAGTGCGCCCTCGAAGATCACGACGTTGTCGCGCAGTACCCGGATCGGGTTGTTGCGCTTGACCGCACCCTCGGTGATCAGGCAGCCGGCCACCACGCCGAACTTGCTGGAACGGAACACCTCGCGCACCTGCGCCACGCCGACGATCTGCTCTTTGATCTCCGGCGCCAGCAGGCCGCTCATCTTCTGCTTCACGTCATCGATGGCTTCGTAAATGATGCTGTAGTAGCGCACTTCGACGCCGAATTCCTTCATGGTGTCGCGTGCGGCCGCATCGGCGCGCACGTTGAAACCGATCACGAAGGCCTTCGAGGCAGCCGCCAGCTGGATGTCCGAGGCGGTGATGCCGCCCACGCCGCTGGCGATCACGCGCACCTGCACCTCTTCGGTCGAGAGCTTGTTGAGCGCATCGCTCAGGGCCTCGGCGCTGCCCTGCACATCGGTCTTGATGAGCACGGCGATGATGCCGGCCTTGGCCTCGCCCATCTGCGAGAACACATCCTCGGCACGCGTCGCGGCGCGAGCGAGTTTCACATCGCGGAACTTGCCCTGCCGGTAGAGCGCGACCTCGCGTGCCTTGCGTTCGTTCTCGACCGCCAGCAGCTCATCGCCGGCGTTGGGGGCGCCGGACAATCCCAGCACCACCACCGGCATCGATGGCAATGCCTCGGAAATCGGCTGGCCGTTCTCATCGAACATGGCGCGCACGCGTCCGAACTCCGAACCGGCGAGAATCGCATCTCCGGCGCGCAGCGTGCCGCGCTTGACCAGCGCAGTCACGACCGCGCCGCGACCCTTCTCCATGCTGGCCTCGATGACCACGCCGGATGCCAGGCCGCCGCGCGGGGCCTTCAGTTCCAGTACTTCGGCCTGCAGCAGAATCGCCTCGAGCAGCGCATCGATGCCCTGGCCGGTGCGCGCCGAGACCTGCACGAAGATGTCCTGGCCGCCCCATTCCTCGGGGTTCACACCCTGCTTGGCGAGCTCGGTGCGCACGCGATCCGGGTCGGCGTCCGATTTGTCGATCTTGTTGACCGCCACCACGATCGGCACATTGGCCGCGCGCGCGTGCTGGATCGCCTCGATGGTCTGCGGCATGACGCCATCGTCCGCCGCCACCACCAGCACCACGACGTCGGTGGCGCGCGCACCGCGGGCGCGCATGGCCGTGAAGGCCGCGTGACCCGGGGTGTCGAGAAAGGTGATCGATCCGCGCGGCGTCTCGACGTGATAGGCGCCGATATGCTGCGTAATGCCGCCGGCCTCACCGGCCGCGACCTTGGCGGTACGGATGTAATCGAGCAGCGAGGTCTTGCCGTGGTCCACGTGACCCATGACGGTCACCACCGGCGGGCGCACCTGGGATTGCTCTTCGGCATCGACACCCTGCAGGCCTTCCTCGATCTGGTTTTCCTTCAGCAGCTTGGCGCTGTGGCCGAGCTCCTCCACCACCAGCACCGCGGTGTCGCGCTCGATGGGCTGATTGATGGTCGCCATGACGCCAAGATTCATGAGGACCTTGATGACCTCGGTGGCCTTGATGGCCATGCGCTGTGCGAGTTCTGCCACGGTAATGGTCTCGCCGAGGGCGACCTCGCGCTTGACCGGCGCCGTGGGCATCTCGAAGCCATGCTTGGCCTCGGAGCTGGCAGTGGTCGGCCGCGCCTTGAGGCGCTTCTTTTTCTTGTGCCGCGCGCTGACGTCGCCGGCGATGTGCAGCTCCACGCGCCCATAGCGCGTGCGCTTGTCATCCTGCTCTTCACGCGCGGCCGGTGCCGGGTGCGCGGCATGCGGCGGGTGGGCATGTGCGGGCGCCGGGTGGGCTTCCCGGCCTTCGCGCGCCGGCTCGGCCGCGCGGCGTGCGCGCTCGCGCTCGGCCTCTTCGGCCGCGCGCTGCTCGGCGACACGACGCGCCTCTTCCTGCGCCTTCTTGCGGGCCTGCTCCTCTTCGACGCGGCGACGGTTCTCGGACTCGAGCCGCTCGCGTTCGCGCCGCTCGGCCTCCGCTTTCTCGCTCTGCGCGCGCTGCGCCTCCTCGGCCTCGCGCTTCTGCGCGTCGATCTGCTCCTGCTGCGCACGCGCCTGGCCTTCGAGCACATCGCGCTTGATGTAGGTGCGCTTCTGCCGCACCTCGACGTTGACCGTGCGTGCGCGGCCCTGGTTGCTGGCGAGCTTCAGCTCGCTCTGCGTCTTGCGCCGCAGCGTGATGCGGCTCGGGGCGGAGCCCTCGCTGCCATGGCCATGGCTGCGGCGCAGGTGCGTGAGCAGCTCGAGTTTGGCTTCCTCGCTGATCATGTCTTCCGGGCTGGAGACCGTGATGCCAGCCTGGTCGAGCTGTGCGATCAGGCGGTCCACCGAGACCTTCAGGACATCCGCGAATTGAGCGATCGTTACATCAGCCATGTGTTCTTACCTTAGCGCCGTGCGCCGTACCTGCCTCGCCGCTGGCACCTCAGTGCTGCGCCTCGAACCAATGCGCACGCGCCTTCATGATGAGGGTGCCGGCTTCTTCGGACGACAGTCCGTCGATGTCCGATATGTCGTCGATGGCCTGCTCGGCCAGTTCATCGCGCGTGCGCACGCCGCGGCGCGCCAGCGCCAGGGCGAGATCGGGCCGCATGCCATCGAGCGTCAGCAGATCGTCGGCCGGCATCGAGGCATCGAGCGATTCCTCGCTCACGATCGCCTGCGTCAAGAGGACATCGCGCGCGCGATTGCGCAGTTCCTTGACGATGTCCTCGTCGAACTCCTCGATGCCCGCGAGCTCGGCCTGCGGCACATAGGCCACTTCCTCGACCGTGGAGAAGCCCTCCTGCACCAGGATGCTGGCGACGTTCTCATCGACGTCCAGCTGCTTCATGAAGGTCTCCACCAGCGCGCGCGCCTC
>Ga0181522_10001320_pt1 | contig 15293 bp, 9 predicted proteins | sample PEATcosm2014_Bin_27_FD_121103 | JGI IMG/M metagenome (GOLD analysis project Ga0181522, IMG submission 121103) | Peatland microbial communities from MTU Mesocosm Facility, Houghton, MI, USA - PEATcosm2014_Bin05_10_metaG | ecosystem: Environmental > Terrestrial > Soil > Wetlands > Peat | place... | reverse complement strand
TTCATGCCCAGCAGTCCCGGCACCACAAAGTCGATGTACCTTGAGCCCGTCTCGTGCACCAGTTCGTTCTCGGCCGTCACCACGTCCTTCCGTCCCGCCGCAACTTCGATCGCGCGGTCCGCAAGCATCCGCGCCGTCCGCGCATCGGGATTCGTATTGTCGTACCGGTACACCACCCCTTCGCCGCGCTGCTCGGCCAACAGAACAATGGTTCCCACGGCCAGCGCGTGCGTGCCCGCGCTCTCATCCATCTCCGTCGCCTTCAGTCCCTTGTCCGCCGCGAGCGCCTGCGTCAGTTGCTCCGTAGTCGCGCCCACCGGCAGCACATCCGCCGGCCGATTGCGGAACGCAATCCCCAACCCAATCGCCAGCAGAATGGGAAACCCGAAGATCCAGAAGATCGCCTCCGGCTCGCGCAGTGTCAGCTTCATCCGCGTCACCGTCAACTGAAACAGGCTGCTGTACTCGAAGCTCATCTTTCGGGAACTACTCATCGCGCAGATTCCTCCCCGTCAGCCGCACAAATACATCCTCCAGAGTCGCCGAGTGCGTTCTGAACTCGCTCAAATGCAGCCCCTGCGCCTCGAGCGCCGCAAAAATCCGCGGCACCGCCGTGTGCAGCTCGCTCACTGAAAGCTGGTGCAGGCTCTCATCCATGCGATGCGATTGCACTCCCGGAATTTTCTTCAGCGCCTCCACATCCACCACAGCCAACCTTCTGCCCTCTCTGTCATCCTGAGCGGAGCCCGCCGCAGCGGGCGAAGTCGAAGGATCTGCGGTTGCTCTTCCGCTCACCGCAAACTCCACAATGTCCTCGCTGCACACCGTCGCAATCAGCTCTTTCGGCGTGTCCAGCGCAATCACCTTGCCGTGATCCATAATCGCCACGCGATCGCAAAGCTGCTCCGCCTCATCCATATAGTGCGTGGTCAAAATGATCGTGCGCCCCGCCTGCTTCATCTCCTCCACCAAATCCCACAGGTGCCGCCGAGCCTGCGGATCGAGTCCCGTCGTCGGCTCGTCCAGAAACAGCAGCTCCGGATCGCCCACCAGCGCCGTCGCCATCGCCAGCCGCTGCTTCTGCCCGCCGCTCAGCCCGCCCACGCGTGACCGCCGCTTCTCTTCAAGTTGCGCCAGCTTGATCGACTCATCCACCGTGATCCCGCGCCGGTAAAAGCTTCGGAACAGCCGCAACGTCTCCTCCACCGTCAACTTGTCCGGAAACTGCGTCTCTTGCAGTTGAATCCCGATCCGCTGCCGCAGCTCGTCGGCGTCCGTCCGCCATTTCAACCGCAGCAGCTCAACTGTCCCCTCGTCCGGCTCGGTCAGTCCTTCGCAAATCTCGATCGTCGTCGTCTTCCCCGCCCCATTCGGCCCCAGCAGACCAAAGCACTCGCCCTTCGCTACCTCCAGGTCGATCCCATCCACGGCCTGCACGTCCGCGAACGCCTTCTTCAGCCCGCGAATCCGCAACGCCGCGCCCGCGCCGTCAGGTGCGTGCGAATTTTCCGCAAGCGCATGATCTCCCACGTTCCCCATCGCCCTAGATTAGCGCACCGCCGTCGAGCGGCTGATTGGAAACATGCTGCGGTGGATGGAGGGTTTGCCGCTGCCAGCCGAACATGCGCGGCACCCAAACGAAATCAATCTGGACGGCCGAGAGGAGTTGACGGGAGAGGTGTCCGTGAATTGGATTCCAAATCAGGCAAGTCGTGACTATTCTTGCCTGGGAGACGCTCCCGGCCTGATACGACCGGGTATTTGGTGTGGAAACAGATACAAAAAAGGATCGCAATCGGAGGCAAATGGCGTATATTGGGCGCAGCCGAAGAGCAAAAGGGAAATTCCGGCGACGGTGACAATGATTTCCCCCAAGCCATCGAACCTGATTCCATCTCTATTAGCGACCTTCTCCATGCTGGGATGCGGGGGAGTGAGTCCTACGCCGCTCACAACGACTGCTTCGACGCACACCGGTAGCAGCTTGGTCGGCAAGGTGAAGGGCGGCCAGCAGCCGGTATCGGGCGCCACGATTCAGCTTTATCAGGTGGGAACGGCTGGCGACGGCTCGAGCGCCGCGACTTTGGGCTCGTCGACCACGACCGACCCATCGGGCGGTTTCACCATCCCCGGCCCTTACACATGCTCAGGGTCAAATCCGCAAGTCTATCTGCTGGCAACCGGCGGGAATCCGGGCCTTGCGAGCGGAACGAACAATACTGCAATCGACCTGATTGCGGCACTGGGATCATGCAATTCTCTGAATTCGACCCCTTTCATCTATCTGGATGAGGTAACCACGGTGGCTGCAGTGGCGGCGCTCTCGCCGTATATGACTTCGCCGACCAGCATTGGATCGGGCACGTCGGATGCGCCTGGGCTCACGGCCGCGTTTACCCTGGCTTCGCAATACGCAAGCACGGCAACCGGCGCGTCGCCTGGCGCTTCAATACCGGCCGGCGATACAGTTCCGAGCACACTGATCAATTCGCTTGCAGACATTGTGTCGGCGTGTGTGAACAGCGTCGGAGGCACTGCCGGCGATGGATCGGCCTGCGGCACGCTATTCACCGATTCCACGCCCTCGGGTGGCGCAGCTCCGGCCAACGTTGCCACTGCGTTGTTGAATATTCTGAACCATCCAACCAGCGATCTAGCCTCGTTGTTCTCCTTGCTGCCGCCATCACCACCGTTCCAGCCAGTCTTGAATCGAGCGCCGTCGTCGTGGGAGATCAGCCTTGCTTATTCAAATTGCTCGTCGCCAAAAACGATCGGTTCCTTCACGAACTGCGGTAACTTCTTCGCCGTATCCCTGACTGACGTCGATACTGTCAGCAAGGCCTATAGCCCCTCCGCGGGGAACGGTATCTTGATTCACGCTTCTTGGTGTGGTGCTGCTGATTGCGTCGGTCCTTTTGTGACGACGATTACGGGAACTGTTTCAGATAACATCAACTCGCCCGAAACCTGCTTTCACGCTGCGCCAAACGCCCCATATGATATGGACAATTCAAGCGTTCCAGACTACCCAATAGGTTACGCGTGGTATTGTCCAAGCATTCCGGCAGGCGTAACCAGCTTCACCATTACGACGTCAGGAGCTGGAAGCGCCGATACAACCTTCCTCACGATGTCGGGCAGTGAGTGGCAGGCCGGGTCGATCGCCTCGACCGGCTATTTTGAGAGCGTTGACCAGGGAATCACCAGTAACAACACGCCCAGCCTGAGTGCTTCGGTTCCCACGAGCGGGCCGACCACCAACGCAAACGATCTTATCGTCTCTACAATTGTCCTTTGCGGCGGTACGAAAGATATTTCAGCCGGTTCCGGCTATACGGCATTGATCATCAATCCGTCAGCCAACCCAGGGGTTCTGACCGAAGCCATGGCGGTAGATTCTACCGGCGTGCAAACGGCCACAGCGTCGTGGACCACGACGAATACCTCCGGCAACTGCCAGCTTGGAGACTCGGGCGGCCTGGATACTTGGTATGGATGGATTACGCCAATGGTAGCGAATCCCTGAGCATCGCCAACGAGTCAACACGGATCAGTTACACCTATAAACTAAATCGACAATTCTCCACATCTGTAACCCCGCGTCTAGCTGAATCCGCCTCGCGCATCTACCCCTTGCACCCAGCCCTGTCGCGCGACTGCGATGCCGCCGCCTCCGTTTTCTCTCAACTCTTCCATCGATCTGAATTACCGTACCTTTCATATCGCCTGTTTCAAAACGGAACCATTGAGCCACGAGATTGTGGAAAAAGATCACGAGGATTTGACGCAGTTTTCATTTTCCATCCTCCCTGCCAGCCCTATCGTTGTTTTCATTGGTCCGTTCGCCTGTCGCCATGATTCCGGACCCCAGCAATGCATCCGGCTCTATGCGCATACTCGAGGTGTCTCATCCCCAACGTAACGCGCAGCGGCAGATTTTCCTCTGACCGCACCATCCGCGACTCATGCGCCGATATCTGGGAAACCTGGCTCGTCAAAATCGAAGTCTAACTAAATTAAATAAATAGATTACATTCCCTCCGCATAGATCGCTACTCACCTCGCCAGCCCCACGGACGTTTCTTAGTCCGTGGGGTGCCCGCCCTTTTGTTCCCTTGTTCCCTGTCCTACTTGATCCCCACCACCATCGAGTCCGGCCCCGCCAAATGCTCCACGCGCGTCTCCCTGAATCCCGCTTCGCGCATCCATCCCTGGCAATCCGCGCCCGTGTAGTCGAACCCGCCATACGTCTCCATCAGCATATTCAGGCTCATCAACAGCCCAAACGCATTTTTGTTCCGTTCATCGTCGATGATCGCCTCATACACAATGAACGCCCCGCCCTTCGGCAGCGCCTCATACACTTTTCCGATCAGCATCTTCTTCGTCGGCAAATCCCAATCGTGCAGAATGTGCCCCATCACAATCACGTCCGCCGTCGGAATCGCGCCCTTGAAGAAATCTCCCGCCGCAAACTTCAACCGGCCATTCAGCCCCAGCTCGCCCACGTACTCCTCAAAGATCGGCCCCACCTCCGCCAGGTCGAATCCCGTCCCGCTCAGATGCGGATGCGCCAATGCAATCTGCGCCGCCGTATCGCCCTGCGCCGTGCCCACATCGCAATACGTCTTGTACTCCTTCCAGGGAAACTTCGCGGCAATCGCCAGCGCCGCCCCGTGGCTTATCCCGCTCATCGCTTTCAAGAATCCCTTTAGCCGAGCCGGATCGGCATACAGCGTCTCAAACAGCGGCGCGCCTCCGCCGCGCACCTCATTCTGCGGCAGCCCAGTCCGCAATCCTTCCGTCAAATGCGACCAGTGCCCATAAAGCCGCTGGTTGGCCATCTCCAAAATCCCGCCAATGTACGAAGGCTTCTTCCTGTCCAGAAACAGATCCGTCGACGGAGTGTTCGCGTACTTCCCCTCCCGCCGCTCCAGAAACCCCAGCGCCACCAGCGTGTCCAGAAAATCCCGTGCCGATCTGGGATGCAGTCCCAACCGCCCCGTCAACTCCTCTAAGCCTTCAGGACGCTTTGCCAGTTCGGTAAACACTCCCATCTCCACGGCGCTCAGCAGCACCTTCGAGGCCATAAATCCCATGCCGATTTGCATGATCTTTTCCGGTGTCGGTTGCTCGCCCACAAATACCTCCTCTTTCATCTCGCAATTTGAGTTTTGTTTTGGGGGAATCTTCTTTGTTTCGGGGAACCAGACTCAACTCGTGTCTCAGAGAACGTTGTTTTCTTTCGGGGAATTTTTCTCTTGCTTCTCGGAACCAGGCCCTGCTTCGCTTCGGAGAACCCGTCCACTATAACCCATACCCTGCCGCAGCAATCAAGCTGACGAGCTAGCTCGGCCCCTTGCTTCTTCGCTCACTTCTTCACTCGTTCACTTCTTCCCCGCCTTTTCGCTCCAGGTCTTTCTAACCATTAATCCCTGTCCCCGGTGCCTTCCTAATCACTAATCACTAACCACTAATCACTGCCTTTGTCATGCCATACTCTTGAAATGCTTCTCCGTCCTGCCCAGCCAACTGACGCGCTCGCCATCGCTCGTGTCCACGTGCGCTCATGGCAGCGCGGCTACCGCGGCATTCTCCCCGACACCTATCTCGACCAGCTCCGCCCCGAAGACCGCGCCGAAAAATACGATCTCTCCAACGCCGACCCTTCCCACCCCCACACCATCGTCGCCGTCTCCGGCAACATCATCCACGGCTTTGCCACCACCGCTCCCTCGCACGAGTCCGACCTTCCCAACCATGGCGAGCTCACTGCCCTCTATGTCGATCCCCACTCCTGGGGCCTCGGTGTCGGGGTCGCTCTCGTCACGGCCGCTCGCGCCCACCTCGTCTCTCTTGGATTGCGTCAAGCCTACCTTTTCACTCTCGTCGACAACCTTCGCGCCCAGCGCTTCTATAAATCCGATCAGTGGACCCCTGACGGCCTCCGCCGCATTGACGTCGTCTGGAACACCGCCGTCGACGTCCTCCGCTACCAGCGCAGCCTCTAGCGCCTACCACCCACTACCCACTAATCACTACCCACCAATCACTAACCACTAACCACTAACCACTGCCTTCCAGCTATTCTGGTAAGTGCCCTCCGCCCCCAACCCACTCCCCGCGCCAAAGTCCACACCCCCGCGCCGCAAGGGTCCCGCCAAGTCCCTCGTCCGCTCCATCCTTCTCGCCATCGGCCTCGGCCTCGTCGCCGCCTGGCTCGCCGCCGCGCTCACTCTCGTCGCCGCCAGATTCATCAACCCTCCCACCACCGCTGTCCACGTCGAGCGCCGCTTCCAAGCCTTCATTCACGGCAAGCCCTACCACGAGCACTACCAATTCGTTCCTTTGCGCGAGATCTCGCCCGACCTCCAGCACGCCGTCATCGCCGCCGAGGACGCGCGCTTCTACCAGCACCATGGCTTCGATTGGCAGGCCATGGAACTCGCTGCCGATGAAGACATGGAAGGCGGCCGCATCCGCGGCGGCTCCACCATCACGCAGCAACTCGTCAAAAACCTCTTCTTCGGAACCCGCCGATCTCTCATCCGTAAAGCCGCGGAGGCCACACTCGTCCCCGTCGCCGAATTCGTCCTCGGCAAGCAGCGCATTCTCGAGCTCTATCTCAACGTGGTCGAATGGGGTCCCGGCATCTATGGCGTGGAGTCGGCCTCCCAGCACTACTACGGAATCTCGGCGCGCCGCGTCGGCCGCCAGCAGGGCGCCGAGCTCGCCGCCATCCTCCCCGCTCCGCTCAAGCGCCGCCCCGAGCGCATGACCCGCTATAGCGCACTCATCCTCGAACGCATGCGCCAAATGGGCTGGTAGCCAGCCTGCATCGTCGGTTCACCGTGCACCGTCCACTGGTTTCACCCTTGCGCTCGCGCTCCGAATCGGGCCACGAACAATGGGCGCCCCATCTCGCCATTTACGTTCCGCCTCGTTGCGCCTAAGGCCCTTTTCCCTCAGCAAGAGATGACATGTCTGCTTGGAAATTTGCATCGATCTCACTGATCGTTGGCGGTTTTGGCACATGCAGCCTGTTGATAAGTTCGCGATAACCTGGCTCATCGTTCAGGGTCAGCAGGTCCAGGTCCTGGCGTGCATAGGGGAACTCGTCCAGATGGTTGTCGAATTCTTCCCGTAGCAGGCGAACGGCTTCAGCCTTTTCCCCCAATCGAACAGAAGTTGCCGCCAGGTGGCCGATGTCCAGCTTCCCTTCCGCGGCCAATCGTTTCTGAGCCGCCTGCAGATCAGTGAGCAGACCCCGCTCGCCGTCGCGCCGAAATCCGGCTCTCGCAGCAGCATTGGTTTCGGCAAGAACCGGATCGTGCTTGAGACTGGCCACCTGTTGGCTTTCTTGAAGAAACTCGGGATACTCGCGAAGATACCAATACATCCTTGCTAGAAAGTAATGCGGCTTCAGGAAGGCAGGATTCGCGCGCTCGACTTGCTGTTCCATCTCAAGCCCCTCTTGTTTCTGGCCTGATTCAAACAACAGGATCCCCTTGTCGGCAAGAATCGCCGAGGATCCCGGGTCCAACTCCTGCGCGCGGTCTATCTCGTGGAGGGCAACCGTGTACCACCCCGGACCATGAAAGGCATTGGCGAACCAGAGATGCGCGAGGGGATCACGTGGATCCAGCTCTATGGCGCGGCGAAACTCTTTTTCGCCATCCTGGAAATTCCAAAGTCCCCAAACCTCCGCATAGGCCAGGCAACGATGAGCTTCGGCGAGCGAGTCATCGAGTTCGACGGCTTTGCGCGATGCGGCCAGGGCGCGCGAGTACGCTTCCGCATCCGGCATGGAAGTGTACTCCCGCATCAGCAAATAAGTCTCCGCCATTCCTGCGAAGCTCTTTGCGCTTCCGGGGTCGTGAACCACAGCCTGCGTAAACAGGTCGAGTGCCCGGTTCAGGCTCTCCGGCGTCCGCTGGTTCCACTCGTACCGCCCACGCAGATAGAAGCCGTTGGCCTGGCTTTTATCCGAGTCGGAGACTGCCAGGGTTGAGCTCTCAACAGATGGCTCACGATGCGCCAGGAACCTGTGTGCAACGCTGGCCGCCGAAGCCCCAACCGAGAGCCGTGCAGTGGCGTCGAGTGCCACCGCAAACACCACCACGGCAGCCAGCGCCGTCGCCCACTTCCACTTCCCACTCCACGGCCCGCGGTACTTTTCTACCGGCGAATCTGCGGGCGCCGGAGCAGCCGCAACCGGCGCATCGGCAATCCCAGGCTTTTCCTCGACATCCAGTTCGGAATCCAACTCAAGTGCGCTGGCCGACTCGAGCCACTGATCCAGCTCCGCCGGATAAGCATAGACCGAAGTCTTGGCAGTCCCAGGCACCCGGTGCACCGGCAGCCCCCGTTCACTACCCCAGCGCTTGACGGTGCGATCGGCCTTGCCAAGGTAGGACGCAATGTCCTTCCAACCCACCAGCCGCGGTGCTGCATCCACTTTCGCACCGGAATCGGGGGAATCTGGGTCAGAAAACGTCATGGAATCTACCTGTATCTGGCTCGTGGCCCTATTTGTCACTCTTCAGACACGACGTGTCACTTGGCACTCAGGCATTTTGACCCCATGATAGCATCGGTGGGGTTTTTGGAATCACTCTCACTTGTCCCCGCTTACAAACGATAGCATCCGGGAGCCACACCCAAGAATGCGGCTCAAGGGTGAGTGCGTAGATAGCGGTCAACTGGCTTCGCACCGGGCCACCGGGAGTGACTCACATGTTCTGCTCTTCCCTGAATCTGCGGGTATCACTCGGCGTTGCATGCGCCGTCCTTACGGCGTGTGCCGCGGCTGTTCAATCGCCTGCTCAGGCTGCAACAAGTACTGTCGTGGCTTTGGGGTACGGCGTGGGCATGCTTCAGGCGGGTGACCAGAATTTCTACGGGATTTCTACGTCCATTGAAATCCCGTGCGTCCCGAACATAGGAGAGTGCGACAAGATTTATCAGGTCACGCCCGCCGGAGTGGCGAGCATCTTCTACCTATTTGATGGAGCCAACAACAACCTCGCCAATACCGCCAACAGTTGTCAATTGACAGATCTGATCGTCGGCACGGATGGAAGCCTCTACGGAACCTGCATTTTTGGCGGCTTAGGTGGAAATGGTTCGATCTTCAAAATCCCGCTCAACGGCTCGTCGCCGAGCGTAACAACCCTGGCCAGTTTCGGCGTTGAGCCAAACGGAAATCCCGACGTCGGCTCTCAACCGCTCTCGCTGGTTCAGGGCAATGACGGCAATATCTACTTCACCGACGCGTCAGGAGTTTATGAGCTCGACTCTTCGAACGGCGATGTGACAACCGTCTACACCTTTGCTTATACCCCCGTGGTTTTTCTCACGATAAACGGATACTACCCGACATCGATCATGCAGGCCAGCGACGGGAATTTCTACCTGACGCTCGCCGTTTCTCCTGGAGCGCCCCCAAGTTACATCCCATCTTCCAGCATCGGCGAGCAGCCCGGCGCCATCGTCCAGATCTCTCCCGCGGGGGATTTTCAGATGATTCATAGCCTGGCCGCCGACGGCAGCGAAGGCGACACTCCCAGCGGTCCGCTGGTCGAGGACAGCACCGGCGCCTTGTATGGAATGACTGCATCGAGCTACAACAACTACAACCAGACCGCCGCCGGGGTCGCTTTCAAAGTGACGACCGCAGGCAAATATACGATTTTGCACTCCTTCACAGGCGGGGCAGACGGCATGGTTGACACGGAAGGTTTCATCCCGGTCCTCATTCTGGGAAGCGACGGAAATCTCTACGGCACAACCATTGCGGGCGGCAACACCACGTCAACGAATTGCGCTCCGTTTGGATGCGGGACGGTGTTCCAACTGACCACCGCAGGAGCGCTCACGACTCTTTATACCTTCACAGGCGGCGCCATCAACCCAAATACCACGACCGTCCAGCAGAACCCGCAAGTCAATGGTGCGGGTCCGCGGGCGCCGCTGGTGCAGACTTCGGACGGCAGTTTCTACGGCATCCAGACCACCGCAATCGGTTTTCCAGTTGTCTTCCAGATATCGCTAACGGATCCGCTTCCCGCGCCGATTCAAATCACCTTCGACCCCGCAACGGTTGCGCCCGGCAACACGACAACCCTCGACTGGTCGGTTCTGAATGCCTTTTCGCTGACCGCCCAGCAGTGCTCCGCATTGATCGTCGGGAATCCTGCCGGCGCCGACCCCGAAGATTGGACCGGTGTGCAGTCGGGCTCGATGAACGGCCTGGTGTATAGCGGGAGTGCAGACATCACCCCGACCGCGGAAGGCAGTTTTACGTATGCGCTCACCTGCGGCGGACAGGAAAGCGGCTTCGCCAAGCTGGAAGTGAATAACAACTCGTCGTTGCAGATTGAGCCGCCCAGCATGGCCGCGCTGCAGGCGACGGTATCACAGCCTTACGAGCTGGATCTGACGGCATTCGGTGGAACGGAACCGTACACGTGGTCCATCCCCGAAGGTACCGTGCTGCCCCCCGGCCTCACGTTCGAACAAAACGGAGACAAAGGCGTCTTCAGCGGTACGCCGCAGCAATTCGGCAAATACTCACTCGTGGTGGAAGTGGAGGATTCTTCCAAGCCGAATCCGCTGCCGCCGCAGTCGCTGTCAATCACCTTGAACGTCGTGTCTGGACTCAATCTTCTGAACAACCTGCCAAACGGCATGGTCGGGACAAACTATCCGGGCTCTCTCGCGGCCCTCACAACGGGCGGGTTGCCTTCCTACACCTGGGCACTCACGAAAGGGACACTGCCCCCGGGACTTCAACTCGATCAAACCACCGGGGCGATCATGGGAGCTCCCACGACGCAAGGCACCTACCCGTTTACGATTACGGTTTCGGATTCAGAAGACCCGCAGGCCACCTTCCAGCAAACCTTCAACCTCGTCATCGGCGGAACACTTGAGCTTACGACCCCATCTCCGCTGATGCCGAATGCGGCGGTGGGAGAGTATTATTCGGTTCCTCTCGCGGCGTCGGGAGGGACAGCACCATACACTTTCAGCTTTGTTACGAACGCAGGCAACGTGCCGCCCGGGTTGACGCTCTCGAGCAACGGAATCCTCTCTGGAACGCCAACCCAATACTCGAATGCTGCCGGCGGTTACAACAACTTCTTCGTGATGGTGACCGACTCATCCAATCCCCCTTTGTCGTCGTCTTTTGGAATTGCGCTTCAGGTCCAATCCACATTGCAAAGCGTGACTCCTACTCAGGGGGACGGCGACCCGGGTCTGCCGGATGGCACCGTGGGGGTTTTGACGAGCGTTCCACTGATGGCAACTGGAGGTATTCCACCGTATAAGTGGTCTGCCAGCTCCACGCCGAGCGCCAACCTGGATCTCGCGATTGTGGACGGAAATGTGCTCCAGTACTTCCCGACAGCTCCTCTTTATTACATGGTCACCTTGACCGTTGCGGATTCGGAGCAATTCCCGCCGACCCCGCAGGTGAATGTGCCGCTGATGACCGTGCCTTTGGCGTTGCCGACAACGACGACGCTCACGTCGTCCAACACCACCGCGGGAACCGGCGAGAGCGTGACATTAACCGCCAAAGTGACCCAATCCGCAGGCGCAGTCCCAACAGGACAGGTGCTCTTTGCTTACGGAACAACCACGCTGGGAACCGTGACGCTCGATGCCAATGGAAATGCCACCCTCCAGACATCGTTTGCCGCAACAGGCGTGTACAACGTGACTGCTTCGTACACCGGGAATACGACCGACGCGCCAAGCGTCTCGAACGCGCTGACGGAGACGGTGGTCACGCCCGGAGTCACGGCATCGGTAAGTCCCGCAAGTTTGAGCATTCAGCCGGGAAGTGCGGGGCAATTAGTCATCACGATTACGCCGGTCGGCGGGTACACTGGGACCATTGATTTCTCCTGCGGCACGTTGCCGGCCCACGTATCGTGCACATTCGCCCCACCGACTTTAACATTGGGTGGCGCCGGGCCCTTTACCGACACCCTGACCGTCAGCACCAACGCTGCGGCGACGGCGCAACTCCGCATTCCTGGCGAGAACGGGAAGTCTGACAGCTTGCTCCTGGCGGCACTCCTCTGGCTACCCGGATCTATGGCGGCTATTTTCGGGCTTAATCGCCGCAAGAGGAAGCAGTCAACTCCGCGCCCGGTTCTCTGGATGATTGCGATCCTCCTGTGGATGGGCGCCGGCGCATTGAGTAGCTGCGGAGGAATGTCGAGTTTTGCCGCACCGGGTACCTACACCATTCCGATCACGCTCACGGTGAGTGGAGAAGCAAACCAGAACATCAATGCCACCGTGGTCGTCGAGTAAAGCCGATTTTTCTTTGCTCCGATGGCCGAGTCAAGAACAGCTAAGAAACACTGGAGAGAACTTAACCATGCAAACATGCAATGCCATGAAATTTCTGCGGATCGCCGCCGTGCCGGCCATCTCAATCCTCATCGCGATTCCAGCCTTTGTCTCCGCTTTGGCGCAGACGACACCAGCAGCGCCGGCCGCCTCGACCGCCGCTCCGGTCCAGTTGCAGCCCTACACTGCGTCGGACCAAAGCGCCTCCGCCGGTATGCCTGCCGGATGGAAAGTCGCAGGAGCCGCGCAAACAAATATCCAAATGACGGGGCCACAAGGCGAGGTCATCGACCTTGGAGAAGGAATTATCGCGCACGATGGTACTTTTCAATTGGGACAGACGGGACCCGACGGTTCGAATATGTCGATGCCGTACTCGGCAAAGCTTACTGACAAACTCACAATGGTATTGCAGCAGCGTGCCGCGCTCAGCGGACATCCGGTTCCTCAGATTAAGTTCATTTACGCGGCGCCTCTTCAATCGCTACCGGCTGGGTTCCAATGCGGCTTGTTTGTGATCGCCGCTTCCGGTGTCGCCACGCCGGCTGATGCCATGGGCATATTCTGCACGCTCCCCGAAGACCGTCTCCAGTTTTATAAGAACTTTTTGTCGTTTGGATCGGCCCCAACCGCTGTAGCAGCCAAAGATTTGCCCACCGTTGCGGCCGTCCTTAAGAGCTACCAGGTGCCGTCCGCATGGCTGCAGAAAAAGTTCGCTCCCTTCACAGCCCCCGCCTCGGCTTCACCGAATCAGGGGCCCAGCAGTCCGGCCGAGGTCCAAATGTACCTGCAGGCGATGCAGGAACAACAGAATGTCATCGATCGCGGCGCCACTTGCGCAGACGCAGGCATCATCGGCACTCCGAACATTCAGGTTGCCAGAGAGTGCGGTGGATGGGAGTCGAGCTACTAGATTCGATCCCGGTCTTCTCGATGATCCCGCAGGAATGGCCGCCGAGCTCGCGGCCATCCTTCCCGCAGCGCACTCTTGCTCATCCCTAAGAATCGGGCGCCCCATCCTTCGCTTTTTTCTGGCGAAGGGTGGGATACCGCGAACCCCATCCGCACCAAGCCAGCCCGCCCCTTGCCTCAACTCTCCAATCGCGAACATTCCGCGCACCATTTGCGCGAGAATAGAAACACAGAGCGAAAGCGGAGATCGATGCCATGTCGAATTTCAACCGGATCCGGATCAGGTGTGCGCTGGCTGCAGGCATTCTTGTAGTGGGTGGCTGCGCCAGTTGCGGAAGCGCGGCACAAAGCTCTCCATCGAAATCACCGGTCACCGCTGCGCCCATCTTCACCACCACCCCCGCACTCAATGGAGCGGTCGTGGTCAGCCTGTCATCGGCCACTCCGGGCGCAACCATTGACTACACGGTTGACGGATCGGCGCCAACCGCATCCTCGCCAATCTATGAGGCGCCTTTTCTCGTCGCATCCAACCTCACTGTCAACGCCATTGCCACTGCGGCCGGTGACTCCAACAGCAGCGTGGCCAGCAAAAGTTTTGCCCCAAACATCGCCTCGGGAACGCTGGTGTGGAGCGACGAATTCTCCAACGCCACGGCCGCAAACGCGCAACCCAATCCCTCCGTCTGGACCTACGACACCGGCAACAGCGGCTTCGGCAACAACGAGCTGGAAGATTACTGTGCGTGGGGCTCGGCCATCTCTCCATGTACCGCCTCGGCCCCCAGCGCCTACGTGGGCACCGACGGCGATCTGCACATTGTCGCCGCGCAGCCGTCGCCCGGCGTTTACACTTCGGCGCGCCTCAAGACGCAAGGTCTCTTTAGCTTTCAGTACGGCCGCATCGAATTCCGCGCGCAGGTGCCGGAAGCCCAGGGGTTCTGGCCGGCCGCATGGCTGTTGGGCAACAACATCGTCACGGTCAATTGGCCCGCGTGCGGCGAGATGGACGTGCTCGAGCGCGTCAATGCTGCTGCCACTCCAGACTGGAACGAGGGCTCAATCCACGGCACCGGCTTCACCGGCGGCAACCTGGGAACCAGATACAACTTTCCCGCCGGCCAGACCGCTGCGGGCTGGCACACCTACGGCATGATCTGGAGCAAGGGCAGCGTCGCCTATTACGTCGACGATCCCACCCAGCCCTACGTCACCTATACGCCCTCCAGCATCGCAGCACTCAGCGGCTCCGTGTGGCCGTACGACTCCGGCCAGGCCAGCTTCATCATCCTCAATCTGGCCGTCGGTGGATCGTGGCCCGGGCCTCCCAACAGCACCACTCCGTTCCCGGCCCAAATGCTCGTGGATTACGTGCGCATCTACACCAACTGACTCGCCACACCAAATCAGTCTGGCGCCACGCTCAGCTTCTCGTTCCCTTGGTCCCTTGTTCTCTAGTTCCCTAGGTCCCTAGGCCCCTGAGTCCCTTGGTCCCAGCATTTCTAATCCCTGACCCCTGTCTTGGGTTGGCGAGGTTGATGCGGCCCTGCGGAATCCGTGCCGGCATCCGCAACCGGCGATATACTGACGCCGCCGGGAAAACAATCCGGCTTCACGGCTTCCCATCGATTGAAAGGTCTAGGAGGTTTCCGATGCGTACATTTCGTGCAGGACAGTTGTTCGTGCTTGCGAGCGTGGCCGCTGCTCTGCTACCCGCAGTGCCGGCCTACGCCGCGTTCGATACATACATAACCATCACCGGCGCCAGGCAAGGACGGTTCAAGACCGAAGCGGGGTCCGACCAAATGCGGATTATCAGCGTCGTCCGCGACACCCCGAGGGAAACCGCATTGCCCACCGGCAGGCGGATGCACGCCACCATCACCATCACCAGAGAGATCGATAAGGCATCGCCCAGGTTCGCCCAGGCGTTGGCCACCAACGAGTTGTTGCCCGAGGTCGTGATCAACTTTGTGGGAGCCACCGGTGGCGAGAAGACAGCCCAGAAGATC
>Ga0181522_10001317_pt1 | contig 15339 bp, 13 predicted proteins | sample PEATcosm2014_Bin_27_FD_121103 | JGI IMG/M metagenome (GOLD analysis project Ga0181522, IMG submission 121103) | Peatland microbial communities from MTU Mesocosm Facility, Houghton, MI, USA - PEATcosm2014_Bin05_10_metaG | ecosystem: Environmental > Terrestrial > Soil > Wetlands > Peat | place... | reverse complement strand
TGAATGTAAAGTCGTGCTTCAGGGTCTTCCAATGCTTCCAGGGCGAAATCGACGCCACGTTTGAGCAGTTCCGGAGATTTCGGCAGAAAATCGTCGTCCGTCGGATTCCACAGCACACGAACCCCAAAAGCCTCGGCCAGCGGCCGATCATCGAATTCGAGCTGCATATTGAGAACGTGGGTTATCCCGGATCGCGCGAGTTCTTCCATGTTTCGCGCGTTCCAGATCCCCCCGCCCAGTGCAACTCGATCCGTGACCCAGGTCGTATCCATGCTGCCTTCCGTTCGCGCCTTCCCTTGCCAATCGCCAAATTCCGGGTGTTGCGACCACTCCTGATTTTACGTCACTCTGCTCATCGCTTCGGCGCCCGACTCGCCGCCAACCGCCCAAAAGTCACCAACCTGAAGTTGCCGGGCGACGATATTTTACGAAAGCGTACGCGGTAAAAGACTCGACCTGACAACGGCGAATCCTCGGTTTGGCAGGAGATTTTGAAAGATTTTAGAGACACGTGGCTAGACCCCGCGGGACCGACCGCGCTTCCCGATGCCCCGGTGACCGAGAGTAACCTTCCGGCCGAAGCCAAAGTAACCTTGCCCGGATGCTTCCCGCGGACTAAACATCAGCTGGATCCAAGCAAACGTAAAATTCCGGATGGCATGGGTGGCCAAGGGCGTAGATCGCCCTGCGATCAGCCACGCTCGAAGGCATGTTTCTCTTCCAATTGCCGCATCGCGGCGGCCGTGTCGGATTCGAATCGGTCCTGTTGATCGAGCAACGCTCGGAGCGCGGTAGCGTAATACCGATCCAAGCTGAAGAGTCCCCGCTGCGCGAGGCCGGCAGCAATGTCGATGATGCGGTCAGTAGTCGTGTCGAAGTAGAGAGCTTCGATCGGATCGCCCAGCCATACGTTTCCGCCGTCGAGGCGCGTCTGCCAATAAACCTTGCGCTCGATCATGCGACCAATTTCTTCGTCGCTAGCGGCACCAAAAAGCCAACGCTTGAGTTTGAAATTGTAATGTCGACTGGACAAAGTAAGAGGCACAAGCTTGCCGGATTTCACAAACTCAGTCTGCTTGTGGTCCACTTCTTTGCGCAACGCATTAATGACCGGTGCTTCTGTTTCTTTCGGATCGAGCGAAGGCAGTTCCTCCCGGAGAGTTGCAGAGAGGTTGATGGCGACCTGGGCACGCAAACCGTCAGAATTTTCAAGAGTGATCACCGTGTGCAGGACCTCAAAGTCGGCGCCGGACGTGGCATGGCGAAAAGGCCAGTCCAGTTTGAAACTGAGCGGCAGGCCGGTTCGGGTCACGTAAATCGTCTTCGCTCCGGGATTAGGGGTCGAGGTGCTCATCGTTGATCCTTGCTCCGATCGGCAGAAGTTATTGTAAACTGCCATTTTGTAGGAGAACACGCTTCGACAAGCGGTTCCCGGTCGATGCTCACTGAAATTGAACTCGCCACAACTGGAAAAGGTTCCACAGAGCGGACGCGCTCAGCAATCCGAGCAGACCAGCCGCTATGAGCGGCCGCTTCCTGCTCTCGAGAAGGTCAGCGAACACTCCGGCCACGAAGACGAAAAGAAAAACGAGAATGGTGAGGCGAAATCCTTGTCCTGGAAAATTCGGGGCCCCCAAGGCGAGCATGCAGATCACTGCCGCAATCAGGAGCGGCGCAGTGTTTCCAAAATATCGCGTGCGCTTCCATCCCAAATAAACAATCAAGGCCACCGGCAGAGCGATCCTCAGAACCGGGCTGCCGCCGAATAGCGATTCTGCGGTTGCGCGATAAGAGACGGACATCCCGAACGCCGCGGGTTCGAAGTCCACCCATCGAGCGTGCAGCTGCCCCCGGCAGAACAACGCAGGCTCGAACCCATAGGCTGCAAACAATAACACCGTGGCGACCGCGATCCCGGTGGCCCAGATGGCGAGAACGCTAAGCGGACGGACGGGCGCAACCCAGAACATGAGCGGCAGAATGACCAGAGCCAATATTCCGAGCGAGAATTGGGTTCCCGCTGCCAATCCGAGCGATAAACCGAGGAGCAGAATGCGGCGCCAGTTCCAGAGCACGACTTCTCGCGGAGCGTAGAGGGTGTGGGCGACAGCAATCGCCGTGAAGACGGCTCCGAACGCTCCCCAAACCGCGCCCATCTCTCCCAGATTTTGAGCTCCGGCGACATTGACGATCATGGCCGGCGAAAAGCAGTAAAGGGCTAGCGCAATGTATCCGCCCGCATTGCCGTACAGACGTCGCGCGACGTACCAGAGCGATGCGCCTGCCATGACTCCGAAAAACAGGTTGGGCAATGCGACAAACAGCGGCTGCAGGGATTCGGGCAGCCACGAAGCCGGACGGAGGAGAAGCGGTGCTGCGGCAATGAGGTAGTAAAGTGGGGAACGGTCCTCATCGTAGCCGTCGCGCACGCGAAGATGACCCGACCGGGCGGCTGAAGCGATGCCAGTGGCGGCTTCCGAGCGTAACGATTGGGGAGTTCCTGCGATTACGCCTTCTTTCCATTGTTCGAGGCCCTGGTACATGCGCAGCGATTGATCCGAATCCGGGATCAGGCCTCGCAGCGCTTCCACGTGTACCAACCAGACACACTGCAGCAGATACGCGAGGAGGAACGCCGCTGCGGCAAACTGCGGAGCGCGGAAAGCATCGGAATGAAGAAGTCGGCCGAACATTTGCGCAAGAAAGCGGAGCGAGTGTTTTACCATGGCGGGGTCGATGATGGATAACAAACCGTTGTTACCTGCTTCGGTTGAGCCTGCAGAACAGTCGGGGGATCCGAATGACCCGGGATCGAATCGGCCCGCCCTCGTGCCTTCGGAATCTGCAGTTGCCAACGATCGACGCGAGCCTCCGTGGCGCGATGCTCTTGTTGGTCCGAACGGAATCCATCCAGGCGCTCGATGGCTGATTTATCTGGCCATGGCATTTGTTGTTTTCGAGCTCGAAGGTTGGCTCCTGATGCCACTTCGTTCGCACATGAGCGGGCTCTGGTTTCTGATGGCGATCGAAATCAGCATGATGCTGGCGGCGATCTTGCCCGCATTTGTGATGGCAAGAATTGAGGATCGTCCGTTTGGCGATTTCGGTTTGCCTCGACGACAGGCCTTCGGACGGAATTTCTGGATAGGAACGTTGTGGGGAATCGCGTCGCTCAGCGTTTTGATCCTGGCGCTGCGCATTGTGGGTGCGTTTGAATTCGGTTCGCTGGCGTTGCATGGCGCGCGCATTCTGAAGTTTGCTTTCTTTTATGCGGTGCTTTTTCTGGTTACCGGTTTTTTTGAAGACTTCCTCGTTCGCGGTTACTCGCAGTGGATATTGTCGCGAGCAATGCATTTTTGGCCTGCGGCAGCTGTTCTCTCGATTGCATTCGGTTACATTCATGCCGCCAATCCGGGCGAACAGACGACAGGCCTCGTGGCGGCGGGTTGGATCGGCTTTTTTTTATGTCTCACTCTCCGCCGAACCGGGAATCTGTGGTGGGCGGTTGGTTTTCATATGGCGTGGGATTGGGGTGAGAGCTTTCTTTTCTCGGTTCCTGACAGCGGGGCGCGTTTGCCCGGACATCTGCTTAAATCCAGTTTTCATGGTCCCGACTGGCTTACGGGCGGCTCAGTCGGGCCCGAGGGAAGCTATCTCGTTTTTGTGGTGATTGGTGCACTCTGGGTTTTGTTTGACCGGGTCTATCCGGTGGCGACGTATGGCACGCCTCCCCCTATAGCCCCGGTCGGGCAGCGTCATTAGTAGGCAGTCGCCGAATTCCCGCCAAAGATTCGGGTCGCGTTATCCGCCGGGCTTCGCGAAGTCTGGCTGCCTATCGGTTCCCTAGGAGCGAGCCCGCCCCGGACGCACTAGATGTCGAGGTTTTTCACGTCGAGTGCGTTGTCTTCTATGAACTTTCTCCTGGACTCTACGTCTTCACCCATCAGGGTGGTGAAGATGGTTTCGCACTCGGCTATGTCTTCGAGCCTGACTTGCAGGAGGGTACGGCGCTCGGGGTCCATGGTGGTCTCCCAGAGCTGCTCGGCGGTCATTTCTCCGAGGCCCTTGTAGCGCTGGACGGTGTACTCTTTGCGGCCTTCGTTGAGGACGTAGTCGAAGAGTTCCCGGGCGGTGTTTTTCTCCACGATCTCGGCGACTTTGGAACTGGCTCTTGACGCGGACTTGCCAGATTTCTTGTCCAGTTTTTCGGCTTCTTCTCTTTCGCTGGCGCTCAGATTTTCATCTTCGGCGGCGGCTTCTTCGTTCTCTTCGTCGTCGGTATTTTTATCTTTGCCTTCGGCGGTGGTTTTCGGCCTTGCCGATTTCGGCAGGCTCTCGATAACGAAGGGCGGTTCGAGATATTGCTCGATCTGCTTGAACTTGGTGATCAGCTGGCGGCACTCGGGGCTCGACGCCAGTTCCCAGTTGATTCGGTGCTCGGCGCCTTGCGCATTTACAAAGACCAGCTCCCAGAGATTGTGTTCCTCGTCGAAGCGGGTTTCTACGCTCTTCAGCTTTAGATCCTTTTGCAGGCGTCTCAGTTCTTTTTCGAGTTTCTCGATTTTCCTGGGGGGCGTTTTTTTGTCGCCTTCGAAGTCGGCCCGCTTGGCGAGGTCCAGCTTGGGTACGAGACTTGTGATTTCCTCGGCGCGTATGCGCTTATTCAGCTTGTCGAGGTATCCCAGATATTCGTTTAACACGGTGATGAATTTGGTCAGGGCTGCGCCTTCCAGTTTGGCTGCGCCTTCTCCGTAGCGGATGATCAGGCCTTCGGAGGCTCGCTTGACCATCACTTTCACGAAGTCGTGTTCGTTTTTTATGTACTGGTGCGTCTTGCCCTTTTTTATTCCGAACAGCGGGGGCTGCGCGATGTAGACGTTGCTGCGTTTGATCAGCTCCTGCATGTGGCGAAAGAAGAACGTCAGCAGCAGCGTGCGGATGTGCGAGCCGTCCACGTCGGCGTCGGTCATCAGAATGATTTTGCCGTAGCGGACCTTGGTGGGATCGAAATCTTCCTTGGAGATGCCGGTGCCGAGCGCCGTGATCATGGCTCGGATTTCTTCGTGGGCGAGCATTTTGTCGTAGCGCGCTTTTTCCACGTTCAGAATTTTTCCCTTCAGCGGGAGGATGGCCTGGAAGCGGCGATCGCGGCCCTGTTTGGCGGTGCCGCCGGCGGATTCTCCTTCCACCAGGAAAAGCTCACAGCGGTTGGGATCGCGCTCCGAGCAGTCGGCCAGTTTGCCGGGCAGGCCTCCACCATCGAGCGCGCCTTTGCGGCGGGTCAGGTCTCTCGCTTTGCGGGCGGCTTCCCTGGCTCGCGCTGCGTCGATCGCCTTGTTGATGATCTTTTTGGCTATGGCGGTGTTTTGCTCGAAGAACGCGCCCAGCTTTTCGTTGACCACGGCCTGGACTATGCCGGCGATGTCGGAATTTAATTTCCCTTTGGTCTGGCCTTCGAACTGGGGCTGCGGGAGCTTCACGCTGATGACGGCTACCAGGCCTTCTCTTACGTCGTCTCCGGTCAGATTTTCTTTTACGTCCTTGAAGAGACCCATCTGCTGACCGGCGTAGTTGATGGTGCGGGTCAGCGAGGTGCGGAATCCGGAGAGATGCGTGCCCCCGTCGACGGTGTTGATGTTATTGGCGAAGCTGAAGACGGATTCGGAGTAGGCGTCGTTGTATTGGAGGCCGATCTCGATGTGGACGTCTTCCTTGTCCGCTTCCATATAGATCGGTTTGTCGTGGAGGGTCTGCTTGCCTCGGTTCAGGTGCTTGATGAACTCGGCGATTCCGCCGTTGTATTTGAACTCGGCTCGCTTCGCTTCGCCCGACTTCGAGTCGGTTTGGCGCTCGTCGGTCAGCGTGATGACGAGACCTTTGTTCAGGAAGGCGAGTTCGCGCAGACGCTGCGAGAGCGTGTCGAAGTTGTATTCGATGGTCGTGGTGAAGATGGTTTTGTCGGGGACGAAGTGGACCTTCGTGCCGGTCTTTACTTTGGCTGCTCCGGTTTTGCGCAGCTTGCTCGTGGGCTCGCCTTTCGAATACGTCTGCTCCCAGGTGAAACCATCCCGCCAGATCTCCAGATCCAACTCTTCGCTCAGGGCGTTGACGCAGCTTATGCCTACGCCATGCAGGCCCCCGGAGACCTTGTAGGAATTGCTGTCGAATTTCCCGCCGGCGTGCAGGGTGGTCATGACGACCTGCGCGGCGGGAATTTTTTCGCCGTCTATATCCATGTTGTCTACGGGAATGCCGCGGCCGTTGTCGAGAACAGTGATCGAGTTGTCGAGGTGGATGGTCACTTCGATCTTGTCGGCGTGCCCGGCTAGAGCTTCGTCTACCGAGTTATCGACCACCTCGTAGACGAGGTGATGGAGACCGAGTTCGCCGGTCGAGCCGATGTACATTGCAGGACGCTTGCGAACGGCTTCCATTCCGCCGAGGACTTTGATCGAGTCCGCGGTGTAATCTCCGTTCGCTGGCTTGCCGTTCTTGCTATCAACGAGTTCAGTTTGCAATTCTTTCGTGGCCATTCTGCTCCGTGTATCCGACGGGAGGCACAAATCCGGGCTGCTCGGGGGAACCTCAAGCTATTGAATTTTCTGCTATTTAGCGATCACCAGAGCTGGGTCCATTTTACCACAAAACGGGCCGATTTTGAGGCTGGAATCGAGACCGTAAATGATCGCTTCGGTTGCCCTTATAAGGGGTCGGCGGGAACAGTTTACGCGCGGCCTGGAGGGAGGAAATGTTCATTTTTCAATTCGAGTGTGGGGATGATTTTGCTACCGCGAAATGTGGTCTCTCGAGAAGATCGTCGATTTCCTCTTCGCTGCCGGCGATGAAGGTGAAGGAGATGATCTGACCTTTCGCGAGGAGGACCAGGGTGCACTGGCGCATGGTGAGCTTGTCGCCGAGGGGCCTGACGAAGTCAGCCCGGAACAGTTGACGCCCATCAATTTCGAGCGTGGAGGGTTCGCCTTCAGACTTGAAACCCTGGACCGTCGCCAGGTCGGTCAGCGGTCCGAGGTAGTCTTCGGCATGCTTCAGGCCGGGATAGGATGCGACGCTTTCGGAGGCGATCACCACCGCAGAGTTGACGCTGTCTCCGGTGGCCTCGGGTGGGCGCTCAAAGGCGGCCAGCAGGACTTCCCCTTTGCCCGCTTCGTTGCCCGCTTGCATTTCCTTGGTGCGATCGACCCAGCCGTAGGGGATCTGATAGCGGAATCCGAAGGTCGAGTTGCGGTAGAGCTGGGGATCGTTGTTGGGTTTGGTCTCTCGCGCTCGAGCCGCCGCGGGCTTGCTTTGTCCCTGGGCTGCGAGGCTGAGGGCCAGTGAGAAGACTGCAACCAGGGAGCGCCTGCAATGCATATTTACCATGCTAGCAGCGTCAGGGCGCTACTCCACGAACATGCAATCTCCATAGGAGTAGAAGCGGTATAAAGCTTCGACAGCGTGTTGATAGGAGGCCACCACCAGCTCTTTGCCGCCGAGGGCGCACACCAGCATCAACAGCGTGGATTGCGGGAGATGAAAGTTGGTCAGCAACGCGTCTACCATGCGAAAGCGATGGCCGGGGTAAATGAACAGGTCGGCTTCGCCGCGTCCGGGCGCGACGCGATTCGCGCCCGCGCATTCAGCCTGGAGATGGGCGGCGTGCTCCAGGGTTCGGACGGTGGTGGTTCCGACGGCTACCACGCGCCTGCCGTCGGCTCGCGCGCGGTTGATCGCTTCGGCTGCCTGCGGCGGAATCTCATAGCACTCGCGATGCAGCTGATGGTCTTCCACTTTTTCTACTCTTACCGGCTGAAAGGTTCCTAGTCCGACGTGCAATGTGATCTCGGCGATTTCTATGCCGCGAGTGCGGATCTGCTGCAGTATGTCAGGCGTGAAGTGCAAACCGGCGGTGGGCGCGGCAATCGATCTGGCCATCCCTGGTGGCTTCTGCGCGTAGACGGTCTGGTAGCGGTCCCGGTCCGTGGCCTGATCACCGCGATCAATATACGGAGGGAGCGGGACATGCCCGATGCGCTGAATTTGAGCGAAGAAATCGGTGACTCGGGCGAATCGGATGCGGCGCTCTCCAAAGGTGCCGCGGGCCATGACGTCTGCTTCCATCGGCGGCTGGTCTTCTTCCCGTGAACCGCCGCCGGGGGCGCTGAAATAAAGTTTTTCGCCGATTCCTATTTTGCGTCCGGGACGTACCAGGCACTCCCACTCATTTGGGTCTTCGGAAACCTGGCGTGTGAGCAGGACTTCGATCTGGCCGTGAAGGAAATTGCGCGCGGCTGGATTATGGGGACTTGGGGGTTGGGCTCGTTGTCCGCTGCGACGGCCGTAGAGGCGGGCCGGAAAGACCCGCGTGTTGTTTAGAACCAAGAGATCGTCGGGTCGCAGCAAGTCGGGGAATTCGCGGAAGGTCCGATCCCGCCAGCTGCCCGATTTCCGACTCAAATGAAGGAGGCGCGAGCCGGCGCGGTCGGGCAACGGCTCCTGGGCTATGCGGTCGGGCGGGAGATCGTAGTGGAAGTCCGAGACTAGCATCGAGCAAATTATAGGGTTTCATTTCCAAGGCGCCGCCTGAATTCGAGGAGTGGTCGCGGTGTATGGAGAGAAGGTTTTGCCGGCTTCAGATCAGTTCCTGGCGGGGGTCCAGGATGTAACTTTACATATATTGACCTTCTGGTGGTTGTAAGGGTTTGGAGGCGTGCGGTACCATGTCGCGCAGGGCTTCAGCACGGATTGAATGGTCAGGGGCTAATGACTGGACGCAGCGATCGGCAGCATCGTCTCGAGATTGTGCAGTTCGGCCGCCTGCTGCACGAAAACTGTTTTGTTGCGGCTACCGATGGAAACCTGTCGGTTCGTCTTGACGAAAGCTGCCTCCTCGTAACCCCGACCTGCATCAGCAAGGGCAGGATGCGCGCTTCCGACATGGTGATTGTGGACATGGACGGGAAGCGGCTTGCGGGCAAGCGTCGGGTTTCGAGCGAGATTGGAATGCACCTGCTGATTTACCGGATGCGACCCGACGTGAACGGAATTGTGCACGCCCACCCGCCGACGGCAACCGGGTTTGCCGCTTCTGGCTATGATCTCAACCGTCCGCTGGTTTGCGAGGTGGTGGTCGGGCTCGGATCGATCCCGCTGGCTCGTTATGGCACGCCGGGTACGCCTGAACTGACCGACGCTCTCGAACCTTTGATTCCGAACCATGATGCAATTCTTATGGCGAATCATGGCGTGGTGACGTTTGGCTCCTCGCTCGAAAGTGCTTACATGAAGATGGAAACGGTGGAGCACTTTGCCAAGATCGCGCTGGTTACACATCTGCTTGGCAATGAGCAGCCGCTCGGTGAAAAAGAAGTGGAGAAGCTGAACGAGGTGCGTCACCGCTACAACCAGGGAGCGACTGCGGCGCCGCCGCCGCGGAGACCCGTGACCCGGGAGAACCTTCGCGCGCAGGATCTCAGATGCGGGCTTCAAGCTGACGACGAGCCGAAAGAGACTGCCAGTACCAGCCGCTAGGTTTACGTCTTCCCCCGCCACATAAGGCCTCGATATGCGTGAAAGAGCGTGTCCCCAAAGCCGCCATTCGACGGGCGCGAGACCCGGAAAGATGCTGCGACAGCACTGGCATGGGTACTGCAGTGGGGTGCAAGTCGAAAGTGGGGTGCAAGTCGAACACGCGTGGAGAGGGCGGGAATCAGTCCCGGATTCTTGGAAACTCCGGCGATCCTACTTTTGCTACGTGTTCTTCGGCGAAGCTGGTTACTCTTTCCAAGGCAGCCTGGAGTCGTTGATGACAGGTCGCCATCTCCGCATCGCTCGCGTCGGCAGGAACCTGTACTTTGGCGCCGAAGCGTACGAGCGCCTTCGAAAATGGCTTGGGGATCATCAGCGCGTCCCAGGTGTTCAACACCCAGGCATCGCTGAGCGCCACATAGAATGCTGCCATCGGTGCGCCGCTCGCGCGGGAGAGCAACACGGGGCCCGGCTTGGCCACGTATTTTGGGCCGCGTGGACCATCAATGGTGAACACCACCGACGCGCCATTTTCGAGCTGACTCTTCAGACCCAGCAGGGCTATCGCTCCTCCCCGGGTGCTCGATCCTCTGACCGCGGAGAAGCCAAGCTTTTCTATCGTGCGGGCGATATATTCTCCGTCAAAGCTGCGGCTCACCATTACGGCAAGTCCGGCGTTCCTCCATAACCACGCTCCGGCGAAGACGGCACGGTGCCAGAAAGAATAAATCACCGGCTTTTCGTAGGTCGCGCCCAGCGGTGACGGCGGTTCCTCCCACGATATCGAATAGCGCAAGGTGGGACCGATCACTGAGATAGCCAGATAGCTTGCCCAGCTTATCAGCCACAAGGAAAATCGTTGCCCGAGCGAGAACCGGCGCGCTGCAATAGCGGAGGGCGGCTCGGGCCCGACGGCGGTTGAGGAACTCACGCCGACATTGTAGCTCCCCATGGAGCTCCCGGGTCGCGGGTCTCGGCTCCTGACTCTCGGCTCACAGTTCGCGGTTAAGGCTGGCCGTCCAGCACGCGCTACGGTGTTTGGGGCGGGAGCTCGGCCAGGGTCTCAAAAGGGTCTGAGAGCTTCGAACCCGGGGCTGCGAGCTTCTTTCTACGCTTCCAGATAGGCCACGATCCACTCCTTCAAACGTTGGCGGCGGTCATCGGTTTTGTCAAAGCGAATGCCGAAACTCTTGTTGGGTTTCTTCCATGTGACCTGGCCGCGAATCCAGATGCGGGGCAGAGTCAGAAGAGAGAATGACACTTCCACGAGGCTTCCTACATCGGGCGCCTGACCGCTTTTGAGCGACATGCCCCCGGAACTGATCTCCTGGCTTGTGGCTGTTACGCGCCCGTCATCGATTACCACGATGCCCACCTCGGTCATCACGGGGATGCGGACGTAGCGACGAAACTCGTGCATCACGAGCATTCGGGTCGAGCGCACGAGTTTCATTGCCTCGGAGCGTTCGAGCGGCTCCTGGAATACGGCGTTGAGACACAATTTTGAATAACGCATGGCATCCTGTGCGGTGCCCCCCAGACCGTAAATGATGATTCGGCTGTTCGAGACCGACGCTCGCGCCAGTTCGATGATGCCGCCGGCTGTCTCTCCCAGGGGCAAAACGCAGGCTTCAAACTTTTCGCGTTGGAGCCGATCCGCTTGTTCGTGCGCGACCGGCACGGTCTCGATTCCATACTGACGGAAACATTCGGTGACGAGGCTCGCGGAACCGTCGGGCAAATCAAACAGGGCTACGCGGGCAGCTGTTTTTCTCTGGGGAGCAATGGCCACGGGAACGGCAGCGGTCGAGATTCGCATGACTTCTGAGGGGGTGCGTCCTCCAAAACTCCATTCTGACGGGGTCTCTTCCGGTTGCATAGATTTCGAAGGGCTTAGCCCCCGGTTTCGAGTTGTCCACTACCAAGGTTGTACCTCGGGCGCGTTCCTCCCTGCTCCCTTCGTTTCTTTTGCAGTTCTGCGATGGAGCACGTCCCTTATAACCCCAGGCGGGCGGGCGCAGTCGCCTGTTTTTTCGAGGGGCGGCGGAGGAGTACAATCCAGCCTTTCCGGAGATTACGGTGAATCGACGGCTGGTTTTGTTCGGTACGGTGCTCGCTCTGCTGGAGCTGATTGCTCTCGACCGGGCGCAAAAAAGCGCTGCACCGCCGGGGCCGGTAACCATGATTCGGGCGGGAGTGCTGATTGACGGCGTGTCGGGCACTCCCCGTCGCAACGTGATGATCACGATTCTTGGAAACACGATCTCGGAAGTTAGCGGTGGCGGAGCTGCGGCGCCCGGAAACATCCCCGCGGGCGCGCGGTTCATTGACCTTTCGCAATACACCGTCCTGCCCGGGCTGATTGACGCTCACACGCACATCTTTCTGCAGGGGGAAGATCCGGCTCAGGGTGGATACGACATTCAACTTCTCAAGTATCCGCTGGCCTTTCGTGCGGCTCGAGCCACAGTTTCGGTGCGGCGAGCGCTTGAACAAGGCTTCACGACGCTGCGCGATGTCGAAACCGAAGGCGCGGGCTACGGAGATGTGGGGATCAAAATGGCGATCGAAGGCGGATACATTCCGGGGCCGCGATTGTTTGTTGCGACGCGCGCCATTTCGACGACTGGCGGATATTCCCTGGATAACTACGCACCGGAGATCGAAGTGCCGAAGGGTGCCGAGATCGTGGATGGCCCGGTTGAGGCTCGGAAGGCGGCGCGCGAGCAGCTTGACCACGGGGCTGACTGGATCAAGGTGTACATGACGCATCGGTCGTGGATCGGGAAGAACGGCGAGTTGGTATCGCAGCCGACGTTGACGGTCGAAGAACTGCGCGCCATTGTGGATGAGACCCATGGCTGGGGAAAAAAGGTGGCTTGCCACGCTTATGGCGGAGAAGGAATGCAGCGCGCGCTCGATGGCGGCTGCGATTCGATTGAGCATGGGCTGGTTCTGACCGATGCGCAGATCGCGCAGATGATCAGGCAGGGCACGTGGCTCTGTCCGACGCTGAGCGTTTACTACACGGACTGGGCTCCGGCCGATACCCCTGACGGCATGCGGGACAGGAAGCGCGCCTCGGAGCACGAGCAGTCGTTTCGCAAGGCGTTGCAGGCGGGTGTGAAGATTGCATTTGGGACGGATATGGGCGGGATTCCGTGGACCGAGGCGATCGCGCAGGAGTTCCCGCGCATGGTCGAATTCGGCATGACGCCGATGCAGGCCATTCAGAGCGCGACCTCGCGGGCGGCGGAACTGCTCGAGATGAAGGGGCGATTGGGCGTGATCGCGCCGGGTGCGTACGCGGATGTGGTTGCGGTAGCGGGCGATCCTCTGGCGGATGTCAGGATTCTTGAGAATGTCGGTTTTGTCATGAAGGACGGCAAGGTCGTTAAGAACGATCTCGCAGGGAAGAGGTGAGGCGATGAATATTCTGGAAATGTGCGACGGGGAAACGGCTTCGGTTACGGTGGAAGCCAGTGCCGCACGGGCAATCTGGACGATGCTCGATCGGCATGTCGGCGCCGTCGCGATTGTTGATGAAAACCATCGCGTCGCCGGAATCTTTACCGAGCGCGACGTGCTCTGCCGTTTTTCGCTGGGCGAGCTGGACCCGCGCAAGGTTCCGATTCGCGAAGTTATGACGACGCCCGTGGAGATGGCGACGAAGGCTACGGCTGCCTCCGAAGCGCTGGCCACGATGGTCGAGCGACACTACCGGCACATGCCGATCGTCGACGATGAGGGACGATTGCTCGGGATGCTTTCCATTCGCAATCTGCTGGAGGCACAGATTGATACGCTTACACGCCTGCTCGATCAGGCGCGTGCAGTGGTGCTTTGACGGGATTGTTACTGGTGTACGTTGGGGCTTTGCGCCGGGTTCTTATGGGGGGCGGATGGCGCCTTGGCGATCTTCACATCGAAACTGACGGGTAATTGTTTGGGCGGGTAACAGGCGGCATGGTCACAGGCCTGGTATTTGAGCGTCCCGCGGATAACATACTTCCCGGTTTGCGCGGAGTGCAGCGGACGGACGAGCACATCCACTTTGAAATCTCCGGTGTAGACACTGAGCTTTTCGTCGGGGTCGAAGGCGAAACTCATATCCTGGCCATCCGGATAGGTGGTTTTGCCTATGACGATGTCGGTGGGGGGGTCGACCCTGAGAATGGTCGGGATCAGGAATTCCGACCTCGGCTGATTGGAGTTGATGTGATATCCGTTGGCAAGGTGGAACAGGAGCGGGATGCTGGTTGCTTTGCCCTGCACCACGGTTGCGACCGGGACAGGCTCCATCCTTACGGCCTGAGCCGGCGCGCCGAGATCGTCTTGCGCCCATGCCCAGGCGGAAAATAGAAACAGCGCTGTCGCCAGCAGAATTTTCATTGACTCCAGATTACTCCAACGGGGACGCGGTTCGAAGTTACCTCTGAGCCTGTACTGCCTGGCCCTGGCTCAGGGCCTTTTTGATGTGGTCTACGAAGACGCTGCGACTTTGCAGGCCGAATTCGCGGGCGATGAGCTTGCCGTCGCGATCGACAAAAAATGTTGTTGGCAGCACGCTGACGCCGCCGTAGCTGTCGGCTACGGAGTCCTTGCCGATGAGGACGGGATAGTTGACGCCCATTTGCCTGGCGAATTTTGCGATGTCGTCGGTGCTGGCATCATCCATCGCTACGCCCACGATCTGGAAGCCTTGCGGGCCGTATTCTTTTTGCAGCTCGACGAACCAGGGCATCTCGATCTTGCAGGGTCCGCAATAGGTCGCCCAGAAATTGAGGAGAACGGCCTTGCCGCGAAGGTCAGAAAGCTTGAGGGGCTTGCCGTCGAGCGCCGGCAGTTCGAAGTCGGGCGCCAGGCTGCCGACGAGTTGTCCCTTGCCGAGGCCGCTTGCGCGATTGTTGCGCGCGATGCGGATGCCGGCGAATAACATGGCCGCGACGATGGCTGCGACGAAGAACAGAACCAAGGGATTTCTTTTCACTTCCGAACCTCTCACTTCCAACTCGAATTGCAGCGCCTGCAGGCGCAGTCGGTTAAGGACGCGCCCTTACTCTTGGATGCACGATTTCTGCCGATAAGCTTCCGCCGCGGCTCCGGAACCGTGCGTTATTTCGGCGAGTTCGCCTCGACTCGCCCCTCTTATCGATTCGCAAACCGGAACTTTGATTCGCAACCGAGAACTGGTTTTGATTTCTCGGAGCGAAGCCCACGTGACCCCCCTTCACTACATTCCGCTACAGCGCAAAGCGGTTCAGGAACGAAAAGTAGCCGGAGATAAGAGCAAAGCGGCCCATCACCAGCAGGATGCCGAGGACAATGAGCAAGCCTCCGCTCGCCACTTCGACGGCGTGCATATGGAATTTGAAGCGGTTATAGAACTTCAGGAATCGCTCGATACCGAGCGACGTCAGCAAGAACGGCACGGCCAATCCGGCCGAGTAGATCGCCAGAAGGAAGATACCTTTCCAGACCGTATCTTGCGTGGCCGCGAGGCCAAGCACGACGGCCAGGATCGGGCCTACGCAAGGCGTCCAGCCGAAGGCGAAGGCAAATCCAATGACAAAAGCACCCCAGGCGGAGGAACCACCCTTGAGGCTGTGGAGACGCGTGTCGCTGAGCAGGGCCTTGATTTGAAAAATGCCGGTCAGATGAAGACCGAAAAAAATGATCACGACCCCGGCTATTCGCGCGAGCAGCGACTTGTAGTGAACGAGAATGGAGCCGACTTCGGTCGAGATTGCGCCCAACGTGATAAAGACGATGCTGAAACCGATGATGAATGCGGCTGAGTTGAACATCACCTTG
>Ga0181522_10001316_pt1 | contig 15352 bp, 12 predicted proteins | sample PEATcosm2014_Bin_27_FD_121103 | JGI IMG/M metagenome (GOLD analysis project Ga0181522, IMG submission 121103) | Peatland microbial communities from MTU Mesocosm Facility, Houghton, MI, USA - PEATcosm2014_Bin05_10_metaG | ecosystem: Environmental > Terrestrial > Soil > Wetlands > Peat | place... | reverse complement strand
TTTGCCATCTGCTCCTCCACCGATTTACTTTCCCATCCACGGGCCATATCTTCATTCTACGGGCGCGTAACCTGTTTGCGTCCCGCAGAATGACGAGAGTGGAACCTGAAAGAGAGAGAGGCTTCCCATGCGCGCCTGGCAAGTTTCCGCGTTTGGCATTGATTCTTTGGAGTTTGTAGAGCGCCCCACGCCGGCGCCGGGTCCCGGCGAAATTCTCGTCGGCGTACGTGCGGTTTCTCTCAACTATCGCGATCTTATGGTTGTGAAGGGCCTTTATAACCCCAAAATGAAGCTCCCGCGCATCCCCTGCTCCGATGGCGCGGGAGAAGTTGTCGCCGTGGGCGCCGACGTCACACTGTGGAAGCCCGGCGACCGCGTGGCTGGCATCTTCATGCAGAAATGGCTCGATGGGCCGTTGACCGCCAACAAAGCTCGCGGCGCGCTCGGCGGCGATGTCGACGGCATGTTGGCCGACTTTGTCGCGCTCAAAGAGCCGGGACTGGTTGCGATCCCCGATCATCTCAGTTATCAGGAGGCGGCAACTCTGCCCTGCGCCGCCGTCACCGCTTGGAATGCGCTTGCCACCGGTGATCTCAAGCCGGGCTCTACGGTGCTTATCCTGGGCACGGGCGGCGTGTCGATCTTTGCCTTGCAGTTTGCGCGGTTGAGGGGTGCGCGCGTGCTGGGCATCAGCTCCAGCTACGACAAGCTGGAGCGCGCCAGTGCCATGGGCCTCGATGCGGGCCTCAACTATCGCGACAACCCCGATTGGGACCGCTGGGCGCTCGACCAGACCGGTGGCGAAGGTGTGGACCTCGTGGTCGAGGTGGGCGGCGCGGGCACGTTGCCGCGCTCGCTCAGGGCCATTCGCCCCGGCGGGACGGTGGCCCAGGTGGGCGTGCTCACCCAGTCCACAGACCCGTTCCCGATTCCACTCATTCTCCACAAGGCTGCTCGCATTCATGGCATCTACGTTGGCTCTCGCCGCGATTTTGTTGAGATGAACCGAGCCATCGCGCTGGCCGAGCTGCGCCCTGTCGGTGAGGAGTTCGATTGGCGACAGGCGCGCGAGGCTCTGGAGCGCATGGAGGAAGCCAGCCACTTTGGCAAGCTCGTCCTCACCGTCAGTTGAGGCAACATTGTGCCGGCACGCAGCACCGAGCCGCTGATTTAGATTGGATCTGTGAGCTTGCACGAGAAGATGCTGGCAGTGGCCATCGAAGAAGCGCGCTCGGGCTTCGCCGAGGGTGGCGTTCCTGTCGGCGCGGCATTATTCACTCGCGAGGGCGAACTGTTGAGTCGCGGCCGCAATCGCCGCGTACAGCAAAACGATCCAAGCATTCACGGTGAAACCGATGCCTTTCGTCGCGCCGGCCGCCAGCGCAGCTATCGCAACCTGGTCATGGTCACCACGCTCGCCCCTTGCTGGTACTGCAGCGGCCTGGTTCGCCAGTTTCGCATCGGCACGCTGGTGGTCGGCGATAGCCATACCTTCGCCGGAGGCCTCGACTGGCTGCGTGAAAACGGCGTGGAAGTGATCGATCTCGACAATCGCGAGTGCCGCCAGTTGATGGAGACCTTCATCTCAAGGCATCCTGAGATTTGGAACGAAGACATTGGCGAAGAATAAACAGAGAACATTTGGTGCTTTCCTGGCATTAAGAGGCGCCCACCTCCGCACGACCGAGCTAGGAGCTAAAAGCTAGCAGCCAGAAGCCAAAAAGAAGGTGAATCATGCTGGACCAGAAAACAGAGTTGAATCTGCGCGGCTACTCGATCGTTGATGGCCAGAGGCGCGAGACGGACGGCGCTACTTTTCACGGCCTCGATCCCGCCAAGGGCGAAACTCTCGAGCCCGTCTACCATTGCGCTTCGCTTGCCGACCTCAATCACGCTGCCGATCTGGCTGAGGAAGCGTTTGTCGCCTACCGCAAGCTCTCGGGTCGCGAGCGCGGCCGCTTCCTGCGCCACATCGCCGACGGCATCGAAGCCATCGTGCCGGAGTTGGTAGACCGCGCCAATCGTGAGACCGCCCTGCCCGAAGCCCGCCTCAAAGGCGAGTCCGCCCGCACCATCAATCAGCTTCGCCTGTTTGCGCAGGTCATCGAGGAAGGCTCCTGGGTCAACGCGCGCATCGATCCTGCGCAGCCTGATCGCAAGCCCTTGCCCCGCTCCGACATTCGCTCCATGTTGAAGCCGCTCGGCCCCGTGGCAGTCTTCGGCGCCAGCAACTTCCCCCTCGCATTCTCCGTCGCCGGGGGAGACACCGCTGCCGCATTCGCCGCCGGCAATCCCGTCATCGTGAAAGCGCACCACGCACATCCCGGCACAAGCGAGATGGTCGGCCAGGTCATCGCCCGCAGCGTGCGTGAGTGCGGCCTCCCGTCCGGCGTTTTCGCGTTGCTCTTCGGCGCGGGCTCTGAGATTGGAGCAGCGCTCGTCGACCACCCCAGGGTGAAAGCCGTCGGGTTCACCGGTTCGCTCTCGGCCGGCAAAGCGCTCATCGAGCGCGCCGCGGCGCGTCCCGAGCCCATCCCCTGCTTTATGGAGATGAGCAGCGTGAACCCGCTCTTTGTGCTGCCCGAGGCCCTTCACTCGCGCGCCACGCAGATCGCCGCCGGCCTCTTCGGCTCGTTCACTCTCGGCGTCGGACAGTTCTGCACCAAGCCGGGCCTCGTCTATCTGCCGCGCAACGCAGATGCCGATAAACTTGTTGCCGAAGTGAAAGCGCTCGTCGAAAAAGCCTCCCCGTCGCCGATGCTCACAGAAGGAATTTCGAAGAGCTACCACTCGGGAATCTCGAGCCGCCAGTCGCACGGCCACGTGAACACTGTCGCCCAGGCCCCATCAAACGGCGCAGCCAGCACTTACGCGTCGCCGGTTCTGATGCAAATCGACGCCGCAGACCTCCTCGCCAATCCCGAGCTGTCCACCGAAGTCTTCGGCCCCAGCGCTCTCGTGATCCGCTATGACAGCCGCGGGCAACTCATGGAATTGGCCGGCGCCATCGAGGGCCAACTTACCGCAACGCTGCACGGCACTGAAGCCGATCTCGCCGCCTTCGCTGACCTCATCGCGATTCTCGAGCGAAAGGCTGGCCGTCTCATCGTCAACGGCTTTCCCACCGGAGTCGAAGTCTGCCACGCCATGGTCCACGGCGGTCCGTACCCGGCCACCAGCGACAGCCGCGCCACTTCTGTGGGCACCTATTCGATCTATCGCTTTGTGCGCCCCGTCTGTTACCAGGATTTTCCGCAGGCATCGCTGCCCATTGAATTGAAGAACGGCAACCCGCTCGGAATCATGCGCCTCATCGATGGCCAATTCACGCGCGATGCAATTCCAGGTTAGCTCTAGGCGCACGCAGGAAAAAGATCATCACTCCTGAGACGATCAGAAGGATCGACATCGCAAGGTACCCGTCGCTGGAGCTTCCTGTTACAGCCTGCAGCCATCCCACCAGCCACGAACCCGCAAATCCGCCCAGCGCCCCGCAGCTGTTCACGAGCGCGATCACTTCGCCGGCCACGTTCTTCGGCAGCATCTCCGGCATGATGGCGAAATATGGCCCATAGGGCGCGTACATTGTGCCGCCCGCAATCACCAGGCAGAAATACGCCAGCCAGAAATTGTAGCCGGCTGTTGCGAAGCTGCAAAACAACGCCACGCCCGAGAGGATCAGGAACGGCCAGACGAACAGCTTGCGATTCTGTGTGCGATCAGAAAAAGTTGCGACGATGAGCATTAGTACCACGGCCAGAAGAAATGGCGCCGCGCTGAGGAGGCCAATCTGCTCGATGCCGCGTGCCGATCCGGAGCGAATCATCGCCGGGATCCAGATTACCAGGCCATACACGCCGAAGCTCCAGCAGAAATACTGGAAGCACAAAACCAGTACACCCGGCACGCGCAGCGCCTCGCGAAAATTCGCGTACTGGGGCAGGGAAGACTGCTCCTGAGCAAGCGCCTCGGCCAGATGTTCGCTGCTCTCTTCTGGAAGCCATGGAACCGCCAGAGGCTTGTCTCGCGCTACGACAATCCAGACAAAGGCCCACAGCACCGATGGAATTCCTTCGAGAATAAACGTCATCTGCCAGCCGACTGCTCGGATCAGGTATCCGGTCGCCGCGGCCATCCACGTCACTGTCACCGGATTTCCCAGAATCAGAATCGCGTTGGCTCGCGAGCGCTCTTTGCGCGTGAACCAGTTGGTCAGCAGAATCAGCATCGACGGAAAGATGAGGCTCTCAGCGACGCCCAACAGTAGCCGATCAACGACCAGCAGCCAATAGTTATGGATGATCCCGGTAAGTCCGGAAAAGGTTCCCCAACTGATCAGCGCGAAAAACACCAGCCGCGTCGCGCTCTTGCGAATGGCGTAGGCTGCCGCCGGAACCTGAAACAGAAAATAGCCGAGAAAGAAGACCGAGCCTAGAAATGCCGCGCGGGACTCGGTGATATTGAGCGACTTTGCCAGCCCAGCCGCTGCCCCGAATCCAAAATTTGACCGCCCCAGGTAGGCAAGGCTGTAGGTCACGAAGACCACCGGCATCAGGTACAGCCAGCGCCGGCGCAGGCCCGCCTGAGTTTTCTCGGCCTGGGCTTGCGCCGCACGATGCGAATCGTCTTCGGGCACATCACTTTATAGCACCCCACTCGGCACGCGCTCCATCCTTGGGCGAGCCCGAGCAAACTATACTGATCTGCGGAAAGAGGCTTCCCATCGCAACCATTTCACTCAGCTCCGTCCTGGAAACGGATTTCGAAACAGACGACAACAGCCTCCTTCGCGTGAGCACGCGCGCGCCCGGCCCCGCGGGTGCGCTGCCGCTCTCGCCCGAAATGCTCCTCACCGAGCCCTCCGGCAATCTCTTCGGCCTCACGCAGAACGCTGGAATGGGCTGGGAGCCGAATCGCCTCCTCGATCCGGAGTTTCTGATTCTCAGCACGCATGGCGGCCTTCGCGCAGAGAATGGCGAGGCAATCGCGCTCGGCTTTCATACCGGCCACTGGGAAGTCGGCCTGCTGGTCGCCGAGGCTGCTCGCGAGCTGAAGTCCCTCCGCGCCACACCGTTCGCAGGAGCATGTACCGATCCCTGCGACGGCCGCACGCAAGGCACCACGGGCATGATGGACTCCTTGCCCTACCGCAACGACGCTGCCATCGTTTTGCGCCGTCTCATGCGTTCGCTTCCCACGGGCAAGGGTGTCATGGGCGTGGCCACCTGCGACAAGGGCCTGCCCGCGATGATGATGGCGCTCGCGTCTTCAGGGAAAAAGCCCGCCGTGCTAGTTCCTGGCGGCGTCACGCTGCTGCCGGAATCGGGCGAGGATGCGGGCAAGGTGCAAACCATCGGCGCGCGCTTCGCCCAAAACCAGATCACGCTCGAGTACGCGGCCGAGGTCGGCTGCCGCGCCTGCGCTTCGCCCGGCGGAGGCTGCCAGTTCCTGGGCACTGCCGCTACGTCGCAAGTCGTCGGCGAAGCCCTGGGCCTCTCGCTGCCGCACACGGCTCTCGCGCCTTCTGGCCAGCCCATCTGGCTTGACGCCGCTCGCCGCTCGGCTCGCGCCATCCTGCGTCTGCATCAGCTCGGCCTCGGCGCGCGCGACATTCTCACCCCCGCGGTCATCCGCAACGCGATGGTGCTGCACGCTGCATTCGGAGGATCGACAAATCTTCTCATCCATCTTCCCGCCATCGCGCACGCCGCCGGCTTGCCTCGCCCCACGGTCTCCGATTGGGTTGAAGTGAATCGCCAGGTTCCCCGCCTCGTTGACGCGCTGCCCAACGGCCCGCGGGGTTTTGCCACAGTGCAGGTGTTTCTCGCCGGCGGAGTGCCCGAGGTCATGCTCGAGCTCCGCGCCGCCGGACTGCTCGACACAACCGTTAAAACCGTTTCCGGCGATTCGCTCGACGAGTGCCTCAACTGGTGGTTGCACAGTCCCCGCCGCGCCGCGCTCCGTCAGCGCCTCCAGGAGCTCGACGGCATCGATCCCGACGACGTCCTCATGTCGCGCGATCGCGCGCATTCACACGGCCTCACCTCTACCGTCTGCTTCCCGCTTGGCAACCTCGCGCCGGAGGGTTCAGTCATCAAATGCACCGCCATCGACTCCTCTCTCGTCGGCAAGGACAACGTGTATCGTCACACCGGCCCCGCACGCGTCTTCGTCACCGAGGCCGCGGCCATCCAGGCCATCAAGGCCGGCAAGATTTCGCAGGGCGACGTCATGGTCCTTATCTGCAGCGGGCCTGAAGGCGCAGGCATGCAGGAGATTTACCAGATCACATCGGCGCTCAAGCAGTTGCCTCACTGCAAGAACGTGGCTGTGTTGACCGATGCGCGCTTCAGCGGCGTCTCCACCGGAGCCTGCATCGGCCACATCTCTCCCGAGGCGCTTGCCGGCGGTCCCATCGGCAAAGTTCGCGACGGCGACCAGATTGAAATCGTCGTTGATCGCTCGCGGCTCGAAGGCTCCGTGCATTTTGTTGGAGACTCCGGCGAAATATTCTCCCCCGAAGAAGGCGCGCGCCGCCTCAGATCCCGCACTCCGCGCCCCGATCTCGCTCCCCATCCTGAAATGCCTGCCGACACGCGCCTCTGGGCCGCGCTCGTAACGGCAAGTGGCGGCGTTTGGGGCGGCTGCGTTTACGACGTCGATCAAATTGTCTCTCGATTGGAGAAAAAGGCGTGAAGCTCTACCGGACCAGCAACGGAATTTACGTGGAAGACAGCGGCAAATACTATCGCATCCCCGAGTCCAACTGGGACGCGCTTGTCGCGCTCGAAAACCTCGGTGCCTACCTGCGCTCCGTTGTCGACGCCGGAAAACACGCCTCCGACTTTGCGTCAGCGTCAATCGAAGCCCCCATCGGCAGCCAGGAAGTCTGGGCCGCCGGCGTCACCTACTTTCGCAGTCGCAGTGCGCGCATGGCCGAGTCGAAAGACGCAGGCGGAGGCGACTTCTACGACCGCGTCTACACCGCTGAGCGCCCCGAGCTGTTTTTCAAAGCCACGCCGAGCCGCGTCGCCGCTCCCGGCGCCGCCGTCCGCATTCGCAGTGACGCCAAGTGGTCGGTTCCCGAGCCCGAGCTCACACTTCTCATCAATCCTCGCGGCCAGATCATCGGCTATACCGCGGGCAACGACATGAGCTCGCGTGACATCGAGGGCGAAAATCCACTCTATCTCCCCCAGGCCAAGGTCTACGACCGCAGTTGCGCGTTAGGCCCCTGCATTCTCGTCAGCAGCGATCCGCTTCCGTCCACAACGCCCATTCGCATCGAAATCGTCCGCTCCGGCCAGGCAGTATTTTCCGGAGCCACCACGCTCGCCGAACTCAAGCGCGCCCCAGCCGATCTGGCCGCTTACCTTTTCCGCGAAGACACATTCCCCTTCGGCGCTTTCCTGATGACCGGAACCGGTATCGTTCCGTCCGACGACTTCACCCTCGTGCCCGGGGACCTGATTCGCATCACCATCGACCCCATCGGCACGCTCGAAAATCACGTGGTGCAGGGAAAACTCGCCCCGGCCGTCTGATCGCCAACTGATCGTAACCCAAAAGACCGCAACCCAGAAGATCGCAATAAGGAGACGATTGAGCGAACTGGATTCCTCTTCAGCCCCAAATTCGCCGCCCCACGCTCGCCTCCCGCGCCGCCGCTGGCGCATCGCCTGGCTCCTCGGCATCGGCGTTTTGGTCAACTTCTTCGACCGCGTCAATCTCTCCGTCTCGCACGATTCCCTCATCGCGGCCTTCGGCATCTCCGATGTCGTCTTCGGCTATCTTTCCAGCTCCTACAACTGGACCTATGCCCTTTGCCAGTTGCCCATCGGCGTCGTGCTCGACAAGCTCGGTGTCCGCCGCGTAGGGCGCATCGGCACGTTTATCTGGAGCGCCGCGTCCTTCGCCGCGGCGGCAGCGCCCAATCTTAGCGCGTTCTTTGGCGCGCGCTTCCTGCTCGGCGTTGGTGAGGCGCCAACCTTTCCCTCCAACGCCAAGGCCATCGGCCTCTGGTTCCCCCAGCGCGAGCGCAGCCTCGCCACCTCGCTCAACGACGCCGCGGCCAAGTTCGCTTCGGCCATCGGGGTCCCCGTCATCGGCATCGTTCTCATCCATTCCGGATGGCGCTGGAGCTTCGCCTTCACCGGCGCCATCAGCCTCGCCTATTTCCTTCTCTTCTGGCGCGTCTATCGCGATCCGGTCGAGGATCCCGAGCTGACCGAAACCGAGCGCCTGTACATCGAAGACCACGACGCCACGCTCGCCGCTCCCGATTCCCCCGGGTGCCCCCGGTCCCTCGCTTTCGGGGACCGGGGATACCACGCCGACCCGCCTCCATCGTCGCTCGGCCAACTGCTCTCCCAGCGCAAGGTCCTTGGCCTCGCCCTCGGCTTCGGCGCGTACAACTACGTCTTCTTCCTGTTGCTCTATTGGCTGCCGGCGTATCTCTCTTCAGCCCTGCACATTGATCTCCTGCACTCGTTCATCTACACCAGCGTGCCTTGGTTCGTTGCCACCGGCACGGACCTTGCGATCGGCGGATTCCTTGTCGACTTCCTCGTCCAGCGCGGTTTCGGCCAGAGCGCGGTTCGCCGCACCGTCCTCATCGGGGGCACGGCCTTTGGGCTGGGCATTCTTGGCGCGGCTCACGCGCACAGCGCTTCCCAGGCTCTCCTCTGGATCACCGTCTCCCTCAGCGGTCTTGCCGCGGCTGCGCCCGTGGCCTGGTCGTTGCCCTCCTTCATCGCCCGCCGTCCCAACGTGGGCAAAGTCGGCGGGATCATCAATTTCTGCGGCCAGGTTTCCGGGATTGCGGCTTCCATCCTCACTGGCTATCTGGTCTCGGCGCACCACTCCTACTCGGCGGCCTTTGCTGTGGCCGCCGGCTACCTGGCCATCGGCATCGCCGGGTATCTCTTCCTGTTGGGCGCCATCGAGCCTCCGCCACTCGCGCCCGATGCCGCGTAACCATCTGCCACGGCCTCATCCCCGCCCGCCCCCATTCGGTCCCGTCTTGCAGCCTTTTCGCCTGCGCGTCGTCAAACACTTGAGCTTTCGGCCCGGTTCGGGGGCGTTACCAATGTTCGTAATTGTTTTGGTGCGCACGCGGAAATTTGTTTTCCTGTAACGTCGCTTGGTGCAGAATAGTCGGATGGGAGATCGAACCTAGTGCCGCGTATACACTTTCATCAGCAACTCGCCGAGCTCAAGGACAAGCTTCTGGCCATGGCTGCGCTTGCCCAATTGGCGGTTGAGTCTGCCGTGGAAGCCTACACTCGGCGCGACAAGGGCCTTTGCAAGTTCGTCAAGCAGAACGAGCGGGCCATCGATACCGCGCAGCGTGAGCTCGACGAGATGGCTTATGACCTTCTTGCTAAGCAGCAGCCCATGGCCATCGATCTGCGCTTTATCCTCGCCGTAATCAAGATCAATGGGGACCTTGAGCGCATCGGCGACCAATCGATGAGCATCGCGCGCCGCACCAAGGAAATTCTCTCTGCGGACGATGTGGAGCTGCCGGTGGATTTTGCCGCCATGGGTGACTTTGCCGCGCAAATGATCCGCAACGCGCTGCAAGCTCTGTTCGACGGCGACGCCCGCCTTGCCGATTCTGTGCGCGAGATGGACGACGAGATTGACCGCATGAACCGCCGCGCTCACAGCGACCTGCTCAAGTTGATCGAAGAGAAGCCGCAATTCACGCAGCAGGCAATGAACGGAATCCTTGTGGCCAAGAACCTCGAGCGGATCGCCGACCACTCCTCCAACATCGCCACTGACGTCATCTTCTGGGTGCGCGGCGCAGATGTGCGCCACCAGCTCAGCATGGCGATGGATTGACCACGTCGCGCATCGCGCCAGGCAAACGAAAGCCCCGGCTCGCCCGGGGCTTTTCATTAACTGACCACTGATCATTGACCACCGTCTTGCTACACCCCGATCACCGCGCAAAGCTCCTTCACGGCTTCGGCGCTCTTCTTGAGCGCTGCATCTTCTTCGGGCGTTAGCTTGATCTCGATAATCTGTTCCAGTCCCGCCGCGCCCAGCTTGCACGGCACGCCAATGTAGTAGCCCTCGATCCCGTACTCGCCCTCGAGGTACGCCGCGCAGGGCAGAATCTTCTTCTTGTCCTTCAGGATCGCCTCCACCATCTCGGTTACTGCCGCAGATGGCGCGTAGTACGCGCTGCCCGTCTTCAGGTGCTTCACAATCTCTGCCCCGCCATCGCGCGTGCGCTGCACGATCTGTTCCAGTCGATCCGGTGCAATCAGCTCCGTGATGGGAATGCCCGCCACCGTCGAGTAACGCGCCAGCGGCACCATGGTGTCGCCGTGCCCGCCCAGCACAAAAGCCGTCACATTCTCCACGCTCACATTCAGCTCGGCCGCAATAAAGCTCCGGAAGCGCGCCGAGTCCAGCACGCCGGCCATGCCGATCACGCGTTCGCGATTGAAGCCCGCCTGCCGATACGCGGCCTGGGCCATGGCGTCCAGCGGATTCGACACGATGATCAGAATGCACTCTGGCGACTGCGCCACCACCTTCTGTACCACGTCCGACATGATTTTGAAGTTTGTGTTAAGCAGATCGTCGCGGCTCATGCCCGGCTTGCGCGGAATGCCCGCTGTGATCACGACAATGTTGGAATTCGCCGTGGCCGCGTAATCGTTGGCGCCCACGATTGCCACGTCGCGCTTCTCAATGGGCATGGCCTCGAGCAGGTCCAGCGCTTTTCCCTGCGGAACGCCTTCCACCACGTCAATCAGTGCCACATCGGCCAGTTCCTTGGCCGCAATCCAGTGCGCGCAGGTCGCGCCAACGTTCCCCGCGCCCACAATGCTTACTTTCTTCCGCATGTTTCTCCCCTCGTAGTCAGCAAGCGTAGCTGGCAGCGTCAGCTTTGCTACGCGCACTCTTGCGGATTTACGTCAGATAAACGCGCTAACTCCGCTAGCCCCGCAAGCTCCGCAAACTCCGCTGCTGTTACATATTTCCAATGATCCGCGTGGCAAACTCGCTCGTGCCCACCTTCGTCGCGCCGGCAAGCTGGCGTTCAAAGTCGTACGTCACCGACTTTTGCTGAATCGTCTTCTCCATCGCGCTCTCGATCATCTTCGCCGCTTCCTTCCAGCCGATAAACTCGAGCAGCATCACGCCTGACAAAATCACCGAGCCGGGATTGATCACGTCCTTGTCGGCGTACTTGGGCGCTGTTCCGTGCGTCGCCTCAAACACCGCGTAGCCGTCGCCGATATTCGCACCCGGCGCGATGCCCAGGCCCCCCACCTGCGCCGCCGCCGCGTCGGAGATATAGTCCCCATTCAGATTCGATGTGGCCAGAATGCTGTAGTCCTCCGGCCGAATGATGATCTGCTGGAAGATCGAGTCCGCGATCCGGTCGTTGACCAGCACCTTTTGCTTCCATGCTCCGTTGCCGTGACTCTTGCCAATCGAGTCCAGCACACCCTTCACTTCGGCGTAAAGCGATTCGCGGAATGCCGGAGACCCGAATTCCACTCCTGGCTCGATCAGCGCGGCATTCTCTTCAATTGAAATGCCAGGCATCTTTTCGACGTTGCCCAGGATCCAGCTCTCGCGCTCCGTGACGGTCTGCTCGCGGAACTCCTGTGTCGCTACTTCGTAGCCCCACTCGCGGAAAGCGCCCTCGGTGAATTTCTGAATATTCCCTTTGTGCACCAGCGTAACCGTCTTGCGTCCCGATTCGAGCGCGTGGCGGATCGCGTACCGAACCAGCCTCTTGGTTCCGAAGATCGAAATCGGCTTGATGCCCACCCCCGAGTCCATGCGGACCCTTTTCTTTCCGCCCTTTAATAGATCGTCATTGAGAAACGAAATCAGCCGCGCCGCATCCTCTGTGCCTTCCTTGAACTCGATCCCTGCGTACACATCTTCGGTGTTCTCGCGGAAGATCACGATGTCGAGCTTTTCCGGGTGCTTTACCGGGCTGGGCACGCCCTGGTAGTACTTCACCGGCCGCACGCATGCATAGAGATCCAGAATCTGCCGCAGCGCAACATTGAGCGAGCGGATGCCGCCGCCCACAGGCGTCGTCAGGGGCCCTTTGATCGACACGCGCAAATCGCGCGCCGCCGCCACCGAATCGTCTGGCAGCCAGTTATTGAACTGGCGGAAAGCCTTCTCCCCGGCGAAAATCTCAAACCAGTGGATGCCACGCTTGCCGCCGTACGCTTTTTCCACGGCCGCATCGAAAACCCGTTGCGACGCCTTCCAGATGTCGCGCCCCGTGCCATCACCCTCGATAAAAGGAATGATGGGGTGGTCAGGCACGGCAAATTGCCCGTCCTTGTACTCTATCGGCTCGCCGGTCTTGGGCAACTCCAGCCCGTTGTAGGTGTTTTGCATGGTTTTGAGGGAAGTCCCTTCCAGATTGAGTCCAATCTCGACAAGTCCAAGGCTCCTTGGTCCAAGCTTGAGGCTACCATCCGCAATTCAGCAGTGGCAATGGCAGCCGGCGCGAGTTCGCGCCCAAATATCCTTGATCGATCTACCCTAATGAACCGAGCCTTGAATCTTTGTCTCTCCAAACATCACCCGCAGCACATCGACGTTTTTTGCATAATCGCCATGCGCTTTGGTCGGCGATTCAAAAATCCCGAACCAGCGCGTCGCATTCTTCACGTAAAGATTCACCACTTCCACATCGCCGATCTTCGGCACGCGGTAGGTGATTACATCGCTGGGGTCGCTCCAGGCCACTACCTGAACCTTCTCCCGGGCCGTCTCGTCGTTTGGGTGCAGAACTCGCTGAAAGCTCGTTTGATAATCCTTCCAACGCCCCACAAGCGCTCTGAAGTTTTCCGCCGGTGCAGTCGGAACCGTCGGAGCCGGCGCCAGTCCGCGCGGTTTCATTGCGTTCGCTTCGCTCTCGGAGGTGCTTTCAAGATTCGTGATCTCCAGCATCTCAAGCTGATTGGCGAAGAAATACATCAGCGAGGTTCGCTCAAAGATGTAACGGACCGCGTTCTCTTCCGCTGTTTTCCTCGCTGCATCCGCCGCGGGCAGGCTCTGTCCAGGAACGCTGGCAAACTCCGGGTTGAGCGAATTAAAGAGCAGATAGCTGCCCAGGCTGTGCGTCACGCCGATAAACTCCTGGTCCAGCGCGTTGTCCCGGTTCAGTTGCGACTTCCAGTCGTACTTTCCTATTCCACCGTTCCCGCTGGAATCGGTCTCTGCCGCGGCGGCATCGAATGCCGCCGATTTGGCCATCAATTGCCGCACTCCATCGCGCAGAATGCCGCCCATCGGTCCCACCGCCATCAACACGTCTGAAAGCCCCCAGTCGACAAGCCCGGCCTTCAACTCTCTGTTCAGCAGAACAGCGCGCGGCCGTATCTTCTCGAGTTTCGCCGCTTCATCTGCCGGAATCCAGGGATAGAAACGCCCCACTCCACCCGGATCCTGAACGGATTGTTGCGAGCAAACCTCGAGCAAATGCTGGTCGGGGCCTGAAAGATGCGCCTCGGCGGCAATCACTCGCCTGCATTTGAGCGCCAGCACCAGAGGCCACCAGTTGATCTCATCCACCACCAGCACTGCGGGATGCCGCCTGAGGTGCACAACCCAGTGCACGACAAATGGCGCTGCTGCATTCCACTCCTCGGGGCTGTTCCACACCGGGCTGCCCAGGTAAGCCAGTGCCGGTGGTTCCACGGTGCTCGCGAACTCGCCTTTGTCCGCGTACTCCGTGCCCTCATTCTTCCAGTCGCCCACCGCGCACAGCTTCAGCTCGGTGCAGATCGAATCGCGCAACTTCCCCGAATCGCCTGCCCCAATCTCATCGATCCCGTGAACATAGAGAATGTGCACCGGATGCCGGTCGGCTGAGTCGAGCGCATCTGCAATGCTGCTCAGGGTCCTGAGAGAACCGCTTGTATCCTCAACCACCTTGGCGCGAACCGGCGCCGCGCCTTCGGCGGCAGCCAGAATCAGGAAAGCAATCGTCCACTTGCGCGTCTGCATCGTTCGATCACTCCGGGTGGAGTGCTACGCACGACTATAGCATTTCGTTTTGGCAGATCAGCGCAGCGCGGGATGCGGAAGAATGGAGCGCCAAACCTGCCCGACGACGAGCCGTTTCGCGCCCGCCGAGATTACCGGCCCGCGCCGCCGCTCAATCCGTCGCTATCGAATCGCGGAATGCCGAAGTGGCCGCGCAGGTGCAGCATGTCCACCGGGCTCAGATTCCCGGCCACCGTTGCCAGCGTCAGGCTCTTCGGGCTGTCGACCAGCACTACTCCTCCGCGCACGTTCGCGCCGTCCATCACCAGCCACACGTCCGTAATATCGCTGCGGTCCGCTCCGCCCAAGTTCGTCGAACTCAACACGTGCTTCCAGCCGCGCAGGTGGTAGGCCTCGCGGATCGCTTCAATCTGTTCCGGGTCGGCTTGGCCGTCAGTCGCGAATCTCAACACGTGCACACTCACTCCGTCGAGCTTGGCCACCGTCTCCCTCAGGTCGGCGTCGGAATCCGGCATCAGCCCAGCCGCCGCGGCCAGCATCGTCCGGTCCAGCGTGAAGTTTTCTTTCGCTACTGCCTGCCCGCCCAACTCTGCGAGAGACGGTGGCGTCCACTCGAGGATCGCCTGACTGAGGTAAGCGGGCGCGGCGCCCGTCCCGTTCCCCGGATCGGGCGCTGCCGAGGGCTCAGGAGCTTGCGCCAACGCGGCCGCGCAGCTCATTGCCACGCTCAAGACAGGGATTCCCAGCCAAACCATTCGTTGCTTCATGCTTATTAAACGCGCCGCATCCAGGAAAGTTGCTTCGGAGCCTGCTCAGCACAGCGTCTCTTCGCCCTCATCCGGAGTCCGATCGCCAACCCAGCCGGAGACGGTCGTGAGTCCCGAGCTAAATCCCTCGCTGTGAACCTCAAATGAAAATACTCGAAACTCTGTTCGCACCCTCCAGGATGAGATAGACTCATGCGGGAACGTCAAAAAACGGCCACACTTCTTTTACCCACGGAGGGCACATAGAAATTGGGAAAACGCATGGTCCCAAAGAAGCTTTTCTTCACCAAAGGCGTCGGCAAGCACAAGGAACGGCTTACCTCCTTTGAGTTGGCACTTCGCGATGCGGGCATCGCCTCGCAGAATCTGGTGCGCGTCTCCTCCATCTTTCCGCCGCAGTGCAAAATGATTCCGCGTAAGGAAGGCCTCAAGTATTTGGATGACGGTGAGGTCGTATTCGCGGTCATCGCGGAGAATTCCACGCGCGAGCCGCATCGGCTTGTCGCCTGCAGCATTGGCGTGGCCATTCCAGCCGACCGCAATACCTACGGCTACCTGAGCGAGCATCACAGCTT
>Ga0181522_10001315_pt1 | contig 15352 bp, 9 predicted proteins | sample PEATcosm2014_Bin_27_FD_121103 | JGI IMG/M metagenome (GOLD analysis project Ga0181522, IMG submission 121103) | Peatland microbial communities from MTU Mesocosm Facility, Houghton, MI, USA - PEATcosm2014_Bin05_10_metaG | ecosystem: Environmental > Terrestrial > Soil > Wetlands > Peat | place... | reverse complement strand
GACACCTGAGGATAGGGGATCACCACGTACTGTGACTTCTCAAAGTAGCCGCGCCATTGGTTTACGAAGGCGCGAGAAGGCTTGCCCCATTGTTGATGTGCCGCGAGCCACATGCCGTCCGGGTCGATGACGTTGGGACAGTTCGGATCTGTCGTCTCAAGGCGGTTGGACAGGATTCCGTACGAGACGTCGCTATAAAGAACGCACGATCCGACAGGTACGTATTTGGATTCGATCTCTATCCACGGTGCGTAGGTCCCGTAGGCCCAGTCGAAGGTCGTGTATTGGGTGGTATCCCACAAGACCAGTCCTACGAGGAGTAACGGGGCTGTCACGCTGACCACAACTCGAACCAGCGAGCGAATGGAGTCGCGAACATCGATCGCCCGCACACGCCGGGCCACTGGTCCCGTTATCTCCGCGAGTGCAATCGCCAGAAGGCCTACCAGAAACGGGGCCGGGAAATACGCGTAGTAGCTGTAGAACTCGTGCGAGAGAAGCACGGCGCCAACGCTGAGAATCGCGCTTACGAGCAGGAAGTTCTCGACCAGATCGCGGTGCCGATGTCTAAGGAACGCAATGCCCACGAGGGTGACGAATACCGCAAAAAACGTGATTGCTTCGCCATTGGTAGTGATGATTCGGGCCGTGGAGAGCCCCGTCAAATTGATCATTCGCCCGAGAATGGACAGATCGTTGGTCGGATTGGCGCCCCGCGAAAGTTGGGCACCGACGACTTGGGACAGGAAGTCCCTCGGAGAAGCCACGAAGAATGGCAATGATAAGACGCCAAAGGAGGCGATCGCTCCACCCGCAAGCGCACCGACCTTCGCCCGTCCGCGCGGTAGAAGTAAGAGCGACAACGCGAGAAGTGGAAGCAAGGCCCACAGCTTCACCAAGACCGCGACGCCAAAGAAGAGTCCAGCGAGAGCGAACATCGAGACCGAAGGCCCTCCGTCGCCCTTCTTTTGGCATGCCACCAGCGCACCCACTAAGACGAAGAACACGCAAAAGGATTCGAGCATTACGGCTGAGGTTTCGAGGAACGAGACAGGTACTAAGGCGAGTCCGGCGCCCGCGATGATCATCGCGACTCGACCACGCTGGCGAACCAAGAAGGCGACCATGCTCGCGTTCGCCGCACACACGAAGCCGCCCAGAATCCGCGCAACGATGAAACCGTCGTGCGTGCCAATCAAGCGGCTGAGGAGCGTCACCGGACTGAGCAGGAGCACGATACCGGGGGGTTGAACGAAAACGAAGTCGCGATAAGGCATGACGCCCGAGACGAACTTGTAGGAGGCGGCGAAGTAGACGCCAGAGTTGTAAAGGGACTGTAGTTCGGGCACCGAAAGTTGCCACAACGAGATGCCGAGGCTCAAGAGGCCCACGCCGAGCACGATAAGCGTTCTTTGGGACCAGAATGGTCGAAGCGTGACTCGTAACGGCTCGTCGACAGAGGACTGGCGTGGATGTGGGTCTAGCGACAAAGGGCATCTCGCTCGCGTCGCGGCGAACTGTGACCAAGGTTCATGGCGGGTCTACAGTTTTCTTGCTTCAGTACGGGCGTCGGGAGGTTCCAAAGCTTTCGTGCGAAATGGCACGGTGAGCGAAGTGGCGGCTGCAACACGTTCGTTGGGATAGGACAGCGCGAGGGTGACCAGGAGCGATCCGATTACGAGCGCGTAGTACGCCCACTCACCCATGTAGAGATAACTCACGACCGAGCAGAAAAGCGCTAAAAGCACGGCGAATGCCGTACGCCACCACACCTGCTGAAAGGCGACCAGTAGGGCAACGACGAGGGCGGGCAGCAGGTAGTAGGGCGTCATTACCGATTCAAAGACACAACGGAGGGATAGTGCGACGGCGATCCACCACACCGCGAGCAACACGTTTGGCCTTCGTCGCAGGAGGAGACCACCAATGGCGACGGCAACCAACAACGCCAATGCCCGCTGCGGTCCAGCGGCGACGAGGTGAATGGCTCCCTCGCCCGTGTTGTGCTGGATCACGGCACCTCCTCCGCCCAACAAGGGCGTCTGTTGAACCGAGAAGTTCGAAGCGTAATGTTCGACTGGGAGACGTGGTGCGAGGGCCAACCAAGGGGTCGGATGGTCGAGGCTGGGTTCGTTGGGTTGTTTTAGTAGCGCTGACGTCGTTGGTCCCCAATCTCGAATCAAGGGAGCCAGCAACAACATCGCCGAGGGTAGGACGACTTCACTGATGACGGGAGGCCAGTATCGCAGTGGCGTTAAGGCGAACGCAATGGGCAACACGAGAAGGACCAACGGCTGAAACGCGACCGCAAGACCGAGAAGGAATCCTGCGCGGAGCCACTTGCCATGAAAGGTGGCGAGGACTCCATAGAGAGCGAGGCCGACGGCGACGGTGTCCTCGGGGTGTCCCCAGTACGCCACGACTGGCAATATCAAGAGTGCCTCGATCGACACGAGCACCCCGCGACGTCGCGTAGAGCTATGGAAGTATTTTGCCAGCGCGTCGAGTGGAAAGAGAAGGAACCCGCCCAGTAGTAGGTCAACGGGTCCAAGTAGATACCACATCGTCGGGCGCACGAGGTACCAGGGAATGCTTGACGAAAGGTGTAGCGGATTCTGCAGCATCGCGAGAGGTGTAAGAAGGACTGCGATGCCGGGGAACGTCACTAACCCCGTGTGGGCGCTGTAGATCTCCTCTTCGGAACCCCAACCCACGTAATGGGCGTCTCGAAACGTCGCCCACAGGTCGGCTGGCGTAATCCACTCGTTCAGATGTTGTACGAGAGGGTCCCATTCGAAGCTGAAGGCCAAACCAATAATCAAAATAGCGAACGCGCCGGCGATCGGCCACACGTGATCTTTGACCAATCTTGACGCAACTCGTGCGTCAAATGGAGCAGGACGCGAGAATTTATCTGTCCTCGTGCGGTCCCTTTTAAGTGCGACAGAATTCATGAGTGCTCACTCATCGTCGTTTAATAAATCCATGGCGATCGTTCGGCGCGACTTCCAAACTGTAAACGAATGCAATCAATATTCGTTCGTGTCGTTGGAAAATCTCCAGATCGGTAATCAAAACTTGTGCAGTGTGCGGGTTGGCTCGCACTGGTGAGCGTCAGCATTGGTACCGGCTGCGCAACGAGTCGCGCGCTCTCGGGTCCTTCATGGTCCAAGCGTACTCGTGGGTGTTAAGGCCAACGATCACGGGCAAGGCGAGAGAAGTGGGTGAGTTTTGCTGATTCACCCCGTGGTAAGAGTGCTCTTAAAAATGAAGTGATTGGAAGGGTGACAGTAATTCGGGCCCGGCGTAGATTGCAATAGCTGCTCCCGCAGACAAAAACACTCCGTAGGGAATGTGTTGATTCCGGGCCAAACGTTTCGTCGCGATGAGCGTGATGCCGATTCCGGCGCCGATGAAATTGGCGAGGAAGAATCCGAGTACCGCGTAGCGCCAACCGAGCCAACCGAGTCCAAGTCCGAGCACCAAGGCGAGACGCACGTCGCCGAAGCCGAGGGCTCGAGGACTCGCGACGTTCATCACGAAAAACAGCGCGTACCACGAAGCAGCGGTGATGCCAGCCACAAGAAGACGGTGCCACTGGTGATCGAGTCCCGCCGCGAGCGCCAACAGAGCGACCATGATAAGGATGGTCGGATACACGATTCGCAGTGGAAGGAGCAATTTCTCAACGTCAATGTAGGAGAGCGCCAACAAAGCCGCGAGCATGACGAGGTACGCCGGCAATTCCCATTGCCAACCCATGCGCGCAGCCGCTCCGGCGAAGAGCAGGGCAGTTCCCAGTTCGACGAGTGGGTAACGAACCGATATGGGGGCCCGACACGCGCGGCATTTCGCGCGTAGTAAAAGCCACGAGATGACCGGTATATTGTCGCGCTCGAGAATAGGCGCGCCGCAGTTCGGACAGCGCGATCGCGGCGTGACGATGGACTCGTGGCGCGGGACTCGGTAGATGATGACATTTAGGAATGAACCAACCAAGAGCCCGAGCGCGGTACACCCGCCAATGAGCAGACCAAGCAATTTGTCGACTTCCTTCGTCCGTGCACTTCGCTAGGACGACTGTAAGGGAGTTGCCCTTTGGTCGTGACGATGGGCGTGCTTAGGAGTCAAGTCTGGCAGCGAAGGGTCAAAGTTGCGTACTTGCGGGTAATCCTTCAACTAGAGCGGGCGTCATCGATGGTCCACTCCATAGCAAAGCGTGCGTCTTATGACGTCGCTCTCGGTGGGCGCGTACGGACCAGTTGGACAATCCCCCAATTTCGGGACAAGTCAAGTTAAAGTTCCAAAGAAGTTAGCAATTTTGCAACGGGTGCGTAAATCAAGGGTAATTGAGAGGATCGCAGGTGGGAAACGCAGTTAGTCGGCGCTATCGATACGGCTCAAGTTTCGTAGACCAGGCGTCGGGCATTCGATTCGAGGGCCACCACCCCTTCGAAAGGCCTGACCTCTGGCAGGTCTACCTAGACGGCGCTGAAGGTGTCTACCGCACCTGGGGCTTCGAGGACACGCTTCGGCGCCGAGACCTCGCCGCAGGCAAGGGTGTACCCCTTTTCTTTCTGGCGTTCAACGAGAGCGACGAGGCGGTTGCTGGGGTGAGGATTCACGGACCCCTCGAGGGTGCTCACCAGGCGTTTTTGATGCAAGAGATGGCACAATCGACCGAGATCGACCTCATCCGTGAGACCATAGACGCCGAGATTCGTTACGGTGCCATTGAAATCAAGGGCGCTTGGTCCAAGGGCGGCGCGGTCCTGGGCGTCCAACTTATCTTGCCGATCACTCGCTGCTTCATGCACGCCATGAATTGGCTCGGCGCCGAGTACGCCGTCGCGGCAGTTTCTGATCGATTGCTACCGGTGGGTCCGCTCACGGGTGGCACCGTCATTGGCACGACGTCAGTTCCCTTCCCCGACGAACGTTACCGGACCATCGCAGTGCAGTACCGGCGCTTGCAGAGTTACGAGACGAGTCCCCCGGATAATCAGCAGGCACTCCGACTCGAAGGCGAACAACTCGCACGTGGCCCCGCCACGGTTGGGGTCGGAACCGTCAACCAGAAGACTGCTGCGATGCAGTCACGACGTCCTCTCGTGCTCGACGTCAGTCGACGTAGTGATCGCGAGGTTCTTCGAATTCTTCGTGAAGATGGAACACTGCAGCTCTACGACCAACTCGAGGAGCAGCGTCACCAGCTCACGGAGATCAAGCCATCGCCGACTCGCCAATTGACAGATGAGTTGCCGCGTTGGGTGTACTACCCGTGGCGCCGCGCCGCGGTTCGCCTCCTCGGTCCGCGCTCATTCGCGGCGCTGCGCTTTGACCGCAATCACAACAAGATCACGCGAGAGGAACAGTCGAAGTTACGCACGCTTCGCGTGGGTGTTGTCGGCTCAAGTGCCGGCCACTCAATAGCCTACTTGCTCGCGATGGAAGGACTGGTGGGTGAACTGCGGCTCGCCGACTTTGATACGGTCGAGTTGACGAACCTCAATCGGATTCCTGGCGGTGTCCTGGACCTTGGGGTAAACAAAGCGGTCGTCTGCGCACGTCGAATAGCCGAGATCGATCCCTACTTGCGAGTGTGGACCAATACCGACGGTGTCACGAACGAGAACCTCGAAAGTTTCATGGACGGGCTCGACTTGGTGATCGAAGAGTGCGACTCGCTCGACATTAAGTTTCTCGTGCGTGAAGTTGCTCGTGAGCGCCGGATTCCAGTCCTTATGGAGACGAGCGACCGGGGCGTCTTGGACGTTGAACGCTTTGACTTGGAGCCCGATCGTCCGATCTTCCACGGTCTGCTTGGAGACATGACGTCAGAAAAATTGGCCGGGCTCACCCTGGCTGAGAAGAATCCTTACGTCTTGCGATTATTGGGCGCTAGCGAGGTCTCCTCGCGAGGTGCCGCATCGTTGTTCGAACTGGGTTTCACGATCACCGGTTGGCCGCAACTCGCCAGTGAGGTGACTTTAGGCGCGGTCACGATTGCGACGGCCGTCCGCCGATTTGCCCTGGGCGGTCACCTGCCTTCGGGTCGAGTCCGCTTTGACGTCGAAGAAGTGCTCTCTGACCTTAGGCCCGTCGAGATACCTCCAGTGATCGACGAGGAGTTGAGCACGCCCGCGCCGGTTGACCCACCCACACAAAGTACTGATCCGATCGACATCATCGTCGACGCGGCGCGGCGAGCGCCGTCGGGCGGCAACGTCCAGCCGTGGCGATTCGAGGCAGACGAGAATGAGATTCGCTTCTATCTTTTGTCCGAGCGAAGTGGCGTGGCCATGGACGTCCAAAATCGGGGTAGTTACGTCGGGGTGGGAGCGGCGGTCTTTAACGCACGGGTCGCGGCCGCCTCGCTGCGCAAGCTCGGCGGCGTGAAATTGTTCCCAAAGGGATACCACTCAGACCACGTCGCCACTGTGTTTTTGGGCACCGGGAGCGATCCGGACCTCGCTATCTTGCGTGACTCGCTCCAAACAAGAGTCGCCAATCGAAAGATGGGTCGCCCATCGCCGATCGATGAAAGTGTCGTTGCTGACCTATTACGCGGCGTCGAGCGGGAGGGCGGACGACTACGTTTTCTGATCAATCGCGACGTCATCGACGAACTCGCGATACTGCTCGCCGAGTGCGACCGGCTGCGCTTCATTATTCCCAAGATTCACAGTGAGATGATGGGTGAGCTTCGTTGGCCCGGTCGTGACTCGCTCGAAGAGGGCATGGATGTGCGCACCCTTGAGATGGAGCACTCCAGCCTGGGCATTATGGAACTCCTGAAGCGTACCGACGTCATGCAGCACCTCGTCGAATGGCGCGCGGGCCAGGCTCTCGGTCTTCGCACCCGCATATCGGTGGGCTCAAGTTCGGCCATGGCCATTGTCACGGTACCGAGGTCAGACCCGATGTGGTACGTGCGAGGCGGGGCCGCGATGGAGCAGTTCTGGTTGGCAACCGAGAAGGTAGGCCTCGCGGTCCAGCCGGTCGCCCCTCTTTTCCTCTACGCAACTGAGGAAGAGGATTTGATTGCGTTGGGCGGCGAGCGCCACCTCGATGAGATGCACCGACTCCAGGTGCGATTTCGCGACGTGTTGGAACTCGAAGACGGAGAGACCATGGTCATGGTCTTACGAGTCCTTCACGCCTCGCCACCGAGCGTTCGCAGTATTCGTCGTCCACTCTCAAGTGTGCTTACCCGTGACTTCGTTGCCGACGCGCACGTCGAGCACACCGCGAAAGTTGGAAGTCCGCTCAGCACGAACGGTTCGAACGGACACGGGGGCAATGGTTCAACGGCGACAGTAAATTCTTAGGAGTGAAGGAAGTGTTGATGCCTGTTTATTCAGACTTTCGCCTGATCAGAATTCATTTTCAATTAAAAGTTGACACTGCTATCCTCGGTGTTTATTGCCGAGGTAGTTCTACCTATCGGTATTTGAACTAACAAGCTCAAAGGCGAGGGCTGTGGGAAATTTTCGGCACGCGGATACCATGATGGTGGGAACCGAGACCCGCCTCATCGTCGAGACGCTCCGTCAGGTGACGCCCGGTGCCGAAATTGTTGCAGTCATCATGGATTCGGGTCGCAACATTCCGGGATTCGATTTAAAACCCCTGGTGGGTGAGGGTTCAATGGATGCCTTCGAAGTCATTCGCGAACGCGTCGAGGCTCAGTTGGCATTCAAGGAACCACTCGGTTCATTTACGTGCGTAATTGAGGACGTTGAATGGGGTGTACTCGTTGACGCGATTGAACTCCTCGAAGGGCAGATCATCGGGGCACTGATCGTCGCACGTCACGGTCGGGCGTGGTCGCAGAGAGAAGTGGCCCTCACGCGCGCCTTCGGCGGGGTGTTCAGTCAGGTGGCGACGATCGCAGTGCGTGAGGACGCGCTTCTCCAACAGCGCAGTCTGGACGAATTGGTCAGTCAGGTCGCCGAGCGCCTGATGTCCGCTACCGCCTCAAATCATGAAGAAGTCCTCACTTTGACGATGAAGACGGTCGCGGAATACCTCGACGCGGACGCGGTGTTCTTGCGGCGAAACGACCACGCGCGCGACCTCAGTGTGCTGGTCGCGGAGTGGCCGGTTCGCGAAGACATACCCGATCCCGATCCACTTGGCGAGGTGCGTTTTGACGCTGACCCGATCTTCATGGCGACCAAGGACCTGAAGGAGCCGTTCTTGCCTGGCCTTGAGGACACGTCCAAGGACTACATGGAGCGCGTTCAAGAGGGTTCGGGAGAACAGAAGATCGCCGGCGCGGCTGTACCGCTGCTCTTAGGTGAGACGACTTGGGGCGTGCTCGCGTTCATCCACTTCGAACTTCGAGTGTGGGTACCCGCGGAGATCAACGCACTTCAGGCGGTGGCGTCGATGATCATGCAGCTCCAGGCCCGAATCGACGCCGAGGAACGCACCGCCTATAACGCCTACCACGACGATTTGACCGATCTTCCTAACCGGCGCGCGCTTCTTCGTGAGTTGAAATTGCGTCTGGCGACACGCCGAGACACCGCGGTCATGATCGTGGACTTAGACCGCTTCAAAGTCATGAACGACTTCCTCGGCCACGCCTCCGGAGACCGACTCCTGATCACGATTGCCGATCGCATTCGCACGAGCGTGCGCGTGGACGACTTCGTAGCGCGACTGGGCGGTGACGAGTTCGTGGTGCTTATTGACGAGGCCAGCAGCGAACTCGAGGTGGTCGCGAGTGCGTATCGAATCCTCGACCTCGTCTCGGGTTCAGTGAATATCGGCGGTCACCACGTCATTCACACCGCGAGCATCGGCATCGCCATCGCCGAGTCGGGCACGATCCAGTCGCCACTGGACCTGCTCAGTTGGGCCGACGCGGCGATGTACGTCGCCAAGGCCCGGGGGCGTAATCAGGCTGTTATCTTCGACGAGGACTTGCGTCAGGCCGCCAACGAGCGAACCAGTCTCGAATTGCTGTTGCGCGAGGCCATAGAGGGCACGGGCCTTCGCCTCCATTATCAGCCCGAGGTCGACCTGCGCACCGGTCGTTTGCTGTCGGTGGAGGCGCTGGTGCGATGGCAACACCCACTTCGGGGTATCGTCGCCGCGGCCGACTTTATCAAGATCGCCGAGGAGACCGGACTCGTGATCGACATCGGTCGCTGGGTCTTCGCTGAAGCGTGTCGCCAACTTGCTCTTTGGCGCGAGGAGTATCCCGAATTGCCACTCGTGGTGCGTGTCAATATGTCGCCCATCGAGTTCTCGGCGTCCGACCTGGTGGGCTTCGTCGAGAATTGCCTGGTCACCTACGGTGTGCCGGCGGACCTACTCTGCATTGAGATCACCGAGTACGCGGTCGTCGACGAACCCGAGAAAACCGCGGCGATACTGAAGGGTTTCCAGCGACTCGGGGTCGAGGTAGCCCTGGACGACTTCGGGACGGGCTTTGCTTCAATGACCGAGCTGAAGCACCTTCCCGTGGACACGCTCAAACTCGACATGAGCTTTGTCTCAGGTATCACGAGTGACGCCTACGACCGCGCCATCGTCGACACGATCATCCGACTTGGCGCTGCGCTCGACCTCGGGGTCACCGCCGAGGGCATCGAAACTATCGAGATCATCGAGAAGTTGCTCGAACTAGGGTGTCACCGTGGACAGGGTTACCTCATCTCGCGACCAGCGTCCGCCGAAGACCTGGCACCTATGTTGAAGGCGGGCGGTGTCTCACCGAGCCTCCTGGGTGCTCCGGAACCGCTATCGCAACCGGCGAGTTCGTGATGAGTCTCGCGAACGAAGAAGTGGACAGCGGCGGCGACCTCGCCAGGGTATCGGCCTACGAGCCCTGGCTCTTCCAGTCGATGCTCGACGAACTCTCGATCAATGAATTGGGCATTGGTTTCGTGTACTCGGTGATGGAGAGCCTCGCCAAGCGCTACAGCCTGCGTGACGTCATCGTGAACCTGAGTCACGAATCGTTCGGAGCCCAGATGTTCCGTCTCGGCGGACAGGCCGTGAGCGCGGAGAAGGCAGCCATCATCGGTACCGAACCCGGGGTCTACTGCGACCCCGACATCGTGCCACCCGAAGAACTCAACGCGGTGAGAACAGCCTGCCAGCTTGCCCTGTCGCTGCATCTGGCTCGTTTCAGCGCAGCGCACGACCCGCTTACCAACATCGCGAATCGGCGAACCTTCGACAGCGCACTTGAGGCTGCGGCCGCGCGTAGCTCGCGCTATGGCTGGGCCTTTACCCTGCTCGTGATCGATCTTGATTCGTTCAAGAACGTCAACGACACGCTCGGCCACGCAATCGGCGATGACCTGCTGCGACAGTTCGGCGTGGCGATGCGACGCTCGGTGCGCAGTGGTGACGTGGCGGCTCGCATCGGCGGCGACGAGTTCGGAGTCATCTTGAGTAACGCCGACGGATTCGAAGCGACGGGATTCATCGACCGACTGCGCTGTAACCTCAAGGCCGCCAGCGAGTTGCTGGAGTTCTCGGTCGGCACCGCGACCTCGCCTCGCGACTCCATCGATCCGACCGAACTCTTCCGCCTCGCCGACGCTCGACTCTATGAAAAGAAGGGATTGGCGCACACATGATGTCAGCAACCGACGAAGACCTGGAACTCGAACTTCGGTCGCTCCCGGGCGTGCTCAACGTGGAGATTCGTCACCTCGAAAGCGGCGAGGTCGACGTGGTGACTTTGATCGTCAACGGCCACGATCCCGCCGCGATCCGGGTCATGGCCAAGCAGATCGTCAGTCTCTACTCGGCCGAGGGTTCGGTCGTCGTCGAGGACGCCACGACCGCTTTTCGACCTCGAGCGGCCGAGGCGATTCGGGTAAGCCTCGTAGGCACGAGCTTCGACCACGAGACGGGTCGCTGTGAGGTGGAGCTCAATTACGGCGGGCGCATCGGCATCGGCCATTCCGCGAGCGGCAAGTTGGTCGGAGGGGCCGAAGCGACGCTCGCCGCCCTGCGCGACCTCAATCTCAACGTGCCCTTCTACTTGATCTCGGTGCTCAACGTGGCAACGCCACGGGGCTGGCCGGTGGTCGTTACGCTTCGACCCTTCGCCAGGGATAACGACCTACTGGGCATCGCCCAAGGCGATAACGACGTGTCCTCGTCGGCTATGGCCACGCTCAGCGCGCTCAACCGAATCCTGCCAATAAGCAACAGCGTCGAATAGTCCACGAGGACACCCAGCTGGTGGGCGTCAACCTGGCTTGACAATCGTGTGTCTCAGTCGCAATGAACGGACCATTGCGTTCAAGGGACCCGTCGCATCGCCGTCGTACGAGAGACTGACGACCTTGCACCAGCAGGTCGGTGAGAATGTCACTACATTTCATGTTAGGTGTTCGCCTGGTTGTGCTGAGAGAGGGTAGATCGTGACTTCACCAGATTCATTCGAGCGTGACAAAATCGTCGCCGCCACGAGGACCATGGTTCGCGAGCCGTCGCGTGAGAATCTTCACTTCGAGGGTGTCGCCTTACGCGCCAACGTGAGCGTGGACACCGTCGAGTACTTCTTTGATTCCATCAATCAGTTGGTCGCTGAGGCGCAGTTGGCGAACTACACCGACTTGGTGAGCACACACCATTTTGTCATGACCAAGGTCGAGTCGGCACTGGCCAAGGAGGATCGTGACGCCTTCCTCTTCGCGGTTGAACAGAATCTGGATCTGGCCTGGGCCGCGGGTCAGATCGGTAATCGCTGGGGCATCATTGAGTTGCTCCACGACATCTGGGGTGACCCCTTTGTCCAGAGTCATTTCTGTGAACTGCTTGACGTGCAGTTCCAAGCCTGGATCAACATCATCGAGGGCGCGCAACGCCTGGGTTGGATTGACGTCGAGCTCAACGCGGCGTCAGTCGTCTCGATCTTCTGGTCCTCGTCGGTGGGTCAGTTCATCACGTCGGGATCATCGTTACTCAACTTCTCGCCCCAGGAGAATCGCGACTTCATTATGCGACTCTTGGTGCCACCGAGCCGCCAGTCGGCGCTCTGAGTCTTCGAAGACGATCCGTTTGCTACGCGCCGACGTAGTACTTGTCCACGACGTCCAGGGCGCGGTCCAGGCGAGCCAGTCCTTCGCGGGCCTCCTCGTCGGTGATCGTGCAGGGCGGCACCACGTGCAGCCGGTGGAAGTTGGCGAAGATGAGCAGACCCTCGTCACGACACGCCGCGATCACTTCGTTCATCGCCGTCGAGCTCGCGCCGTAGGGGGCGAGCGGATCCTTGGTGGCGCGGTCGCTCACCAGTTCGAGCGCGAAGAACACCCCCTTGCCGCGTACCTCACCGATCACGTGATGCTTCTCGGCGAGGGCCGCGAGACCCGGGCCCAGCACCTCGTCACCGATTCGCTTGGCGTTCTCGATGACGTGCTCGTCTTGCATGGCCTCTATGGCGGCGACCGCCGCGGCGCAGGCGAGCGGGTGACCCGAGTAGGTGAGCCCGCCGGGATAGACCCGGTCGTTGAACGTCGCACAGATCGCCTCGTTGATCACGACCCCACCGAGGGGCACGTAGCCAGAGTTGACGCCCTTGGCGAAAGTCACCAGGTCGGGCTTGACGTTCTCGCTCTGGAAGGCGAACCACTCTCCGGCGCGGCCGAAACCGCACATGACCTCGTCGAGGATCAGGACGATTCCGTAGCGGTCACAGATCTCACGTACGCCTGACAAGTAGCCCGGCGGGGGCAACATGATGCCCGCGGTGCCGGGAATCGTCTCGAGGATGATCGCGGCGAAGGCGCTCGGTCCCTCGAACTGGATCGTGCGCTCGAGGTTCTCCAAGACGCGCTCGCACTCCTCGCGATCGGTGGTGGCGTGGTACACCGAGCGGTAGAGGAAGGGTCCAAAGAAGTGCACGACCCCCGAGGTGCCGTGGTCGTTGGGCCAGCGTCGCGGGTCCCCCGTGAGGTTGATCGAGGTGGACGTCGCGCCGTGGTAACTGCGGTAGGCCGCGAGGACCTTCTGGCGACCGGTGTGGAGTCGCGCGAGTCGCACGGCGTGCTCGTTCGCCTCGGTGCCGCCGTTGGTGAAGAACACCTTGGCCGCGCCGTCAAAGGAGTGGTCAAGGATCAATTCGGCCGCGCGGTAGCGCGAAGGATTTCCGTGTTGGGGGGCGATGGTGGCGAGTAGTTGCGCCTGGTCTTTGATTGCGGCTATGACCCGGGGGTGTTGGTGGCCAATGTTGACGTTCACCAGCTGTGAAGAGAAGTCGAGGTAGGTGTTGCCATCCTCGTCAGTGACGTAGACGCCCTTGGCGTCGCGCACCATGATTGGGTTGATGGATCCCTGGGCGGACCACGAGTGAAAGACCGAGGCCCTTTCGCGTTCCTTCGGCGTTAGCTGCGAACGATCCGTTGACATGACTGTCCTTCCCCTGCATTGATTCGAACTGTAACCCAGACAGGTAAACGACTCGAAGCCAAGGGTGAGTGGCGTGACGTGTTCACGTACGCAACACCACATTCGCGGGTTCGTCGCCGTGCACGAGGCGGTCGATCTGCGCGTTGAGCAGTCGGGCCATGCGTGGCAGCATCGCCGACGTGGCCCCGCCGACGTGCGGCGAGATGAGTACGTTAGCCAGCGCGAACAGCGGGTGACCCTCGGGTAGCGGCTCGGGGTCGGTAACGTCAAGGGCAAGACGCAGGCGCCCGGTGCTCGCGTGCTTGAGGAGGGCCTCGGTGTCAGCGACTTTACCCCGTGCGATGTTCACGAGCAGGGTCCCGTCGCGCATGGCGCCGAGGAAGTCGTCGTTGATGAGTCCCTGGGTGGACTGGTCAAGCGGCACGCCCACGACCACGATGTCCGCGAGCGCCAACTGGACGTTCAGCGCGTCAAAGCCGTAGACGAGGCCGTGTGGGTCACTGCGCTCGTGGCGCGCGAGACGCACCACGGTTGTCTCGAAGGGTAACAATCGCTCCTCGATCGCGCGTCCGACGCCGCCGTAGCCCACGAGGAGCACACGACGGTCCGCCAGGCTCTGGTGGTACTGGAACTGCCACTGTCCGCGCTCGGCGGCACGCACGAAGTCGGGGATGCCGCGTTGGGAGGCGAGGATGAGCGCCATGGTCAATTCGGCGGTCGAGGTCTCGTGCACGCCGGCGGCGTTGGCGTAGACAATGCCTGAAGGCAGAATCTCGGCCACACCGTCGTAGCCATTCAGTTGACTCTGCACCAGACGCGTGGAAACCCCTTCGAGTCGGGCGAGGATGGCGTAACCGACTATGTAGGGCGTGACCACGATGTCGATCGAGGAAGCTGGCGCGGGACCGTTCATGTCCCAAAGGACGAGGTCGACGTCGTGGCGACTTTCGTCAATCGCCCGGTACAAGACCTCGGTGGGTACGCTCACGCGGAACCGGCTCATGGCGTAAGGGTCGTGCCCTTTCGCACGAGCGCTGACAATAACGACGATCTCACTCGACCACGGTACCGCGCCATTCGTCGAGTGACGACCCGGACCCGAAGGTTGCTCGCGGGCCCGTCCGACGCGTCGTTTGTAGCTTGCCGATCCGCCACTCGGGCGACAACGCGAACCAGCGAGTCAACCGTCCCTTCGAGCGAAGCGTGCCATGGTTGTGCCAAGACCTTCGTGGGGATCAGGTCGGCGAAGTCTCAGGCCGAGATCGACTCGTAGAACTTCTTGAAGGTCGAAGCACCAGGTACTCGACGATTGACGTGATGACCTACTCGACTAGTGACTCGATCGGAACGCAGGGCCAGGCAGAGTATGGCGAGCGAGTTACTCCATTGGATCGTCACTTGCACCACCAGCGCCGCGAGCAGGGAGACGCCGAAGGCGACGAGTCCGTCATTGGCGCGCCACATCTCGACGAGCACGAACATCGCCACCACGTAGGAGAAGGAACCGCGAGTCACTCCGCGAAGGAACGTGGAGGCTCCTTCGGCACTTGTCTCGCGGCTGGTGAGGAATGCCATCATCAAACTCGTGAGCGGGATCGTGTCGAGAATGCCCGACATGCCCGCCCCGAGGTGACCAGCCAAAGAGATCAGCATCACCGTGAAGGCGGTCGAGACCGCGAGTCGAAGTGCGAGTCGGGGCTTTGTCGCCAGGTGTGCGCCCGGCGCGGTGCGCGGCCAGAGCACGAGCGCCAGCAAGAGACTGAGCAGGGCGAGCGCGGTACCCACGACGAGCGAGACGTGGGCGACCTTTAGGACGGCGACCACCAACACGAAGGCGACGAGCGCACCACACAGTGCTCGAGGGGCGGAGGAGCGCTGGGCGAGGTAGGCAAAGCTCCAGAGCAGCGCGACCTCGGCGCTCGTGGCGACGAGGAGCGACGCGGTCATGGTTCGCGCGAAGTCGATG
>Ga0181522_10001314_pt1 | contig 15366 bp, 15 predicted proteins | sample PEATcosm2014_Bin_27_FD_121103 | JGI IMG/M metagenome (GOLD analysis project Ga0181522, IMG submission 121103) | Peatland microbial communities from MTU Mesocosm Facility, Houghton, MI, USA - PEATcosm2014_Bin05_10_metaG | ecosystem: Environmental > Terrestrial > Soil > Wetlands > Peat | place... | reverse complement strand
GGCAATAAATCCTTCGCATGCCGCGGCGTATAGATTCCCTTATAAATATTGTCTTTCAGTTGCACCGTGATCTCGTAGTAGGGATCGTCACGCGTCACCGGCGTGTTCACTTGGTAATAAAGAACCGTAGTCTTGACCTTGTCCTGCACATTGACGATTTTCGCGTCGACATACGTGCTTTGGGCCGCCGGGAGGCCGGCAGCAAAGCTCAAGACTAAGACCAGCAAACACAACCATTTCATAGCGCATACCCAGTATAAGCCATACTCAAATTAGCAGCGCCTGTGCCCCAAAACAAAACTCCAAACCTGAAGGCTTGGAGTTTTAGTGATGGTCAGGTCTCAATATATGGATTTCAATGCACTTGCTTAATCGCTTCTTTCACTTTGGCAGCTACATTTGCCGGCAAAGGAGCGTAGGTGAGCGCGGCCGTTTCCTTCTGGCCCTCATCCACCATCCAATTCAGGAAATCGCGCAGAATCTTGCCTTTGGCCGGATCCTTCGAAACTTCCGGAATCAGCAACCAGGTAAAGCTGCAAATGGGATAGGCGTCTTTGCCGGGAGCGTTCGTGATGGAAACCCGGAAATCAGCAGGCATGCTCTTCATGGAAGCCGCCGCCGCGGTGACGCTTTCGAGACTCGCTTTCACGTAAGCGCCGGCCGCGTTGCGGACTACACCATAAGGAATCTTATTTTGCACCGCGTAAATCAATTCAACATATCCAATCGAACCCGGCAATTGCCGAATCTGTCCGGCAACGCCTTCATTGCCCTTCCCGCCCAATCCTACCGGCCATTTCACGCTTGTGCCTTTGCCCGGACCGCTCGCCCACTCCGCACTGACCTTGGAAAGATAGTCAGTGAAAATGTAGGTGGTGCCGCTGCCGTCGGAACGATGGACAACAATAATGTCCGTGCTCGGAAAATTGATTCCCGGGTTGGCCGAGGTAATCGCCGAATCATTCCACTTGCTGATCTTGCCCAGAAAAATTCCCGCCAAGGCCTCGGGCGTGAACTTGATTTCTCCGGTAACCCCCGGAATGTTGTAAGCTGGGACCACCGCACCCATGACCGTCGGGATGTGCAGAATCTTGAACTTTGCTTCGGCCAACTGCTGGTCCGTCATGGGGCCGTCGCTCGCGCCGAAGTCAACCGTTTGAGCTAGTACTTGCCGAATGCCGCCGCCGCTTCCGATGGATTGATAATTGATCTGAATATCCGGATGAAGGGTGTGATAGTCGCTGAACCACTTGGAGTACATCGGATAGGGGAAAGTGGCGCCCGCGCCGTTCAATGTGGTCTGTGCCACCGCCGGCAACGCCAGGGCCAACACCAAACATGCCAATAGGATGCGTCGAATCAAGGAAGTCTCCTCCTAAGCTCGCAGACCGAGCTTCCAGAAATGAAATATTTACGTATGTGCACTTCGAGTATGTTCCAGCTATGTTAAAGGAAGGTTACAGGGCAATAAATTTCGCGTGAACGCAGCCGCTCGTGCATCGTTATGTCGCTGGCGGCGTAGGGGTACGGCTATACGGCATTTTGACTACGCGCAAGATCCCTCGACCCGTTGGTGACAGCGCGGGCCTCCGGGATGAACGTGGATGGTTTATGGAAGAAGAATCATTACGAACCCGTCTGCCGCAGAAAATCGGGCTTGGGCGGAGAGCAGGCCGCGTCGAACCATCGGCTGATATAGACCTGCGCATGGGCCTCACCGCAGAAGTGTCGCGCGCCCGGCGCGTTCGCAACTTCCGTCTTCCAACGCAGGACGGTGAGCTCGGCGTCTCCGCATTGAATGATGAACCAGTGCATAGGGTGGTTGGTGATGTTCCCGCAAATTTCGCAGCGAAATTCTTGAAGGGTGGTCATGGTATGCCTTAATCCGGGCAAACGTATTGTACATAAGGAAGCGAGCCACACGCGCGAGTTCTGCGTCGCGAAGAACGCGCCGCTTCGCGCGGCTCGCCCAGGTTCTTCGCTTCGCAAAAAGCGCTTGCTCAGAATGACAAGTGGTCGGAGCGGTACAATATCGTCATCATGGACCATTTGATCATCGCCGGGCGCGAATTCCGCTCGCGGCTCATTGTGGGCACGGGCAAGTACAAGTCTTTTCAGGAAACCGCGCGGGCCCTAGAAGCCAGCGGCGCAGAAATGGTGACGGTCGCGGTGCGGAGGGTGAATCTCGATCGCAGCAAAGAATCTTTGCTCGACTTCATCGATCCGAAGAAATACTTCCTGCTGCCCAACACCGCAGGTTGCTACACCGCCGATGAAGCTATCCGCGCGGCGCGATTGGGACGCGAAGTTGGCATCTCTGATTGGGTGAAGATTGAAGTCATCGGCGACCAGGCGACGCTATATCCCGATGTGCAGGCGACAGTGGAAGCAACGCGGGTGCTGGTGAAAGAAGGATTCACCGTGCTTCCCTACACTTCCGATGATGTGGTCTTCGCGAAAAGATTGCTGGATGCCGGCGCGAGCGCGATTATGCCTCTGGGCGCACCGATTGGCACCGGACTGGGAATGCAGAATGTTGCCAGCTTTCGCATTTTGCGCGAAATGATTACCGGCGTCCCGCTGATTGTGGACGCAGGCGTGGGAACGGCTTCCGATGCCGCGATCGCCATGGAGCTAGGCGCGGATGCCGTGCTGATGAATACGGGAATCGCCGCGGCGCAGGAGCCGGTGCTGATGGCGGAAGCGATGAAGAACGCCGTCATCGCCGGACGGCAGGCCTATTTGGCGGGAAGGATGGAAAAGAAGTTGTACGCGACGGCAAGCTCTCCACTCGAAGGCGTAGTGCGGTAGGTTGATCGGATAGCTTTACCTTCAAGTCAAAAAGGGCGGGCCGTAGCCGCCCTTTCCACTTTCAGACAATTTTCTCTTACAACATCTTCATGCTGTCCACATGGATGGACTCCCCGGTGACGGTTCCGGTCACGGCGACATGATGGCCTTCATGGCCTTTGAGCGCTTCGGGGTTGTCCACGGTGAGAACCTTCTGGTCGGTATCAGTCACGATGGCAACTTTTGCGCCTTTGGCCAGACACTTATTCATGCAAGCGGCATGAGTTTCAGACGCGCCCTTCGCGCCGCATTGTGTGTCACTGACATAGCCCTTCACGGTGGAAGTTTCGGCCGATGCCAGGACAACCATCAAAGAAAAAGCTAGCATTGCAACCGCAGCAAGAATTTTTTTCATGGGAAGCTCCTCTACGCGAAATATAACATAGGCGCGCGACGCTATTTGTCACCAAGCTCTTACTTTTGGGCGCTGTGCGTGGCCGGTTGGGCAAGCGGTTGTGCAGGAGGCGGCGCGACAAAGACAATTTCTCCCGGTCGCGTGTAATGCAATTCTTCCCGCGCCTGCTTTTCTATAGCCTTTGGATCGGTCTTGAGGGCGTTGATCTCTTGCGCCGCTGCGTCGTTTTCCTTTTGCAGATGATCAATCTCTTTTTGCAGGCCCAGATACTCGCCTTTCTTTTGCTTGTATTCCGCCATTCCATTCGCGCCAAAAACCACGTGAACGAAGAGCCAAGCCGTAAACAAGATCACCGCGGTGGTTGCGAAGCGGCGCCGGAACTCGTACAGCCATGACAATTGCGGACGCATCTTCTCCAGCGTGCGCTCGGCGAAGGCTTCCGCCTCGGGCGCGCGGTCCACGAGCGAGCGCAGCCCTTCTTCCGGGCTGCGAAACGTTCGTATTTTCGACTTGCTGACTACTCGAAGATCCACTGCTGCGCCGCCTCACTTAACTTCTTCAAATCCGGCTGACTGCACGCTTCCGAATAGACGCGAACCACAGGTTCAGTACCGGATAAGCGGTAGCAAACCCAGGAACCATCGTCAAATAAAAGCTTTAGGCCGTCTTTCCTCACAATTTGCTTGACCTTGCGGCCAAGAAAATCGGTGGGATCGACTCCCAACTTACTAGTGAACTTCGCCTTCACCTCCGGGGTCAAGCGGAAGTTGTCGCGTTGCGGGTAAAGGGAACCAACTTTGACAAATAGGTCGTTCAATTGTTGGGAAAGTGTCTTGCGGCGGACAGCGACCATCTCGCACATGAGCAGGCCGGCAACGATGCCGTCCTTTTCGGCGACGTGATGGCGAATGGAAAGTCCGGCACTTTCTTCGCCGCCGAGGACTATTTTGTCTGCTTTGATGAGTTCGCCAATGTATTTGAAGCCGACGGGAGTTTCGTGGAGTTCGATGTCGTGATATTTGGCGAGTGAGTTGACGAGGTTCGTCGTGGCAACGGATTTGGCAACGCCATTTTTCCAGCCGCGGCTTTCGACGAGGTAGTCGAAAAGCAACGCGATGATGAAGTTAGGCTGAAAGTAAGTGCCGTCTTCGTCGACAATGCCGAAGCGGTCGGCGTCGCCGTCGGTGGCGATGCCAATGTTCGCGCCAGTTTCTTTCATCTTCGCGCGAAGATCGCCGAGAAGATGATCGTCGGGTTCGGGCGCGTGTCCTCCGAAAAGTACATCGCGATAGTCGTGAACCGAGGCCACGGAAACACCGGCCTCGCGGAGTAACGAATCGGAATAGCCACGGCCAGCGCCCCAGAAAGGGTCGAAGGCAACTTTCAGCCCGGCTTTTTTTATGGCGGCGAAATCGACGATTTCGCGCAGGCGTGCGAGATACATTTCTCGCGGGTCGAGGGATTGGGCAGGAGCCGGTTTCACCGCGGCACCAGTTCGCTTCCCTTCGTCGGCGGCGGCGATTTCGGCTTCAATCGCCTGCGTGAACTCAGGCAACGCGGGCGCGCCATCAGCCGTGGAAAACTTGATGCCGTTGTACTCCGGCGGATTGTGCGACGCGGTTATGTTGATGGATCCGTCGGCGTGTTCGTGCGTGACCGCGTAAGAGATGGCCGGAGTGGGGGCGGGGTCGGCGATCACCAATGGCGTGACACCATGCACCGAGAGAGCGTCGGCGGCGATTTTGCAGAAAGTCTCGCCCATGAAGCGGGGATCGCGGCCCACGATGACTTTGCCCTGTGGATTGCGAGAGGCGATGAAGCGGGCGATGCCGGTGGAGGCGCGGCGTACGTTTTCGCAGGTAAACTCTTCGGCGACGACTGCTCGCCAGCCGGATGTGCCAAACTTGATCTGGGTGAGCATGGACTTCTTCACTTTTACCATGAAACCTCAGTCGCGCGAGAATCGCTGCGCGGCGAAGCGTCATCCATTAGGATGAGTAAACTCCATTTCGATGCAAGGAGACGCAATCGCAATGACTGATAAGCGGCTGGTGATGACCACGGCGGGATCCGAAGAGGAGGCGCGACGAATTGCCAATACCCTAGTCGAGAAGAAGCTGGCGGCATGCGTCAGCATCGTTGCGAGAATGGAATCGGTTTACACGTGGAAGGGAAATACGCAGGAGTCGCAAGAGTTATTGGTTCTGATCAAAACCACGGCTGCGGCATTTGAGCGGGTGCGGGACGCGATTAAGCAGATGCACTCCTACGAAGTCCCGGAAGTATTGAGTTTTGCGATTGATGATGGAAACGCCGAGTATTTGGACTGGATTGGCACGTCCGTGCAGTAGCAATCGGCGCGGACGAGGTGCCGCGTCGCTGCGCAATTTGGCTAAATTCCCGCTAACGCCGCGTCCAGATCCTTCACGATATCTTCGACATTTTCGATGCCGACGGAGATGCGAACCAACCCATCCGTGAGGCCAATTGCTTTGCGTCCGGCAGCGCCAAGCGCGGCGTGAGTCATGGTTGCGGGATGAGAAATCAGCGTCTCCACGCCGCCGAGCGATTCCGCTAAAGAGCATAGCCGCACGCGCTTCAGCACTTTTTTCGCATTCGCCAGCGAGCCGGTCTCGAATGAAATCATCGCGCCGAACCCGGTCATCTGGCGCTTGGCAAGGTCATACTGAGAATGGCTGCGCAGTCCCGGATAATAAACTTTCTTGACTTTCTTGTGGCGAGACAGAAATTCGGCGACGAAACGTCCGCTGCGATCGTGCTGCTCCATGCGAACAGCCAGCGTTTTGACGCCGCGCAAAATCAGCCAGCACTCGAAAGGCGAAAGAATCGCTCCGGCACATTTTTGCAGGAAGGCGAGTTCGTCGAGTTGTTTCTGCTTTGTGCACACCACCACGCCGCCGATGCCGTCACTGTGGCCGTTCAAGTATTTCGTCGTCGAGTGCAAAACCATGTCCGCGCCCAGCCAGATGGGCTGCTGGAAGTATGGGGACATGAAGGTGTTGTCCACGACGAGTTCGACGTTCTTATCACGGCAAATGCCCGAGATGGCGCGGATATCGCACAAAGTCATCAGCGGATTGGTCGGCGTCTCGACATAGACCATGCGGGTCGAAGGACGGATGGCGCGCTCGACATTTTTAGGATTGGTCGTGTCCACATACGTGAACTCGAAGCCATAGCGCGTAAGCACCTGGTTGAAAAGTCGTGGCACGCCACCGTAGAGGTCGTGTCCGGCAACAATGTGATCGCCGGATTTCAACATCGAGCAGAGCGCGTTAACGGCAGCCATGCCGCTCGAAAACACCTTCGCGCCCAACCCACCTTCTAGTGCGGCTAGATTTGCTTCCAGGCGGTCGCGCGTAGGGTTCGACACGCGGGCGTATTCGTAGCCCTTGTTCTTGCCCAGTTCCTGTTGAAGGTAAGTGGACGTCGGATAAATCGGGGGCGCGACCGCGCCGGTTTCGGCGTCGGCTTCCTGCCCGACGTGGATGGCGCGAGTCGCAAAGCCGGGCTGATACTTTTTATTTTGCTTCATGAGATTTGGATTCCAAGAATGATAGAGCGGATTAGATGCCACCCTCAAAAATCTTTTTTGAAAGATAGCGTTCCGCCGAGTCGGGGATGATGGTCACAACGCGCTTGCCCGGACCCAACTTACGGGCAATTCTCAACGACGCAAAAACGTTGGCGCCCGCGCTCGAACCTCCCAACACGCCCTCTTTCGCGGCCAGTTCTTTCACCGTGGCGAAAGCGTCCCCATCGGGTACCATTATCACTTCGTCGCACACGGAAGGGTCGAAGTTCTTTGGGATAAAACTGGAACCGATGCCTTCGACTTTATGGGGGCCGGGCTGGCCGCCGCCGAGCACCGAACCCTGCGTCTCCACGGCGAAGGCGAGCACGCGGGGTATGCGCTCTTTGAAATAGCGCGCAATGCCGGTAAATGTGCCGGCGGTGCCGGAACCGATGACGACGGCATCCACAGCGCCTTCCATTTGTTCAAATATTTCCGCAGCCGTGGTTTCGTAATGGTAGTCAGGATTGGCAGAGTTTTCGAATTGTGCCGCCATAAACGCCTTTGGATCTGAGGCGGCCAGCGTCTTCGCTCGATTAATCGCTCCGGTCATGCCCTCGGACTCCGGAGTGCGCGTCACCTCCGCTCCGAGGGCCCGCATGATCATAACTTTTTCCTCGGAGAAACGTTCGGGGACGAAGAGAGCTACTCTGTAACCGCGGTTGACGCCGATAAGCGCGAGGCCGATGCCGGTGTTGCCGGCGGTCGCTTCAACGATGGTGCCGCCGGGTTTGAGTTTTCCTTCGTTTTCCGCGCGGCGAATCATGCCGATGGCGGCGCGGTCTTTCACGCTGCCGCCGGGGTTCAGGTATTCGAGCTTGGCGAAGACGTCGGCCGAACCGGGTGGAACCAGCTTCTTGAGCTGGAGAATCGGGGTTTCGCCAACGAGTTTGGTGATGTCGTCGGAAACACGCAGATGGGAACGGTCAATAGACTTCGTGAGCACCTTACAGGGTACGAGACGCGGAGTAAAAGCGTCAACGTACAGAGGTGCATTCAATTTGCGGAGTCATCTTTCTCCTGACCCGGGTAATAGCCACTACGAGTGCGAACGATGAGTTTCCCGTGACCTTTAGCTTTTGCCTCTACGCGGATGGTCCGATATCCGCCCGCGCTCTTGGGAGTAGTCGGCTTATAGCCAATCGTGTATTGATTGCGAATGTCGTGCGCGACGGTGCGGCTGATCGCATCCACTTCCTCTAAATTCTTCGGCAGGAAAGCAATACCGCCAGTGCGTTCGGCAATGGTTTGCAGCGCACGGCGGGCGCGGCGCTCTCTTTCCTGGCCGAGAAGGCCTATGGCATAGACCGTAGGACCATTTTCTTCCTCGAGGCGGCGAACCGTCTGCTCGAGGGTCTCGCGGCTGGCATTGTCTTCGCCGTCGGTCACGACGAAGATGACTTTTTTCTGTAACTTCGAAAACTTCTTCAAGTGATCCGACGAAGCTACCAGCGCATCATACAAGGCCGTCCCGCCACGGGCTTCGACCTTGTTCAATGCGTCTTTGAGTTTGGAGATATTGTTGGTGTAATCCTGATCGAGATAGAACTCGTCGTTGAAATTGACGATGAAGACCTGATCCTGAGGATTACTGGAGCGCACCAAATTCAAAGCGGCTTTGTTGACTTCATCGCGCTTCTCGCGCATGGAGCCGGAATTATCAATCACAATGCCCATTGCCACAGGGATGTCTTCGTGGCGAAAAGAAATAATGGTCTGCGGTTTATTGTCTTCAAAGACGCGAAAGGCGGATTTGTCGAGGTCGGTAATCAAGCGGCCCTTGTCGTCCGCGACGGTCGCGTGGAGAAGCACTTCATCCACTTCTTTTTTGAAAACAAACACGCCGTTGTCTTCACCGGAACTCTGCGCCGGCGAACTGGCTTGCGGCGGCGCTGGTGGAGGCAATGTGGCTTGATCCTGCGCCCGCGACACAACCGCGCCGCAAAGTGAAAGAATTAATAAGACGAGAGGCAGGACAAGGTTATTCCGATGGGGTGTAGTAACCAGTCTTGGCATAAACACGGAGCGGCGGTAATCCTCTGGGGGGATTAAGTTTCACTTTGATTTTACGCCATTTGCCGTCGTGTCCGGGATTGCTCGGGCGGTACCCAATCACATACTGGTTTCGCAATTCGATACCAATCTTGGTCGCCACATCTGCTAGATCGTTCGGATTGTCCACGGTAAAAGCCCGTCCCCCGGTGATTTCCGTGATGTCACTCAGCAATTCGGGGCCAAGTTTCTCCTCTTCGGTTGGAAAGTAGTGATCATAAATTCCGACGGCATAGATCATGACATCGGATTCCCTGACCATCGATTTAATTTCTGATTCGGTATAGCGACTGTGATTGTCCCCGCCATCAGAAATGATGAGCAGCGCCTTTTTGGGAAATTTCGCCTGCCGCATTTTATTTACGCCGAGATAGATGGCGTCGAGCAAAGCGGTGCGGCCCTTGGGGATGGTGTAAACAAGTTTTTGTTCGATGTCGTCCACCGACGAGGTGAAGTCGGAAACCTGCTCCGGCTTATCGGAGAAGGTAATCATAAAAAATTCATCCTGCGGATTGGCCGTCTTGAAGAACTCGACCGCAGCCTCGCGGGCGCGCTCAATCTTTGTGCCCATGCTGGCGCTCATGTCAAAAATGACGCCAATGGAGACCGGCGCATCTTCACAAGAGAAATTCCGGATGACCTGCTCGTCTTTGCCTTCAAAGACCGCGAAGTTTTCCTTGTCGAGGCCTGTGACCAGACGGTTCATGGGATCGGTCACGGTGATCGGCACCAGCACTAGATTGACGTCAACCTTCATGGCATGGGAACGCGGGCCAAGGTCCGGTTCCATGGCGACACTCGCGCTGTTTACGGGAGCGTCTTTCGCCGGCGCGACTTGCGGACGAATCTGTACCTCGTCCAACGAGGACTGTGCCGTTGCGGTTACCGAGGCCGCGCTTAGCGCGAAAGAAGCCAAGGCAACGGCAATGGTAAAGCGCACAAAGGCTGGAATAGGAGTCCGGAGAACCTCTCGGCCGACGATCCGGGCTTCGAGAAACAGGCGGGATGACCCTCTCGAGCGGGCCATAATTACCTTCTAGCGCTGATGCTACCACAGGGCGGAAAATAGTGGTGAGCGGATTTGAGAAATATTTTTAAAATCGGATTCGGCGCGCGCAAACATTTGCACATTGCCAAAACCGCCTCTTGCTACAATCGAAGTTCCGTCCATGGCCAACGTCTTCCCTTTCCGCGGATTCCGTTACAATCCGGCGAAAGTCCGTCCCGAACAAGCCGTCACGCAGCCTTACGACAAGATTACCCCGGCCATGCAAGAGGCGTACTACAAGGCGAGCCCCTACAATCTGGTGCGGATTATCCTCGGCAAAAGTGAGCCTTCTGACCGTGACGGGGCGAACGTCTACACTCGGGCGGCCGCTTACTTCCGCGATTGGCGGCAGGAGCAAGTTCTACAGCAGGACACGGCACCGTCCATCTATTACTACGCCGAGCAGTTCACCATTCCCGGAGCCACGCAGGAGATGGATCGTCGCGGCTTCGTTGCTTTGGGCCGGTTAGAAGATTACCAGGGGGGAGTTGTCTTCCGGCACGAACAGACCCTTGCCAAACCCAAGGCAGACCGGCTTGATTTGCTGCGCGCGACGCGGGCGCACTTCGGCCAGATCTTCATGCTTTATAGCGACCCGGAAAATGAAGTTGAGGTTGCGTTGCAAGGTCAGGTCGGAAGTGCACAACCCGACATCGAAGTGCACGACGAAAACGGTGTGCGTCACAGGCTATGGAAGCTATCTGACGCAAACCTGATCGAACGCGTGCAAGGACTCATGCGCGATAAGAAGTTGATCATCGCCGACGGGCACCATCGTTATGAAACGGCGCTGAATTACCGGAACGAGCGGCAAAAAGAGAACGCAACTGCGAAGACTCAGCCCGCCCCGGCCGCTTACGAAATGGCAATGATGACGTTCGTGAACATGGACGCTCCCGGGCTCGTGATTCTGCCGACCCATCGCGTGGTTCATGGACTGAGTGGATTTTCAGTGGATGCCTTCCGGGGAAAGAGCTGCAAGCATTTCAGTGTGGAAGAAGTGGATTCAGCCATTGACGCCGGGCGGGCACGGATCATTCTGCGCGAAGCTGGACGCACCGGCACGGCCCTGCTCGCCGTGACCGCCAATCGCGCGTTCCTGCTCGACCGGGCCAAGTATTCCGACGCCAGCCTATTTGGCGGAGTATCGTTACGGCAACAAGGATTGGACGTTATCCAGTTGCATCGCTGCATTCTGGAAGACGTGCTGGGATTATCGGAGGAATCCATACGCAATCAGGAAAATATTCGCTACCTGCGGGATGGGCAGGAAGCGATGCAGCAAGTGCGCGATGGGTCGGCAAACATCGCATTTCTCATGAATCCCGTCACCATGAAGCAGGTGCGGGACATCGCCTTCGGGGGCGAGGTCCTGCCGCAGAAATCCACTGACTTCTATCCGAAACTATTGAGCGGCCTTGCCATATATGCTTTGGAGTAAGGCGCGCGCCCCGAACGGTCTCCATTCATATTGGAAGCGTATTGCCACGGTGCGGCGCGCAGATCTCGTGGTCCCGCTAAGTTGCGTTTTGCTCTTGGCCGCCGCCGGACCGCCCGGCCTATCCCATATTTCTATTTACTCAACTCTTGCCAACTACACCCTGCCAGTGATGGAAAAGAATGGGCAGAGTTATGTCGGCCTATTGGAATTGCTGGACCCCTTAGGCACTGTCACGGTGAAAGTGGACGGCAACCATTGGAAATTGCGCTACAACGCGACCGATGTTGAATTCACCGCAGGCAAGACGCGGGTAAAAATGAAGTCTGGCGATTTCGATCTGCCGGCAAATTTCTTACTCGAAAATGACCGCGGACTGGTTCCGCTCTCCGCGTTGGCCGCGCTGTTGCCCCGCATCCTCGGCGGCCCCGTTACTTTTCGCGAAGCATCCCGACGCCTTTTTATTGGGAACACGGGAATTCATTTCACAGCCCAGGTGGTCTCCGCCAATCCGGCACGCTTGGTGATGAATTTCAGTTCTTCGGTCAGCCCATCCATTCGCCAGGAAGGGAACAATCTCCGTTTGATTTTCGAGCATGATCCGCTTATGCCGCCCGGTTCGCCGCTGCTTACTTTTGGGAACACAGCCATTCCGTCGGCGACTTACCGGGAAGAAAATGGCAACGCCGAGATCAGCATCGCCGGAACACTCCCGCTGTTTGCCTCCTTCAGTAATGAAAGGCGGACAATTACGATCACGACGACGCCCGAGGCTGCGCCATTGTCCGCGCCGTCACCACCCACAAGCGGTATTATGCATGCCGCTGTGGGCCGCCGTTTTCTGGTCGCAGTGAACGCCAGCCACGGCGGCAGTGAGCGGGGGGCCGCGCTGACCGACCAGATTGCGGAGAAAGACGTGACCCTCGCGTTTGCAGTCGCCTTACGCCGCGAACTTGAGGCGCGTGGAGTCAATACCCTGATGGTGCGCGATGGCGACACGAACTTGAGCGTAGATCAGCGGGCCAGCATCACCAACTCAGCCCACGCAGCTATTTACATATGCCTGCACGCTGCGGGCCCGGGCGGCGGCGTGCGTTTGTACACGGCCCTGCTGCCTCCGGGCGGCGGCAATCATGGGTCGTTCGTGGACTGGAATACGGCGCAAACGCCCTACTTAAGTGGAAGCCGGGCGGCGGCGAATCGCATTGCCTTCGAACTCCGGAAAGACCAGATTGCGGCGCGCACATTGCCGGCCGATTTGCAGCCTCTCAACAATGTCACCATGCCGGCGATTGCCGTTGAAGTTGCGCCGCCGAACAATATGAACGAACTGCTTTCGCCCATATATCAACGGGCGGTAGCGGCGTCCCTTGCGGATGGCATTGTCGCGGTGCGTGCCGGAGAGGAGGCCTCCAAATGATCCCCCGGCATTTGGTGATTACCGCGGCCGCGCTCCTGGTGCTGGCGATGGGCATGGCATTCTATGTGCGTTCCATGCGTTCGCGGGCAAGCTACACCGCGCGAGGAGCATTGACCACGCAACCCGTCGCGGCGCCCGTCTCCGGCCCTGTGGAGCAGGTTATGCTCTACGTCGCTTATGACGACGAAGGCATTCTGCAAGCCCAGGGGTTTCGCATCCCGCTGCCCTCAGGACGGCAGCAGCGTGCGGAAGAGTTATTGCGCGCGTTGATCGGCATTTATCTCGACAAATCTTCGCCTCATCCTTTGCCACCCGGCTCGGATTTACGCGGGGTGTATTTGGTGGATGCGGCGCAAATGGGTCCTGGCTTCAATCCCGGTCTGGCGGTGATCGATTTGAACGGCGCGTTCGCAGACGGACACCGCTCTGGCGTGCTGGTCGAGAACCTCACCGTCGCTTCGCTGGTTCGCACGCTCACGGCCAATATTGACGGCATCACCCGGGTCAAAATTCTTATCGATGGGCAGCCGCGCCAGACTCTAGCTGGGCATGCGGATCTAAGCGGCTTCATCGATGTTTCGGCGATGAATCAAATGGCGGCGGAGTTGGCAAATCCGTGATCGGTTGGCGTAGGTGAAACGGGCCTTCATTTACAATGCACGCTATGTACCGCTCGGATAATCGTTCCCCCGAACAGTTACGTCCCGTCAACATCATTCCCGAATTTATCTCGACTGCCGAGGGTTCGGTGCTCATTGAAGTGGGCAACACTCGAGTCATTTGTACCGCTTCGATCGAAGAATCTGTCCCCCAGTTCATGCGGAATAGCGGCAAGGGCTGGATAAGCTCCGAATATTCCATGCTTCCCCGCGCCACCCTGACCCGCACCCCACGCGAAGTGGGAAAAGGCAGGCCAAGCGGGCGCACCCATGAAATCCAGCGTCTGATCGGGCGATCGCTGCGGGCTGTGGTCGATCTTGCACGTATGGGAGAACGCACGGTATGGATTGATTGCGACGTCATCCAAGCCGATGGTGGAACCCGCACAGCTTCGATTACCGGGGCTTTCGTCGCTTTGGGGCTGGCCCTGGAAAAACTCGTGGAAGCAGGGACCCTGACTTCCGTCCCGCTACGCGATTTTGTCGCTGCGGTCAGCGTCGGCATCGTGGACGGCGAGATTCTGCTCGACCTCTGCTATGAAGAAGACTCCCGCGCCGACGTGGATATGAACTTCGTAATGACGGCCGGGCGGAAGCTGGTGGAAGTGCAGGCAACCGCAGAGCATCAGGTATTCGACGAGCAGCAGCTTGCAAAAATGATTGCTCTGGCCGGACAAGGCGTGCAGTCACTCATCGCCAAGCAGCAGGCAATTCTCAGCCGATTGACTCTGCGACAGTAGAACCTTTACGGCCGATACCGAAATGCTGAGGGACTAATTTCGAAGACGGCGCCGCGGTTGGAACTTCCCCCGGAGAAAGTCGTGCCGTAACCGTTCCCTTTCGCGTCGCCGATTAATCCGGCATAGGGTTGGGCGCCATCCGGCGTGCCCTGGAAGCTATAAACGACGCTCTCCTCGCCGCTCAGCGTCACCCGAAAAATCGTGCCGTAGCCAAATGCGCCGCCTTGCGACGTCGTGCTGTACCAGCCGCCCTGAGGATCATGTATTAACGAGCCCAGCGGAAGTCCGCCGTCGGCGCCTCCACTAAAAGTATGTAGGACCCGCTCCTTGCCTTTAGCCGTCAGCACGTAGACTTCGCCAAAGTTACCCGTTGTCGTGCCGTAAAGGTTGCCGTAAGAATCACGCTGCACGCCAGCCCAAGGGTAGGCGTCGGCGCCGCCCGTGAACATGTAGAGAATCTTTTCCCCCGCGGTGGAAAGCTGATACACGGTGCCCAGACCATACGTGCCGCCGGCCTCCGTAGTGCCGTAGAGGTTTCCCTGTGAGTCGGCTGTAACACCCGCGAATGGGTAAGCTCCATCGTTGGGATATCCGGTGAAGCGGTGCAGCAATGTCTCAACGCCTTGCGGTGAAATCTTGAACACCGTCCCGTAGCTACCCGCTGCCCCGCCGTATTGGGTCGTGCCATAAAGGTTGCCCTTGTCATCAATCATCAGCGAGCCGCGCGGATAGAAGCCGTCGGAGCCGCCCTTAAAGGCATACACGACCGTCTCGACTCCCGCCGGAGTGACCTTGAAGACGACGCCACATCCTGTATCGCCACACGCAGTGGAACCACCATAGAGCGTCGTGCCGTAAAGGTTGCCGGCGGAGTCCATCACTAAACCAGCGTACGGAGTACCACCATCCGCGCCACCGGTGAAGCTGTAAAGCACCTGCTCCGTACCGGGCCCCGTAACTTCGAACACCGCCCCGAAAGTGTTCGCACCCCCGGCCTGCGTCGTGCCGTAAAGATTTCCTTGCGAGTCCATGAGCAGGGGAGCCGAGGGTTGCGATCCGTCAACGTGGCTGAAGCTGTACAAAATGTTCATGGTTTGGGCTTGACCCACTGATTCCATGAAGCTTACCAGCATCAGGAATATCACTATAACGGCCACGCGAGGCAAACGCGGGTAGGGCGAAGTTTGAAGTGTGCGACCCATTTTCCCT
>Ga0181522_10001313_pt1 | contig 15380 bp, 15 predicted proteins | sample PEATcosm2014_Bin_27_FD_121103 | JGI IMG/M metagenome (GOLD analysis project Ga0181522, IMG submission 121103) | Peatland microbial communities from MTU Mesocosm Facility, Houghton, MI, USA - PEATcosm2014_Bin05_10_metaG | ecosystem: Environmental > Terrestrial > Soil > Wetlands > Peat | place... | reverse complement strand
GCTACGGAACACGCGAACCTGTTCGTGCTGTGTGTCTGCTTCGCGCCGTGCGGCTTCGCCCCACAACCGCATTTCGCCACGAGACGGTGAATCCTGCAATGCACCAGCGCCCTTGCCAACCCTGCTATTGTTGCTCAAGTCGGCGTGCGAATCCTGGCTGCCAGCGCTGGCGCTTCGCAGGGCGAATTGCGAATCGGCTAACATACTAACCTGTTGCGCGATATGTGCCGAAGCACTCCACGCATGGTCTGCAGCCGCGATTTGAGCGTTGTTGTTCTCGGCCTCGGCAACCGCATCGGAAAGTGGTGTCGGCCCCCCGTGCCCCTGGGTGCCATCCTGCGCAGATACGAATATCCCGCACGACAGTACCAGCATCCAAGCAATTAGAGAGACCGATTTCACTGCAAGCTCCTAATTCAACGCGTGAAGTGCATCCTGGATGCCACATTGAGCCAATGCCCATATCGCAAACTATCTTGTTCCAGCAGTTACATTACGTCCGTTCGTCTGGACTGGCTGCCTCTCAAGTGTTGTGAAGTCGTTGGCCATCTCTTTAATGAGAATGAACTGGTTCTTGCCCACATTGGAAAAGTGCTGCCGCGTGTCAGTGGCCGGCCACCAAATATCGATGCTAGTGATGTGTGCTCCATGGCCGAGTCCGATATGCTGCTCCATCGGGTTGCCACCGAAGGAGCTGCCATACCCAACGGTGCGGCAGATGGTTCGCGCATGACCGTCGTTTTCCACGGTAACCGTAATCCTGGCTCCCACTGCTGCCCGGTTGCTCTTGACACCGGCCAGTTTCACATTGATCCAGTCGTTGTCGTTTCCGGGGTTTTCAAAGAGCCGCAGGTCGTGCCTGTCGGACGGTATCGCGCCGCCCGCGTTCGCAACGATATCTTCGTGACCGCGCCGGAATAGATCTGCGAATCCGATGCCGTGCCCCTTGTGTAGCTCACCCGTACCTGAAGAAGCTGTGATGTCGACAAACGTCTTACCTCCATCGTTTCTCAACAGCTCGTGCGGCAATATGGCGCCAAACGAGGGCTGCCCGACACCGAGGTAAATATCGAGGAACCCATCGTTGTCTACGTCGCCGAAATTTGCGCCCATGGGAATAAACACACGGTCGAGGCCAACCTCGGCAGTCACGTCCTGAAACGCGCCGTTATGGAGGTTTCTGTAAAGCTTCATCGTATCCGCGTGATAAGGCAGATGCATGTAGCTGCGCACCACTTCGTCCGGAGAAAAGCTTGGATAACTGGTGACGAAAAGATCCGGCCAGCCGTCGTTATCGTAGTCGAAAAACCACGTGGCAAATCCGGTTCCGGGAGCCTGGACCCCGGCCTGCTTGGCTATGTCTGTAAACGTTCCGTTATGGTTGTTGTGGTATAGAAGATTGGGACTGTTGAGGTTCGACACATAGAAATCGACGTATCCATCGTTATCGTAGTCCGCTGCCGTCACTCCTTTGCTGAATTCCGTTCGATCGATGCCTGCCGCATGGGAGACATCCTCGAATGTTCCATCGCCCCGGTTCCGAAACAGTTGGCTCGGGAAGTTTTCGTTAGCTATAAACAGATCGAGGTATCCGTCGTTATCGATGTCCGCCCACACCGCGGAGTTTGTTGAGGTGACAGTTTCGCCCAGACCGCTCTGCTGAGTTACATCGGTGAAGGTCCCATTGCAGTTGTTGCGCAGCAGCGACTTCCTCATGGGGAACTCCCATCCGCCACGGAGCACCAGGATATCCATGCAACCATCGTTGTTATAGTCAACCTGTACGAGATTGAGCCCGCCCAATTGGTCAGCTAGCCCCGCCTCGACGCTTCGATCTGTGAAAGTTCCGTTGCCATTATTGTGATAGAAGTGCAGCGGATCGCATGCATCCATGCTCGACGCGACGATATCAAGCAACCCGTCATTGTCGAAGTCGTCCACGATGACCCCACCAGCTTCAAGAAATGCATCGGTTCCAGCGGCGTGTGCGACGTCCTTGAAACGGCCAATATTCTGCGTTGATTGAAAGTCACTCAATGGAATTAGCTGCGCTGCTGGAACCTTGTCGGGATATTCACCCAGGGTCGAATAGGCAACATTCAACAGCCATCGCGTTTGATAGTCTTCCGGTTGCTGTTCGAGATATTTAGTGAAGTATTGGATTGCGAGCTTTGATTCCTCCTGCTTCTCGTAGTGTTCAGCTGGCATCGCAGGGGGAAAGATGCCCTGATTGCGTGCACTGTGGTAGGTCCCATTTTCCATTTCCGAGAAATGAAGATAGGCCGTACCGAGCACTTGCCAAATCGTTGGCACAGCCTGAGGAAGGCTGGATTGAGCAATCTCCAAAGCGAGTTTCTGCTCCTGGATCTCCTCTTTCATTTTTCCATCAAAAGCGTAAAACTGCGCCATGGTGAGGTGGGCACTGACGAGGTCGGCAGGTTGGTTCTGCTCGGCATGCGAAGCCTCGCCTGCGGCCAGAATCCCTTGCAGATGGAGAATTGCTGCCGCGTGCGACTGCTTGCGAATCTCACAAATCTGGCGAAGATCGCGATCCCATCCCTCGGGCTTCTGGAATCTTGTGAAGGCGGTGTCTGCTTCTCCAAGTCCTCCGACGTCCCTGTTGGTGCGAATTGCGCCTGTGCCAATGAGCGCATTCAACTGTGCCCGATCCGTCAGATGTTGCGTGTGGGGAGCTGTGGATAAGATAGTGACAACTGCAAACCCGTTCTGCACGCGAAAGGGAGGAGAAATCTGGCCAGCACTGATTGCATTTACCGCATTCCGCAACTCGGGTTGCAACTGAGCCGGACTCAATCGGCCCAGGTATCCGCCGTCGTCGGCCGTTGAATCGATCGACTTCAACTTCGCCAATACGCCAAAGTCTGTCCCCGCCTTGAAGTCACTGATCACCTTCTCGGCTTCTTCTGCGGTGGACGTAACAATGATGCTCAAGTCGACGCTGTGTGAAGAAGTGTCCTGCTGAGCATAGACCGCAAGCGGAGGTCCAACAGCCGCGCTCGCAATGAGCACGATGATTGCCATAGTTGTGTTACGAAACCCTTCCCTGTCTATTCGATTCAACATTCGTTCCTTCTTTTTGTCATCCGTTTGTGGCGCCCTGAGTTCGGCTGCGGACTCCGAACTTACTCGAAAAGAGCACATGTCCGGAACCTCGGGGTACGACATAGCTTGAGAGTCAAGAAGCGGCTCGATGAAAGCTGTGTGGTAGCTTTGCTCGCAGGCTGCGACGGTGGCAGTTAGAGAACAATCGAAGACTGCAAATACTTTCATTGCCATGAACTATCTTTCGCGAATGTAGTCACTCGTCGCACCGCATGCGGGTGCCCCACGCAGAGCGCTGGCTTCGCCCGGAACGATTGACCTTCCTCACCCGGAATGCACACGGCTCGCAGCTTGAGTGCCGATGAAGTCACCTTGCACTCTATTTCCTTAGCTATCGTCCGTCTTCCCCAGATAGGTTGATGGCTTTCTCGTTCAATAGAAGGAGTCCGCTTGGTGAAGGCGCAGGAGTCTGTATACTTTCCACATATCAAGGGACGGCATGACACAGACATTCAAGCCGGACAGAGCGTTCTTCGCTTCGCCAGCCTTCGCGGTAGCCAAATGATGCATAGGTTGCGATCTTTGGCAGCGCGTTGCCAGCAAAGCAGGAAATTGCATTTCTTTCCGCAGACGCGTTTGCGGCGCATGTCGCAGATAGTGCTTTTCATTCTCTTTGCATGGTTGTTGGCACGCACCAAATTGGACCGGTCCTTGGGCGGAGAGGGCAGACCGGCGCATTCTGCCAATTCATTCGTCAAGTTCGACCCACTGGCTGCCGTAGTGAACGCTATGGCAGGACACACGCTCTACTGGGGTCTGGCGTGGACGTTGGTCATCGTGATTCCGACGCTCTTTCTGGGTCGCTTTGTTTGCGGGTGGATTTGCCCCATGGGCAGCCTCAATCATTTCCTGGCCAACATCCGTTTCAAGCCCCGGCGCAGAGAAGGGCGGATCGTCTCAAACCGCTACAACAAGTGGCAGACGACAAAGTACTTTTTGTTGATTGCAGGATTGCTTGCGGCTCTATTCGGAAGCAGCATGTTGGGTTGGATCGACCCGTTCAGCTTGCTCATGCGATCGGCAGGGCTGTCAATTCTTCCGGCTGCGGCCGGTAAAAAGTACCTTGTTGTTTACTTGCCCCATTACTGGTTGGGAGCATTCCTAGGCGTGGCCTTTCTGGCGTTACTGGCGATGAATCAATGGGTGATCCGCTTCTGGTGCCGGGTGTTGTGTCCACTGGGCGCGTTACTGGGCATTGTGGCGCGATGGTCGATCCTGGGGCTGCACAAGGATATGGCCACCTGTAACCAGTGCGGTCGCTGCCAGATCAACTGCCAGGGAGGCGACGATCCAATTGGCGGGGCGGCGTGGCACAAAGCTGAGTGCCACCTCTGTTTGAACTGCGTGGAAGCATGTCCGCACGGAAGCTTGAAGTTCCGCTTCTTTTGCAAGCAGCCGGTGGTGGCAGGGGTGAATGTGAGCCGGCGAAAGGCGCTGGCTGCGGTCGTTACCGGGTTGTCCGTAGTGCCTATCCTGCACGCCAAGACATTGTTAGGCACAAGCCATAACGCGCGGCTAATCCGGCCACCGGGAGCACTGGATGAGGCCCAGTTTCTGGCGCGCTGCATCCGTTGCGGCGAATGCATGAGAGTGTGTCCCAACGATGCTCTGCAACCGACGTTTACCGAGGGTGGGTTGTTGGGGCTGTGGAGTCCCGCACTAACATCGACCATTGGTTACTGCGAGCCAAATTGTGTTCTGTGTTCTGAAGTATGTCCGACTGGAGCGATCTCGGAACTAACAATCCTTGAAAAGGGTTGGTTGGCCACGGGCGGCGAACAGAACACGCCGGTGCGATTAGGAACGGTAATGTATGACCGTGCACGCTGTTTGCCGTGGGCCACGGCCACCGATTGCGTCGTGTGCCTGGAATGGTGCCCCGTGTCGCCCAAGGCGATCTACATTGAGAATGGGGAGGTAGTGAATGCGGAGGGCAAGAACCGGAAACTGAAGCAACCCTACGTGGACAATAGCCGATGCGTGGGATGCGGCGCGTGCGAGTATGCCTGCCCGATTCAAGAACGTCCGGCAGTGTACGTCATCAGTTTGGGAGAGAGCCGCTCGATTCGTCAGTGACTCTCGCAGGAGCATGATATTGAACTGAGTGGCGTCTCTAATGCGGCCTACTTGATTCATCCGGCCTGCGTGATCGGCCTTGGCGCAGGCAAACAAGGGCACCCGCTATTGCAAGTACGACAACCGCTATCCAACAAATAGTTGCTGCGCGGTACTCCTCTTCCTTCATGCTTGCCAAAGCAGTCTGCAGCAGCAAGACTTCCAACAGAAACCATACGGTAGCGAGAACCCACTGCCACCACGGGCGTTTACGCATGGTGATCGTGAATGTGCCGGCTTCGTTCATCATGGTCATTCTCTTCCTGCAGACGGCGGATCGTTTGTCCACCACTTTCCTGGGTCATGCTGCTTTCCATATCCGAAGGCATTGTCCATCGCGCGAAAGACACCGTCAGAGGCCGGAGCAATCGAGGCAGTGGCCTTGACCGCTTCATGAATCCACGCCTGGGCGCCCTTCGTGTATGGGCAACTTGCCAGGCAGACGCCGCAACCGGAATTGACCTTCTGCCAGTATTCGAAGCACTTATAAGAATCCTCGAACCAGGCTTTGTGGCCTGGGTTATTCCATGGGCCTCTGGTTTTGAAACTTGGCGCGTCGTCGAACGACAAGGCACGCGATGGGCAAGCTTCGGCGCACTTTTTGCACTTCTTGCAGAATTCCACCAGTCCGAAGTCGATTGGTTTGTCGTAAGCCATGGGCAGATCGGTGAAGACCTTGCACAGGCGAACTGCGGGGCCATAGTTGGGCGTAACCAGCTTGTTCAGGCGGCTCAGCTCGCCAATGCCCGCGTCGATCGCAAATGGAATGCTCTGTGCCGTATCGTTCACACTGGGGATAGCCTGATAGCCAAGACCACGGATAAATTCGGCCAGCGATGACACCACAAACGCTGAGTGGCTATAGCCAAGTGCAGTAGCGGCATCGCCTAATGAGGTGGGTGCGCGAGAGAGAAGGTCGATATCCATGGGGATGGCGATAGCTACTACCCATTTCATCTTCTTTGGAATTACGTGCCTGGTTTCAGTTACAACAGGCACATCGACATCTTCGAAGACAATATCGATGGGTTGCCGATCTTTCTGTGACTGAGGATCTCTCTGCGGCGCCTGACAATTGACATAAGCTTCGTTCATCGGCGCGATCCCTACCAGGCCCGCTCCATAAAGTCGTGCTGCGGTTTTCACCCTGCTAGCCATCTCTTCCGGCGAAGCGGTGTAAGTATGGGTCTCCAATTCTGCCGGCGTACTGATGGAAACGCGCGTCCATGACAGCAGGCCCGTGCCCGGTTTGGTACTGTGCATCAGGGTCCAGGCACCAGCGCTCAACTGATAATCGGGCAGACTGTATCCGGGCTTTCTCTCGCCTATCCACCCGGCCAAGCGCTTGGCACTGGAGGCCTGCTCCGCCTCGAGCGACCCTTCCCCCTCACGCTGCTTTTTCAATTGAGGGTAGAGGGCAAACATGTCGTTCCCTGAGAAACGCTTGTAATCAACGGTCCTCTCGCCCAGAGTAGGGTGGTCCACGGTCTTGATCCACAATGCACGTCTTCGTGCATTGCCCTTGGCTCCAACCTTTGCCACGAACGTGAATACCGACCCAATCACACCGCTTGCCGCAACGAATCCGCCAGCCTTCAAGAAGGCGCGGCGTCCCTTCTGCGTGCGAGACTCTTCCACGGAATTTCTCCTATTTTGCGAGATTCTATGTAGCCGAACGAGATTTGTCCTCCACCGAAGGGTTGAGCATTGGTGTTGTTCATCGGCCCTCCAAACCACAAATATGCAGATCTTACCGATTCACAAACAAATGCGCGAACAGACAAAAGGCAAGTTGTCCTCTGTAGATAAGGTGTGTGATTTCAATTGAATTCATCGAGTCAGGGGGAAGTAACGGAGCAAACCAACCCATCCGTTCGATTGAGGCGACATGCAAGTCACTGCGGTACTCTGACGCTTCCCCGGAATGGAGCGCAGAACGTGCGCGAAAAATGGCGCGAACGAATTGCCGAGTCCCGCGATGTCCTGAAAAACAACCGGATCGGCGCCCGCAACGTAGCGAACTACTCGTTGCCTGAATTTGCCCTGAGTAGCGATAAATCGCTCACTTCGCCAAACATCCCCTGGATATTTTCGTCTCTCTTCCGAGCACAATCCAGCCGCGGCGGCTCGAAGCGGCCCCGATGCGGGACGGCTTAGAGAGGTTCTTGCTTCTAGAAGCCCCCGATCCAGCAACGCATCCTTGCCTGCTCGTGAAATGCGCGAGCGATGAAGGAGCCACTTCTGGGCAGCCCAAACGAGTCATCCTCTTTCGAGAGAATCGACGATCCAATGTGGGAGAAATGATGACCGGCGAATCAATTCGTGTGTTGGTGGTAGAGGATCACCATGTCGTTCGGCAAGGTCTGGTGTCATTGCTAAGCGCAGTCGACGGAATTGTTGTGGTTGGCGAGGCTGCGGACGGCCTGGAGGCCATTAAGCAATTTCGCCAGCATCGACCGAACGTTACGGTGATCGATCTCCGAATGCCTCGAATGGGCGGAGTGGAAGTAATACTGCGCGTTCGGAAGGAAGCACCGCATGCGCAGTTCATTGTATTGACTACCTACGACGGCGACGAGGAGATTCATCGCGCCCTCCAGGCGGGAGCAAGGTCCTATCTGTTGAAGGGCATGACGAGCCAGGACTTGATTGCCACAATACGAACCGTTCATGCGGGAAACGTGCATATTCCCCCCGTGATTGCGCAGAGACTTGCTCAACGAGTGGGCACGAAAGAATTGACTGCCAGAGAGTTCGACGTTTTGGAGCAGATCGTACGTGGGAGGAGCAACAGGGAAACTGCGAGCGAACTGGAAATCTCAGAGACCACAGTGAAGACCCACGTCAACAGTCTGCTGGGCAAGTTGCGCGTGGCTGATCGAACACAGGCCGCCACGGCCGCAATCCAGCGTGGAATTGTTGCACTCGACTTCACGACAAAGACGAGACCGTGAGCGAGAACGCGGCCAATTCACGATCCATCGATAGGGGGAGGTATTGCTCAACCACGCGATGCAAGACGCGCCATCCTCCACGCCGTAGAGTTGGTCGTTCCGGCAAATCATCAGGAATTGGAAAGCGAGTGAAAGGTCCATGCATAGGACAACAGGGGACTGCCTCCTTAACGAAACTGCTCGGTTTGCGGGTGGGCTGCCCGCACCTCAATCTATGACAGCAGAAACGGACGCGGCCTTCACGCGGTTTTCAGGCAAAGACATGTTCGCGCTTTATCCTGGCCTCAAAGAGGAACACGAAGGTGGGCAATGGTTGCGCGATTTGCGTCTCTAGCTGCCCTTACACCAAGGCCGCCTTTGCTAGAACCCGCGGGCTTGGTCCTTTGCAAAGTCCGGAGCAGTGGTGGAGTTTGAAAGCGGCGGCTCCGCAGTAGTCATCGTCCGGCTGCATTCCGGGCAATGGGAGTTCAACCCTTCAGTTGACGATCACCGTTTTCCGGGGAAAGAGTCAGTTTGTTCATTCCGGAGTAAGTTGATTATGTGGTGCACCACATAATGGCAACCATCTTCCGCTCTATCGTCAGTCAGAGATCTTTGCCCGTGAAGGCGTTGACCTTGATCGCTCAACCCTTGCCGGCTGGGTCGGTGCAGCCAGTGAACTGCTCGCTCCGTTAGTCGATGAGATCAGGAACCATGTCATGGCCGCATCCAAGATCCATGCCGACGACACACCAGTTCCAGTGCTCGCACCCGGCAACGGCAAGACCAAGACTGGAAGGCTATGGACCTATGTGCGCGATGACCGGCCAGCAGGCTACACAACTCCTCCAGCGGTCTGGTTCGCGTACTCGGAGGATCGCAAGGGAGAACATCCTCGCCGTCATCTTAAGAACTTCAAGGGTGCGCTGCAGGCCGACGCGTACGCGGGCCTGCACCATATTTACGGCGATGGGAGCATCTACGAGGTCTCCTGTTGGGCGCATGCGAGACGCAAGCTGCATGACATTCATGTGGTTCACGCCTCACCGACTACGACCGAAGCAATGGCTCGCATCGGAGCCCTGTACGGAATCGAAGAAGATATCCGCGGCAAGCCCGCAGAACTCCGCCGCTCTGTACGTCAGGCCCGCGCCAAGCCATGACTCGACGATCTTCGCCGCTGGATGGAGAAGACGCTCGGTTTGCTCTCGACCAAAAGCGAGACAGCCGGAACAATCCGGTATGCACTTTCGCGCTGGCGTGCGCTGACACGCTACGTTGATGATGGTCTGTTGGAAATCGACAACAACACCGCCGAGCGGGCGCTGCGCTCCGTAGTGATGGGGTGTTCATTGTGCCCCTCCTTCTGAAGTATTGATAAACATTGGGAGCTGGCCGTCCGCATCGTCCTGACACGGGCGGCGTTTGCCGGCTAGGGCGACAGTGACCGTCTCAGTTTGCAAGTCATTGGCCCGGATCTGGTACGGTGCGTCGGGTACAACCTGTTCGGCGTGCAGAATTCGTTCCTTAATCAGGCGCCGAATCACATGATTGGTTACGCCAACTAGCTTGGCAGCTTCAGACATTGTTACCCACTCGCCGCTTTTCTCCGCTGAGCGATAGGCATGGATGCCATGTACACACCGTAGAGAGCGCACGCGGTGCGCATTCCAGGTGAGGCCCTGCCCCGTGCGCATCCCCATACGGTTTAGCGACGCGGCTATGTCTTGGTCGGACCATCGACAGGACATGCTTCGGATTACCGCGAGCGCCTCTTCGGGGGTGCGACGGCTATGTTCGCCTGTCTTTGGTTTGCGTACCCGCAGTTGCGAGTGCTGTCCCCCGTGCCAGTGGATAGTCAAGATTACTTCACGCGTCTCCTCATCGACGTCGGCGATGATGTCGGCAATCAAGGCTCTCACAAGCTGCTGGCGTGCACGCATCGTTACTCCAGGAGCATTCCACGCCGCCTCTAGATCTTCGGCCAGCCCCGAGAAATCCGGCGCAGTTGTGCCAACCGAAGCGGGTGTACATGTTGCATTAAGTCGCACCTCGCAGGCCTGAACGCGGCGCAAAGCGCTTTCCCAGCTCTTCTCTAATTGAGCAGCAATCAGGCGGTTGTCCGGATCGCAGGCGGCATAGCGCCGCTCGGCAAGCCCAGCTTCATAGCGTGCCTGCTGCAGTTCAAGTTCCAAGACACGCTGCTGTTCGTTTAGAGCTTGCATGTGCATACGCTCCGCCTCCAGGGCTGCTTCGATAGCCATCGGCTGCACTGCTCGCAGCAACTCTCCAACGACGGCAGCCTCCACACGGGAACCTCCAAACGTCATGCATCGGGCCTCTGCGCCGATCAGATCGAGACTATTGCATCGATAGACTGTTTGCCTCGGCGCACGGCCCCTGTAGGCTATCGCCAACCGGCGTCCACAACGAGCGCACGCAAGTATGCCAGCCAACATCGCTGGCCCACCTCGCCCCGACTTGACATCGCCAGCTTTGCCATAAGCATTAGCCGCGAGTTGCTTCTGGTTACGTTCAAACTCTTCCCAGTCTATATACCCCGTGTGGTGATCTTTGATCAATACCTCCCAGTCGTCGAACGGCTTGCCATGACCATAGCTCCTGTGCGCTCGCCCATTCTGAATTACAGTCCGCTTTTCGCTCTTGCCGTACACATACGCTCCGGCATAGAAGGGGTTCTTGAGAACTGAGATTACGTTGCGATAGCGAATCAGTGTCCAGTCGAAGGAGACCAGCGTCCGGCCATCGGAGGGCCGCGGAAAGTGAATCTTGTCCGCCCGCAATACCAGAAATACCTGTCGCGCACTACCGAGTTCCCGGAAGCGCACAAAGATTAGTCGGATCACTTCCTGCAAGCGTTGGTCAGGATCGAAGTCCAGACCAAGCTCACGATGCCAGGCATAGCCTATCGGGACGCTAATCCGTAACTCTCCGCGCCTGGCCTTGGCGCGAGCTGCCTCCAGCATCCGAGAGCGCAATATGCTCAGTTCAAATTCGCTGATGTTTCCTTTCATGCCTAGCAGCAATCGATCATTGGCGCGACACGGATCGTATACGCCGTCAGGATCGATTACCCGAGCCTCAACCAGGCCGCACAGTTCCAGTAAATGATGCCAGTCGCGCCCATTCCTTGCCAGACGGGATGCGTCCAGACATAGCACGGCGCCGACTTCTCCCGCGCAAAGCCAGGCCACGAGTTTCTCAAAGCCCGGCCGAGCTACCGTTCCACTGGCGGAACGACCAAGATCGTCGTCTATCACCTCAATCTCACGAAAGCCCAGCCGCTTGGCCTCGCCGACTAGATCGTACTGCCGTCGCTGACTTTCAAGATTCATTTGGACCTGCGCCTGGGTCGACTGTCGGACGTAGACCACCGCCTTGCGCTTGAGCACCACTGCAGGCAAAAGTTCAGCATTGGTCATCGCTGGCCTCCTGACCTGTGCCGCCGGCGGCCAACATCAGAAGATTGGTCAAACAATTCAGTGCTCTCGTTCTCTGAGACGGGTTCATCCCGGAAAGTTGAACTGAAGTAAATGCCAGGCTGCCCTGACGTGGTATTACCGCTAATTCCTGAACCGGCCGTCGAATGATCTGGCAAGTCGAACTCATCGCACTCCTCCTCAACGAGAGTGGAATCGTTAGGGGAGTTTCCGCGCAAGCCGCCCTCAACCAACAGGTGATGCAGTTCGCGCAAAGCGGATACTGCGACCCGCGGCTCGCCGAGTTTCATGCTCACGCATACAATCGGATCCAACATCCATGCAGGGATTACCGTGACTCCGCCAGAGCCGTCGTCTACGTGGACGACACGCCCACGGCCGCGCTGTTCGCTATCTCGATAGCGGACTTTCCGCCCAAAGAGCGGGTGCCAACGATAGTGAATCTCAAATTCCTGACCGACATGGGCAGAATGTCTGGGGAATCGTAATGGGCAGGAAGAACTATCTATTTATGGGATCGGATTCAGGCGGCGAAAGAGCTGCGTCGCTGTACAGCCTTATCGCCACTGCCAAACTGAATGGACTCGATCCCGACTTCTATCTTCGTACCGTCCTGGATCGGATCCCCGAACACCCGATCAATCGAATCCAAGAACTCCTGCCTTGGAACGTCGCCGCCGCAATCCAGACCGACTCTCGGGCCGCTTAGCAACTCCAAATAGGTGTCCGCTTAAAATAGGTGGACACCTATTTGGACACTCCCACCCGGTCAAGATGGGAACTCCGAACGCTTACGACTCGGATATTTCAATGTTTCGAGCTCTTCCTCGGAAAGAAATAATAGCCACTTGGAGAACTCAACGATAGGGAATGATGACTGGGCAAGCCAAGTGAATTCGATCCTCTGGAATCGACAACGATGAGAACCGAAGTTGCCCATCTTCATCGAACGTTCCGATTGCATATCTAGACCGATAAAGTTGGAAGAGATCGAGAGAATGGAACCGCCCCGAGCGTACCATAACCCTAGCGCAGCGAGCCGCCAGATCGAATATCTCGATCAGGCGGTCAACAAAGAAATGCTCGTTCATCCATTGATTTTCAACCGCCGACGAGATCAAGGGGCTGTCGCCATGTCGAGATGCAAGAAAATGAACCAAGGAGCTACTTACCGTCCATTCTTCTCTTTTCCTAGAAAATACATGGGTTCCCACATTCCGCGATTCAATATTCAAGCGGAAGAGTACAAGTGCGAGAAACGCGATAGCGTAGTTCGCCTGCATACTTCGAGACTTGATCTTGGAACTACGCATTGCACTTCGCGCTTCCTTGGCAGGACCGCGCCATCGCTTTTCGATTTGGCGCCGGAACGATTTATACAGCGCAAGCGCGCGCAACGGCCCTACCCGCGAAATATCAACGTCGGTTCCATAGCTGGACCGAGCTTTCTCCGGAACATGAATACCGCACGTGATGGATCGGAGAGTCCCGTGAAGCACGAGGGACCTATCAACATAGATGAATGAGGGAGCATGCTTGCCTCCTGCGACCTCCAAGAGGGACCAGGCGGGAGGAGTGGAAAATGACCATCGTTCCGGGACGAACGAATCGATCCGGGGCAGCTCCGCGGCCCATCGGTACCACTCCGCGGCTCGCGAGATTTCGGGGAGAGGGCCTAGGTGAGGGGGACTTACAAGCGTATTGCGGCTAACAATGCTGTTCCCACATTTGACGCAGGCCAGTGGCGCTCGAAAAGCCTCTGCATTCAAGACAGTCTCGATCTTTTCTCCACAGTGAGGGCACCCTCTAGTCAGACGGCACAGATGTTCAGGACAAATATCGACTGTCGACAATTGAAAAATAGCGGAGTGATATGCATGTTTGAGACACTGTGAGCAATATCGAAAGTCGCGGTATACCAAATCTCGGGTTGTTTTATAATCAAGAATGGATTGTCTCCATTGCTCGCCAGTCATTTCCATATATTCCTTCAATCTGTGCCGGGCGCTCGGCCTGATTTCCCTGCAACTACCCTGCGTTCCAAAGATCGGATCGATAAGCGCGAGATGCGTCAGGTCAACAGAGTCTGCAAATTCTCTTGGCGACGGCCTGTTCAAGAAAAGGAATCGGCCAACTAGAATCACAAGTGATTCATACGGCCGCACCGAATTGTGGCACCAGGCAACAGCCCCCATTTGCTCCAGCCCTGTCGCAATCGGAGAAGTGTGTAAAAGCGTTCGTCGGTCTTCAGATGTCGATTCTACGAATGACCTCGCAGGGGGCGTTCTGAATGCCTATTGAACGAGTTTACGAGAATCTCCTCCTTAACTCTCCCGAGTCGGAAAGCAGTGAACAGCGATGCCTCTTGATTTCACTCAAAGGAAAAGCTATTTGATCTGAATACCGGCCTGTCAATACAGCGCAAGAATGCCGTGAACAGAGCCACATGCCGGGGCATCTTAGCTGTTTACCTTTCGCGGTCCACAAGGCCGCTTCTTTGATTCCCGCTATGGAGACCGGGAATTGGCACTTTGCGGCGCGGCATGTTCCTCGTCAGCAGGCTTTTCGTACGGCGTCAATTCGACTCTAGCCCTATCCGCTTCGTCGAGTTCCATGACGAATCTGCGCAGCCCGATGTAGGGAACCGGAACAACGTGTCCTTCTATACCTTGTTTCTCCAGATAATCTAAATACGCGATCATGATTGGGAGGGAGTTTTTGGCCTCATATTGCTTGTGTATCCTCGCCAGACGCCCCAGACGCCCAATTTCCTGGCGCATCTTTAGCGTGTGCGGTTTGAGATGCCAGGGATACGAAGCGCATAAGACTCCGAGTTCTTCGCCCGACTCTGCGCACGCTCTGACAGATCTGAGATCTTGAAGATCTATCGAAATCGAGATTCTTTTTCCGATCAGGCCCGGAGCCTGCTTGAGCATTTCGCTGGAGTATTTTGCGCCATAGAGGTTGATATGAGGCTTTCGTCCCATCTGAATAGAGCCTCGTGCAGTAGCCGCTTTCGTGAAGCATAGTAGATCGCTCATCCCTGTTCGTTCCTCCTTTTTCAAACCACCAGGTATTGCCACGAACCAGTTCGAGGTATCAACGTATCGACAAAGTGACACCGCGAGCTAAGCTGATCGGAGTGTGCGCGTCCAGAGGATCAATACAGGCCTGGATGAATTCACCGCTTTCGTTCCCGATACGTCCTTGTGCCATTTTCAACTGCGCCGAGGATTGGCCCCTCCAACATCCGAGAAGCTGAACTTCCCAGACGCCAGCCTTCGCGCCTTCTAACTGACCGGTGATTCTGCCTGCATGACTTGGCCACCCATATACGCCTGTGCGAACAAGACTTGACTCAATCACTGCACCTTTCGTCGATAACGACACCAGCGACCAAGGTGCCTAGCAAATCGAAATCCGTCTCCTTTGGGCCGCGGCTTCATGCATTGATTTCAACCGATAACCTCTCTTTCCTGAATATCACGGGGAGAGAAATCGGCAGCGACATCTCCTGAAGATCAGAGCGATATAGTTCTTGGTCACTTGCAAAACTCACTGACCAGAATTCAAGTTCACTCTTCGCATTGAATTTCCCCAGAGTATAAGGAAGGGCTCGGCTCTCCCATTGGCTTAAATCCACCAGGAAGTAGCACCCCGTTTTTGCCATCTCCCGTGCACGCGAAGTAGCCTCCTCAAACAGGCCGCGCAGCCCTTCCATGACAAAGTGATCAAAGAGCCAATCTCG
>Ga0181522_10001312_pt1 | contig 15385 bp, 11 predicted proteins | sample PEATcosm2014_Bin_27_FD_121103 | JGI IMG/M metagenome (GOLD analysis project Ga0181522, IMG submission 121103) | Peatland microbial communities from MTU Mesocosm Facility, Houghton, MI, USA - PEATcosm2014_Bin05_10_metaG | ecosystem: Environmental > Terrestrial > Soil > Wetlands > Peat | place... | reverse complement strand
CTTATCGGGTCGGTACGACCGGGCTGGCGGAAGACCGTCAGACCGAGCAGGTACAAGAGCAGGAACTCCATCACGTAGTTGAGCATGATGGTGACGATCACCTCGTGGGCGCCCGTGCGGGCCTTCATGTCCCCCACGAACCACCCGACGAGCGCCCCGCCCGCGAACCCGCCGATGACGGCGACGACGACGTGGATCACCACGGGCAGGTGCACGGCGAAGCCGATCCACCCTGCGACCATCGTCCCGCCGATGAACTGGCCCGTGGCGCCGATGTTGAAAAGCCCGGCCCGGAAGGCGAGGGCGACGGACAGCCCCGAGAGGATGAGCGGCGTGGCGTTGACCGCGGTCTCGGACAAGGGGTTGAAGATCGCCGCCGTCGAGCCGCCGTGGAAGGCGGCCGACACCGTATGGGGGTTGAGGATGGAGCCTTCGAACATCGCCGAGTAGGCGGAGGCCGCGATGGTCCAGGCTTGCGAGAAGGCTGTTGCCGGATGGGAGAAGACCTTGCTCCAGGCGTGCAGCACGACCGGGCTCGTGAAGGCGATGAGGAGCCCGCCGATGACGATCGCCGAGACGATGGCGAGGAAGGTCACGACGGCCGAGTTACCCTCCAGCACCGCGTTCAAGAGGGCGTGCGCCGAGATGCCGCCGCCCTTGCGGGCCGCGGCCGGTGTCGCCCCGGTGGCGGTCACGGGGGACTCGGGCACTGGGGACTCGGGCGCAGCCTGGGCGGTCGTGGGCACGGACGGATTGGCCGGGGTCCCGTCCCCGCCGTCGGTGTGCTCGCTCATGCCGGTTGCGCCTCGACCGGCGCGTCGGACGTGCCCGCTCCGGCCATGAGCAGGCCGAGCTCCCCGATGGACACGGTGGGGGGCCGGATGCCTGCGATACGCCCCTCGTACATGACGATGATCCTGTCGGCGAGGGCGTAGATCTCGTCGAGCTCTGTCGAGCAGATCAGCACGGCGGCACCGCCGTCACGGGCGGCGACGATCTGGTGGTGCACGAACTCGATCGAGCCGACGTCGAGACCTCGCGTGGGCTGGTTGGCGACGAGGAGCCGCACGTCGCGCGAGAGCTCGCGGGCGACGATGACCTTTTGCTGGTTGCCCCCCGACAGGTTGCCGACCGGCATCCCGATCGAGGTCGCCCGGATGTCGTACTCCGCCATCCGCTTGGTGGCGCCGTCCGCGATGGCACCGAGATGAAGGGACAGCCCCGACGCGTAGGGCGGCCGGTTGTAGACGTCGAGGACGAGGTTCTCGGCGACCGAGAACCTCTCGACTATCCCGTCCTCCTGCCTGTCCTCGGGGATGTAGCTCACGCCGGACTCGAGCACGGTGCGCGTCCGCGCCCCCGTCAGATCGCGGCCCGCGACGCGGATCGTGCCTGCCTTCACCGGCTGCAGGCCGAGCAGCACCTCGCACAGCTCTGTCTGGCCGTTGCCCTGCACACCTGCGATCCCGACTATCTCGCCCCCGCGGACCTCGAACGAGATCCCGTCGACGGCCGCGCGCCCGGTGGCGTCCTCCACCCGGAGACCGTCCACCTCCAAGATGACCTCGGCGGGGCGGGCGGGGTCCTTGTGGACCTTCAGCTCGACGGCGCGCCCCACCATCAAAGTGGCCAGCTCCTCGTCGGTCGCGGTCACCGGTGGCGATCCGACGACCGCGCCGCGTCGGATGACCGTTATCCGGTCCGCGATCTCCTGCACTTCCTTGAGCTTGTGGCTGATGAAGATGATCGAGGTCCCGGAGGCCTTGAGCTCCCGCATGATGCGGAACAGGTCCTCGGTCTCGCCAGGGGTGAGGACGGCGGTCGGCTCGTCCAAGATGAGCACGCTCGCCTCGCGGTGCAGGGCCTTGACGATCTCGACGCGCTGTTGGATCCCGACGGGGATGTCCTCCACGAGCGCGTCCGGATCGAGGGCGAAACCGAAGCGGTTCGAGAGCTCAAGCACCTCTTTGCGCGCCCGGCGCCTGTCGAGGAGGCCGAGGAACTTGGTGCGCTCGACTCCGAGCATGACGTTCTCGGCGACGGTGAAGACCGGCACGAGCATGAAGTGCTGGTGGACCATGCCGATCCCGGCGGCGAGGGCGTCGCCGGGGTTGTGGAACACGGCAGGCTTGCCGTCGAGGAGGATCTGGCCCTCGTCAGGCTGGAGGAGCCCGTAGAGGACGTTCATCAACGTCGACTTGCCGGCGCCGTTCTCGCCCAAGAGCGCGTGGATCTCGCCCTGCTCGACGGTGAGGTCGATGCTGTCGTTGGCGACGAGGCTCCCAAAGCGTTTGGTGATCCCACGCAACTCGAGTTGCAGCGCGGCCTCCTAGCGAACATGGCACGTCCCGGGGCGGTACGTTACCTCACCGCCCCGGGACGGGCACTTGTCACATCTGGATCGTGACTACACCGCGCTCTTGGTCGGGGTCGCGATCATGCCGCTCTCGATGCCGGCCTGCACCTGCGCCAGCTCCTTCTTCAGCGACGCCGGGACCTTGCTGTTCCAATCGTGGAACGGGGCGAGCGCCACGCCGCCGTTCTTGAGGGTGCCGATGTAGTTGCCGCCCTTGAAGGTGCCGCCCTGGGCGCTGTAGATGGCGGCCTTCACGGCAGCCTGGATGCCCTTGGTCACGCTCGTGATGAAGTACGGGCAGTACTTGGCGGCGCTGATGCAGCCGTCGGTGTCGACCCACTCCATGTTGACCTTGCCACCACTCTGGTCGGCGCTCTTCACCGCAGCCGCCGCACCGAGACCGACGTTGCCGGCCACGGGGAAGATGATGTCGGCCTTCTCGGCGATGAAGGTGTTCGTGAGGCGCTCGCCCTTGCCCTGGTCGGTGAAGTCACCGGTGAACGAGCCCTTCTGCGTCTTCTCGTTCCACCCGAGCACCTGGACCTTGGTGTGGTGCTTCAGGTTGTAGTACTGCACGCCGTCCCAGTAGCCGTCCATGTAGATCGTCACGGTCGGGAGCTGGATGCCACCGAAGGTGGCGACGACGCCCGTCTTGGACATGCCGGCGGCGAGGTAACCGCCGAGGAAGCCGTCCTGGACCGTGTTGAAGACCAGGGCGTCGATGTTCTTGACCGGCGGGGAGTACGTGTAGTCGACGATGGCGAACTTCGACTTGGGGTTCTTCACAGCGGCCGTCTGGGTGTCAGTGCCCATGAGGAAGCCGACCGTGACGATGATGCCGCACTTTTCCGCGACGAAGGTGTTGATGTTGGGGATGTAGTCGCTCTCGGAGCTCGACTGCAGGTACTTGCCGGTGATCTTGGACGGCCTGCCTGCAACCGCCTGCTGCACGCCTTGCCACGAGGAGGCGTTGAAAGACCTGTCGTCGATGCCGCCGGTGTCGGTCACCATGCAGGCAAGGAACTTTCCGGCATGTGCGGCCTTGGTCGTGGTGTGATGCGCCGGCTTTGCCGTCGTCGCGCCCGACGAAGCCGCGCCAGAGGCAAGCAGCCCTCCGACGCCCAGCGCAAGGACGGACAACAGGATTAGTCGCTTCATTTTTTCTGCGCCTCCCAGATGGACAGTGATAGTTACCGTTACATTACGGCCCGGGAACCTCGCGCGCCAGGCTCGATGTCCCCCGCCGGCATGTACGGCACCGCGCCAGTATGACGCCGTTTCGAAACATTTGCCCGACGGAGCGGTCCGCCCGGGCGAACCCCCCGCCGCCGCCTGAGCTCCGGCCACTCGGGCCCTACCTGGGACCGACATCGGCTCGGCTACACTTGCCCGGCCGGGCCGGCGCGGAGATCGCCCAGCTCACGGCTTAATTCTCTCGATGATCCGGAGGCTTGTGTGCCTGCGACCGTAGTGGTCGGAACCCAGTGGGGCGACGAGGGTAAAGGCAAGCTCACCGACCTGTTGGCGAAGGACGTCCACCTGGTTGTCCGCTACCAGGGGGGCCACAACGCCGGCCACACGATCGTCGTGGGCGGCGAGACCTTCGCCCTGCAGCTCATCCCGAGCGGGATCCTCTACGACCATGTCGTGCCGGTCATCGGCAACGGTGTCGTCGTCGAGCCGACCGTCCTTCTCGCCGAGTGCGCCATGTTGCAGGCGCGTGGGGTCGACGTGAGCCGCCTCGTCGTGTCCGGCAACGCCCATCTCGTGATGCCGTATCACATCGAACTGGACAAGGTCACAGAGCGCTACCTCGGCAAGGCGAAGCTCGGCACCACAAAGCGCGGCATCGGGCCGGCCTACGCGGACAAAGCCGCCCGTATCGGGCTGCGGGTCCAGGACCTGCTCGACGCCAAGATCTTCCGGGAGAAGCTCGAGGTCGTCCTGCGGGAGAAGAACGCCATCCTCGCCAAGGTGTACAACCGTCCCCCCTTCGACGCCGACCAGATCGCCGCCCAGTACCTCGACGAGGTCGCGCCTGCCCTCGCCCCGATGATCGGCGACTCGGTACGCCTCGTGCACGAGGCGCTCGACGCCGGCCGCCAGGTCATGCTGGAAGGCGCCCAGGCCACCTTCCTCGACCTGGACCATGGGACCTATCCCTTCGTCACGTCCTCGAATCCGACGGCCGGCGGCGCCTGTGTCGGCACCGGGATCGGGCCCCGAGACGTCGACCGGGTCATCGGCATCGCCAAGGCCTATCTCACCCGGGTGGGGTCAGGACCTTTTCCCACCGAGATCGAAGGGGCCGAGGGCGACATGCTCGTCGACCTGGGCCATGAATACGGGACGAACACCGGGCGCAGGCGCAGGCCCGGATGGCTGGACCTCGTCCTCCTCGATCACGCTGTACGGCTCAACTCCCTGTCCGAGATAGCCGTCACCAAGCTCGACGTCCTCTCCGCCTTCGAGACCATCAAAGTCTGCGTCGGCTACCGGGACGGGGACGACCTTTACGACCATGTCCCGTACCACCAGTCCGTGCTCCACCGCGTGCAGCCGGTCTATCGGGAGATGCGGGGTTGGTGCTCGGATATCTCCCAGGCGAGGTCCGTCTCGGATCTGCCCCAAGGTGCACGCGCCTACCTCGACGCCATCGCCGAGCACACCGGCGTGCCGGTCAGCTATGCGGGCGTCGGCCCCGGGCGCGAGCAGTACGTGCGTCTCGCGCAATGAGGCTGACAATGCGCGAAAGCGCGGCCGACGAACCGAGCGCGGGGGGACAGGTCGCATGATCCCCCGCTACGCCATTCCGGAGATGGCGACCATCTTCGCCGATGAGGCGCGCTTTCGCCTATGGCTCGAGATCGAGCTCCTGTCAGTTGAGGCCCTGTCCAGGCTCGGTGTCGTCCCTGAGGACCATGCCGCGGCCTGCCGCGCCCGCGCACCGCAGGTGGACGCCGCCTTCGTGCTGCTTGTGGCGGAGCGAGAAGCCGTCACGGACCACGACGTCGCCGCCTTCGTCGACGTCGTGCAATCGGCCATCGGCGCCCCCGAGGGATCATGGATCCACTACGGCCTGACGTCCTCGGACGTGACCGACACAGCCCTGTCGGCGAGCCTCGTCAAAAGCGCCGGCCTTCTCATCGAGGCGGTCGACGGCCTCATCTCCGTTCTGAAGCGCCGCGCCTTCGAGCTCGCCGAGGTACCGACGGTCGGACGGACGCACGGCATGCACGCCGAGCCCACGACATTCGGCACCAAGCTCGCGCTGGCATGCCTGCAGGCCGATCGCGACAGGACACGACTTCACCGCGCGAGACAAGCCGTCGGCGTGGGCAAGCTCTCGGGCGCGGTAGGCACCTACTCGAACATCGACCCGTTCGTGGAGCAGTACGTGTGCGGAGCCCTCGGGTTGCTGCCGGTTCCCGCGACGCAGGTGATCGCCAGGGACCGCCACGCCGAATACCTGTACGCCTGCACAGCTCTCGGCACAACGGTCGAGACGCTCGCCACCGAGATCCGCCACCTGCAAAGGACCGAGGTCGGCGAGGTCGAAGAACCCTTCAGGGCGGGGCAGAAGGGCTCCTCCGCCATGCCCCACAAGCGCAACCCGATCACCTCCGAACGCCTGGTCGGCCTTGCCCGGGTGCTGCGCGGCTACCTGCTGGCCGGGCTCGAGGACGTCGCTCTTTGGCACGAGCGTGACATCTCCCACAGCTCGGTCGAGCGGATAATCCTCCCGGACGCGAGCATGCTCGCCTACTACGCGGCCAAGACGATGACGCGGCTTGCCGACGGGCTCGTCGTCAATACCGAGCGCATGCGGGAGAACCTGTTCGAGGGATCGCACGGCCTCGTCTTCTCCCAGCCCGTGCTTTTAGCCCTCGTCGGCACGGGGATGACGCGGGAGGCCGCCTACCGCGTCGTGCAACGCGATGCACGCATCGCCCATGAGCAAAGGCGCCCGTTCCGCGACGTTCTCCGGGAGGATGGGGAATTCTCGGGTGCTTTCCCCGATGGGGACGCGGCGTCAAAGGCGCTGGACGAGGCGTTCGACCTCTCCCGGTCGCTCGCCCATGTCCGGCGTACCTTTGCCGCCCTTGAGAAGGTGCCAGGCTGAGTCGCCGGCGCGGTGCCGGCACCTCGGCCCCGTCCGCGCTAGGAGCGCCGACTCCAGTGGATTCCAGCCCTCTGCAGAACCTCGGCCGTGACCCCGGCCTCGCGCCATGTGGCGTAGTCGATGCCCTTGCGTGACCCGTAATCCGCCGCGACCGTGACGAAAGCCTCTTCGAGCTCGGGAAGGTCATCCTCGGACTCGGCGCTGGCGCCTTCGATTCTGCGCTCGAGGTTGCGGCGCTCCTGAATCAGGTGAATCCGCTGCAAAGGATCGGCGGTCGCGAGCTTCGCCTCGAGGTCTGCGAGACGCGCTTTCAAGGTATCCGCACTCGTCGAACGGCCCCGACGCGGCTTGGACCGCTCCAGGGCGACAAGGTACCGGCGGACTGCATTTCCCTGTCGGCGACCCTCGGCCAACGCGTCTTTGTGGGAAGCGGAGAGACCTGGCTTGCTTGGCTTTTTTCTTGGTGGCATACAACAAGTATTACCCATGACGACGCCGTAATCCAATGCGGGTTAGCCAAGGGCCGTGTTGAGGATCTATCCGAGGCCCGACATCGCCCCACAGACGACGAAGTGCCGGGCGACGGGCGACGACCGCTCGAGTATCGCCGGTCGCTCGGCCATGTCAGTGCAGGAGACGAAACCCTGATTTCTGCGGTGCATTGGCGGGCTCCACTCCTACTCGGAGCCCTCTCCACAAGATGGCCCCGCCCGTCGCGACACGAGCCATGGGAACTTCAACGGGAGGTGAGCACCCTGGAATTGGACACCGGAGCCGACGCCCTCTCGTCGGGCACGATTGCAGGAGAGGCGGACGTATTCGTGTCTTCCGGCCGCACAGATTCAGTCGCGCTGGATGAGGAAAGTCCCCGTCGAGCGGCTCACAAGGCGCCCCTTCTCGTCCTCGATACGCGCCTCGGCAAAGGCAACCTGCTTCGCCTTGCGCATGACGGCGCCCCGCACGGCCAGCTGCTCGCCACATGACGCAGGACGCATCGTCTCGGTCTTGAGCTCGAGGGCCGCCCCGGTGCCGTCCTTGCCCGAAAGGCCTGCGTTCACGGCGAAGCTCATGGCCGCGTCCAGCACAACCGCGTGAACTCCGGCCTGGACGGTTCCTTTGTGGTCGCAGGCGACCGCTTTCGGCTCCCAAGATGCGGTCGCCCAACCGGCTCGGTCGTCGTCCTCGACGCCATAGTCGTCGAAACGCACGCCGATGGCGGCGAGGATCGGCACTCCGCCGTCGCCGAGCAACCGGGTCATGTCCTTTCCCGCACGCTGGGCTTTCGGGCCTGGATCATCCGGGGTCTTGGTAGTCACGGCTTCACGGTACTCCCGGTCGCCAGCCCGGGCCGAGGGAGAGGACGCGTCGCTATCGTTGAGCCATGCCTGCCGCGGTCATCATCGACGCCGTACGCACACCCGGCGGCAAGCGCAATGGGAAGCTCTCGTTCTGGCACCCTGCCGATCTGTCCGCCGAAGTCCTCCGGGCCCTCGTCGTCCGCAACGACATCGATCCGGCGATCATCGACGACGTGATCATGGGCTGCCTCAGCCAGGTCGGCGACCAGGCATTGAACCTCGGGCGCAATGCCGTCCTCGCCGCGGGCTTTCCGGAATCGGTGCCCGCCGTCACCATTGATCGCCAATGCGGGTCGTCCCAACAGGCGCTCCATTTCGCGGCGCAGGGCGTCATGGCCGGCGCCTACGACGTGGTCATCGCCGCCGGCGTGGAGTGCATGACCAGGGTCCCGCTCGGATCCTCGATCGGCTCGGGCGTGGGCTTTCCCTTCGGCTCGGGCGTATCGGAGCGCTACGGGCCCGTCGGCGGTCTCGTGAGCCAGGGCATCGCAGGCGAGATGGTGGCCGACAGGTGGGGGCTCTCGCGGGCAGATCTCGACGCCTTTGCCGCCGGCAGCCAACAGCGGGCGACCGCCGCCGTGGCGCAGGCCCGCTTCGACAACGAGGTCGTACCCGTGCCGGTCAAAGACAGCGAGGGCCACTTGACCGGCGAGACGCTCGGGGCCGACGAGGGCATCCGGCCCGGGACGACCGTCGAGACCCTTGCGGGCCTAAGGCCCGCCTTCAAGGCCGACGGCAAGCTCACCGCCGGTAACTCCTCGCAGATCACCGACGGCGCCTCCGCGGTCCTCGTCATGAGCGAGGAGAGGGCGGTGAGCCTGGGCCTTAGACCGCGGGCGCGCTTTGTGGAATTCGCCGTCGTGGGCGTCGACCCCGTGTCGATGCTCACCGGCCCCATCCCGGCGACGACCAAGGTGCTGGAGCGGGCCGGCTTGAGCCTTAACGACATCGACCTCGTCGAGATCAACGAGGCGTTCGCCTCCGTCGTGCTCGCCTGGGCGAAAGAGCATCACCCGGACCTCGAGCGGGTCAACGTCAACGGCGGGGCCATCGCCCTCGGCCATCCCATCGGGGCCTCGGGCACCAAGCTCATGGCGACGCTTCTCTGTGAGCTGGAGCGCTCCCGGGGCCGCTACGGCCTGGAGACGATGTGCGAAGGCGGGGGGCTGGCGAACGCGACCATCATCGAGCGCCTCGGCTGACTCGGCCCGTGTCCCGCGGGCTGTCGCCCGGAGTACCGGGCCGGCCTACCGGGACGGCTGGATCACCGGACGGCTGGATCAGTGGTACTGGGTGGCCATCATGGCCCCCACCACGATCCCGACGAGACCGCCGACGAGGTACCAGTTGCTCGTGCCACCGGGCATTATCCCCACGTAGTTGCCCACGATCAGCAGCAGCCCGAGGATGAGCAGAGCCAGCAGCACGGGCCCGTACCAGCGTGGGCTCTGCCGGACGCTCTTCGGGATCGGCGCCGTGTAGCGCTTGTTCACCTCGCGCGATTCCTTGGACGGGGTGGCCCGGTCCTTGGGCGGGGTGGCCCGGCCCGCCGAGGCGGGCTTCTTCTTCGAGGAGGTGCCTTCGTCTGATCCCGGACGTGCCTTGGCCACGAGCAACGAGGATACCTATGAATCGTCACGACCGGTAACCTCGCGCTTCGTGGCCGTCAAAGTCGCCGTCGTCGACAACTACGACAGCTTCGTCTACAACCTCGTCCAGTATCTCGGCGAGCTCGGAGCCGAGCCCGTGGTGGTTCGCAACGACGCCGTCGACGTGGACGGGCTGAGAGCCCTCGGAGCCGGCGCCCTTCTCGTCTCGCCCGGGCCCGGCCGGCCCGAGCAGGCCGGCGTGAGCCTGGCCGCGATAGCCGAGCTCGGAGCCGAAGGTGTGCCGGTGCTGGGCGTCTGCCTCGGCCACCAGTGCATCGGGCAGTTGTTCGGAGGCCGCATCGTGCGGGCGCCCGAGATCCTCCACGGCAAGTCGTCGCCGATCCTGCACGACGGGCGGGGCGTCTTCAAGGGCCTCCCGGAGATCTTCGACGCCACGAGGTACCACTCGCTCGTGGTCGAGGCCGACTCGGTTCCGGACTGTCTCGAGGTGTCGGCCCGGACACGCGACGGGGTGATCATGGGCCTTCGCCACAGGACGCTGCCGATAGAGGGCGTGCAGTTCCACCCCGAGTCGATCCTCACCGGCGCGGCCGGCCACGACCTGCTCGAGAACTTCCTCGAGCTCGCGTCGGCGGCGGTCTCCGCCTGAGCTTTCCGACCGGTCCCCGCTGAGGGCGGGGAGCCGAACAGAGCCGCCTCGTCCCGAGGGCGCCTCAGCTGATCCCGGAGATCGTCGGCGTCGTGGTCGTCGTCGTGGTGGTGCTCGGCGTCGTGGTGGTCGTGCTCGTCGTGGTAGTGCTCTTCGTGGTTGTCGCCGGCTCCTCCTCGACGTCGATGGTGACCGTCGAATGAGGCGACACCTGCGTACCGGGCGCAGGCAGCTGGTCGGTCACGTAACCGGGCAGATAGCCCTGCTTTATGACCGGGACGATCTGGTAGTTGAGATGGGCGTTCTGGATGGCCCTTATCGCTCCGGCCTGAGTATGGAGCACCACGTTCGGAACCGTGGCCGGCGGGCCCAGGGACACGATGAGGTCGACCTGCGAGCCTTGCGGCACCGAGACACCGGGGCGGGGGTAGGTGGTGATGACGTCGCCCAGCGGCACCGTCAGGGAGAAGCTCTGCCGGCCGAAGGCGACCGAGAATTTCTCGATGTCGAGCGCCGTGGTCGCCGTCGCGACCGACTCGCCCACGACACCCTTGGACGGGATGGCCACGAACACGCCCTTGGCGACCGTTAGCGTCACGGTCGAGCCGACCGGGTAGGTGGTGCCGCTCTGTGGGGTCTCGTAGAGGACGGTGCCGACTATCGCCTGGTCCGAGACGGCCTTGTAGACCGTCTTGACCTTGAACCCGGCGTTGACGAGCGCGCCACGGGCCTGGGTGCCGCTTTCGGTGACGACATAGGGCAGGTAGACGAGCTTGGGCGGCGGCGGACCCTTGGAGACGGTCAAGTGGACGGAGTCGCCCTTCTTCACGATCAGGTTCGCGGCCGGGCTCTGGCTTATCACGAGCCCCTTGACGACGGTGGCGTCGATGACGAAGCTCGCCGACGGCACGAGCCCGTCGTTTCTGAGCTGCGACTCGGCCTTCTGATACGGCATGCCCTGCACGTCGCGCACGTGCAGAGAGACCTTGCCGCCGAAGTAGCCGAGCGAGCGGCCGCCGAAGTAGCCGATGGCGCCGAGGGCCGCGAGGAGCACGATGGCGGCCGCGGCCCAGGGCATCCAGCGCCGTCTCGGGTACTCGGTGGGACCGCCGCCCGACGGGGAGCCGCCGGCCGTGACGGTCTCTTGCACCGTCGTCGGCGCCACCGCCGGGCCCGTGGCGGCCAGCATGAGGGTCTGGTCGGTCGGGACAGCCGTCGTCTGGGCGACGCCGGTGGTCACAGCCGGCGGCGCCGCGAGCACGGGCTGGCCCCGCATGAAGCGCTCGAGATCGTCGTGGAGGTCCTGCGCCGTGGCGTAGCGGGCCTGGGGCTGCTTGGCCATCGCCTGCATGATGATCGCCTCGAGGTCCCTCGGGACGCGAGGCTCGATCTCGCTGGGAAGGGCAGCGGTCTCCGAGACGTGCTTGTAGGCGATCGCGACCGGCGTATCCGCGGTGAAGGGCGGGCGGCCCGTGACCATCTCGTAGAGCACGACGCCGAGCGCGTAGACGTCGCTGCGGCCGTCCACTCCCAAGCCCTGGGCCTGCTCGGGCGAGAAATACGTCGCCGTCCCCATGACGAGCCCGGTCTGGGTCACGGTCTCGCTCTGGCCGATGGCGCGGGCGATGCCGAAATCGGCGACCTTGACCTGCCCGTCGACGGTGATGAGGACGTTGCCCGGCTTCACGTCACGGTGCACGACCCCGTGGCGGTGGGCGTAGCTGAGAGCCTTGGCGATGTCGGCCGCGATCGCGGCCGCCCGTGTCGGCGAGAGTGGCGCCTGCGTGCGGATGATCGAGGACAGCGGCTCGCCGTCCACGTACTCCATGACGATGAAGTAGGTGCGGTCGGCCTCGCCCCAGTCGAAGACGGGAACGATGTTCGGGTGGGACAGGTTGGCCGCCGCCTGGGCCTCGCGGCGGAACCGTTCCACGAAAGAGTGGTCCGAGGACAGCTCGGGGAAGAGCATCTTGAGTGCCACCGGACGGTCCAGCAGCAGGTCGTGGGCCAGGTAGACCTGTGCCGTCCCACCACGGGCGATCTGGCGGTTGAGCTCGTAGCGGCCGTTGTAAACCGGGGGCGGGGTGTCTGACATTGTCGGGGGAAGCCTATTCCCCATGCCGGGCCGACCGGGGAACCGATCGGGAGGGAAGCTGCCGCTCATTGCTGCATCGCCAGGGCCTTTTGCAGCACAGCCTTGACGACGGGACCGGCTTCTTGGGCGCCGGTCACGTCGATGCAGCTGCCACCCGGAGGGATGGGGACGATCGCCGCCACCGCGACTGTCGGGGTCTGGCCTGGGCCGGCCGGTGCGGTTGCGATGAGCCAATTGTACGTGCCGCAGCCTGTCCCATTGATCTGCGCGGTGCCGGTCTTGGCCGCGACCGGCGGGAACTGGTAGGGCGGGAACAGCCCGTAGGCCGTCCCGAGGGGGTTCTCGGTGACCCCCAGCATGAGCTTGCGAACCGCCAGTGCCGTGCTCGGGGAGGTGGCGCGGGTCCAGGCATGAGGCCGGTAGGTCTCCACGACGTTGCCCTCGTTGTCGACGATCTGGTGCAGGAGGTGGGGCGCCATGATGACGCCGTTGTCGGCGATGCCCGCCGCGACGAGCGCCATCTGCAGTGTCGTTGCTGTCACGTTCTCCTGTCCTATCGCCGATTTCATGAGGCCGGGCGTGTCACCTGCGAAGTCCCCCGGGGTGGGGAAGTTCGACGCCGCGGCCTCGCCCTCCGGCAGGTCGATCGGCGGCACGCGGTCGAAGCCGAAGGCCACTGCCTCCGAGTACAGCTTCTGCGCGCCGAGACTCTCGCCCACGAGGGCGAAGGAGGTGTCGCACGAGCGCGCGAACACCTGGGCGAGGTTGCCTCCGCAGTACTCGCCGGCGAAGTTGTAGAGCTGGACGCCCGTCGTGTCCGGAAGGGTGATCGAGGAGACCGACTTGAAGTAACGGCTCGCCAGCTGGGGCGCCTGGTCGTATATCGCCGAGGAGTCGATCACCTTGAAGGTCGAGCCGGGCGCCCGCGCCTGGGCCGTGGCGTAGTTGATGAGGGCACCGGTGTTGAGGAGCTGGTTGTAGCTCTTGTTCACGGCGTTGAGGTCGTGGACCGCGAAGAGGTTGGGGTTGAAGGTCGGGTTGCCGTACATGGCGAGGATGGCCCCGGTCTGGGGATCTATCGCGACCACGGCCCCGGTGCGTCCCGCCAGCGCCGCAGCGGCGGTCTCCTGCAGGGCTGTCGACACCGTAAGGGTGATGTCGTCTGTCGTCTCGTGCTGGGTGAGCAGCTGTCCGAGCGTTGAGGCCGGGGAGCTGTGCTGGGTCAGGTACTGGTCGTACTCGGCCGCGAGCCCCGTATTGCTCTCCTCGACGACCGAGTTGTAGCCCGTGAGGTCGGCGAAAAGCGTGGCCGTCGCCGGCGGATAGATCCTCAGCTCAGCAGAGCTGTCCTTCGTGGGCTTCGAATAGGCGAGCGTGGAGCCGTCCGCGCTGTAGATGTCGCCGCGCGGGAGCGTCCAGACGTCGACCTGGTTGGAGGGGTTGTCCGGGTTGTTGACGAGCGACTTCGCCTGGCGGACCTGGAAGTTGTTCAGCTGCAGGAACAGCAGGAGAAAGCACAACAGGAGTATGAAGCCGAGCCAGCGGATGCGCCGGTTGATCATCGGGCCGTCACCTCTACGTCACCGCCGTCGTCGTCGTGACGGCACCGGGCGCGGTGGTGGTGACGGCACCGGTTGTGGTGGTCGTCGATGGGGCGACCGCGGGCGGCGCGGTGGTCGTGGCCACGACGACGGTCGTCGTGGTGGTGGTCGTGGTGGTGGTCGTGCTGGTGGTCGTGGTCGTCGCGAACGTGGTCGGAGTGACGATGGCCGGTGCCGCACTGGGATGTGAGGTCGAGGTGACGGCCGGCACCGTCGTCGTCGTCACCGGTGCGGGGGTGAGCCGCGCACGCTCGAGCGAGAGGTCGCGCACGAGATTGCGGGCCGCCTGGTACGAGCTCTCCTCCATGCCCAGCTTCAAGTAGGCGACGTTGGACGCCAGCAGTTCGGTGGGCTTAAGCGTCGTGCGCTCGACGACGGAAGGCTTGAACCACAAGAGACCGCCGGGCCGCCCTTGGAAGATCGCCACGTACCCCCGGTCGAGCCCGACGAAGAACGAGGCGTTGTTGAACCAGACCACCACGCCGGCCGCTCCCCCGAGCACAGCCACGAAGAGGAGCATGAACACTGCGACGCGGATCGTCACGATCCGGTCCCCTCGGCTCGACTGCCGTCTCTGCCGTCTCTTCTGCGGCACGAGCACCATCGGTCTCGTGTAGGCCGGCCTCGCCCCGGTCACCGGCCCAGTCACCGGCCCAGTCACCGGCGGCGTGGGCGCGAGGGGCGGTGCCGATGAGGCGGGGCGCGGCCGGACCGCGGCCTCCCGTATCGGCGACGCGAGGGCGACCGCCTCGGTGACGGCGGCGGATTCCCCCGCCACGGCCGGCTCGGACGTGCCGCCGACGGCTTCGGGAAGCACGACGACCTCGTCGGACGCCGACGAGTCGTCGCCCCCGAGGACCTCGACGACGACGACGGTCACGTTGTCGGTCCCGCCCCGCTGCAGGGCGAGCCGCACGAGCTCGCTGGCTGCGGTCTCGACGTCCCCGCCATCGATGAGAACCCGGGCGATCTCCTGCTCGCCGAGCTCGTTCGTCAGTCCGTCGCTGCACAACAGCAGCACGCTCCCGGGCTGCAGGTCCAGCTCCCAGCAGTCCGCCTCGATGCTCGGTTCTATCCCGAGCGCCCGCGTCAGTATGTGCTTGTGCGGGTGGACGGCCGCTTCGTCCGGCGTCAGCTCGCCACTGCGGACCATCTCCTCGACGACGCTGTGGTCCTCGGTCAGCTTGTGGACGCGCTCGTTGGCCCGGTCGAGGAGATAGCCCCGCGAGTCTCCGACGTTGACCAGGGCGAGGCGAACCTGCCCGTCGGCCTCGTCGCCGACGAGCGCGGCGGCGGTGAGGGTGGTGCCCATGCCCCGGAGATTCCGGTCGGCCCGGCTGCGGTCGTAGATGGCGACGTTGGCGTCGCTCACGGCCGCGAGCAGTCCCTGGGTGGTCCGGTCCCTGCGGTAGGCCTCGAGGAGATGCTCGACGGCGATGCGCGCCGCGACCTCGCCTCCGAGATGACCCCCCATCCCGTCGGCCACCGCTGCCAGGTCGCTCGTCGCCAGAGCAAGATCCTGGTTGGTGGTACGCAGGTAACCGGTGTGGGTGGCAACTGCCGTCCTGAGCCTGCTCACCGTGCGACCTCGAG
>Ga0181522_10001308_pt1 | contig 15395 bp, 15 predicted proteins | sample PEATcosm2014_Bin_27_FD_121103 | JGI IMG/M metagenome (GOLD analysis project Ga0181522, IMG submission 121103) | Peatland microbial communities from MTU Mesocosm Facility, Houghton, MI, USA - PEATcosm2014_Bin05_10_metaG | ecosystem: Environmental > Terrestrial > Soil > Wetlands > Peat | place... | reverse complement strand
CGGGCAGGCCGATCTTGCCCGCATCTTTGCGGGCGATTCTTAAATCGGCAGCCATGGCGATCTCGAGCCCTCCGCCGACGCAGTGGCCATTGATCGCTGCGATAACCAGTTTTGGCGTGTGCTCGAGCCGCAAAAGGGTTTCATTGGCATGCAGGCAGAAGTAATACTTGAAGGTGGGGTCGACCGAGGCCAGCATCTTGATATTCGCGCCAGCGGAAAAAAACTTGTCGCCCGCGCCGGCGAGTACGATCACGTGTACATCGCTATCCATCCGGGCCTTGAGAATGGCCTCGTCGAGCTGGCGATTCATCTCGTAGGTGTAGGTATTCGCGGGAGGATCGCTCAGTTCGATCACGGCTACCCCGGCATCGGTGCGATAGTTAATGAGCTGCTTGGTGGCTTCGCCGGTAACCGGCTCGGTCGTGGTCGCCATGAATTCTCCTTTGTCCTTCTTCGTTCTATTCTTCGATAATCCTAACTCTTGATCCCCGCCATCAACTTCTCGATCTCGGATTTTTGCTCGCCAGTCAGGGGCAAAAATGGCAATCGCGATGGGCCTCCGTAATAACCGTTGAGATCCATGGCGTACTTCACGCCGGGAACGCCGAGATCACCAACCACGCGCTGGGCAGCTAGTTTCACGCGCTCTTGTTTGTCGCGGGCGAGCGCCGTGTCTCCATCTTTGAGTGCCGCTTGAATTTCATAACACGCCATGGGAGCAGGACACGCGAACGCGAGAATGGCGCCCACCGCACCCATGTCTAGCGATGGTTCGAGTTGGTGAGCGGCCCCGACCATGACCTGGAAGCCGACCTCCTTCTGCCGCACTTTCAATTTACCAATGAGGGTTATGGCTGATGACGAGGGTTTTGCGGCGCCGCCGCCCTCGGCAGGCGCAGGCGTTCTTTGCTCGATTCTCTGCTCCATTGATTCTGCGGTGCCTGCCAGCGCGGCCACGCTCACCAATTCCCTGCTCCGCTTCTCACTTTCGATACCGGCCGCCTTTACCCTTCGCGGAGTAACGGCCTCAAAGGTTTCGGTTACAGTGGCTTGTCTTTTTACGTGGCGTGTTCCGTCAACCATTCGCTTTACTTTGTCGAGGTTGCCGCTTGATTCCTTAATGGCGATGATGTTGGGATGGCCGGCGAGTTCGATCACGACGTCGGCCGGCATATCGTATCCGGTGGCTTGCGGGAAGTTATAGATGACGATTGGCAGCGCAGAACGGTCTGCAACCGTCCGATAGAAGGCGAGCTGGTTCGCCGAAAGCATCTGCTTCTTGTAATAGTGCGGAGTGCGGACCATGGCGGCATCGTAGCCGAGTTCAGCTGCGTATTCGGTGAGCCGCAAAGTTTCCTGCGCGGATTCGATGCCCGTGCCTGCGATCATGACCTTGCTGGCAGCAGCAGCGGCCAGCGCGGCTTTCAGCACGTCGCGGCGCTCCTGATCGGAAAGGAATATGGCCTCGCCGGTCGAGCCCTGAACGACTATGCCCGCGATTGGCGTGCGTGAGTAGCGCTCCACGTTGGCTTCGATTTTCTTGTAATAGACCTCGCCGTCGGGATAGAAAGGCGTCGTGATCGGCGGGAAAATCCCCGATAAAAGCATTATCGTCTCCTTGAGCAACCCTGTATAGGTTACCGCCCGGTTGAACCGGCTGTCATCCTGAGTTTAGATTAACCGCCCGCAGGCGATAGCGACGTGATGAACACCAACAGGAAAAGACAACCGTCAATGATGATCACGGTGGATCCGATCCAAACCAGCGCAATTGCAGGTACTTTTTCGAGGGAAGGGACGGTGATGCCGATGGTTTTGTGCACATATCCGAGGATGTTGCTGACGGCTTGCGGCGATATGAACCTGCTCACAATTCCCAGAGCCAGAAGCAGCATCAGCACATGAAACACTACGATGCCGACCATTCGCCTTCCCCATGTGAGCCGAGCCGAATCCTGGCATCAAGAGCGCGGATGGTACCCGAGCGGCGCGTTCTGGCGCGGCAAAAGCGCTTGCTCTTCGCTCTCACTCGCAGGCGGGCGCTTTGCCCTGGGGGTCGATTTCATGGCGATACTGATCTTCGCTCCCGACGTAGAAGCGCACGAATGGCGTGGACGTAGGCTCATCGACCATGGTTTCAGTTTGCCAAATCATGCCGCCCTTGCATACACCGGCATTCGAGAGCGACGTGCGGCGATCGCCCGAGTAGTAGAAGAAATCGTCCCGGCCGTGGCCGGCGAGGGGATTGGACGAGGTTCGCAGCATCCCGTGATCGTCGAGTTTGAGCAGCAGGCGGCCGTCTTCCATTGGCAACGCGGGCTTATTCTTCTGTCGAAAATCGATTCGCACCCAGCCCGTGTATCCCGCGGGAATCAGAAAACGCTCAGGCGGCCGGCGATGGAAAATGAGATCGAATGCGGTGGGACCGAAGACGAAGGCGGCAATGAAGAGCGGTGCACCGAGGACCGCGATGATGGCGAACGACGCTCTAGTCATTGGAGGTTACCTCGTGAGGTTGCCCCGGAAGCGACACTGCGACTTTATCTCGCGGCGATTCGTTCCGCGTGCAGTGTCTGCAACGCTTGCACACGGACTTCTCCTCGCTGCAGAGCGGAGATGCCTTCCGCGGCGGCTCGTGCGGCGGAGAGCGTGGTAATTGTCGTGATACGGGCGGTCACTGCCGCTCGTCGAATTGCCTTTTCGTCGAAGTAAGGATCGGGACCATGCGGAGTGTTGACAATTAGCTGGATGCGATCGGCTTTGATCAGATCGACCGCATTCGGGCGTCCTTCTTTTACCTTGTAGACGCGCTCGACCGCCAGGCCAGATTCTTCGAGAATGTCGGCGGTCCCGTGGGTGGCGACCAGTTTGAATCCCATATCGACGAAACGATGTGCGACCTCGGCCACGGCCGGCTTGTCATGGTCGGTGACGCTGATGAACACCGTTCCCTGCGTTGGCAACTTTTGGCCTGCGGCGATTTGAGCCTTGGCGAAGGCTTCGCCGAAATTGTCGGCAATACCCATAACTTCCCCGGTGGAGCGCATCTCGGGACCGAGAACCGTATCGACGCCGGGGAATTTCGACCACGGAAAGACGGGCGATTTCACGTAGAAGCAGCGGCCGGTGTCGAGGTCTGTGCCGCGCTCGATATTCTCCGGCAGGAACTCGCGCAGCTTGCGGCCGGTCATGAGGCGCGCGGCAATTTTAGCCATGGGCACGCCTGTGGCTTTTGAAACGAAGGGTACGGTGCGTGACGCCCGGGGATTTACTTCGAGCACATAGACTTTGGCATGGCCTGCGTCCGTGTGCTCGGGGGTCTCTGAGCCTTCTTGACGGGGCTGAGCCAACTCACCAGACGCACCATGATGACCCCTCGGGATCGCGAACTGTACGTTCATCAAGCCGATTACCTTGAGAGCGCGGGCCAGCTTGAATGTGTAATCGCGCATGCGATTCAGCAGCGGCTCGGAGATGTCAACTGCGGGCAATACGCATGACGAGTCGCCGGAATGGATGCCGGCTTCCTCGATGTGCTGCATGATTCCGCCGATAACCACGTCCTGGCCGTCGGAGAGCGCGTCCACGTCGACTTCGATTGCATCTTCCAGAAATTTGTCGATGAGTACGGGACGGTCTTGCGAATACTCGACGGCCTGCTTCATGTATTGCGTGATGGTGTCTTCGTCGTAGGCGATGACCATGGCTCGTCCGCCGAGGACATACGAAGGACGAACCAGCACAGGAAATCCAATTTTCTTCGCCGCCTCGACCGCCTCCTCTACCGATGCAACCATGGCTCCCGGAGCTTGCGGGATGTCGAGTTCTTCGAGAAGTTTGCCGAAGCGCTTGCGGTCCTCGGCAAGATCGATCGATTCGGGCGTGGTGCCGATGATGTTAACGCCCGCGGCCTTCAGAGGCAGCGAAAGATTGAGCGGCGTCTGCCCGCCGAATTGCACGATGACTCCGACGGGTGTGCCAGCCGAGGCTTCATGCTCACAGATTGCGAACACATCTTCGAGCGTGAGAGGCTCAAAGTAGAGACGGTCGCTGGTATCATAATCGGTCGAAACCGTCTCGGGATTGCAGTTGATCATGATGGTTTCGTAGCCATCCTCGCGCAACGCGTAGCTGGCGTGGCAGCAGCAATAGTCAAACTCGATTCCCTGCCCGATGCGGTTCGGGCCGGAGCCGAGAATCACAACTTTTTTCTTCGTGGTGGGTGCGGCCTCGTCCTCTTCTTCGTACGTTGAATAAAGATAAGGCGTGTAACTTTCGAACTCTCCCGCGCAAGTATCGACCCGCTTGTAGACCGGCTTCAGACCATGCTTTTTGCGGAAGTGCCGAACTTTTTCCTGGCCGCCTTTGCCGTCCAGACGCCAAGTTCCGGCCAGGCGTCCATCGGAGAAACCCATGCGCTTTGCTTCGCGCAGCACATCGACCGGGAGCGATTCCATGGGGTGTTTTTCCAGCTCAAGTTGCATGTCGTTAATCTCCTTGAGCTGGTAGAGAAACCAGGGGTCGATCGACGTCATCTTGGCGATCTGCTTGATCGTATGACCCTGACGCAGAGCGTAGCGAACATAGGTGAGGCGTTCGGGATGTGGCGTTACCAGGCGCTGGGTGAGAATCTTGGGCTCGATTTTTTCCGAGCCAACACGCTTGCCGGTGTCGAGCGCGCGGATTCCTTTCTGCAACGCTTCTTTGAACGTCCGGCCAATGGCCATCACTTCGCCGACCGACTTCATCTGTGGTCCGAGCGATTCGTCGGCGCCGGGAAATTTCTCGAACTGCCACTTCGGAATCTTCACAACCACGTAGTCAAGCGTGGGTTCGAAACACGCTGGAGTCTTGCGCGTGATGTCGTTCGGAATTTCGTCAAGCGTGTAACCGACGGCCAGCTTGGCGGCAATCTTCGCAATCGGAAAGCCGGTAGCCTTCGAGGCCAGCGCAGAGGAACGCGATACGCGTGGATTCATCTCGATCACAACCATGCGCCCGGTGGCCGGATTCACGCCGAACTGGATATTCGATCCGCCCGTCTCGACGCCGATCTCGCGGATGACGGCAATCGACGCATCGCGCATCATCTGATATTCGCGGTCGGAGAGCGTCTGCACGGGCGCTACCGTGATGGAGTCGCCCGTGTGCACGCCCATGGGATCAAAGTTTTCGATCGAGCAAATGATGATGACGTTGTCTTTCGTGTCGCGCATCACCTCAAGCTCGTACTCTTTCCACCCCAGGACAGATTCTTCGATCAGACACTCGTGCACGGGCGAAAGATCGAGGCCGCGGGCGAGGACTTCCATCAGCTCTTCGCGGTTGTAGGCGATGCCACCGCCAGTGCCTCCCAGTGTGAATGATGGACGTATGATGACGGGGAATCCGATCTTGCCGGCGAACTCGATGCCATCTTTCAGATTGTTGACCAGCGCCGATTTCGGCACATCGAGGCCGATGCGTTGCATGGCATCTTTGAAGAAGAGACGATCTTCTGCCTTCTTGATGGCGCTGATCTGCGCTCCGATCAGATGTACGTCGTACTTTTCGAGCACTCCGCCGTCGGCAAGTTCGATGGCCAGATTTAGCGCTGTCTGTCCGCCAACCGTGGGCAGAATGGCAAACCCCGCGCTCGGCGACATCTCGCGCTCAACGCGGATAATCTCTTCGAGATATTCACGCGTGAGCGGCTCGATATAGGTGCGGTCCGCCGACTCGGGATCCGTCATGATGGTGGCCGGGTTCGAGTTCGCGAGCACGACTTCAAAGCTCTCCGACTTGAGCGCCTTGCAAGCCTGCGTTCCGGAGTAGTCGAACTCGGCCGATTGGCCGATGACGATGGGCCCGGAGCCTAGGATCAGGATTTTCGAAATATCCGTTCGTTTTGGCATTTATTCAACGCCGCTCAGCTGTTTTCCATCCAGGGCTACGACAATCCTTAAGATTTTGGTACATTCAGGGGCGCGATTCTTTCAACCTTCACGGATGAACGTCCGGAGGAAGAAAAATGTGTGCAGCAGATCGCGAAGGCCAGGCTTTTCATCTTTTGCACTCCTCCATCATCTTCACGAAATCCTTGAACAGATAATGCGAATCGTGCGGGCCTGGGGCGGCTTCCGGATGGTACTGCACCGTGAACAGCGGCAGATTCCGGTGGCGCATACCTTCGAGCGTGTTGTCGTTCAGATCCATGTGCGTCAATTCAACTTCGCTTTGGGGCAGCGAATCGGGATCAACGGCGAAGTTATGGTTGTGCGCGGTGATCTCGATCTTGCCGCTCGATAGCTGCTTCACCGGATGATTCCCTCCGTGGTGGCCGAATTTCAGCTTGAAGGTCTTGCCGCCCAGCGCGATGCCGGCGATCTGGTGTCCAAGGCAGATTCCGAAAATTGGCTGGCGCCCCATGAGGCGTCGAATATTGTCGACTGCGTAGGTGCAGGGTTCGGGATCACCCGGCCCGTTCGACAGAAAAACGCCGTTGGGCTTCAAAGCCAGCACATCCTCTGCGGTGGTCTGCGCCGGGACAACCGTCACTTTGCAGCCTTCTCCGCGCAGCTTGCGCAGGATATTCTGCTTGATGCCGAAGTCGTAGGCGACTACGTGGAAGCGCGTCGGCTCGTCCTTTACGCCGACCACCTCGTCGGGCAGGTGCGAGCGTTCACCCCGTTCCCACACGTAGGTGTGGTTGGTCGAGACGACTTTGGCCAGATCCTGGCCATCCATCTTCGGGATCGCGCGCGCCTTGGCCACAAGTTTGTCGGTATCTTCTTCGAGCGTCGAAATCACGCCGCGCATAACGCCATAGATGCGCAGGTGGCGGACGAGAGCGCGCGTGTCGATGTCGGCGAGCACGGGAATCTTGAACTGCTCCATAAACTCGTCGGTGACCTGCTGCGAGCGCCAGTTGGAGCTGACTTTCGAAAACTCGCGCACGATCAACCCCTCGATATAGGGGCGCACGGCCTCACTGTCTTCGGGATTGGTGCCGTAGTTTCCGATTTCGGGATTGGTCAGGACGACGATCTGCCCTGCGTAGGAAGGGTCGGTGAAAATTTCCTGGTAGCCAGTAATGGAAGTATTAAAAACGACTTCGCCGTAGCATTCGCCTTTAGCGCCGTAGCCTTTGCCTCGGAAGACTCTGCCGTCTTCGAGTGCAAGGATCGCTTGCATTAGAACTCCTGGGAATGGATTTTAGAGATTCTAACAGAGGGCGCTGTGCAGAAAAGGGAAATGTAGATGGCGTTCAAGAAAACCGGCGAGACGACCTTCGCGCGGCACCAAATCTCCGCCGTCGCAAGAAGTCGTGAAATCGGTCGCGCGCCCCCTACCGCAGCCGTCCCAGCTTATCCATCGGCCAGTATCCAAAGACGGCTTTGCCGTAGATGTAGCGTTCATGTACGGTTCCAAAATCGCGGCTGTCGTTGGACATCGTGCGATGGTCGCCGAGGACGAAGAAACTGTTCGGCGGAACCTCGATTTCGGGATAGGAGCGCGAGTCGGCGTAATCGGTCGGAACGTAATCTTCGTCGAGCGCCTGGCCGTTGACATAGACCTGGCCACCTTCGATGCGGACTCGGTCGCCGGCGACTCCGATCACGCGCTTGATGTAGCTCTTCGAAGTGTCGCGTGGATATCGGAAGACCACGATGTCGCCGCGCTGGATGGGCTCCCAGCGATAGACGAATTTGTTGACGAAGATGCGCTCCTGATCTTCGAGACCGGGCATCATGCTGGTGCCTTCGACCTTTACCGGCTGGTAAAGAAAAATGATGATGAAGGCGGAAATGGCCAGCGAGACGAGGAGGTCGCGTACCCAGACGGCTACCGTGGGCAGCGATTGCGCGCCGGATTCTTTTGGAGTCACCGGAGACGGCGGCTCGGGAGCTGACACCTCAAGCATTGTGTTTCTATTTTATCCGACCTTTTGTAGTTGCCAAGCCCGCGTCTTTACCCGTACAAACAATGCAACACCAACATTGCAATAAACACTGCTGCAACAAACTATGACCGACTACTCTATCTTTCCCAAGATTAATGCGACGCTCAACGGACTCAGCGCCGTTCTGCTGGTCAGTGGGCGCGTGCTTATCGGGCGTGGCAAGGTCGCCGCGCATCGCGCCGTGATGATATCGGCATTCATAACCTCTTCCCTGTTCCTCGCCTCATACCTTTACTACCATTGGCCGCATCACGGCGGTATCGTCTATTTTCAGGGAACCGGATGGATACGACCGCTCTACTTCACTATCCTGACGTCGCACACGATTCTGGCGATCGTTACTGTGCCTATGGTGCTGATCACGCTGACGCGGGCGCTGCGCGAGCAATTTGACCGGCATCGCGCCATTGCGCGCTGGACATTTCCCATCTGGCTTTACGTTTCAGTGACGGGGGTCATCGTTTACCTGATGCTTTTTCAGATGTCAGCCTAGAAGGCGGCCGATTCATCACCTATTTTTTGTACGGGAAACAGCGCTTCCACAGCGTCCAATTCTGCTATAGTGAGCGTCTCGAAGTTCAGCCTTCTCGAAGGAGTCCGCGCTCATGAAAAGCGTAAATAAAGTTATCCTGATTGGAAACCTTGGCAAGGATCCGGAGGTAAAATACACGCCGCAAGGCACGCCGGTGGCGAAGATTGCGCTCGCAACCAACGAGCGCTTCAAGGGCAAAGACGGTCAATGGCAGGACCGCACCGAATGGCACAACGTCGTGCTCTGGCAGCGGCTGGCTGAAATCGCCGGTGAGTATCTGAAAAAAGGCGGCAAGGTCTACGTTGAAGGACGCTTGCAAACCCGCTCCTGGGATGACAAGCAGAGTGGCCAGAAGAAGTACATGACCGAGGTCGTGGCCAGTGACCTGGTTTTGCTGGGTGGACGCGGCGAAGGTGGTGCCGGCGAGTACTCGGGCAGTTCGCGCGGAGCCTCGGCGTCGGCGGGCGGGAACAATTTCGACCAGACTTCGCATGAACCAGAGCCTGCGCCGGCTGGGAGTGCAGCGATTACGGATGAAGATATTCCGTTCTGACGTGGACAATCAAGACGTTCCGCTTAGAGGAATCCTGTTTCGAAAAAACTCGGCGACGATCTAACTCAACTCGAAACCAGCCGGTATTACTTCGGCCGCGGTGAAGCTGCCCGCGTCGTGGCGTTACTCGACCGCCTGCGGAGCGGACGTTTCCCTGATCCCGCATCCCTGATTCGCTTCCACGAAGCATTGCTTTTCCTGCGCGCCTTTCCTCAAGGACCAGCTGTAGTCCGAGCCACAGATCGCATCCTGAGCAGCTTCCACCAGAAGGTAAAAGCGTTGCGCGAGCCAGGCACCGACATGGCCGCCTTCGACACCTTCGAGTTTTCCGGCATGGCCGGCACTCAGATGGAAGACACGCCAAGCTTCGACGTCGCGCGCTGGCTCATCAAGTGCATCCCCGGAAAAGTCGCGATCGCGTGGGACCACTATGAGCCTGGACGAGAACTCGGCACCATCGGCCAGGCTTTTGTTCCCTTGCTGGAAGATGATGCCTACGTCGAAGCCGATACACCATGGCGCCAATGGCTGGAGGCGGCCGCAGGCCAGGGACGGGCCAAAGCAATTACCACCCCGACATGGCTGATAGAACGCTTTGGACATTTGTCGCTGCCCGTGGAACAAAAGGCCGCGCTCTATGAATCTCTCCGGGTCCCCCTGCGCTGGAATCTCGAAAACTCGGCCATCTCGCGAACCAGAAACCGGAAGCCGGTTCACAACGTTTACTACCACAACCAGCCGCTTATCAGCCGAAGCCAGGTTTCGCTCGCTGACGAACTCGCACGTCATCCTCCAAAACTGACCAGATTAGCGCGTAGCCAGGGAGACGAAATCATCGAATTGACCCGCGAAGTCATGCTGGTGCGCTATCGCGAACTCTACGGCACAACGCTGGGTGATCCGCGCTCGGTGGTGCAGGCCGACGTAGGCCGGGGCATAACGATCTATCTCTGGAACCTCCCGCCAGATCGCCGTCTCCCGCTGCGTGCCTACGTTAGCGGATTGACGCTAAAGAACGGCGTCCCCATCAACTACATCGAAGCCATCGCGCTCTGTGAATGGATGGAGGTAGGCTTCAATACCTTCTACACCTTCCGGGGCGGCGAAACCGGATGGATCTATGCCCAAGTCCTTCGTTGCCTCTGTTACCACATGGGGACGACCTGCATCTCGGTCTATCCCTATCAACTCGGCCGCGGAAACGATGAGGCCATCGAGTCAGGAGCCTTCTGGTTCTACCGCAAACTGGGTTTCAGGCCAGGGCGCGCGGATCTGCAAAGATTGGCCGAGCGGGAAGAAAAGAAAATCTCTGCCGCGATAAAGTCAGGAAGAGCCGAATACCGCACTCCCGCGCGAACTCTCAAGCGCCTCGCGGCCGGGCATGTGTTTTACGAATTGCCGGGGACGGAAGCGGGCGCCTGGGACACGTTCTCGACCCGAAAGATCGGATTGCAAGTCAATTATCAAATGGCACGCGATTTTGCGGGAGACGGCCTCCGCATGCGGAAACATTCGAGACGTGTACTCGAGCGAGTCTTAGAAGTCAGCACATCGTCGTGGAAGCCACTCGAGAAATCAGCCTTCGAGAATTTCGCGCTGGTCCTGATGCAGTCGCCCGAATTCCATCGCTGGACGCAGGAAGAAAAAGAAGCCCTCGTCCGAATCATTCGCGCCAAATCCAAACCAGACGAAATGCAATACCTGCATCTCACCCGGCAGCATCAGCGGCTGCGAAGGGCGCTGCTGACGCTCGGGTCGTAGTTAAATGTTGCCAGTGTTAATCATCTCCCGCGCGATTTCTCCAAACGACGTTGGAGTCTCCACCGGACCCGGCCGACTTGGACCGTAGTTCGGACTAGCTCGGACCATAGTTCTGCTCGGACCGTAGTTCTTGCCACACTGCGGCTACCGGAGTATGCTGTCGGCTGAAAACGCTGCTGGAGGGCTCAGTTGCGCTTGCCATTTCTTCTGCCTGCCGTCTCTCCGGTTATTCTCCTCGCCGTCGCGGGTCCCCTTGCTTCTGCCCAGGATATCTTCGTAACGCCCGTTCCCAACGCCCCGTTCAGCGGCGTCGTTAATGTCGAGCGGTCCCATGTTCAGCCCGATGGCTCGATCAGTACCATCAAGACAATCCGCGAAATTGGCCGTGATAACCGCGGCCGCATCCATAACGAATCAAGGGTGCTTGTGCCCGCTTCGGATTCGAAGACGCCGCAACTTGTACGCATCCATCTCTATGACCCCGAGGCGCGCATCTCTACCTATCTAGATCCCCAAAAGAAAACCTTCTGGACAGAGACGGTGAATCACCCGCCCTCGACAGTGCCACCCTCTGTGCGCTTCGCCTCGCCTGCGGGTGGCGGCCTTCCACAAAATGAGTTTACGAAAGAGGAAGATTTGGGCATTCACGAGATGGAGGGGGTGCAGGTGCGCGGGGTGCGTGAAACTCAAACTATTCCGGCCGAGAATAATGGCACAGGTAAGGATATCGTTATTACGGATGAATACTGGTACTCGGATGATCTCCGCATCAACCTGATGATCAAACACAACGACCCGCGCAAGGGAAGCGTAACGATGACGGTTGGTCAGATCACGCTCACAGAGCCTGATCCTGGCTTCTTTGAAATTCCTGAGGGCTACAAGCTAGCCAAAGCAGGACCGGGTAACCATCAGTAAGGCGTCGGGCCTCGCAACCAGCGCCGGAAATCAATCATTCCTGCCCGGCAACAAATTCACCCACCGTAACCACCGCCGCCTGCACCGGAGAAATCTTTTCCGCAAGAACGCGGTGAACTTCCTGATCCGCATCGAAACAGGCGTCCTTGAGCACAACACATCGGTAGTCCAGATCGGATGCCCGCCTCAGCGTGGAAAGAGTAATCCCGCTAGTTGAAATTCCGAAGAACACCAGGTTCTCGACGCCTCGAGCGCGAAGAATCAAGTGGAGCTGATTCTCCGAAAATGCACTTATTCTTTGCTTATAGACCACCAGCTCTCCAGGACGAGCGATGGCACCATGGAATTCGGCCGATGGCATTCCCTTCACGAACAGATTGTTTTCCTTCACTCGCTGAAGCCGCGACTGATTATCTGGAATTTCAGGATGCCCTTCGGAGACCCAAGCCCTACATGAATAATTAAGAATCGTTTCTTGCGCGCAAATTCCGCGGCCTTCGATGCATTCGGAATGATCGTCCCAGCACCGGGGACAAATGCAAGAATCCCGTTCTGAAAATCAGGAGCAAGCAAAGCGGTTTTTTTCGGATCAAGTTTCACGTATCATCCTTTTTCCGCGGCGGTCTGGTCAGCCACGCGCAATGGCATTGCGGAAAAGATTTTCGCGAATTCCGACGGCAGGGATGGCGTCGCTCCCGATTTCGAACAGACGTACCGGGCTACTTTATTGGCTATCGAATTTATCTGGTCCAAATCCATTTTTCGGAGCAGTCCAAGAACCATGGCGGCAGTGAATGAATCCCCCGCTCCCACGGTGTCGACGACCTCTATAGGATGAGATCCGCAATCGGACCATCGCTCTCCAGCTTCTGTTTTTTGATAAAGCAGACTGCCATTCGCTCCGCGCGTAAGCGCGATCAATTGCAATTGGAAAATGTGGGCTAACCGTTCGATCTGCTCCTCGATTGATCCGATGAGGTCAAGCATTCCGGCAAGAATCGGCAATTCGTCATCATTCAACTTCATCACGTTCGCCAACTGCAGCGATTCTTCAATCACACGACGCGAATAGAACCGCTGTCGCAGATTGACGTCAAACACCCGTAGCGCGTGCGCGCGCGTCGCGGCCACCAATTTCTGAATCGTCTTGCAGGAGGTCTCCGAACGCTGTGCCAGACTGCCGAAGCATATTACATCCGCGAGCCGAGCAGCAGCAAGCGCTTCGGGAGCCAGAGCAATGAAGTCCCAAGCCACATTTTCCTGAACAGTGAAGTGGGCCAGCCCATCTCCAGAAAGTTCGACCTTCGCCGTTCCCGTAGGCGCAACCTCATCCACCTGCACTGCGCTGTCAGAGAGTCCCATCCCCCGAAAGCGGCGAATGATTTCACCCCCGTAATCATCCTTTCCCACTCGTGTGATGACGTGAGTTTGCGCCCCCAGAGCGTGAGCGTGATAGGCGAAGTTCGCCGGCGCTCCGCCCAGCTGCGGTCCAGTCAGAAGCAGATCCCACAGCACTTCTCCGACGCCAACAACATTGAAGCTCATGGAAACCTATTCGATATCCAGTTGTTTCTGGATCTGCTCAAGCGGAACGCCTTTCGTCTCCGGAACCAGGGTCTTCACCCAGATAAGTTGAAGCACCATCATGCAGGCAAAGAACAAGAAGACATAGCCGGGCGGAAAAGCGGTCACGATTTTCGGGAAGAAAGTTGTCAGCAATGCCGCGAAAGTCCAATGCGTAAAGCTTCCAAGCGCCTGACCTTCCGCGCGATGACGATTGGGAAATATCTCGGAGATGAAAACCCAGATTACCGCTCCTTGACCGATAGCATGCGCCGCGATAAAGGCGAAAATGCACGCAGGCACAATCAGATAATGCCCGGTAAAAAAGGCCCATGCAGCCAGTCCGAGCGAAGCGATGTAACCAAACGATCCGATAAAAAGCAGAGTGCGACGACCAAGCCTGTCGATCAGCCAGAGCCCAACAAATGTGAATACAAGGTTCGTGAGGCCAATGCCAATCGATTGCAGCAAGGCCGCCTTCGCAGCCAGACCAGTGAGTTCAAAAATGCGCGGGGCGAAATAGAGAATCGCATTGATCCCCGAGAGCTGATTGAAGAACGCAATCAAAATGGCCAGCATGATCGGCTTCCGCAGACGATACGTCCAGAAATGGCCAGACGATTCGGTTTCCGAGGATGCATCGGTAATTTCATCTGCCTCGGCCTCGATTTCGGCCTTCGGGGCTTCGGGCTCAATCCGTTGCAGAACTTTGATGCCGCCTTCGCGATCACCCTTCTTGCCCAGCAGCCAGCGCGGACTTTCTGGAAGGCCCAAGCAAAGCAGAGCGTACAAAAGTGACGGAAACGCAGCCACGCCCAGCATCCATCGCCAGGCATTCTCGCCAATGCCAGCCAGCAACGCATTGGAAACAAAAGCGATCAATATGCCAAATACGATGTTGAACTGAAACATGCCCGCAAGTCGTCCGCGATGTTTAGGCGGCGCAATTTCCGAAATATAGAGCGGAGCTGCCACGGTAGAGATGCCGATACCAAGTCCGCCAATAACGCGTGCGATGATGAATAGAGAAACATTAGTCGCCAACCCGGACCCGACCGCGCCAACAAAGTAAAGGACGCCGATCCATAGCAGCGTGGCTTTGCGTCCGAAGCGGTCTGCAGGCCAGCTACCGATCAGCGACCCGAGGACTGTTCCATAGAGAGCGGAGGCCATCGCAATCCCATGCAGTCCAGGACTAAGACCCCACAGCGACTGAATTGTTTTTTCCGCGCCAGAAATAACGACCGTGTCGAAACCGAAGAGAAACCCCGCAAGTGCCGAAGTCAGCGACCAGAAGAATACGCGACCATTCATAGTAGGTAGAGTTCCATGATCGCATTTCACGATATACACATCGCGGACGCCGCGCAAATGCGATTGTCGCCGGGGTTAGAACGCAGCCAACTTGAACGGCCACGCTTGACCTTGCATGAAGACTTGGGAGCCATCGTTGCCAGCATTTGCACCGTCCGCGGGAGTCGTGGAACTGGCAGCCCGATCAGCTGGAATCGTTGAGTCAGACTTTCCCCGCAATCTCGTGATAGTGAAGCAAAAGGAGAAGCGAAAATGAAAAAGTGGACAAAATTCGTGATTCCTATTGCCGCTGTCGCGGCTGTTCTCGCCTGGTATGCATTTCGGCCAGAGCGGCTTGTCGTGAATCGGCGCGTTGACGAAGCATTGCCGACCGCGCAAGGCAGATTATCGCCGAAGCCTCTTGCTTCCGGAGAGTTCTGCAGCATCTTGCACCCGACTGCAGGTACCGCAACCGTACCGGATGGGAGATGGCACTCGTGTTCTTCGCTTCACCGGCTTTAGCACATCGAACATAGCGACGGTGCAGCGCGCTGGTTTCATCGATCTCAGAGTCATCAAGGGCAGCGTCGGCGACCAAAACTACAATCTTGGGGGGCGAGTTGGACCCGGCCAAATACCGCTCGGTGTCCATATGCTGCAAACGCTTCAGTGTAAATTTCGCAGCTGCAGCGTTAAGACCGCCGCAGCCGGCCCGGAATCGCTAGACTCGCATCCCATTGGCAATTCCCGACTCTCCGATTGCGTCGAGATCGGCAATCACTTCAGGGGGAATTTGAAGCATCGAAGCATGAAGATTCTCGCGAAGATGTTCG
>Ga0181522_10001307_pt1 | contig 15399 bp, 12 predicted proteins | sample PEATcosm2014_Bin_27_FD_121103 | JGI IMG/M metagenome (GOLD analysis project Ga0181522, IMG submission 121103) | Peatland microbial communities from MTU Mesocosm Facility, Houghton, MI, USA - PEATcosm2014_Bin05_10_metaG | ecosystem: Environmental > Terrestrial > Soil > Wetlands > Peat | place... | reverse complement strand
GCGCTTGCCTATCTGCTGAGCCTGCTCTTCGCCCTCACCTACGGTTACATCGCTGCATACCGCCCACGAGCGGAGCGCTTTATGATTCCGCTACTCGACGTTCTGCAATCAATCCCGGTATTGAGTTTCCTTCCCGGCGTCATGCTGGCGATGGCGGCGCTTTTTCCCGGCCGTCAACTGGGTGTCTAATTGGGAGCGGTGTTGCTCATTTTTACCGGTCAGGTCTGGAACATGGCTTTCAGCTTTTATGCTTCGCTGAAAAGTATTCCGCGCGAGATGCGGGAAGCGGCCGCCATCTATCGTTTCAACTGGTGGCAAAGATTTATTCAGATCGAGTTGCCTTTTGCCACCATCGGCCTTGTCTGGAACTCGATGATGTCGGTTGCCGGGGCATGGTTTTTCCTGATGGCCTGCGAGCAATTCGGCGACTTCCGGCTGCCAGGACTGGGCTCCTATCTGCAAGCTGCGGCGGATAACGGCGACACTCGCTCAATTCTCCTCGGCATTATCACTATGGTGGCCGTGATTGTGCTGATTGACCAGTTCGTCTGGCGTCCCGTAATTGCGTGGGCGGAAAAATTCAAAATGGAGCAGGTCGAGAGCTCGACCGTCCCAACTTCATGGGTTCTTGACTTCTTGCAGCGCTCGCGTGGAGTGGCGCTGTTTCGGAAACGCGCCATTCGCCCTCTTCGCGAAGAGATGGTTCAGTTCTTTTCCCGCAAACCAGAGGCCCCTGCCCGATCGACAGGGGAGAACCGGGCGGTTTTGTGGCTCTGGCAAATCCTGGGAATCGCCGTTCTTGGGGCAATCGGGTATGCGGTGATTCAAGTTGTCATGATTTTGACGGGTCTACAGGGTTCTGAATTCCGTCAAATTGGCGTCGGCCTGGGTGCCACCTTTCTGCGCGTGAATCTTACGCTCCTGCTCGGTGCCCTATGGACCATCCCCGTCGGTGTCGCCATCGGATTCAATCCGCGTCTGGCTCGCATCGCACAGCCACTCGCGCAGATTGCCGCTTCGGTTCCGGCCACAGCCTTGTTTCCGGTTGTGCTGCTTGTTCTGATTCGTCTTGGCGGAGGATTGGGATTGGGCTCGATCGTCCTGCTGCTTCTCGGCACGCAGTGGTACATCCTGTTCAATGTGATTGCGGGCGCCATCGCAATCCCCACAGACCTGAAGGAGGTGGCCGGCGTTTTCGGCATCCGTGGCTGGGAGCGCTGGCGCAAATTGATCCTGCCGGGAATCTTTCCGTTTCTCGTCACGGGGATGATTACGGCCTCGGGTGGCGCGTGGAATGCCAGCATCGTTGCGGAATACTTCCATTTCAAAGGGCAGACTTATTCGACCGTTGGTGTCGGCGCCATGATCTCGGCAGCGACCGATTCCAAAAATTTCGACCTTCTCCTGGCCAGCACGATCGCCCTGGCCGCCGTCGTGGTCACCACCAACCGCCTGGTGTGGCGACGTCTCTATCGGCTCGCCGAAACGCGCTTCAAACTCGAAGCCTAGTTTCTTGGGTCGAATCTTACCCTGGGGATTACTAAAGAGGTACTAATTCACACTCCGTTCACCTTCCCTTCATCAAGGGGTAAACCAGGCAAGGCAAAAATCACCTATGCCCAAATTGCCCATCGGCGGGGACCGAGCGCGAGCTCTACTGACCGGGCCGCCACTTCTTGCTGGCCTGCCCGGATTCGCCGGGAAATTGATTCCCATGGATCAGGTTCGCGAACTGTATCAGCGCGTACGCACCGCGCCGCCAGATCTTCGATCGGAAGCCCTGCTCGCCGAAATGAAGATACGGCTCGAAACCCAGTCCGCCGACCTCGAGCACATTCCAGTCAAAGGCGCTCTCATGGCGGTCGCGAATCATCCTTTTGGTGTGCTCGACGGCGCGGCCTTAGGAGTGCTCCTATCTCGCGTCCGACCTGACGTCAGGGTGCTGACCAACCCGATTCTTGAGGGCATCCCCGAACTTCAGGAACGTTGCATTTTTGTGGCTCCATTCCGCGCTCCTGCTTCGGCCGAGAGCAATGTGAAGCCGCTGAAGCAGGCGCTCGAATGGCTGCGCCAGGGAAGAGCGCTGGCCGTGTTTCCCGCAGGCGAAGTCTCGCAGTGGGATGTCCGCCAGGCGCAGGTCACCGATCCCGCCTGGAACGCCGTGGCGGCCCGCTTGGCGCGCGAGGCCGGTGCGAGCGTGCTGCCCGTGTATTTCCACGGCCGTAACAGTGCGGCGTTTCAGTTGCTAGGGTCGATCAATCCGCGGCTGCGGACGCTTTTCCTCCTGCAAGAGTTTCTGCAACAGCGGGGAACAAGCGTCAAAATGAGCATTGGCAGCGTGATTCGGTCGGAACTGATCGCGAACCTCCACACCGATGAGGAAGCCACCCAGTATCTTCGGGAGCGAACCTATCTCCTGTCGTATCGCGGCAAGAAACACATCTCCATCCCGACGAAGGTGCGTTCCTCATTTCCACGCAAACCGCGGCAGCCGATTGCTGCAGAAGTTCCATCGCAGCTCGTAATCCGCGATATTGCCGCTTTACCGGCTGAACGGTTGCTCATCGAAAACGCCGAGTTCGCCGTATACGCCGCTCATGCTTCCGAACTTCCCTACGCACGCGACGAATTAGGGCGCCTTCGTGAGATCACGTTCCGGGCCGCCGGCGAAGGTACCGGACGCAGCGCCGACGTCGATCACTTCGACGCATATTACCGGCACCTGCTGCTCTGGAACAAAGAGAAAAAGGAATTGGCTGGAGCGTACCGCGTCGGCAACACGGATGAGATCATTCGGGCACGCGGTATAAAGGGTCTCTACACCAACACGGTTTTTCGTTATGACCAAAGACTCTTCTTGAAGATAGGATCCGCTCTCGAACTGGGCCGCTCGTTTGTGCGCCTCGAATATCAGCGGCAGTATGCGCCGCTCGTTCTGTTGTGGAAGGGCATCGCCCGTTTTGTGGCTGCACACCCTGAGATTCCGGTACTATTCGGAGCCGTTAGCATCAGCAACGAGTACAGCAGCTTGTCGCGCGAGATGATTGTGCGCTATTTTGAGCAGCGCCTCGCTGATGATGAGGACGGCCGCGAGTTTGCCGAACTGATCCAGGCTCGCACCCCGTTTCGTGCACCGATGCTGCGGCGTTGGGATTGCGGCGTGCTTTGCAGCGTCCTGCGCGATCTCGAAGAACTCGCCGATCCGATCTCGGATGTGGAGGAAGATGGCAAAGGGTTGCCAATCCTGCTCAAGCAATATGCCAGGGTCGGAGGCAGGTTGGTTGGCTTCAATCTCGACCGCAAATTTTCAGACGTGATCGATGGTCTCGTAATCGTCGATTTGCGTCTGACCGATCCCGCCGTCCTTGAGCGCTATATGGGCAAGGATGGACACGCCGGGTTTCGCCGTTACCACAACCTTCAATAGAGCACTCACATATTTCCTTACCCGTCCACGAACTTTAGTGATCGGCGATATCCGACCGCTTTGCTAAATCCGCCTGCATGTTGAACAATGAATAATGTTCCCTGGTTCGCTGCCACGGTTTTGATCGGCCGGTGCGCCAGAAAAAACGCAAGGAGTCCTCATGCCCGCAACCGGAGAACTAATCCGCCATATGAATTACATCGACGACATCGCCACCACGCTGCGGCGCATCAGTGCCAGCATTCCGGCGATGACCAAGGAAGAGGCCGCTCGTCTCGCCGAGTATATCCGCAAGTCAGAACCAAGCTACGAGAGCGTGGTTCAGCGCCTGGAGAAGGCGGGCAAGGAAACCAAAGAGGACAAAGAGTGACTGAAGTCCGGACGGTGGCCGTGATCGGCGCCGGGATCATGGGTCGGGGCATAGCGCATGCTGCTGCGCTCGGCGGCTATCGCACCCTTCTCGAAGACCTTCTGCCCAATGCTCTGCGCAACGCAGAGACGGAAATCCGAGCGAATCTCGACCAAGCTGTGGAACTCGGCAAGGTCGACGCGACCGATGCCGACGCAGCGTTTTCGCGGATCGAGTATGCCGGTTCCGTCGATCAAGCCGCTCGCGATGCCGATTTGGTCATTGAAGCAGTCCCCGAGGAAATGGAATCAAAGATCGAGATCTTCACCGTGCTCGACAAGATCTGCCGTCCCGCCACCATTCTTGCTTCGAACACATCCTCGCTTAGCGTGACCGAGATCGCGAGTGTGACATATCGCGCGAAAAAGTGCGTGGGCATGCATTTTTTTAATCCCGTGCACAAGATGAAGTTGCTCGAAATTGTGCGCGCGCTTGAAAGTGATGACGATACGTTGGCGGCTGTCATCGAAGTTGGCAAACGCATGCAGAAGGAAGTCGTCGTGATCAGGGAATCGCCCGGCTTCGTCACCAGCCGCATCAACGCCATGATCGGCAACGAGGCTTTCTACCTGTTGCAGGAAGGCATTGCCAGCGCCGAAGACATCGACAAAGCTCTCAAACTCGGGCTCAACCACCCTATGGGGCCGTTTGAACTTGTGGATCTGGTCGGGCTCGACACTCGCCTGCACATCCTCGAATACCTGCATGAATCCCTGGGCGAAAAATTCCGTCCCTGTCCGTTGCTGGTGCAATATGTCAAAGCCGGACGGCTCGGCCGTAAGTCGGGGCGCGGTGTGTTCGAGTATCCGGAATCACGGAGCGGCTCCTCACCCACGCAGCTCGTTTAGGGTACCTCCCCGGTCATTTCGAAGTCTTTTTCGAATCATTCCCGAGCTCGGCTCCGAGCAATGAATCTCGAGCTCATCCGTTTTTTTTCTCCAACTCTGCCCAGCGCTCATAAAGAGCGTCGAGAGCCTGTTGCGCCGTGTCCAGCGCGGATTGGGCGTTTAACAGGCGTGGAGCATCCATCGCGTTCACCGGATCTTCGAGCTCGTCGCGCTTCGCCTGTACCAATTTCTCGGCTTCCTCCACTCGCTGCTCGATGGTTGCGTACTCGCGCGCTTCGAGATAGGACAGTTTCTTTTTCGTTGCTGTCGCTCTGAAAGCATCGGAAGGGATCTTCGAAAACGCCTCGGTGGCGGTCGCGTCTGATTTTGAGGATTGCGTCTGCCAAGCCTCCCATTGCGCATAATCGGCGAAGGTCTCCGCCCCGCCTCTTCCGTTCAGACCGAGAACGATGCTGGAGACGCGGTCGAGCATGTAACGATCATGCGTTACGAGCACGAGGGAGCCGGGAAAATCGAGCAGGCTTTCTTCGAGGATGTCGAGCGTCGGAATATCGAGGTCATTGGTGGGCTCGTCGAGCAGGAGAATATCGGCAGGCTGGAGCATCAGCTGTGCGATCAGGACGCGCGCGCGTTCTCCGCCTGAAAGCCGTCCGACCGGCTGGCTGAGTTGTTCGCCGGTAAACAGAAATCGCGCCGCCCATCCGGCTACATGAATTACGCGATCTCGGTACACGACCGAGTCTCCGTCCGGCGCCAGGGCTCGGCGAAGGGTTACGTCCGGATCGAGGCGGCGGGTTTGATCGAAATAGACGATGCGCAGCCAATCCGCGCGGCGAATCTCGCCCGCGGTCGGAGCGAGATCTCCCTGTAACAGGCGGAGCAGGGTTGTCTTGCCGCTTCCATTCGGGCCGACGAGCCCTACGCGCATGCCAGCGGTGAGAATGAAGTTGAGGCCTTCAAACAAGGGGTGCGATCCCATGCTGCAGGTTACATTGTCCAGTTCAACCAGGCGCTTCGTCTTGCGATCGGTCGCTGAGAAATCAATTTGAGCTGTCGTGCTCCGGGTTCGCAAATTGAGATCAGCAAGCTCCCCCATGAGTTCGCCAGCCTTGCTGATGCGAGCTTTGGACTTCCTCGTCCGCGCTTTCGCGCCCCGGCGAAGCCATTCGATTTCTCCGTGCACGAGATTTTCCAAGGCTTCGTGACGCCTGGACTGCGCGTGCAGGAATTCTTCTTTCTTCTCCAGAAAAGTGCTGTAATTGCCCTGCACGCGGAGAGAGCCTTCGGGATAAATACGATTGAGTTCAACCATGGCAGTCGTGACTTTCTCAAGAAAATAGCGGTCGTGGCTTACGATTACGCTCGCGAAAACAGCTTGCTCCAGCAGGTTTTCCAGCCAGGTTATTCCAGGAAGATCGAGATGGTTGGTGGGTTCGTCGAGCAGCAGGATGTCGGGATGCTGCACCAGAGCTTCGACAATCGCGAGACGCTTCTGCCAGCCTCCGGATAACTCGGTTGCCTTCGCTTCCAGATCCAGAAAGCCGGCGCGGCCAAGTGTCTCGGCAAAGCGCGCTCCGCGCTCGGTCCCGGAGACGCCACGAGCGTCGAGGGCAGCTTCGATCACGGAGCGCACCGTCGCCCCGGGTTTGAATCGCGAATCTTGCTCGACACAGGCGAGACGAGTTCGCTTGCGGAACGAGACTTCCCCATCGTCGGGACCCACCTCACCCGCCAGAATTCGAAGGAGCGTGGATTTGCCCGATCCGTTCGGGCCGACCAGACCGATGCGATCTCCATCAGAAATGGTGAAGGAGACGTTCTGAAAGAGCGGGTTCGCTCCGAAGGCTTTTGTGATTTCCTGAGCGTTGACAATGGGCGGCAATGATTGCGGCCTCCGGAAGCCTGATGTTATTTGTTCTTCTGAGAGTATCAGCTTCAAACCACGGCGCGTCGGGGAGCGCGCTAGAAAACGACGGCGTGCCGCTTTGAATCCTCGGTGGCGCGGGCGAGACTTTCCGGCCTGCCCAGGTCTCTCCAATAATATTCATCGGCCTGGAATGCCAGGATTTTTTCTCCCTGCGCAGCCAGGCGCAGATAGGAAGTAATGATGGAAAAGGAACCTTGTTCACTCATCATCCCGAGCAAACGCGGAGAAATTATATGGATTCCGCAAAAAGCCAGCGCCCGAGTTTTGTCGTCAACGCCAACCGGTGCGGCTTCGTCACGGCCTGACCGGCGACCGCACAGGCGAAGTTGGTTGTCAAATAAGAGGTAGCGAGAGGTCTTGCGATGCTGCACGGCAAGAGTCGCGAGCGCGTTGTTTTCTGTGTGAATTTCGACCATGCGGCCGAGATCAATGGTGCTCAGGACATCGACATTGTGGACCAAGAAGGGTTCTTCGGACGGGCTGGAGGCCGCGGTGAAGAAGTGAGCAGCTTTCTTCAGCCCACCGCCAGTATCGAGCAAATCAGCTTCGCGCGAGACTTCAACCCGCATACCGAAGTTGCGGTTCGCTTTCAGGTACTCTGCGATCATGTCGGCAAAGTGATGCACGTTGATGATCGCCTCATGGACTCCAAAAGCGCGCACGCGGGAGAGAGTAATCTCGAGCAGCGTACGGCCATTAATTTCGACGAGAGCCTTCGGACGATCGTCCGTGAGCGGACGCAAGCGTGTGCCGAGACCGGCGGCGAAAATCATCGCTTTCATTGGTCTCCATCCATCGTCCTCATCAGTTCAGTTGCTGCTGTTCGCGATGATCGACGATCACTTCGACGCCCGCCCGGCCGCGCAGACGTTTCGCCAGTTGCTCGGCCAGATAGACCGAGCGATGCTGACCGCCGGTACATCCGAACGAAACCATCAGGTGTTTGAAGCCACGACGTGTATAAGTGCTGATACTCGACTCGACCAGTGAGCTGGCGCTGGCGAGAAACTGGTGGACGCTCTCCTGCGCATCGAGATAGTCGATCACAGCAGCGTCTTTGCCGGTAAGACTCTTGAACCGTTCTTCGCGACCCGGATTCGGGAGACTGCGGCCATCGAAAATGAATCCACCACCGTTTCCAGTCTCGTCCTGGGGCAAGCCCCGGTGAAAGGAAAAACTGAAAATCCGCACGGTCAACTTTTCCGCTTGTTCCGCCGGGGAATTCAGGGCCTGCAACTTGTCTGAAGCCACCATGGTTTTGAATGCTTGGGTAAGCGTCGGCAACGCGATGGGCAACTCCACATGGTGAAGAAGCCACCGCAGGTTCTTCAGGGCGTAGGGCACGCTTTGCAAGAAATGCTCTTTGCGCTCATAAAAGCCGCGAAAACCGTAGGCCCCGAGCGCCTGCATGATTCGCACGTAAACATAGGCATAGTAATGCTCCATGAATGCGGAGCGGTCGAAGTCAAGGAAACCGGCCAGGCTGTCGAGATAATGATCGAGCAACTGCTGCCGCAGCTCGGGAGGCAAGTCGGCCTTGGCATCGTATAAGAGTGAGGCGATATCGTATTGCAGCGCGCCCTTGCGGCCACCTTGATAGTCCACAAAAAATGGCTGGTCTTCGTTCAGGATCCTGCGCAACATGATGTTGCGGGATTGGAAATCGCGATAAAGAAAATAATCGCGGTTCGCGCTCAAAAGGAATTTCGTCAATCGGCTGAAATCCTGTTCCAGCGCCTGCTCGCTGAAGGCAATGCCGGCGAGCCTCAGAAAGTAGTACTTGAAATAATTCAAATCCCACAGGATGGATTGGCGATCGAAGCTGGCGCGCGGATAGCATACTTTGTAATTCAGATCACGTCCCGCTTCGACTTGAAAGCGCGGCAGGATGGCCACCACCTTCTGGTACGCGGCTAAGGCCTCGGGTGCGATGGTCGCGCCCTTGCGATGGCTGGAGAGGAACTCGAAGAGCGTCGTGCTGCCCAGATCTTCTTCAAGGTACGCGCCGTGAGCCAAATCCTCAGCATAGATTTCCGGAACCGGCAAACCGTGGCGTTTAAAGTGCTTGGAAAATTCGAGGAAAGCCAGATTCTCCTCGCGCACATCATACAGAATGCCGATCGCGCTCAATTTATCGCTGGTGAGCCGAACGATCTTGCGTCCCGAACCGCCGAGCTGGCCCTGTAGGGGTTCTCGGCGATCGACCGGCAGGTGAAAGTGCTGCTCAAAAAGTCTTTTCAGAACTTCCATGAATAGGATTTCCGACGATACTCCATAAAGATATCATCGGACACACAATCGTCTGTTTTCCCACCTCGAACGCATTTCAGTCCATTTCTGCTACCCTGCTGTGGAACTTTTTTCGACGGAGACCGATTCATGCAATTCAACAACTACTTAAAATTCCAACTCGCCCTGTTTCTGTGCGTTGTTCTGCCGCTGTCCATTTCTGCCGCCCGGAAGAAAAAACCGGCGGGACCTGGCGCTGACCCGCCGGCTTGGGAACTGCCGCAGCCTGCGAAAGAAACCATCGATTTCGCCATGTATCAGCGCATTCGCGATGAGGGCCTGGCTCATTCCCACGTGATGGAATTTGCCTCCGCCCTGACGGATGGCATTGGTCCCCGTCTTACCGGCTCGCCAAATTTGCATCGTGCCAACGAGTGGACTCGGGATCAACTCGCAGCCATGGGGTGCAGCAATGCCCATCTCGAGGACTGGGGAGAGTTTGGCATCGGCTGGCAGCAGCTCAACACCTGGGTTCGGATGACGTCACCGGATACGGCAGTTTTCATCGCCCAGGCCGCGCCCTGGTCGCCCTCAACCAACGGCGCGGTGACGGGTCAGGCAATTTGGGTCCACATTGCTGATGAGAAAGACTTCGACAAGTACAAGGGCAAGCTGGCTGGAAAGATCGTTCTTCTGGGTGATATTCGCGAGGTGAATCCGGTCAATAAGCCATTATTCACACGCATGGATGAAAAGGATCTTGCCAAGACGGTCGAGTTTCCCCTGGAAAAGCCGAAGCCTTTGTCGGAGAGATATAGCGACTATCTCAAGCGGCGTGCACTGCTCGACAAGACAGGAGCATTTCTTCGCTCCGAGCATCCGCTGGCGGTGATTCTCCCCAGCCGCGACGGCCGCGATAATGGCGGTTCAGGTGGCACAATTTTCGACGATGGTGGTCTGGCGCGAACTGCTTACCAGCGCGAGCACGCCAATCCTGTCGCGGTGGTAGTGGCAGCCATAGAAAACTACGGACGCGTTTATAGGCTGCTCAAGGCTAACGTGCCGGTCAGCATTGAGATGAATGTGGATGTCAAGTTCTTCGGCGATCATGAGCATGGCTTCGATACCGTCGCCGAAATTCCAGGCAGCGACCCCAAGCTCAAAGATGAAGTGGTCATGGTCGGCGGCCATCTCGATTCGTGGGCATCGGCAACAGGAGCAACCGACAATGGCGCGGGCACGGTGGTTGCAATGGAAGTCATGCGGATTCTGAATGCGCTGCAAGTCAAGCCGCGACGGACCATCCGCATCGCCCTTTGGACCGGTGAAGAGCAGGGACTGCTCGGTTCGGTCGGCTATGTCAAGCAACATTTCGGATACGTGCCCCTCTCGACCGCTCCCGATCAGCTGGAGCTGCCCGAGTGGATGCGCAAGGCTGGCGGTCCCGTGGTCATCAGGCCTGAACAGGCGAAAATTTCAGGGTATTTCAACGTGGATAACGGCAGCGGAAAAATCCTGGGAATTTATCTGCAGGAGAACGCCTCGGTCGCGCCGATTTTTGCGCAATGGATGGAGCCTCTGAAGGATCTCGGTGTGACCACCATCAGCGTCCGTAATACGGGAGGCACCGATCACGAATCTTTCGACGCGGTCGGAATCCCCGGCTTCCAATTCATTCAGGACCCGCTTGACTACAGTTCGCGCACGCATCATTCGAATATGGACACGTACGAACGACTGCAACCCGCGGATCTCGCGCAAGCGGCGACCGTTGAGGCGGTCTTCGTCTACAACACGGCCATGCGCGACGAGATGTTGCCGCGCAAGCCGTTGGGGCATCCCGAACTCGATGATCAGCGGTCAGCTCCGCTGAAGGTGATGCCCGGGGCAATCGAACCTGCGGAGGAGTCCAAGGACAATACCAAGGAAAACAAGTAGCGACCGGCGCCCGGAGAAAATCATGATGCGAATTCGAATTGTTCTTTCAGTCTTGCTGACGGTGGGATGTGGTTGGGCGCTTGGGCAGACACCCGGCCGAAAACCTGTGGCGTTGGAGTGCGGTAATCTTTTTGACGGACGAGGGGATTCGCTGCGAAACAATGTGGTGATTGTGGTGGTGGACGGGAAGATCAAGGAAATCGCGGCGACCGTTCCGCCGGAGGCGGATGTCATCGATCTTTCGCATTCCACGTGCACGCCTGGCCTGATGGATACGCACACGCACGTCCTGCTGCAGGGAGACATCACCGCTGCAGATTACGACGAGCAACTTCTAAAAGAGTCGCCTGAATATCGAACGATCCTGGCGACGGTGAATGCGCGGAGGGCGCTGGAATATGGATTCACGTCGATCCGGGATGTTGAGACCGAGGGCGCGGGTTATGCGGATGCAGACGTCAAGAAAGCGATCAACAACGGAATTATTCCTGGCCCGCGGATGCAGGTGGCAACCCGCGCGTTGGACGTGACCGGAGCGTATCCGCTGCAAGGCTACGCGCCGGATGTCCCGGTGCCGCACGGCGTGCAGTTGGTCGACGGCGCCGACAATGCGCGAAAGGCGGTGCGCGAGCAAATCAGTTTCGGAGCCGACTGGATAAAAGTCTATAGCGACCGCTCCTATCGGGTGCGGGACGATGGCGTGCTGGATGATATTCCAACCTTTACGTTGGAGGAATTGCGAGCCATAGTGGACGAGGCGCATCGCGAACGGCACAAAGTCGCATCGCATGCGATGGCATTGAACGGGGTGCATAATTCGGTTGAAGCCGGAGTAGATTCGATCGAACATGGCAACTACATCGCGGATGCGGATTTGAAGGTGATGGCAGCGCAGGGGATCTTTTATGTGCCGACAATTTACGTCGGCGAATACGTGGCGCAGGGACGGGCCGCAAGCGGGGCCCCGGTGTGGTTAAAGATGATTTCCATCCATGAACAGACGTTTCGGCGGGCTTTAGGGGCCGGCGTGAAGATTGCATTTGGGACCGATGCTGGGGGATTCGATTGGAAGATTAATCCGGCAAAGGAATTCTCGTCGATGGTGAAGTTCGGGATGACTCCAGCGCAGGCCATCCGCGCGGCGACATCAACGGCGGCAGAATTGATGGGTACGCAAAAGGAATTGGGAACCATCGAACCTGGAAAACTGGCAGATATTGTGGCCGTGCCCGGAGATCCGCTCGCGGATGTTTCTCTAATGGAGAAGGTTGAGTTTGTGATGAAGGATGGAGTGGTTTACAGGAAACCTTAATCGACGACAGATGATTTTCCGGAAGGTTTTCGACCGATGGTCATCGTCGTTATAGGCGTCTCGGGTTCTGGCAAGACCGTTGTCGGAGAGGTGCTCGCCCGAAAACTGAACTGGCAGTTCGAGGACGCCGACAATTGGCATCCGCCCGCCAATATTGAAAAGATGCGCCGAGGCGACGCCCTGACGGACGAGGATCGCGTGCCTTGGTTGCAGGCATTAAGCTCGGCCATCCAGCACTGGATCGCAAATGAGCGCCCGGTGGTACTCGCCTGTTCCGCCCTGCGGAGGTCGTACCGGAATGCCTTGCGCAAAGCCGATCCCGGCGGGAAGCGTGTCCGCTTCGTATACCTCAAAGGAACCTACGATGAGATCGACCGGAGGTTGAAGGCCCGCGTCGGCCACTTCATGCCGGAATCCCTCCTGAAAAGTCAATTCGCGACGCTCGAAGAGCCAGACTCTTCGGAAGCACTCGTGATTGATGTCAGCCCATCCGTTCAAACCATAGTCGATTCGATCATCACCGGCCTCCGGCTCAACGAGTGAAACAGGGGAAGTTTGAGGACCGGGAAACGGCTTACGCTGACTGACTGACAAAAGAATGTTGCGCCGAAGTGAACCAGGCGGGGCGCATCTTCCAGCGCACCACGGCTCACCAGGGATCACCGAACACAACATACTGGTTCGTATTTGCCAGGCTCGAAACCGGCCCCGGCTGCGTTTCCTTTGGGCGGCGACGAGCGTCTCGATGTCAGCCATCTATTGCAGCGTGGTGGATTGCGGAGGGTCTTCGCGGGTTCCTATGTTGTAGCGTTTTAGTTTGCGATAAAGAGTGGCTCGGCTTATCCCCAGCATTTTGCCCGCCAGAGCCTTGTCTCCTTTAACTTTCGAAAAAACGCGCTTGATGGTAGCTCGTTCGATGTCTTCGAGATCTGTACCGGGAAATTCGGCCGCAGTGGGCGCTTCCGTCTGCGCCTCGGGGTATGCGATTGCGGGCGGCAGATCGTTCACCTCGATGACGCTCTGATCGCCTAGCGCCACCGCTCGCTCCAGGCAGTTCTCCAGTTCGCGAACGTTGCCCGGCCAACCGTAGGCGAGCATCGCTTTCATAGCGTTATTCGAAACCTGGAGGCCGCGCCCGGGAGCCAATCGGTCGAGGAACCAAGCCACCAGGATAGGAATATCGGAGCGGCGCTCGCGCAATGGAGGCAGCGAAATAGTAACAACGTTGAGACGAAAATAGAGATCCTTGCGAAACGTACCCTTCTGGTATTCGGCATCGAGATCGCGGTTGGTCGCAGCCATGATGCGCACGTCAACCTTGACTTTTTGATTGCTGCCCACAGGGCGAACTTCTTTCTCCTGGAGAAAGCGCAAAAGCTTGGCTTGCATTTCGAGCGGGAGTTCTCCGACCTCGTCCAAGAAAATGGTCCCGGTATCAGCTGATTGCAGCAACCCCTGCTTCGAGCGAAGCGCACCGGTGAAGGCTCCTTTTTCGTAGCCGAAAAGTTCGCTTTCGATCAGTGTCGGGACCAGTGATCCGCAGTCTACGGCCACGAATGGGCGACTGGCCATCGTGCCGCGAAAGTGCAGGGCGCGGGCTACCAGTTCTTTGCCGGTTCCGCTTTCGCCGGAAATCAGTACCGGCGTGCGCGTGTCTTTAAGTCGCGAGATGAGGCGCAGCACGTTCTGAATGCCGGAAGAATTCCCGATGATTCCGTGCAGCGAAGTCTCGGTTTCGGAGCGTTCGCGGAGATAAAGATTTTCTTCCACCAGCCGGACTTTGTCAGCCATGCGTCGCAGAAAGAGGCGCAGTTCATCGAGCGGCGCAAAGGGCTTCGATATGTAATCGTAGGCCCCCAGCTTCATCGCCTGAACAGCTGTCTCTACCGATCCGTGGCCGGTCATGAGCGCGATTTCGATCCGTGGATGCGTGCGTTTGGCCTGCTCCAGAAACTCGATTCCTGTCATGCGAGGCATGACCATGTCGGTAAGGACCATGTGGACCGACTGTTCCTCGAGCACGCTCAGCGCAGCTTCTCCGTTCTCGGCTTCGAGGCAAGCAAAGCCGAGCGATTCGCCGACGGTCATGCAAAGACGGCGAATCGTCTGCTCGTCATCGACGATCAACAGGCGGATCGAGAAATTATCCTTGGTCAGGTCCTGTGCCAGATTCTGCGTCGTAAGATTCTGATTCATGCGGCTGCCTTGCCCATGGTCCTTTCGACCACGGAAATGAATTCATGAACACGAAATGGCTTTTCCACGCACGGTGCGCCGGTGCGGCGGAGCGTGGCGGCGGTTTCCTCACTGGCAATGTCACCCGTGATAAACACCAGACGGGAGGCAAGTTCGGGACGATGATCAGCGATCCAGGCGTAGACCTGCGCGCCATCGACGCCCCCGGGAGTGCGCATGTCAGAGACGACGCCGTGAAAAGTGCCAGCCTCCAGCAGGCGCAGCGCCTCGGCGCCGGATTCGGTGGGTACAACGGTGTAGCCGTGCCCTTCGAGCACGGCGCGCACCAGAGACATTACCGCGGGTTCGTCTTCAATCAGAAGCACGCGGGCGGGAGCAGATTCGCTTCGTGACTCGGTCATATCGGGTGAACTCCTGCAACAGCTCCGAACGAAGCCGGCTCGGAGGCAATGGGCAGGCGAACAATAAAAGTCGCTCCCTCCGAGTCCGGGTTGTTGTGAGCCACAATTTCGCCGCCATGTTCACGGACAATGCCATAGCAGATGCTAAGCCCTAATCCGGTGCCCTTGCCGACATCCTTGGTAGTAAAGAAAGGATCAAATATGCGTTCGGGGTCGATAATGCCCATGCCGTTATCACGAAAAGAGATCTCGACGGTCGATTCGTTGCGGGCGCTCGTGATCTCGATGCGCGGGGGCCGTGAACTTTCACGAACCGCGTCGTAAGCGTTGTTCAGGATATTGAGAAACACCTGCTGCAGCTGGTGGGAGTCTCCGATCACCTGCGGCAGGGCCTCGTCGAGGTGTTCGACCACCTGAATGCCGTGACTGATAAAGTCGTAAGAACGCAGATGCACGGTGCGCTGCAGTATGGAATTCAGCTGCAATGGCTGTCGTTGCGGCGGCATCTGGCGGGCAAAGCTCAGCAGATTCTGCACGATCTGCTTGGTGCGCTGCGCTTCCTGCAGAATCACCCGCAGGTCGCGGCGGGCGCTTTCGGGGAGTTCCGGATTCTCCATCAACAGGTCCGTGAATCCGAGAATCGCAGTCAAAGGATTGTTAACCTCGTGCGCGACGCCCGAGACCAGCTTTCCGACCGCCGCCATTTTCTCCG
>Ga0181522_10001306_pt1 | contig 15403 bp, 13 predicted proteins | sample PEATcosm2014_Bin_27_FD_121103 | JGI IMG/M metagenome (GOLD analysis project Ga0181522, IMG submission 121103) | Peatland microbial communities from MTU Mesocosm Facility, Houghton, MI, USA - PEATcosm2014_Bin05_10_metaG | ecosystem: Environmental > Terrestrial > Soil > Wetlands > Peat | place... | reverse complement strand
TGCCGCAGGCCTTCCAGGACGCCAGTGCCAAACTTCCAGTGATTGAACTGGGCAAGGAATTTTCTACGACCGATGCCGGCGAAGCCGGCGCCTCGCTGCTCGCAATGATCGAGGCTCGGCTAGACACGAAGTCGTCTTGACCCGGAGGAGCTCTCCTCGATTTCCGCAACCCTATGCGGTCGAGAGTTTTCTGGCATTGTGGCGCAGCGACCGGCCTTCAGACAGACTATAAAGTTCTTCCGCCAGATTCTTGGCGTGATCGCCGATACGCTCGAGCGCCTGCGCGGCGAGAAGGATATCGAAATTCTTCTGTCCGCTTGGGCTGTTAGGCTCGGCGAGATGTCGATGAAACAAGTTGTGGCACAAACGGTCCACATTCGGATCAGATTGCAGGACACTCTGGGCGTAGGAGACGTCCCGCTGAAGGAAGCCTTGATGAACCTGCTCCAGCATTTCGTAGAGCAGTGAAGCCATTTCGACGAGCTGGCGGGAATCTGCGGTGGGCAATTTTTCGCGGCGCGATTGCAGTTGCATGACCGCGCTGTAGGCGAGATCTCCGATGCGTTCGAGATCGGTGATGAACTTCAGACACGCCAGGAGCTCGCGCGCTTTGGCTTCTCCTACGCGCGTGATAGCTTCGGGGAGTTGTTCATCAATTTTGCGCTCGATCTGGTCGAGTTCCTTTTCGCAATCCTTGATTGCGAGAAACGCCAGGCGTGAACCCTCGGCCAGAAAATCCCGCACATTGAAGACGGCGTCGCGCGCGATCAGACAGCCCCGCAGGACCTCGGATGTCAATTCGTCTTCCTCAACGTCTTCCGCGCGAGGCTGAACCGCACGCGGCCGGATCGCCGCTGCTCGGGATCGCGCCGCAGCCGCCCGCCGCTTCAGGTGTGAAACCGCAGAGGTCTGTTTTCGAGCCATGGGGAGACACCGCAATAAACAAGCTAGCATAATCCGGCAATGTGAAAGCAATGTGAAAGGATTAGTAGTGGGTGAATTCCAGCGACTTCCAGGCTACAGCGGCCGTCGATTTCGGGAGACTGAAAGCAGGCCCAAAGAACAAAGGCCGCACCTGAAGGGCACGGCCAAGGTGAATCCCAGGATGTAATGATTCCGAGGCGCAACTGATGTTGCGCCTCGGAAGTTGAAGTTACGAGCTTAGAAGCGAACTCGAATGCCCAGCTCGATCTGCCGGATGCCTCCGATTTGCTCTTCTGCCGATCCTCCGTTCAGGGCGCCAAAGCCTCCTGGATTAAAGAGGCCGCTCGCGGCTCCACCCACGGGATCGAGCCATTGATTGTGATTAAGGAAGTTGGCGAAGACGCTCGTGAAGTCCAGGCTGAAGCCCTCCGCCACGAGTATGTTCTTCCGTATGCTGAAGTCCATATTCCAGTAAGGCAGACCAACCAGGTTTCCGTTGCCGCCGTCTCTCGTATCATAGCCAAGAATCGGATTGCGGAAATCGTTGGCCGCGTTCACACCTTGCTGGAAGATGTTGACGGGCAGCCCGTTTGAGGCCCTGTTGTAGTAGGCGTGGCCGCTCTTGACATTTCCGATCGGCAAAGCGTTTTCGTTGCCGAAGGAGAAGATGTTATCTCCGGCGCCGAACTCCTGGCCGTCTCCGGTTGAGGTATAGAGCTCAATCGGCGAACCGGTGCCCGCCGTGAAGATGGACGAGAACGTCCAGCCTCCGAGCGCCCGTCCAATGATCCCTGACTGACCCTTGAAGAAGGGCGGCTGGTAGACAAAAAAGAGGTTGTAGACGAATTTGCGGTTGTAGTTCTGATACCCATACATGGTCTGCAGATTGAAGGGGTCATCCGCCGTGTATTCACTGGTAGCCTGGACATCGGCTCCTGTGCCTAGCGCCTTCGACCATGTGAAATTCGACTGCGCCGTCAATCCCTTCCAGTCAGCCATCTTGAGCGAGGCGAAGCCCGCGTTGTAGTTGCCGTAGCCCACGCTGGCGTTAAGAGCTATGCTCGATGAGAACTGGGGGTTTGGCCCGGTATTCAACATCGAGTTCGCGACTTGGAACCCGGGGAACGTGCCACCGGCTCCTGTGGCGCCCAAGTCAAGGTCGCTAAATAAGGTCCAGACCTGAGCTAAAGCCAGGTTGCTGGTCCCGCCAGTGCCCTCCTTCGCCACGACCGCTTGAGTGCAGCTCGAGTATCCGGTGCAATAGGCTGAGCCCGGGCCCCCAAGTGCTGCTTCGAAAAACGGCTGGTTCGCGACTGCTCCCGCATTCGCTGCGCAACCACCACCACCCAGTCCTTTTACGCCTCCACAGTAGGCCAAGACCGTCTGCGCGTAGGCATTAGCGAAGGTCTGTCCGCCGAAAGTCAACATGTACGGCACCGCGTTCAGATTGAGGGGTTGATACTCGTCCCTGATTCTGCGGAAGATATAGCCAAGTTCCAATGTGACCCGGTGAGTCAACTGGCGCTGGACCGTGAAATCGAACGAGTCAACTGAATTGGGCCGGAAGTGCGGATCCAGTGCCTCGCTGGCACTGCCCTCCGGGTTGCCGTTAATACCAGGATAAATAGGTTGCGGTAGCGTTGTACTCGGTATCAGGTTTAATGTACCCCCTGCGCCATTTGCCGTCTGCAGTGGCGCAACCAGGCCGTTTTCGCCAATCCGGAAAGCTTGGGTAGGTCCTGCCCCAGGTTGAGCCTGACCGGAAATGCAAGTTCCGTTCGACAGGTTACCTGCGCATTCTTCTGGTTGGATGGGGCCAATGCCGAGCAACGGCACCAGCACCTGGTCCACTCCGTTCAAGCGGCCGTAGACCCGGCCATAGCCGGCGCGAACGACCGTATCGTCATGGCCGAAGATTTTGCCGCCCATCGAATCGCCATCGAAATGCGGACTCCACGCGATCGCGACACGCGGACTGAATTCCCCATAGAACGGATTGTAGGGATATTTCATTCCGTTTCCGACATTGCCCACCAGGGCAAAGCCAAGTTCAGGGTTATATGCCTGGCCAAGCAACGCAGCACGCCTCCGAGCCGCAAAGTAGCTTTGCGCAGAGATTGGCGTGTCCGACTGGTCCACCAGCACGTCCTGCTTGCCGGTGGTTTCTACCGGCGGCATCTCCAGCGTCCACCCCAAGCCGTAGGTAAAGGTGAATGTCGGCTTCAGATGCCAGGTGTCACTGAAGTACGTGTTGTAGTAAGGAATTTTGACAGTGGTCGTGGCCGGCGTCAGCGGAGAGTTCAATGTCAGACTTGAGCCGGAACGGGTATAAGCGATCTGCGAGACAGAAACGATGCCGAGCGCGGCCGCAGTAAGGGCGCCGCAGTTTTCGATATCGGGCGATGTTCCCCCGCCACTGTTCGTGTAGGTCAAACTGCAAATCGCCAAATCTGAGGATAGGTTCGATCCGTTAGAACCGGTGCCGAGTTCATAAACAGGAGCGTAATTGATACCGCCGCCATTATCGGTACGCTGATGCTGATCCCAGTTGTGCTGATAGGTGCCCCCGAACTGGAACAGGTGGTTACCTTTCAGCAGTGAGATATCGTCGCGAATCATCTGATCGTGTCCGTCCCAATAACGGGTACGGGTATTTTGCGTGTTGACATTAAAAGGAGCAAGATCCTGTTCCCTGCTCTCACCGCTGTAGATTTCGAGCGCCCCGCCCAGTCCGGCCGATTGCGGAACGTCTCCTGCCCGCGTCCAGTTCCAGAAGTTACGCAGGAAACTGTAGTGGAAATCATTGGTGACATTGGTGCTGATGTTGGTCGTCACCGCTCCTACCAGCATAAATGCGTGCTGCGGATCCGCGGACTGGGCTGCCGGGACGCCGATCTTGTCACCGCTGAAGAACCCCCCGATATCAATCTGGTCGGTCGTGGTCGAATTCAGCTTGAAGAAATGATAGGTCCCGGTGAAGTGCCATTTGGGTGAAAAATCATGGTCGATTCGGGAAGCTACAAACTTGCTGTTCGTCGGAGTGGAAACGTTGGCCGAGAAGCCCAAAACGTTCGTCCCGTCGCAGAGACTCAAGGTGCAGGTGGAATTCGACTGCGGTTCATACTTATTCCATATTTGCTGAATCAGGGGATCAATTCCAATTCCCAGCGGGTCGACGGTCGCAAGGTTGTACTGGATTCCCGTCTGGGGGTCGGTAACGATCCCGTTGCGCAGGTTCGGCGAGGGGACATTGGCGTCGATCGTCTGCGACAGAGGAAAATCAAAACCCTCATAATTGACAAAGAAGTAGGTCTTGCCGCCGAGAACCACTTTCGGGATAATCGGGCCGCCAATCGCTCCTCCATAGCGGCTGTAATGGAAGCTCGGCAGCGGAACGCCTTCGAAGTTATTCTGCCAGCTTTGAGATGACCAAGTATTGTCCTTATAGTATTCGTATCCCGTACCATGCCAGGCGTTCGTTCCGCGCCTGGTTACAATTTTTACCTCGGCGCCAGCTGAGCTATTGAAATCAGCCGTCTGTCCGGCAGTATTAACCTTGACTTCCTCAATGCTGTCCTGCGGAGTCGGTATCACGCCCGTCGGACCGCCCGATCCTGCTCCCAGGTTATTTTGCGTAGCAACGCCGCCCGTCGGGTCGCCGGCGAAACTGGCCGTGTAGACGTTCATACTGCCGTCCATGTCATTGCTGTTGTTGCCGCCATCGAGCGAGAAATAGCTTTGATCGAGAACCGCGCCTCCGACGCTGCCGTCCGGACCAACACCCGGCTGCAACTCGACGAAAGTGCTGACGTCGCGGCCGAGGCTTGGCAGGTTGTCGATGGTGAGATTCGTGATCGTGTTGCCGACCGTGGCATTCATCGTCTGCAGTTCATTGCCAACCGCCGACACCTCGACCACCGTGTTGCCGCCGCCCACCTGCAGCGCCAGATTTACGGTCAGGTTGGTTCCGACCTGGACCTCTTGATGCTCGGCCTTGGTGGTTGAAAACCCGGCTTTGCTGACGGAGACGGTATAGCCACCCGGCTGGACGTCGATAAAGGTGTAGTGCCCGCTCGAATTGGTCAGGGCAGTCCGCGGAGTATTCGTCGCAAGGTCGGTAAGCGTGACCGTAGCCCCCGCCACCACGGCGCCGGACGGGTCATTAATCGAGCCGCCGACGGTTCCAGTCGATATTGACTGCGCCCATGCGGAAAAGGTGCTGCCGACGCATACCACCAACAAGAGAACCAAAACCAGTTTCACGCTGCGGACTTGCATTACCTGCCTCCTAAAACCGAGATTGAACCGGAAGTCATCAGCCGGTTACATGCACGAAACCCGGCGTCAACTGCGACTGCGAGGTGCGCGAAATTTTGCGCCTCAAACTGCTTTTTGTCAAACTAAACTTATCGAACCTGTCTAGTCGTGCGGATGATAGCGCTTTGATCGACGGGGTTCTCTGCGCCAGGAAACAAACAACACCCTTTGCTTGTGAACGTATAAGGCACGTCGAACGCCAAATCGCTTCTTGCTGATATTTCAGAGGGTTACGCTCGTAAGCGTTGACCGTATGTATGAGTAACAGAAGATGAAAATTGGCAAAACTACCAAATTCCATAGATCTATGCCGCTGATGAATGGCAGGAACCGCCGAGGAAGGGTTATCCTGGTACATTGATCCTGATCCTTGGCTATTGAATTTATTGATCTCGGTGGAACGATCTTCAGGGAACAGATCCCGTCTATGGAAATCGAGCGAGGAGCGATATGGCGCGTCTGGATTCCCTTGCTGGCCGGACTCGTCGGTCTCGGCGTAATCTTTCGCTCCGGCCCGAGGCCACACGAACTGACGCGTTTGCTCGGTCTATTCGTCGGCTTGCTGGGTCTTTCCGGCGAAATTCTCTCTCGCTATACACTCGGCCGGTCGTTCTCGATCGCCCCGAGGGCGACCGCGCTCATCACCACCGGCATTTATTCGCGGGTCCGCAACCCGATTTATATTTTTGGAATGATTTTCATCGTAGGGGTGATCCTGATTCTAAGACGCCTGGAACTGCTGGCCATTCCGCTGGTGCTCATTCCGGTACAAATCGTTCGTGCCCGCCGCGAAGCCGCCGCCCTCGAAGCGCGATTCGGCGACGCTTATCGGGATTACCGCAAGCGAACCTGGTTCTGATAGCCAACGAATCGGCTTCGCGCGCGATTTTTAGTGGCGCTGCGCGTAGCGCGGTTACCTGGCTCATCTTGCCAGGGGCTTTCAGCCGCTGAGCGGGCAGAGCCCCGGCTATCGCGCCCGCGCCAAAACCAGAGTTATATCGTCAGGCTGCTCGGCTTCGCCAATCCAGTCGCGCACAGCCGAGGTGACAATTTCCGTGATCCGCTCGAGCGGCAGATGTCGATTTTCGCTCACCAGTTGAATCAGCCGTTCTTCGCCGAATTCGCCATAATCGTTTTCCGGTTCGGTCACTCCGTCGCTATAAGCCACCAGCAGATCACCGCGGCGAAGTTGTACGGTCGCTTCCGGAAAACTCAAATTGTCAAACAGGCCGACGACAGTTCCGCCGCAGTCGAGCAACTGAGACGACCCATCTTCGGAAATCAGGATCGGCTGAAGATGACCGCCATTCGCATAGGTGAGTTGTTGCGAAGCGCCGTCATAGATTCCCAGAAATAAAGTCGCATACTTCGCCGCCGGAGTGCTCTCGTAAAGCTGATGGTTCAAGAGCGTCAGCAGCGTCGCGGGGGAAGCATCCGCGCCCCGCGATTCGGAAGCCAGCATCAGCGCCGAGCCCCCCATCGCCCTGACCAGCGCCGGTTCTCGCAGCACCGGCACATCTTCAATGCTGTAAGCGCGAACCGCCGAGTGGATCGTCGCCATCAGCAGCGCGGCGGAAATTCCTTTGCCGCTGATGTCGCCAACCGCCAGCATCAGCTTGTCGGAATTTAACGACAGAAAGTCGTAGTAGTCGCCGCTTACCGTCCGCGCCGGAAGGCAAAACCCATGCACCTCGAGCGTCTCCAGTTGCGTAATCAACTTTGGGTAAAGTTGCGCCTGCACCTCCTGGGCGATGACCAATTCGCCTTCCAGTCGCTGCTTTTCTTTCTGCTCCTGAATCAACGCCTCGATCGACGTGGTCATCGAGTTGAAGGAGTTTGCCAGAGTTGCCAATTGATCGCTCGACCGCACCACAATGCGGTGGCTGAAGTCGGCTCGATTGATATGTTTGGTGGCTTCGTAAAGTTGATCAACCGCTGCCGTAACGGTGCGCGTCAATTTCGTCCCCACGAACAGCGCCACCAGTTCGATAATCGCGAACACGATCGCAATCGACAACAAGATGTATTCCACGCCCTTGGCGTAATCTCCGAGCGCCGCAAAGAGCCGCGCATAGAGCACCGAAGGGCGCGTTTCGACCTCCGCCAGCGCTCCCGCGCGAAGCCGTTCTCCGGTAACCCAATCCACCACCTGCAGCGGAATCGGGAAAGTAATCTCGTGATCGAGCGTGCCGTTCGCTGCCGGAATCGTTCCCGCCGAAAAAGTCTGCTCGCGTTGTCTGCCTTCCTCAAACGGGATGAAGGGCTTAGGTTCCGCGGAAGTATGGGAACCCGGTTTGGCATTTGCCGACGCGTTCTCCGTTTCATAGACCGCGATCCGTCCGAGGTCTCCCGCAATCTGCTCGACAAATTCCTTGTCGAGCGGCTCACTCAAAATCACACGTAAAGATTCGGGCCCTGACCGAAGAACGGTCGCTGTCCGCAGATAAAGCTTGCCGTGATCGTTCACAATGTCGCAAAAATCCGCGGTGATAAATTTGGGATCGTCGAAACCGGCCGCGCCTTCCGGCCCGGAACAGTAAGGCTGAGGCTCGTTTCCGTACCACGCGCACACTTGCCGTCGTGCCCACTCCTGACGATGCGGTCGGGTGCGTCCGAGAACGGCCGAATCCAACCTTCCGTTTGAGATTTGCGTCGTCAAATGATGAGCGATGGCTCGGTTGGCCGACTCCATCGTGCGCAAGTGAGTGGTGATGTCGGAGGTTACTACAAAACTCGCGAATTGCCCCGCGAGCAGATAGAGCGTGATCAGCGAAATCACAACCAGCAGAAAGACCGGAATCACGCCGATAAAGATATAGGTAACGATCAATCGGTTGCGCAGTCGCCAGAGCACTTGCGAGCGTATCCACCGAAACCCCGAGATCGCGAGCAGCACAATCGCCAGCGCACTGAGAAAAGTTACCCACCCTCCCAGACTCGACGAGATTGCCGGGCTCCGACGACACGTCAGCCACTGCACCGCGAACAGCAGCACGTCGAGCGCCAGGACGTACAGCGCCGCCCATGCGACCCAGCTCCGGGGCCAGAGCTTTTTATCGCGCAGCCTGCTCTCGAGCTCGAAAGGGATCAGTCTCATCGAGTGGCCATCGTCGCCGCCTGATTATAGTGCGCGGCGCGCGCCGCTATATCTCAGGATAGATGTCGAAGAAAGCCGAGAGACTCGCCTTAAGTTGCTTCTCGATCTCGTCCTTGCTGCCCTCGAGCGTGTGCATTGTGACGTGCGCATCGCGCCCGCTCTTCAGTTTGACTGTCGCCGCGCCCACCTCCGCGACTTCATCGGAGGGCAGCAGGCGCAGCCCATACACCAAGGTCAGATTTGCCATGCACAGATTGTAAGCCAGGACCCTGGGTCAGACATCCCAGCAGGAAAACGATGGGACTCCGCGGGATCCGCCCGAGACGCCGAGACCAGTGAAGGTCTATCCCGGAGGCCAGTGCAGCGAGCGCCCGCCGATCAGGTGGACGTGCAGGTGAAAAACAGATTGCCCCGCGCGCGGTCCCACATTCAGCACGGTGCGGTAGCCGTCTTCAATGGACCGCTCCCGCGCGATGTGCGCGGCAGCAAGATGACAGCGCCCGACCAGCTCCGCATCTTCCGGAGCGGCTTCCTTCAATCCTGGAATATGTTTTTTGGGGATGACCAACACGTGCGTTGGCCCTTGCGGATTCAGATCTTCAAAGGCAAATGTGTGCTCATCTTCATAGACTTTTTTCGATGGTACTTCGCCACGAATGATGCGGCAGAACAGGCAGTCCGCCATAAGTCAGTCTCCCCTCGCCTGGAATTAAGATCGTCCGGCAAGTAACTTCGGAGATAAGTCGTCAATATCTCTGGAAAGAAACGATACCATTCTACTCCGATCGTTGCCGCACAATTTCAGTCATTGCCGCACCCAGCGAAGCGACCATCCATGGTCATCGATATCCATGGTCATCGATATTCAATGGACGTCGCTATCTTGCGAAGGTCAGTCGAGCCGCACCAGAAATACCGCTCCCTCGTCGGTCTCCGTCTCCCGTGTCAGAGCGATGGCGCGCTCGCGGTCATCGTCCAGCACGCGTACGCGAACCCACCAGTCGCCGATGGGACTTGCGAACTTCACCACTTTGGCGGTCTGGTAACGCCTCTGCAAGTGCTCGGCAAGGTCAGACGCCGCCTTCTGCCCGGTGAAGGAGCCGATCTGAACCGCCCAGCGGCCACCGGCATCGAGAGGCACGGGCGAACTGAGCACTTCGAGTCGCACTTTTGCCGTCCCCGGCAAATACACATCCAGAGCCTTCGCGGCGGCCAGCGAAAGATCGACCATGCGTCCTACTACGAAAGGTCCGCGATCGGTGATACGCACCAGCGCGGAGTGGCCGGTTCTTACATTCGTGATGCGCACGATCGAGCCCAAAGGCAAGGTAAGATGCGCCGCCGTCATGGCGTGCATGTTATAAACTTCGCCGTTCGATGCCCGCCGATTGTGATACGGAGCGCCGTACCAGCTGGCGATGCCTGTCTCTTCAAATATCGGTTTCGCATCGGCGGGAACGTCGATCTTTTCATCCGCGCCGGGCGTCTCCGTTGAAGGCAGGTTCACCGCCGGCTTTTGCTGCGGAGGTGACGGCGCTGGCGGAATCTGCGCCTGCGTCGACTTATGGCCACAGCCGTTGATAACTGTATTTAAAAGAAGAAGGAGTGAAAGAGAAAGCAAGCGAGCCAGCGCGCCCATCGAGACGCTCTCGGTCGGAAGGTTGGACGGGCGCTCAATGTCGGACGAGCGCGCGGAGGCGCGGCCGTTCAAGAACCCTTGCGCTGCGTTTCCAGATAGTCCGCAAACCACGACAGTTTCCCCGCCGCCGTCCGTAAGGCCTTCGAGGAATGATTTCGCACTGCTGGCACAACCTCGTCGTTCAGATAGTTCACCAGCTCGGCCGTCTCTTTCTCCAAAGTTTCGGCAATATTCGCCACCGAGCGGTTGAACCGCGCGGAAGCGTCTTCCACCTTGCGGTCGAATTCGGTCATACCCATCCTGTGGACTCGGTTTGAGGTTCACGATCGTGCTGCGATCACCGGTTTTCATCCATTATCGCGGTACCGTTCCCGGCGGTCAATCGGTCAAATGGGCTCGGTCAACTGGACCTGAACGAGCCTCCTTTGGCACTTGCCGTGTGGTTCGAATGCAGTCACGGTACAATCACGCCATGCGCCTGGAGACATCTCGAAAATCTTCCCCGCTTTTGCCATGGTTCGGGTTGATCTTTGTATTACTTTGCGCGCCGGGTTGCACCTTTTACGGCGAACATCCGGCACGTGCCTTGTCCGATGCAACCGGGGGCGAGGGGCTGGAGCGCGTCTTCTGGAAGGACGTAAGGTCCGCAAAATGGGTCGAAGTCGAGCGCTCACTCGCCTCGAATTACACCGGCATCAGTCCTGCCGGAACTTTCGACCGCGACGCCACAATCGAACGGTATCACCAATGGGAATTAAAAGACTTTTCGATTGGCGATCTGAAGACCGAATTGAACGGAAACACAGTCGTCGTGACCTACACCATCACGCTGAACGGAACCGTAAAAGGAAATGCAGGCGCTCGAACGGGCGTGTCCGAACCGCTGCCCTCCACCCCGCAGCGCATGATGACCGTATGGCAGCAGCAAAAAAAGGCATGGGTTGCCATCGCCCACAGCGTCAGCGAACCATAATGCCCGGCGCATCGAACGCAATCGCAATCAGGACAACGAAGCCGACCCCGACTCTTGTTGCCGCAGCCCGACCCGCTTTGGCCTCCGCCAGGTTTAATGGTTTTTTGTCCGGCAAGGGTCTTAACCATTTCCGCCGCGGACTGCTCCGCTGGTACGACGGTCATCGCCGCGACCTCCCCTGGCGCGAAACGAGCGATCCTTACCGCATCTGGCTCAGCGAGGTCATGTTGCAGCAAACGCGCGTTGCCGCCGTACTCGACCACTACCGCATCTTCCTCGATCGTTTCCCGACCGTCGAAGCGCTGGCCGCCGCCTCTCTGGATGCCGTGCTCGCCGCCTGGAGCGGCCTCGGCTACTACCGCCGCGCGCGCAGGTTGCATCAGTGCGCGCAGCAGATCGTCGAGCGACACGATGGCGGCTTCCCGCGGAATGCGGAAGCCTTACAAGCCCTGCCCGGCATCGGGCGCTATACCGCCGCTGCCGTTTCGAGCATCGCATTTGCCGAGCCGAGAGCCCTGGCCGATGGCAATGTCGAGCGGGTACTCGGAAGATTGCACGGTGTCAACCTCACAACCGTCGAAACCTGGCATCATGCACAGGCACTTCTCGACGAATCCCGGCCCGGGGATTTCAATCAGGCGATGATGGAGCTGGGTGCAACGGTATGCCTGCCGCAGAAGCCCCATTGCCGCTCTTGTCCGGTCGAGAAATGGTGCCGGACGCAGGGAGAAATTCTGCGCGCCGAGCCGACCACCCGCCAGACCAAGAAACAAATCTGGTGCGCGCTCGAATGGCGTGACGACCATGGCGATGGCAGAAAAATAAGGCTGGTGCGGCGCTCGATGAAAGCTTCGCTCATGCCAGGCATGTGGGAACTGCCGCAATCCTCCGAACCTCCGCGCGCATGGCCGGAGTCAGCGCACTGGCGCACGTTTCGCCATTCCATCACCGTCACTGACTACACGGTTCATGTGTTACGCACAACTCCGTCAGGGGCGGGTCCGTCGCTCGGCCCTTCGAAAGGCAAATGGATCGCGATGAACCACATCTCTCGGCTCCCGATCACCGGTTTGACGCGCAAAATCCTGAAGGCCGGCGGCATAATCTAATATTTGTGAGGCATTTCTCTATGAAGTGGCTCGATCGCTTTTTCGGAGGTCCAAACGATATGTCAGCTTTAAAGCCTGGAACCATGGCGCCTGATTTCTCTTTGCCCACGGTCGTTAGCGGCAAAGATAGCGGCAAGGACGGCGGTAACTTTTCCCTGCAGGCCGCACTCAAACGGGGCCCGGCACTCGCCGTGTTCTTCAAAATCTCCTGCCCCACGTGCCAATACACATTTCCCTATCTTGAGCGTTTGCACCAAGCGCACGGCGACAAAAAAATTACGATTGTTGGCATCTCGCAGAACAACCAGACCGATACGGCAAGATTTCTGGAGGAATACGGTGTGACCTTCCGCACCCTGATCGATGATCCAGATGGATACGCGGTCTCGAACAGCTACGGCCTTACGAATGTCCCCACATTGTTCCTGATCGCACCCGACGGAAAGATTGAACAAACGAGCGTCGGATGGGTAAAACAGGAAGTGGAGGAGATCAATCAGAAGCTCGCAGCCGGGCAACAAGCTTTGCCGCTTCCAATCTTCCGGCCGGGAGAAGTGGTGAGCGATTTTCGCGCTGGCTGAGGTTCGAAAAACTGATCCCGCGGTCGCGGGACTAAACTCATCACCTGCAATTACCTGTGCCTGCACCAGGGTAACTTTCGACCCTCGATCGGGCATGCTAGCCTTCTCCTGCCGCCGTAGTTTCAGTAATTTGCAAGCCCTTAACGAGTGCCGATGCCCAAGCTCCCGATTTTTCGGCTGCGTAATTCTGAACCGCCCAATCGGCCGGATCTTCAATATCTTGGAGCAACGCTCGCCTTAAGCGGATTGCAACTTGGTGTCGACAATCTCCGCTACGACGTTTTTCTCAGTCCTCGCCTTTCCGCCGACCTAAGTTTTCACCTGGCGCGTTACATCCGACGTTTCGGCGAAGTGGAATCGCTCTTTGCGATGGAGGTTCCGTCTGCCCCGCAAAGTAATTTCATACGCACCACGCCGGGCGAGGCCAAACTTCAAAAAACTGAACCGGTCGATCTGAAATCACTCCTGGTATCGATCCACCTCGCCATTCTGAACCGGGCTAAAGTGGAGGGCAATCCATCGATCGATGTGCTTGGCCGCCTTGCTGTGATCAAGTTCATCCGCACGGAATTGCAAGCGCAGTTTGCCAAGGTTCTCGAACAGTGCCGCACGAAATCCAAATCGCTTGAAGGCGTACGGCCGCTGAAGATGATGCAGACGCAGGAGCGCGTCTCCCATTTCCAGGTCCACAAGAAGATCATCCTCCGGCGTGCCGGGCAGGAACTGGTTCGTCTTCTGCATGAGATCGAAAAAGAAACCCTCGGCCGCACCCGGAGCTCGCTGCTTGGAGAGTTGCATCACGATTGCTATCGACTGTTCCTCAATCCGCTGATTCTTACCGATGATGGCTCGGATGACTATCTCTGCGCCGAGCACTATTACATGTTCGGCAACTTCGCAAAAGATCCCGACCGTTTCGAGAGCCTCCGCGGGCTGGCCTTGAATTTCCTGCGCGAGCTCGGTTACGGGGAAGCCTTCGACGACGAGCATCTGGAGCAGGCTCTCAATGTTCCGGAAAACGCCGTCTCACTGGTTGGCACAGGCAACGGCGAAGACCTGACGTCGGAGGATCGCAATCGCACCGATCGGCTGGACGTCTGGACCCGCATGCTGCAGAGCGAGGACGTCCTCGCTCACGTGGTCGCCTCTTATGAAGCCGTTCCTCTGCTCTCCGAGTACGCGCCCAGGGTGAATCCGCAGCAGATCAAGAACGCTCTGATCTTCCGCGAAGAGGCCGTGCGAGTCGAAAAAATCATCACCGAAATCCGGCTTGATTCTTCCCGTCTATTCTCGGCCATGAGGCGGGTTGCATCCTGTCGCGGGTCCGAGCGCAGTCGCTTTGCCGCCCGTCTTCTGCACGACCTTTGCTGTTACCACCGCGATCGCCGCGGACTGGAAACCCTCAGCGCCGGTTTCGACAGTATCAACCTGGTCTCTGACGAGAAGGTTCGCAAACTATCCTCCCTCAACGGCATGCTCTACGAGTTTCTGCCACCCGAAGACCAGAAGCCCGCTGAGGATCGTATTGTTCATCACGTGATCCTGAAAGCCGACGTGCGTGACTCTTCCCGCCTGACCCGGTCTTTGATGGCAAAGGGCATGAATGCGGCCTCGTACTTCAGCCTTAATTTCTATGATCCGGTAAACAAACTGCTGGCGAAATACGACGCCACGAAGGTGTTTCTCGAGGGGGACGCAATTATTGTGGCGCTACTCGAACGCGAGGGCGAAGCCATGCTCGGCGTGAGCCGCACTTGCGTCCTGGCTTGGGAGATCGTGAACCTGCTGCGCGAATACAACGAACTTCTGGACCGCTCCGGCCTGCCCCAGATGGAAGTCGGCCTGGGTCTGGCTTACCAGGATTCGGCTCCGCTCTACCTGATGGACGGCGAGCACCGAATCATGATCTCCGACGCGATCAATGAGAGCGACCGTCTTTCGTCGTCTTCTAAGCAAGTCCGCAAGAAACTCGCGCCCGATGCCGGAATCTTTCAGGTCTACTCAGTTCAGATCGGAGCCCAACCCGGCAATGACAACGGTGGCACAAGCACGGAAGCCGGCACGGACGAAATGCGCCTCAACTACAACGTAGGTGGAATCTGTCTCAGCGAACTGGCTTTCCGCAAGCTGCAGAAGGAAATTTCGCTTTCGCCATGGAGAGGGGAGGAGCAATTTCCTGCGTTCAAGGGTGCCTGGATCGACAAACAGTGCGAGTTTTTCGTCGGTACCGTGCCGATCGCCAATGGAGCATTTCGCAAGATTGTCATTCGCAAGAATCGCATCGCCAAGGTCGATGTGCGCAATTTATCCATCTTGCACTGGACCGACAGCTACTATTACGAAGTTTGTGCCAACCCCGCAGTCTACGCCGCTGTCTTTGGAGAAAAATCGACGTCGGCTTCGCGTTGAGTTCGGGAACTGCGGACGAAAGCCGCCGGCTTCAGAAGCTGCGCTTGACCCGAAACGGAATCATAACCAAGGCCTCGAGCGGCACTGGTTTGCCGGCTCTTTCCGCTGGTTGGAATTTGCACAGGGAAAGAGCCCTGGTAGCGTAGGAATCCAGACGATCATCGGGGCTGTTCAGCACGCGCACGCTGGTTACCTTCCCGTTGGCATCGATAACCGCGTAGAGCGAGACCATGCCGTGAATGTTCGCGCGAATTAACTCCAGCGGATAACCCGGGTCCGATTTCTCGGTTGAACGCGGCGCCGTCAGTTCCCCTTCTTTGCGTCCCCCGTCGAGTTCCGCAAAATGAATCACCC
>Ga0181522_10001305_pt1 | contig 15404 bp, 11 predicted proteins | sample PEATcosm2014_Bin_27_FD_121103 | JGI IMG/M metagenome (GOLD analysis project Ga0181522, IMG submission 121103) | Peatland microbial communities from MTU Mesocosm Facility, Houghton, MI, USA - PEATcosm2014_Bin05_10_metaG | ecosystem: Environmental > Terrestrial > Soil > Wetlands > Peat | place... | reverse complement strand
CGCCGGCGGCGACACATGGAAGGACTTCTTCTCGCCCGACCACAGCGGCACGCCAGTCAACCTGCTGGCCTACACCGCCTCGTTCGGCGGCGGCTTCTCGGCGACGATCTCGCTCGAGCAGAATGAGAGCGTTCAACTCGGGGCCGGAACGTCCGCCAACCCCGCGTACGACCCCGCCTATTACGGCGGATCCACCGCACTCGGCATCCGTGCGCCCGATATCGTCGCCGCGTTGGACGTTGCGCAGAGCTGGGGCGGCGCCCATCTCGCTGGCGTCGCGCACAATATCCGTCAGGAAGCCTATTACTACAACTCACAAGACCTCGACACCTGGGGCTACGGAATCATCGGCGGCGTGACCTTCAACCTGCCGATGCTGAGCCCCGGTTCGAAGATCGCGTTCCAGGCCGCCTACGCCCATGGCGCGATCGGTTACTCTGGCGCGACCGACCCGGCGTGGGGCGAGACCGACCAGGGCTTCAACACCAATGGCAACGGGATTCTGTTCCCGATGGCCGACGCGGTCTCCACCGGTTACTACACGGGCGCCAACACCTGGATCCTGTCGAACGCCTGGTCGGCCGCGGTTCAGTTGACCTGGAAGGTCTCGCCGAACTTCGAGATCGATCCCGAGGTCGCCTATGCCGCCGTCAACTACGGCAACACCGCCGCCAACGAAATTTACTATCTCCCGAGCAACGCCTACGCTTGGTGGGTTGGCGCCGTGTTCGACTGGTCGCCGGTCAAGAACCTCGATTTCGCGTTCGACGCGATCTACGAGTCGTCGCACCAGAGCACGCCCTACGAATACGTTGGCTACCCCTACTACAACAACTCGGACGGCTTCAACGGCCGCCTGCGCATCACCCGCTCGTTCTGATCGAACGCGCAATCGGGTTGCAAATCTCGGCCCCGGAGCGAACGCTCCGGGGTTTTTCGTTTCTGCGGGATTGAGACGAGCGCCGACCGCCCTGTTCTTGAATGCAACGCATTTGGCTTTGCGTGGGGCTCATCCTTCCACGCCGCTTCGCGACGCCTCACCAAGAGGCGCATATGCGGGCCAGTGATTCCTCAAGCAGACTCCGCGCGTCTACGCCTCGACGCCCAGCGCCTTGAGCAGTGGGCCGAGATAGGCGGCGTGCGCGCGCCAGCGACCGATGGAGGCGCGGTAAATCGGCTTGCGCACTTGATTGACGCTCGCGGTGCGGACAGGGCGCTGAGTGCGGTGGAATTCGAGGCAGGCCGGGTCCCACGGCAAGCCAAGGAACGCGATTATCCGGCGCGCCTGGCCCTCGAGATCGTCGACCACGGATTCGTACTCGACTTCGAGGAAATGCGTCGACGGCAGCGTCGCTCGCCAATGCGCCATCAGCGTCTCGTATTCGCGATAAAACAGCCCGAGCTCGGTCAGATCGTTGGCAAAGGCGAGGTTGGGTCCCCGGAAGTTCTTGGAGTAGCACGAGAGGCAGGTGTCTACCGGGTCGCGGCGAACGTGTATGATCTGCGCTTCGGGCAAAATCAGGCGGATCAGACCGGCATTGAAGAAATTTGCAGGCAATTTGTCGACGACGCGCGTCTTGCCGACCGGCGGCTCGCCGACGCGAGCCAGATAGTCTTCGCCGAGCCGCGCCAACGCGTCGGCGGTCAGCGTGGCGACGCATTCGGGATTGCCTCCAGCGTCGGCCGCGACCTCCGGCATCGCGTGCAGTTCTCCGGCGCCGTGAATTGCGGGATGGCTGGCGAGGATCTGTTCGATGAGCGTCGTGCCTGAGCGCGGCATGCCGACGACGAAGATCGGCGCTCCGGCGTGCGATCCGGCGCCGGCGAAGCGCGCGAACGTCTCGGGTCGGAAAGCGGCGATGATCGCGACGATGCGGGCGCGATTGGCGTCGGCGTCGTAGGCAAACTGGGCGCGCTTCAGACGATTGCCGGCGTCGAAGTGAGCGAAGGCGCGTTCAGAATTGCCGACGTCGAGATAGGCCTTGCCGAGTGCGAAGTGCAGCGGCAGCGCTTCGCCTGGCCGCATGTGCTCGACCTCGGCGAGTCGCGCCTCCATCGCGGCGAAGGCGGGGTCTCCGGCTTCGAACCTCACCAGGTCGACGAACGATTGCCACGCCCCACTGGATTTCTCGCCGAATTCGGTGGCGCGCCGCAGGGTCTGACGCGCTTCCTCCGTCTCGCCCACCTCGGCCAGCGCTGCGCCGCGTGCAGCCAGCCCCCTTACTTCGCCGTCGCCGCCGAGCGCGATTGCCTGGTCAAAGCTGGCGAGCGCTTCAGGCAGCCGATCAACCTGCTTCAATGCGGCGCCCCGGCCGATCAGCGCGTCGACGGACTTCGGCTTCAGCGCCAGCGTCCGTTCGTAGTCTGCAAGCGCGGGGCCGAGCTCGTCGCGGAACGAGCGAATATTTGCGCGCACCAGATAGGCGTCGGCGAAGCGCGGGCGCTCGGCGATGAGCGTTTCTATGATCCGTAGCGCTTCGTCGAGTTCGCCAAGACGCGACAGCGTGGCGGCGTATTCCTTGCGTCCATCCGGATGGCCAGGGGCAAGGCTCAGCAGGGCGACAAAACCAACGCGCGCCTCATTCAGGCGGTCGAGCTTCTGCAACGAAACCGCTCTGAGGTAGAGCAGATTGGGGTTACGCGGCTGCCGCTCGAGCGCTTTGGCGCTGAACTCGAGCGCCTGGGTGAAGTCTTCCGCCAGCACCAGCAAGCCGATGTAGTTTTCGAGAAACGCGAACTCGTTCGGCTTCAGCTGCAGCGCACGCTTCATTTGCGCCTTGGCGTCGTCGAGGCGTCCGGCCGAGGCGAGAAGCGCGCCGAGATAGTGGCGCGCCTCGGCGTTGTTGGGCTCGCGCGCGATGATCGCCTCGTAGATGCGCGCGGCCTCGCCGAGGCGTCCCTGGCCGTGCAAGGCGAAGGCGTCCTGAAGGGTTGGCGGTCTGACGTTCATGGCAAGCCTTTCGCGCCCGCCTTTCGGGCCTTGCCGCGCCGCTGTCAAGCGCGTCGGCGGGCACGCGCGGCAGCGGCGGTCAGCGCGCCTCGATGATGACGAACGCCTGCGCCAGCGGCGGCTCGTCGGTGATCGTGAGGTGGATGAACGCTTCCATGCCCGCCGGAGTGATCGCGGCGAGTCGTTTCGCCGCGCCGCCGGTGAGCCGCATCGTCGGCTGGCCGGTCGGCAGGTTGACGACGCCCATGTCGCGCCAGAACACGCCATGGCGCAGGCCCGTGCCGAGCGCCTTGGCGCAGGCCTCTTTGGCGGCGAAGCGCTTGGCGTAGGAGGCGGCGCGGCCGGCCCGCGCCTCCGAGCGCCGGCGCTCGACCTCGGTGAAGCAGCGCGCTACGAAACGCTCGCCGAACCGCGCCAGCGTCTCCTCGACCCGATGGATGTCGCACAGATCGCTGCCAATGCCGATGATCATCCGAGGGTTCCTTCCCCCCTTGCGGTGCGACTCCTTCCCCAGCGTCGCTGGGGAACGCAGCCGACGAAGTCGCCCGGACGGGGCGCGGGAAGTCGCCGGTGATCGTTGTCTTTCCGGCTTCGGCGCCCGTGCAAGCCCTCTGACAGCGCGGCGGCGGCCCACACCCCTTCCATCGTCCTTTCGGGACGGCGCCTTCCCCCACGAGGGGGGAAGGACTCGCGCGCACCGCTCATCTTGCCCGGCTCCGTCCTTCGGCCATCGCCGCGCGCATCTGGCGGACGCTTTCGGCGAGGCCGACGAAGATCGCCTCGCCGACGAGGAAATGGCCGATGTTGAGCTCGACGATCTGCGGCAGCGCCGCGATCGTCCGCGCCGTGTCGTAGTCGAGGCCGTGGCCGGCGTGGCACTCGAGGCCGAGCGAAGCGCATTGCGCCGCCGCGACCCTCAGCCGGCCGAATTCGTGATCGCCGCGTTCGCGCTCCTGGCGCGCCAGTGCGTCGCACCAGGCGCCGGTGTGCAGTTCGACCACCGGCGCGCGCAAGGCGGCGGCGGCGTCGAGCGCCTCGATCGAGGGTTCGATGAACAGCGACACCCGGACGCCGGCGCGGCCGAGCTCGGCGACGAACGGCTTGAGATGATTGAAGCCGCCGACGACGTTGAGGCCGCCTTCGGTGGTGCGCTCGGTGCGGTTCTCCGGCACCAGACAACACGCGTGCGGACGGACGCTGAGCGCCATGTCGAGCATCGCCTCGGTCGCCGCCATCTCGAAATTCAGCGGTTTCGTTATCGCCGCCTTGAGCCGGCGCATGTCGTCGTCGTGAATGTGGCGGCGATCCTCGCGCAAATGCGCGGTGATCCCATCGGCGCCGGCCTCGATCGCCAACAGCGCCGCGCGCACCGGATCGGGCGCCACGCCGCCGCGCGCGTTGCGCACCGTGGCGACGTGATCAACATTCACTCCCAGCCGCAGCTCGGCCATGGCCGCACTCCTTGTCGTCGTCGCGCCCGCCGCGGGGCCGCGTGGTTCAGCCGGCGAGCGCGCGGCTGCCGGGCTTGACCGCCGGCGTCGCGGCGAGTTCCGGCGGCAGCGCCTCGGCGGGATAGGCGGGAATGTCGAGCGTCGCCAGCGCGACGCGCGCGACGCCGAGTTCGGCCTTGCCGCCCGACCGGTCGATCAGACAGGCCGCGCCGACGACCTTGCCCGGGTGCTCGGCGATCGCCGCCAGGCATTCGCGCGACGACAAGCCTGTGGTGATGATGTCCTCGACCATCAGCACGCGCGCGCCCGGCGCGATGACGAAACCACGGCGCAGCTTGAAGGCGCCGTTCTCGCGCTCGACGAAGATCGCCTTGGCGCCGAGCCAGCGCGCGGTCTCGTAGCCCGGCACGATGCCGCCGACCGCCGGCGAAACGACGACGTCGATCTTGCCGAACGCCGCCTCGACCTTGTGCGCCAGCGCGCGGCACAGCCGCTCGGTGCGGGCGGGGTCCTGAAAGACGAACATCTTCTGCAGGAATACGGGCGAATGCAGGCCGGAGGATAGAATGAAGTGTCCCTCCAGCAGCGCGCCGGCGGCGCGGAATTCAGCGAGCGTCTGTTCCGGCGTGAGGTCGTGGGCGTCCATGGGCGCTTTCATAGCAGGACGGACCGGCGACGCCAAAACCGATGTGAGCTTCCATAATTCGCCCCGATTGTAAGGAGCGCCGCGCCGCCCGATGCTTGCTACAACGACCCTGCGCGCTCATTTTGGCGCGAAGCCTCGCGGAGCCCGCCGTGCGCCGATTTGACACCAAGACCCTCGCCGCCGCGCCCGACGCTGTCGCGCCGGACGGAACGGCGGTCAGGCTGCTCGCCGCGCTATCGCGCGGCAGCTTCGCGCATTTCGAGTTGCCCGCTGGCGCCGTGTCGCACGCCATCGTCCACCGTACGGTCGAGGAAATCTGGTTTTTCGTCGCCGGCCGCGGCGAGTTGTGGCGCCGCGCCGACGGGCGCGAGGAGGTCGCCGCCGTCGGACCCGGCGTATCGGCGACGATCCCGCTCGGAACCCGCTTCCAATTTCGAGCCGCCGCCGACGCGCCGCTTGTCTTCGTCGCCGTCACGATGCCGCCCTGGCCGGGTGAGGGCGAGGCGGAGATTGTCGAGGGAATATGGCGCCCGACGGTCGGGTGAGGAACTGCACCTTCAGCAGGACCTTGCCTGCTTTCGCGCGCGCTGGTAGCCGTCTGCGCTGCCAGCCGCATTCAGCGCCGGATTAGCTCAGTTGGTAGAGCAGCGGTTTTGTAAACCGAAGGTCGGGGGTTCAAATCCCTCATCCGGCACCATCGACCCAAGTCCCCCGACAAGCGGCGTCAGTTCGACGCCCACGGCCTGTCCGCTACGCTGCGAACGGCGTTTCATTGTGATGCGCCGTGAGCCCGCGACGGCGGGCACTGGGAAAAACTGAACCGACTTGAGGCGCGACAAGGGGAAGCGTCCTGGCGAGTAATTGCTCGAAACATTGGCAATAAATGCCAGTTTCTTCAATGAATACAATCATCATATGAAACGAGCTTGGCCCGCGGAACGGGAATTCTCATTGTTCGTTAGGGTTTTTCGTCGAGGTTAGCGCGTCCTCCAAATGCTGGGCAGACACAATGTCCGATTCGGGCCGTCAACCTCGCGATGCGTCGATCCCACCGGGCGAAAATCCGGTTCGCCGGAAGCGCGCGCAGCTCTCGGTCGGAACGCGCGTTGGGGCCCTGACCTTCCTGCCGCTGATCGGACTCGCCGTCGTATTCGCCCTGTTCTGGTTCAGCGCGCACAGGGTCGAGATCGAACTGGGAATGAGCCGTGTCGACGTTCGCACTTCGCTCGAGGCAAAGACATTTCGCGACAAACTGATGTCAGCGGAATTGGCGATCGGCGCGTTCATCGCCAAGCCTTCGACAGCCACGCGCACCAGCCTGGCGTCGGCCTGGGCCGCTGTCGAACAGTCGGTCGACGGCGTCGAATCGCGAGACGGCGCCTTGGCGGGCCAGACCAAGGCCCTCTCGCACAACATCGAAGCGATCCTCGCGGCTCAAGACTCGCTGGGCTACGACGAGAAGTCGGGGCTGGTTGGACAGACGAACGCCGCCAGCGACGACCTGGCGAAACTCGTCGCCGACGATGTCGACACCAGCGACCCTCTCGGCGTCGCGGTCGTCGAAGCTTTCGGGAGCCTCCGTCCGGCATACTACAGGTTCGCGCTCGCGCGCGACGTCGCCACGCGCGACGAGGTCCTGAAGCAGGCGAGCGCAATCAAGAAGGACGTCGACGCTTCCTTTTTTTCCGACGACCGGAAGGCGATGTTCGCGAAGGCCGTCGACGCCTATGTCGCCGCGTTCTCCGCGCTGGCGAAGACCGAGACTGACCTGGCGGCGCTGCAGGGCCAAACCGACGCGAACTTCGGTCAATTGACGACGGCTGCCGACGCGGTCGTCTTGTCGGCTTCGCAATCCGCGGACGCGACGCAGGCGCATCTCGCGCAAACGCAATATCAGGCGCTCCAAATCGTTGCGGCGGCGATTGTTCTCGTGGTGCTGATCTGCGGCTCCGCCAGCTTCTTCATCGGGCGCAGCCTGTCGCGTCCGATCACCCGCCTGGCTTCGATCATGCGCCGCATGGCAGAAGGCGATCTCGAAGCCGAAGTGGGATATGCCGACAGAGGCGACGAAATTGGCGGCATGGCGAGCGCGGTCCTCATTTTCAGGCAGGCCGGCGTGGAGCGCATCAGGCTGGAACGCGAGGCCGAAACCTCGAGGCGAGCCGCCGAGACGGATCGCATCGCCCACGCGGATGAAAAGGCGGAGGCAGCAAAGGCCGATCAATCGGTCGTCGCCGCGCTTGGCGATGGTCTGCGGCGGTTGTCCAAAGGTGACCTCGTGGCGCGCCTGACCGTTCCCTTTGCACCGAAATCGGAACCGTTGCGGCTCGATTTCAACGCCGCAGTCGACCAGCTCCAGGCCGCAATGGTGACGGTTGAAGAGACCACGCAAACCATGCGGTCGCGAACGGTCGAGATTTCATGCTCGGCCGAGGACCTGTCGCGCCGGACGGAACAGCAGGCGGCGAGCATTGAGGAGGCGGCGACGTCCCTCGATGCGATCACCACCTCGACGAAGCAGACCGCCGAGAACGCCGACCACGTGCGCGGCGTCGCCTTGGCCGCCAAGACCGACGCAGAGGGCGGAGGCGCTGTCGTCCGCCAGGCCGTTGAGGCGATGGCCAGCATCGAACAATCGTCGAAACAAGTCGCGCAAATCGTCGGCGTGATCGACGAGATCGCTTTTCAGACCAATCTCCTCGCGCTGAACGCCGGGGTCGAGGCGGCCCGCGTCGGCGAAGCTGGACGCGGATTCGCAGTTGTCGCCACGGAAGTGCGAGCGCTCGCGCAGCGCGCTGCCGAGGCGGCCAAGGGGATCAAGGGGCATATTTCAAAATCCGCCAGCCAGGTCGATCGGGGCGTAGAACTCGTAGCCGGCGTTGGAGAGGCGCTCGACCGGATCATCGGACAGGTGGCCGAACTGACGTCAGGGGTCTCAGCGATCGCGTCGAGCGCCAAGGACCAAGCCGATGGGCTGCAGCATGTCAATCAGGCCGTGAGCATGATGGATCGGGTGACGCAGCAGAACGCAGCCATGGTGCAGGAGACGACGGCCGCGACGGTGTCCCTTGCTGACGACGCGGCGGAGCTCGCGCGGCTCGTCAGTCATTTCCGGACAACGGACCAACGCAGGACCGGCCCGGTAGCGAGCGCGCGCACCGGCGCGGCTTCGTCCGATTCGTCACGCGGGTCCAATGCGCGGCCAGCCTTCCAGGTGGTCGGAGCAGGTCGGTGAGGGGGCATCGGCCGTTGCCCTTCCACCCGGAAGCCCGAGTTCGCCGCGCGCCTCAGTCGCCGCGTGGCCGCGCGTATGGCGAGAGATCGCGCTTGAGGAATTGTCCGCCGCCTTTCTCGCCGAGGATCCTGCCGTCTTCAGCGACGATCTTGCCGCGCAGCAGCGTGACGACCGGCCAGCCGGTGACCGCGATGCCCTCGTAGGGCGTGTAATCGGCGCCGTGGTGCATGATCGCCTGGCGAATCGTCTCGCGCTTGTTGGGGTCCCACAGCACGATGTCGGCGTCGAAGCCGACGCCGATCGCGCCCTTGTGCGGATAGAGGCCGTACATCTTGGCGTGGTTGGTCGACGTGAGGGCGACGAATTCGTTGACCGAGATGCGGCCTTCGACGACGCCTTTCGAATAGAGGATCGGCAAGCGAACTTCGACGCCTGGGATGCCGTTCGGCACCCACTTGAACGAGGTGCGCGCCTTCGGGTTCAGCTTGCCCTCGGAGCCCTCGTAGTAGAACGGGCAATGGTCGGACGAAAAGGTCTGAAACACGCCGGTGCGGATGCCTTCCCATATCGCGTCCCACGACGCACGGTCGCGCGGCGGCGGCGAGCAGACGTATTTTCCGCCGCTTTCGTCCATGTTGAGGCCCTTGAGGTCGTCGGCGGTCAGCGTGACGTATTGCGTGCAGGTCTCGCCGTAGACTTTTAGGCCACGGAGCTGCGCCCAGCGGATCTGCTCCATCGCCTCGCGCCCGGAAACGTGGACGATCATGATCGGCGTATCGAGCAATTCGCCGTGGCTGATCGCGCGATGGGTCGCCTCGCGCTCGACCACTTCCGGGCGCGAGACGGCGTGGTAGTAGGGCGCCGTCTTGCCCGCGGCTTCGAGGCGCTCGGTCATGAACTTGATCGCGTCGTAGCCCTCGCAATGAACCATCACCAGCGCGCCGCAGCCGCGCGCGCAGTCGAACACCTCGAGCAACTGGCGGTCGTTGAGCACCAAGTCGTCGTAGGTCATGAACACTTTGAACGACGAATAGCCGTCGGCGACCAAGGCCGGCAGCTCCTGGCCGAGCACGGACGGCGTGGGGTCGGTGACGATGAGGTGGAAGCCGTAGTCGCAATAGCAATTGCCGTCCGCCTCCTTGTGATAGGCTGTCACCGAAGCGCGCAAGGAAGCGCCGCGCGGCTGCAGCGCAAAAGGCAGCAAGGTGGTGTTGCCGCCGGCGACCGCCGAGCGCGTGCCGGTCTCGAAACCGTCGGCCATTTTCGGTCCGCCGAACGCGTTCTGGGCAAGATGGACGTGGCTGTCGATGCCGCCCGGCATGACGAGCAGGCCGGAGGCGTCGATCACGCGCGCTCCGTCGGTCAGCTTGTCGGCGATGGCGGCGATCTTGCCTCCGCGCACCCCGACGTCGGCCCGGAACTTGTCGGCGGCGGTCACCACCTCGCCGCCGCGAATGATCAGTTCGAACTCGGTCATCGCCGCCTCGCCTTCGCTGTCGCGGCGAATTCCAAGCATAAGGGGCGCCAACGCCGGCGAAGATCAGGCCAACGGCGGACCTCAGGGTTGCATGCCGCCGCCGCTGGCGTGGCCGCTCCGCATCGAGCCGGAAGGGGCGGGGCTGGGGCTTGGCGCGGTTCCGGCCAGGGTTCCCTTGCAGCCGCCGGAGACATAGGCAAGCAGTGGATTGAATTCCGCCGCGGTGAGATAGGCGGCGCCTTCGCCGCCGGGATAGTCGGTGAACTGGAACGACGTCACGGCGATCATCGCGTTCTTGTCTTTGCCTTCGGTGGTCGAGAAATTGACGATCCAGGCGCCGCCGCTGGTGCCAAAGGTCAGGTTGGTGGTCGGCGCCCACTGCACCACGATGCCTGGATAAGACTTGTCGAGCATCGGGATTGCATCGGCGAAGAACACCGCGCCGCCCGACTTCTGTACGATCTGGCCGTTGAGGATGTCGCTGGCGTAGCCGACCCGCGTCGCATAGCCGTATTTGCCCTTCCAATCGAGTGCGTAAGGCATGACGCCGGTCGTGCTTTCGCCGTCAGTGAGTAGCATGGCGAAATCGTGCTGGTCGGCGACGAGTTTGGCGTCGTCCTTCTCGGAGGCCTTCATCGAGGCGAAATTTCCCGGCAGGGTCCATAGCGGGTTGACCGCGCCGCAGAGGATGCTGAACGGGGCGCCTTCCTGGTTCTGGTACTGCAGCCAGAACGTACCCTTGGTCACGTCGGGCCACGGACCGGCCGGCTTTTCGGCGAGGTCGCGCAGACAATGGGCGGCCGTCAGCACGACATTCGGCTTGATGAACTGTCCGGTGCATTCGACGATCGAGCGCGGGTCCTGGTCGGTCGGGTCGGGGATCGCCAGCAGGCCGACCCATTTGAGCGGCGCAAGGCTTGGATTCCCGGTGGTGGCTTCGGCCGGCGCGGTGTCGGGGATCACCTGCACTTGGCGGATCCAGCTGTCGCCTCCGCGCGCCGCCGCTGCGTCGACGACAGCGGCCGCCTCCGCCGCGTCGACGTTACCGACAACAGCGAGCGCGGCGACGGCGAAGCTCAATGCGCGCATGCGAACCCCCCGGTCGTCGCGCCCGATCGACGCGGGCAAGCTTAGCCGCGACCGGGCGACGAAAAAAGGTCGGCGATCGCCGCGCGACGCCGCTAGCGCGATCGCCGCCTTGCGCTCTAAGATTGCAACCGCCCGCCCTCGACGGGCTTTTCGCCGGTTTGGCGAGGAGCGCTCGCCATGAAGACACCCGCCCGCCGCTTGCTGGCGCCGCTTGCCGCGGCGCTGCTGGTTGTTGGCGCGGCGGCGGCTCAGACGCCGTCGCTGGCCGGTCGGCTCGTCGGCCACTGGAGCCTGGCGTCGGTCGCCATCGGCGACCAGAGGCCCTACGGCGCCGATCCGAAGGGCTCGATGTTTTTCGACGCCGCCGGCCATTACTCGGTCGTCGTCGCTGGCGTCGGCGGCGCCGGCGCGATCGCCTATTTCGGCGAATATACGCTCGACGATGCGGCGGGCGTCCTGACACTGCACGTCGACGCCAGCAACCGCGCCGGCGCCGCGGGACGCGACGAAAAGCGACTCGTGCAGCTCGACGGTGACGCCCTCACCCTTCGCAGCGCCAGCGCGTCCCGAGGCCTCGGCGGGGTGACGCTGGTGTGGAAGCGCAAAGACTAAGGCGGCTGTCACAGCGTTCAAACGGCGAATTCGACGTGGCCCACTGGCGCTCGCGCAGCGCTCAGCGCTCGCTGCAGCAGTCGCCGTTCCAGGCCTCGCGACCCTCTTTGAGCAGCAGCCAGACGATCGCGAGCGAGCCGACGCTGTCGATCCACGAGAATCCGAAGATCGCTTGCGCTCCCAGGCTCACGACGGCGACCAGCGACAGCCAACCGCACGTGATAGCTTCGACGGCGTCGGCGCGTAACGCTCGGCTACCCAATTCTTCGGCGAGACCGATCTTGCGGCGTGCGAGGTATTGCATGATCGGGATGGCGAGAATTGCGACGATGAGCCCGGGCGCCGAAAACGCCCCGCCATGTCGGTCCCAGAGATTCCAGGCCGCCGCAAGCACAACATAGACCGCCAGAACCATCAGCAACGCGCCGCCGACCCGGCTTGCGATCCGCTCGGCGGTCTCGGAGAACGCCTGGCCGTGGCGAAGTTCCGTCGACAATCGCCACATCAGCACGCCGGCCGACACCAGTTCGATGACGCTATCCAGCCCGAACGCGACGAGAACGAGACTGCCCGCGCCGACGCCGGCGGCGAGTGCGACGACCGCCTCGATCGTCATCCATCCGATTGTCAGCCACTCGAGCTGAAACGCTGTTCGAATGAGCGCGATGCGATCAACGGGTCGCCTTGTCGGCATCGCCAGTGGCGGCGGCGCGCAACACGCGTCCACGCAAACGTCCGCAAGCTTGTCCGCCTCGGTCATGCCGGCAGTTTAGAATGCCGGGCCGCCGCCGCAACGCCTATTCGCGACGTGGACGCCAGCCGCCGCGTCGCGGTGGGGCGCGACGACAAGCGGCGGGCGCGCGTCTCTATCGCAGCGTCGCGCCGGTCTTCTTGCCGACCTCGGCGACAACCTTGGCGACCGCCGCCTCGATCTCGGCGTCGGTCAGCGTGCGCTCGCGCGGTTGTAGCGTGACCGCGATCGCCACCGACTTCTGTCCCTCCGGCACGCCAGGGCCGCGATAGACGTCGAACACGTCGGCCGCCGCGATCAGCGCGCGATCGGCGGCGAGCGCCGCCTTGAGGATGTCGCCCGCCGCCGCGCTTTCGGCGACGACGAAGGCGAGGTCGCGCGAGACCGGCATGAACTCGGAGCGCTCGAGCTTCGGCTTGGCTTTGGTCGGCCGCGCCTTGGCCGGCGGGATCGCGTCGAGCACGATTTCGAAGGCGACCAGTGGCCCCTCGGCGTCGAGCGCCTCGAGCGTGGCTGGGTGCAGCTCGCCGAACCAGCCGGCGACATTCTTTGGCCCGAATTGCAGCGTCGCCGAGCGGCCGGGATGTAAGAATGCGGGGCCTCCAGGGACGATCTGCACGGCGTTCGCCGCGACGCCGAGCGCGGCGAGCAATGCCAGCGCGTCGCTCTTCGCGTCATAGGCGTCCACGGGTCCGCCCCCGCTCCAGTGCCGGCCTTCGCCGCGCGCCTTGGCGAAGCCGCGCCTGACCGCCGTCGCAGCGACACGTTGGTCGTTCTCGCCGGCGCCGAGGAAGATCTGCCCGACCTCGAATAAGGCGGCGTCGGCGAATCCGCGCCGCGCGTTGCGCTCGGCTGCGGCGACCAGGCCGGGAACGAGGCTCGGCCGCATGTCGGAGAGATCGGCGGCGATCGGATTGGCGAGCGCCAGCTCAGGCTTGCCGCCGCCGAACAGCTCGGCCGCCGGCTTGGCGATGAACGACCACGTCACCGCTTCGCGCAAGCCCAGCGCCGCAAGCGCGCGCTTAGCCATCCGTGTGCGCTTCTGCAGCAAGGTGAGCACCGGCGCCGGCACGCCTTCGTTGGCGCGCGGCAGCGGGGCAGGCGGCACGCGGTCGAGGCCGGCGATACGAACGATCTGCTCGACGATGTCGGCCTTGCCCTCGATGTCGGGCCGCCAGCTCGGCACGATCGCCGTGCCGCCCTTGAGCTCGAAACCGAGCCGCGCAAGGATCGCCTCGCCCTCGGTTTGCGGGATGTCGACCCCGAGCAACCGCTTCACTTCGCTGTAGGGGAAGGGAACCGCGCGCTTCGGCTTGGTGGGGTCGCCGGCGACGATCACGCGCGACGGCTCGCCGCCGCAGAAATCGACGATCAGGTGCGTCGCCAGCTCGAGCCCGGGAATGCAGAAGTCGGGGTCGACGCCGCGCTCGAAGCGATAACGCGCGTCGGTCATGATTCCGAGCTTGCGCCCGGTTGCAGCGACGGTGGGTGCATCCCACAGCGCGCTCTCGATCAGCACGTCGCGCGTCGCCTCGTCGCAGCCCGAATGCTCGCCCCCCATCACGCCGGCGATCGATTCGACGCCATTGTCGTCGGCGATCGCCACCATGCTCTCGTCGAGTGCGTAGGTCTTGCCGTCGAGCGCCAGCACGCTCTCGCCGGCGCGGGCGCGGCGGACAACGAGGTCGCCCTTGACTTTGGCGAGGTCGAAGACGTGCAGCGGCCGGCCGCGATCGAAAGTGAGGTAGTTGGTCACGTCGACCAGCGCGTTGATCGGGCGAAGGCCGATCGCGCGCAGCCGCCTCTGCAGCCACTCCGGCGAAGGGCCGTTCTTGACGCCGTGCACCAGGCGCAGCGCGAACGCCGGACAGAGGCGCGCGTCTTCCTTCGCGAAGTCGAGCGTGACCCGCGTCGGGCAGTCGAAGATGGCTGAGACGGGGCGCGGGGCGTGGGTCTTCAGCTTGCCCAGACCGGCGGCGGCGAGATCGCGCGCTATGCCCGAAACGCCGGTCGCGTCGGGCCGGTTGGGCGTCAGCGACACGTCGATGACGGGATCGTCGAGGCCGGCGTAAGTCGCGTAAGCGACGCCGACCGGCGCGTCGTCGGACAGTTCGATGATACCGGCGTGGTCGTCGGAAAGTTCAAGCTCGGCCGCCGAGCACAGCATTCCGTTCGACTCGATTCCGCGGATGACGCCTTTGGCGAGGACGATCTTCTTACCCGGAATATAGGTCCCGACCGGCGAGAACACGCTCTTCATGCCGGTGCGGGCGTTCGGCGCGCCGCAGACGACCTGCACCGGCGCTCCGCCGGCGTCGACCATGCACAGCCTCAGCCGATCGGCATTAGGGTGCGGCTTGGCCTCGATCACCCGCGCAATGACGAAGCCCTTGTACTTGGCGCCGGCATCCTCGACGCCCTCGACCTCGAGCCCGACGCGGGTCAGCGTTTCGACGATCTCGGCGAGCGACGCGTCGGTGTCGAGGTGGTCTTTGAGCCAGGAGAGGGTGAATTTCATTTCTGTTCTCAAAAAGGACGCAGCGTGTCAGCAGCGCTCACCCGCTCAATCCGCCCGCCAGAGTCGGCGCGTCGAGCGGCTTGAAGCCATAGTTGTCGATCCAGCGCAGATCGGCGTCGAAGAAGTCGCGCAGGTCGGGCAGGCCGTACTTGAGCATCGCAATGCGGTCGATGCCCATGCCCCAGGCGTAGCCCTGGTAGACGTCGGGATCGAGGCCGCAGTTGCGCAGGACGTTGGCGTGGACCATGCCGCAGCCGAGAATTTCGAGCCAGTCTTCGCCTTCACCGAAGCGGATCTCGCCGCCCGAGCGCCGGCACTGGATGTCGACTTCCATCGACGGCGAGGTGAACGGAAAGAAGCTCGGCCGGAAGCGCATGCCGACGCGGGGCACTTCGAAGAACGCCTTGCAGAATTCCTCCAACACCCACTTCAGGTTGGCGAGCGTCGCCGACGTGTCGACCACTAGCCCCTCGACCTGATGAAACATCGGCGTGTGGGTCTGGTCAGCGTCGCAGCGATAGGTGCGGCCGGGGCAGATGATGCGGATCGGCGGCTTCTGCGTCAGCATCGTGCGCACCTGCACCGGGCTGGTGTGGGTGCGCAACAGCTTGCGCTCGCCGCTGTCGTCGGGCGCGAAGAAGAACGTGTCGTGCATCTCGCGCGCCGGATGGCCGG
>Ga0181522_10001301_pt1 | contig 15417 bp, 16 predicted proteins | sample PEATcosm2014_Bin_27_FD_121103 | JGI IMG/M metagenome (GOLD analysis project Ga0181522, IMG submission 121103) | Peatland microbial communities from MTU Mesocosm Facility, Houghton, MI, USA - PEATcosm2014_Bin05_10_metaG | ecosystem: Environmental > Terrestrial > Soil > Wetlands > Peat | place... | reverse complement strand
GCTCCTCGATGCGCCCCGCGACCTCGCCTCCCTGCAGGCGTTCGATCCGCTCCGTGCCGAACTCCTCGACGTTGAAGGAGGCCAGGACGGTGGCGTGGGCCATGGCCCTGCGCAGCAGCTCGTCGGAGACGTCCTCGTCGGGATGGGCGGCGATGTAGCCGACGAAGCCCCCGGCGAAGGTGTCCCCGGCCCCGGTCGGGTCGATGACGCTCTCCAGCGGGTAGGCGGGCAGGGCGAAGAAGCTCTCGCGGGTGATCAGGGCCGAGCCGTACTCGCCCTGCTTGGCGACGATCACGCTGGGGCCGCTGCCGAGCTCGCCGCCGTCCCAGGAGAGGATCTCCCGGGCGGCTCCGATCAGGTTGGGCTTGCCCGTCAGCTGGCGCAGCTCGGCGTCGTTGAGGATCAGGCAGTCGACCTCCCTGATGGCCGCCACCAGCGAGTCGCGGGCGATGTCGATCCAGAGGTTCATCGAGTCCAGGGCGACGAAGCGGGCGGCCGGCAGCTGGGCGCGGACCTGGCGCTGCAGGTCGGGCTGGATGTTGGCCAGGAACAGCACGTCGCTGGCCAGGGCGGCCTCGGTCAGCTTGGGCTGGAAGCCCTCGAAGACGCCCAGCTGGGTGTCGATCGTCTCACGGCTGTTGAGGTCCCAGCCGTACTCGCCGTGCCAGAAGAAGGTCCGCCCGCCGGGGATCCGCTCGATGCCGCTGACATCGACGCCGCGGCGGCGCATGACTTCGACCTGCTCCTCGCCGAAGTCCTCGCCGACGGGTCCGACGACGCAGACGTCCTGAAAGAAGGAGGCGGCCAGGGAGAAGTGCACGGCCGCTCCCCCCAGCATCCGCTCGCGCTGCCCGAAGGGGGTCTTGACGGTGTCATAGGCGATCGACCCGACGACTGTTATCGACATGGGCGGGCACCTTAGAGCACCTCGCCGGGCGGGGCCTGCAAGGGCCTTTCGGGCAGGTCGGGGCCGGCGGCGACTCTCCGATAGCCTCGTGGCCGTGCGCGCCATCCAGATGACAGAGTTCGGCGGACCTGAGGTCCTGAAGCTGACCGAGCTGCCCCGTCCCGAGCCGGGCCCCGGCGAGGTCGCGATCCGCGTAACTCGTGCCGGGCTGAACTTCGCAGACACCCACACCCGCACGAACTCCTACCTCCGCAAGGCCGAGCTGCCGCTGGTGCCCGGCGGCGAGGTGGCAGGCGTGCTGGAGGAGACGGGCGAGCGGGTCCTGGCCCTCGTCGGGTCCGGCGGGTACGCCGAGTACGCCACGGCCCCACGCGACCGCGTCTTCCCGATCCCCGAGGACATCGAGGACGGCACGGCCCTGGCCCTGCTGATCCAGGGCACGACGGCCTGGCACCTGCTCAGGAGCGCTGCGCGCCTGGCCGAGGGGGAGAGCGTCGTGATCCACTCCGCGGCCGGCGGCGTCGGCTCCCTGACCACCCAGCTGGCACGCTGCTTCGGGGCGGGGCGGATCATCGCCACGGCCTCCAGCGAGGACAAGCGCGAGCTGGCGCTGGGCCTGGGCGCAGACGTGGCGCTGGCGGGCGACCCGGACGGCCTGACTGAGCGCCTGATCGAGGCCAACGAGGGCCGCGAGCTGGACGTCGTGATCGACTCCTCGGGGGGCCAGGTGTTCGACGCGTCGATCAAAGCCCTGGCCCCGTTCGGGCGGATAGTCGTCAACGGGATCGCGACGAGCGAGCAGAACACTGTGCGCACGGGCTCGTTGCTGCGACACTCCCGCGCCGTGATCGGCTTCTACCTCTTCCACTGCCTGGAGCGCCCGGGCATGTTCGAGCAGGCGTTGCAGGACCTCTTCGACCGTGTCAGGCGTGCCGAGCTGAGGGTCGTCGTGGGGCGGACCTACCCGCTGCAGCAGGCCGCCCAGGCCCAGGTCGACCTGCGGGAGCGGCGCACGACTGGCAAGCTGCTGCTGGACCCGGGCGCCTGAGCATGAGCAAGACCTTCGCAGAGCTGGGACTGTCCGAGACGACGCTGCGCTCGCTGGCGGACGTCGGCTACGAGTCGCCCAGCCCGATCCAGGAGGAGGCGATCCCGGCCCTGCTGGAAGGCCGCGACGTGATCGGCCAGGCCCAGACGGGAACCGGCAAGACGGCCGCCTTCGGTCTGCCGATCATGGAGTACATCGACCCGACCGAGCAGACCGTTCAGGCTCTGGTCCTGACGCCGACCCGTGAGCTGTGCATCCAGGTCACCCAGGCCCTGCGCACCTACGGCGCCCATGCCGGCATCGACGTCGTGGCGGTCTTCGGCGGCGCTCCGATCCGCACCCAGCAGGCCCAGCTGCGGGCCGGCGGGCATGTCGTCGTGGGGACGGTCGGACGCGTCCTGGACCTGATCTCCCGCCACTCCCTGATGCTCAGCGACTGCCGTTTCGTGGTCTTGGACGAGGCCGACGAGATGCTCGACCTGGGCTTCCTGGAGGATGTCGAGAAGATCCTGTCGTTGACCCCCTCGGGCCGCCAGACGGCGCTGTTCAGCGCCACCATGCCCCCGCCGATCCGCAAACTCGCAGACCGCTACATGTACGACCCGCAGGTCGTCAAGGTCGAGGCGGCGACGCTGACGATCGACACGGTCGCCCAGTTCCAGCTTCCGGTCGAGACCAAGCACAAGGCGGAGATGCTGGTGGAGGTCCTGCGGGCCGAGAATCCGGACCAGGCGATCGTCTTCGTGCGCACGAAGGTCCGCTGCGACCAGCTCTACAGGACCCTTCGCGATCGGGGCATGAACGTGAGGGCGCTGCACGGCGACATGTCCCAGGGCTCCCGCGACGGCGTCATGCTGGCCTTCAAGGGCGGCCGCGTGCCGATCCTGGTTGCCACCGACGTCGCAGCCCGCGGCCTCGACATCTCGACGGTCACCCACGTGATCAACTACGACGTCCCGACGAGCCCCGACACGTACGTCCACCGCATCGGGCGGACCGGACGAATCGGCCGCTCGGGCCGGGCGATCACGTTCGTGGAGGAGCGCCAGAAGCGCGAGCTGGAGGCGATCGAACGCCACATCGGCACGAGCGTCGCCAAGTGGGAGAAGGGCGTCCAGGCGACGCCGACGCCCGTCAGGGAGCGCCCCCGCAGGCACTCCAAGCCGCGCGTCTCCCGCCGCGACGAGGGCGAGGAGTACGTCAAGCTGGTGCTGGGCGGCGGTCACTCCTCGGGCCTGCAGGTTGCAGACATCGTCAGTGCCGTGACCTCCTCGACGGGGCTCGACGGCGAGGCGGTCAGGGACGTGCTCGTGCTGGAGCGCTTCTCCTTCCTGTCGGTCCCGGCCGGCGAGGCGGACCGGGTCATCGAGGCTCTCGACGGCAGCCGCATCGGGCCGGCGCCGGGCAAGCCGGTCAGCGCCGGGCGGGTCGGGGAGTAGCTGCGGCACGGTAAGGTGCGGGGCATGTCCACCGCCACCATGCAGACCACAGAGGGCCCAATCGTCTTCGAGCTGTTCGACGAGGACGCCCCCAAGACCGTCGAGAACTTCCGCAAGCTCGCAGCCGAGGGCTTCTACGACGGCCTGACCTTCCACCGCGTCATCCAGGACTTCATGATCCAAGGAGGCTGCCCCAACGGCACGGGCACGGGCGGCCCCGGCTACACCTTCGAGGACGAGATCAACCCCCACAAGATCGTGCGGGGTGCGCTGGCGATGGCCAATGCCGGCCCCGACACCAACGGCTCGCAGTTCTTCATCGTCACGGCCGGCGCCTGCCCGTGGCTGGACGGCAAGCACACGGTCTTCGGTCAGGTCAGCGAGGGCATGGACGTAGTCGACAAGCTCGAGGGCGTGCAGACCGACGGCGGCGACAGGCCCGTCGAGCCGATCGGCATCGCCTCCATCGAGCTGTCGGAGTAGCCCCTCTCTCACCTGTTTCCGTGGGGAGGGCCAATGCACGGTGCGGCCGGTTGGCGCATGCGCCAACCGGATCAGGATGATTCGCCGTGCAGGCCCAGCGCGACGAGCAATTGATTGCGATCGGTCAGGATCAGGTTGTGCCCGCCCTGCAGTTTCGCTGCGATCCGGGAGTTGGCCTCGACGCGGCGCAACCAGGCTTGGGAGCTTTCGTAGTGCTCGAGCAATGCTCCCAGCGAGCTCACGTTGGCAAGCGGCACGAACTTGACCGAACGTTTCGCCATGGCGGCTTCGCTGAGTTCGAGCAGTCGCCGGGTCGTCGCGGGCTCTGTCAGGCCTTGTGACTGCATGTAGGCGCGGGCGTCGGCGCACAGCCTGGGTGCCTGCAACGCTGCGAGCTCGGCGTCGCCCTGTGCGACTTCGCCTGCTTCTGCGGTGATGCCAGGATCGGTGAAGCGCAGGCTGCGGACGAGGCGGGCGAACCGCTCGGTCGCGGGGCGCACCGGTGTCCCTCGTGCGATTTCGAGGGCCACGAGGGCCTCGCGGGCCAGCGGGCCCCCGTTCGCCGGGGCGCCCGTGAGCGCTCCCGGGCAGTTCGCGCGGACCCCGGCGATGAATCGCTGCGCCGTGGCCGCCTCCTGCCGCGCGTCGCGCGCGGCGGTCGCTTCGAGCGCGTGGACGTCTACGAGGAAGGACCGCGCAGAGCGCTCGTCCCGGCTCTCGGCCGAGCCGCAACCAGCGATCGCGGCACAGGCGATCGCGAGCACTGCCGTTCGTCCCCTGCGTCTCATGCGCCCGGGAACGTATTCGTTGTACCGCTTGGAGGTGACCCGGCCCGGCCCGAAATCCAATGGTATTCTGCAGGCATGCGGGCAACCATCGATCAGGCAGGAAGGCTGGTCATCCCGAAGCAGCTTCGCGAGAACGTCGGCCTGCGGCCCGGCGAGGTCGAGGTGACCGTCGAGGGGAGCGGTCTGCGCATCGAGCTGCCGGCAGAGGACGCGCTGCGGGAAGAGGATGGGCGGCTGGTGATCGGCGCGAGCGGGCTCACGCTCGGCGACGAGCTGGTGCGCTCGCTGCGCGATGCCGGACAGCGCTAGCCAGCCCGATCTGCTCGTCGACACGAGCGTCGCCGTAGCGCTCGTCGTGGCAGACCACACTCATCACGCTGACGCTCTGCGAGCCCTCGGCAAGCGGGAGCTCGGCCTCGCCGGGCATGCCGCATTCGAGACCTTCTCCGTTCTCACCCGCCTGCCGCCGCCGGCGCGAAGGACCCCCGCCGCGGTGGCCCGCCTGCTCGCTGTGAACTTTCCGCACAGCAGGTTCCTCAGCGCCGAGGGCGCGGGCGCCCTGCTCAGGAAGCTTGATGCCCTCGGCATCGCTGGCGGCTCCGTCTACGACGCCCTTGTCGGTGAGGCGGCCAGGGAGCACGACCTCCCGCTGGCCACTCGCGATCGACGCGCGCTGGAGACCTACCGGGCGCTCGAGGTTCGCGTCGAGCTTCTGACCTAGAGAGTCGAGCGGTATCGATGGGGGATGGGCTCATGCGCCGCCCGCCGGATAGGTGAACGGATCCGGCTACTGGATTGTCCGATGCTGTAGCTTCTCCCGCCAATGAGGGGTGGATCACGGGCACTCGCCGTGGCGGTGACTGCGGCAGCGCTGGCGCTCACGGGGCGTGCGCTGCCAGCGGGTTCATCGGCAGCGCGGGCCGCCCGCGCCGCGATGACCATCAAAAGCCCGCTGACCGAGAGCCTGGCGGGCAGGCGCGGCGGTGTCCTCACCGTGCTCGACGAAAGCGCCTTCGAACACCTCGACCCCGGCATTGCCTACTTCGACCAAGACTACGAGGTCGTCTACGCCACCCAGCGGCCCCTCTACTCCTACCGCCCCGACTCTGACCAGGCGGTCCCCGATCTCGCCGCCGGTCCGCCCGTCATCTCCCCGGACGCGAGGACGGTCACCGTTTGGATCAGGCGGGGCGTGCGCTTCAGCCCGCCGGTCAACCGGGAAGTCACCTCGGCCGACGTGGCCTACGCGATCGAGCGAGGCGCCGACCCGAATGTCGCCAACCCCTACGTGTACTCGTACTTCTACGCCATCGAAGGCATGCCCAGCGCCGATGGCGGGCCGATCAAGGGCATTCGCACCCCCGACGCCCATGAGATCGTCTTCAAGTTGACCCGCCCGGTCGGCCGGATCGTGGCGGACGCGCTGGCGCTGCCCCTGACGGCGCCCGTGCCCCGAAGCTACGCGATCCGCTTCGATCGTCGCCACCCCTCCGACTACGAAGACTTCGAGGTCGCCACGGGTCCCTACATGATCCGCAACAGCCGCGCCGGCAAGGTGCTCGGCGTCGGCTACAAGCCGTTCCGGTCGGTGACGCTGGTGCGCAACCCCAACTGGCGGCGCTCGACGGACTTCCGCCCCGCCTACCTCAACGAGATCCACATTGAGATCGGCTCCACCAACTCCGCGATCGGCCGGCGCGTACTGGCCGGCAAGGACGTCCTGGAGAACGAACCACCCATGCAGGCAGCCGTCGCGCTGGCGGCCGAACGGGACCCAGACCAGCTCGAGATCTCACCTGGCGCCGGCTCTCATTACATCGGCGTCAACAACGCACACGGGCCGTTCCGCAACATCGACCTGCGCAAGGCGCTGTGGGCTGCCCTGGACCGCGAAGCCATGGATCGGGCACGCGGGGGGCCGCTGGTGAGTACCGTCGCCAGCCACTTCCTCTACCCGACCATCCCCGGCTTCGAGGAGGCCGGGGGGCTCGCCGGGCCCAAAGGCCCCCAGTTCGATTTCGACGAACACCCCGAAGGCGACATGGCGATCGCCGAAAAGTACATGCGGCTGGCCGGCTATCCCACTGGGCGCTACACCGGCTCCGAACGGGTCACGATCGTCGGCGCCCGCGGCGAGCCCGCTGAAGAAGACGCCGAAATGGTCAACCAGACGTTGCTGCGGCTCGGTTTCACCACCAGCTTCAAACTGCTCGAAGCCTCGGCGATGTACGCCGAGTACTGCAACGTCCCCAAGCGCGAGGTCGACGTCTGCCCGTCAGTCGGCTGGATCGCGGACTTCGCCGACGGTGAGACAGTGCTGAATCTTCCCTTCAACGGCAACTACATCACCAAAACCGGCAACGTCAACTGGGGTCAGACCGACGTGCCTGCGATCGACCAGGCCATCGAAGACGCCGAAACGATCACCAGCACCTCGGCGCGCGCCGAAGCGTGGGCCAGGATCGACGACGAGCTGGTCGAAGACGCCACCGACATCCCCTTCGACTGGGACAACGAGCCCAGCATCGAGGGTCGCGGCGTCAACGGTGTCGGGGACCTGTGGAACATCGGGGCCTGGGACTACTCCTGGACGTCCCTGCGCTGAGAGGGCTCCGCCGCCTGCCCTTTGGCTGACCAGCCAGGACACGGCCGGGGGAGTAACCTCTCTCGTAGCGTCCGAAACGAGCAGGGGAGAGTCAGATGGCCACGGTCGAGCAGGAGTTTGCGCAGACGGAGAACGGCGTCGTGCCCGACGCGGGGGGGATACCCGTCGAGAACCCGGCTACGGGCGAGACGATCGCCACGGTCCCGGACATGTCCCCCGAGCAGGTCGCCGAGATGGCCGCCCGCGGGCGTGCCGCCCAGCCCGAGTGGCAAGCCTGGGGCTTCGAGGCCCGGGCCAAGGTCATGCTGCGGATGCAGAAGTGGGTCATGGACAACGCCGAGAGGATCGTCCAGACGATCTGCTCGGAGACCGGCAAGACCTTCGAGGACGCCGAGCTGGCCGAGATCGGCTACGCCGGCAACGCCTTCGGCTTCTGGGCCAAGCACGGCCCCGAGTACCTGGCCGACGAGCGCATCAAGTCGAGCCAGGTCCTGGTCAAGGGCAAGAAGCTCATCAACCGCTTCCGTCCGCTCGGCCTGATCGGGGTCATCGGGCCCTGGAACTACCCGCTGACCAACTCCTTCGGCGACTGCATCCCCGCTCTGATGGCGGGCAACGCGGTCATTCTCAAGCCGTCTGAGATCACCCCGCTGACCTCCATGCTGCTGGCCGAGGGCATGCTCGAGTGCGGCCTGCCCGAGAACGTCCTGCAGATCGCCACGGGCCGTGGCGGTACCGGCGCCGCCCTGATCGAGCACGTTGACATGGTCATGTTCACGGGCTCCACCAGGACCGGCCGCAAGGTCGCCGAAGCCGCAGCGCGACGGCTGATCCCCGCCTCCCTGGAGCTCGGCGGCAAGGACCCGATGATCGTCCTCTCCGACGCCGACCTCGAGCGGGCGGCCAACTTCGCCACCTACTACTCCATGCAGAACGCCGGCCAGACTTGCATCTCGATCGAGCGCGTCTACGTCGAGGCGCCCGTCTACGACGACTTCGTCGCCAAAGTCTCCGAGAAAGTCCGGGAGCTGAGGGTCGGCAAGCCGGAGGGACCGGGCAGCGTCGAGGTCGGGGCCATCACCTTCCCGCCCCAGCTCGAGACGATCAAGGACCACGTCGCCGACGCCCTCCAGAAGGGTGCCCGGGTACTCGCCGGCGGCAGCCAGCTCCCCGGCGCAGGGCGCTTCTTCGAACCGACCGTCTTGGTCGACGTGGACCACACCATGAAGTGCATGACAGAGGAGACCTTCGGGCCGACCCTGCCGATCATGAAGGTCGCAGACGCCGACGAGGCCGTGCGGCTGTCCAACGACTCCAACTACGGCCTCGGCGCGTCCGTCTTCTCCCGCGACACCGAGCGGGGCGAGGCGATCGCCAGGCGCATCCACTCCGGGGCCGCCAACGTCAACGACGCGATGATCAACTACACGGTCCTGGAGCTGCCGATGGGCGGCGCCAAGGAGTCCGGCCTTGGCACTCGCCACGGCGCCGGCGGCATCCGCAAGTACTGCTCCCAGCAGGCCATCGTCGTGACGCCCAAACTGGCCATGAAGAAGGAAGTCTTCATGTACCCCTACAAGTCCCGCACCTCGAAGATGCTGGCCGGCCTCTTCAAGTTCATGTACGGCCGCGGCAAGCGCGATTGACAGGCCTCGGGAGCGTCACCCGCCGAGAGCGACCCCCAGCAGCCGTTCCAGCTCGGGAATGGTCTTCTGGGGGCCGGTGTGGTGGATCGTGGCCATGCCCATCTCCTCGGCGGGGGTCAGGTTGAATGGCAGGTCGTCCACGTAGACGCAGTCGGCGGGCTGGACGCCGGCCCGCTCCGCGCCCAGCTCGTACATCCGCTTGTCGGGCTTGCGGATGCCCTCTTCGGCGGAGATGACGACGCCGTCGAAGAGCTCGTCGAACATGTCGTGGGGGTAGCGGTGCACGCCCCAGGAGTTCGACACCAGCGCCGTGCGGATGCCTGCTTCGCGGGCCTTGCGGACTGCGCCGACCATCGCCCCGTCGGGTTCCACGCCGGCGAAGAGGCCGTCGATGAGGCCGTCCGGCTCCACCTCCAGCAGCTTGGAGAAGCGCTGCTCGAAGGTCGGCTCGTCGATCGCCCCCGTCTCCAGGGCCACCAGCAGCTTGCGCGCCTCGGGATCGGTCCGGAAGCGCCCCATCAGCAGCGACGGGTCGATCTCCGCTGCGATGCAGTAGGCGTGAAAGGAGGCGAACAGGTTCGTCGTCAGGACGCCGCCCCAGTCGATCAGCAGGGCACTGCGCCTGCCGTTGGCCGCCTCAGCCGCCATGCGCGATCGCCTCGGCCTGTCTGGCCAGCTCCAGCACGCCCTCGCCGAACTGCTTCAGGTAGGGGTCGTCGGTCGATCCGGCCATCGCCCGCTTGTAGTTGCCCTCCATGAAGACGACGCTCTTCCAGACGGCCAGGGTCGTGTACCAGCGCATGTCGCGCATCGAGCGTCCCGAGCGCTCCTCGTAGTAGGCGACCAGCTCCGCCCGGGTCGGGAAGCCCTCGGCCCGGGTGACCCTGCCAAGGGCGTCGCGCATGCCCCCCTCCGGGTCGCCGGCCTCCGTCCACATCATGCACAGGTAGCCGACGTCCGCCAGCGGGTCCCCGATCGTCGCCATCTCCCAGTCCAGGACGGCCGCCAGGCGGGCCGGGGCGCCGGGAGCGAACAGCGTGTTGCCGAGGCGGAAGTCGCCGTGGACGATCGTCGCCTGACCGGACTCGGGCAGGTTCTCCGACAGCCACTGACCGACGCTCTCCACGGCCGGGATCTCACGGGTCCTGTTGATCTCCCACAGCCCCGAGAAGCGGCGCAGCTGGCGTTCCAGGTAGCCGGTCGGCTTGCCGAAGCCCTCCAGGCCCGCCGCCATCCAGTCGACGCCGTGGATCTCCACGAGCGCATCGATCAGCTCCCTGGCCGTGCGGGCGCGCTCGCCGGGGTTGTCCAGGGCCGGCGGCATCTCCGTCACGATCACGTCGCCCTGGACCCTCTCCATGACGTAGAAGGGGGAGCCGATGATCGACTCGTCATCGCCGACGGCCAGGACGTCGGGGACCCGTGCCGGCGTGTCCTTCAGTGCCCGCAGGAGGCGCGCCTCGCGCAGCACGTCGTGGGCGCTGGGCGGCAGCGGGCCCCGCGGCGGGCGGCGCAGCACGAACTCCTCCCCGCCCCGCTCGATCAGGTAGGTGACGTTGGAGTGCCCCTCGCCGATGGGGCTGGCCAGGATCTCCCCGCTGCCGAGCCCGTGCTCGTCCATGAAGGACTCCAGGGGGTCCAAGACGAGCAGGGGGGGACGGCTGTTAGCCTGCGCCTCCCCCGGGGTGCGGACGATGTCGTCCGGTGCGATCGGTGCACTCACGGCCCGGAAAGCTATAGCGACCGCAACCTTCATTGCGCTGAGGTGTCTCAATCGACCATGCCCAGACTTCGTTCCCTCCTTCCCCTCCTCGCCGCCCTGGCGTTCACGGTCCCCGCCCAGGCCCAGGCCTCCCAGGGACAGGTCACGTTCTTCGAGGCAGGAGCGCGCCTGTTCGCGCCCTCCACGCAGGCCAAGACCTTCGACCAGATGAAAGCCCTCGGCGTCAAAGCGCTGCGCATCGAGATGTCCTGGTCTGATGTCGCCCCAGGCTCCTCCAGCGCATCCAAGCCCAGGTTCGAAGCGACCAACCCAGCCGCCTACAACTGGGCGGGCTACGCCTCCGCCATAGCCGAGGCCAAGAGCCTGAAATGGCAGGTGCTGCTGACGGTCACCGCGCCGGCGCCGCGATGGGCGACGTCCAACCACAAAGCCCCTTACATCACGCGGCCCGACCCCAGGGACTTCCAGGAATTCATGACCGCCGTGGGACGCGAGTTCGGCTCGCAGGTCAGCGTGTTCGCGATCTGGAACGAGCCCAACCACCCCGCCTTCCTGCTGCCGCAGTGGAACTCCAACGGCACCCCGGCCTCGCCGCGCATCTACAGGGCCCTCTACCAGTTCGGCTACCAGGGCCTTGAAGAAGCCGGCCTGAAGCACCCCAAAGTGCTCTTCGGCGAAACTGAGCCGACCGGCTACGAGAAGCTCAACATCCGCAAGGAAGGCTCGCTGCACCCGGTCGCCCCGCTGACCTTCCTGCGCGAAGCCCTGTGCCTGAACGTCCACTACAAGCGGGCGGGCTCCTGCGGAGAGCTGCAGATGTCGGGCTACTCCCACCACGCCTACACCAAGGCCGTCAGCCCCTACTGGAAGAGCTCGGACCCCAACGACGTCTCGATCGGCTCCCTGTCGCGGCTCTCCTCGGCTCTCGACAAAGCGGCCGCAGCGCACGCGATCCCGCACGGCGTACCGATCTACTTGACCGAGTTCGGGATCCAGAGCTACCCCAGCCAGCTGGGCGTGCCCGTATCCACACAGGCCGAATACGACGCCATCGCAGAGCACATCGCCTACTCCAACCCCCGTGTCGCAGCGTTCTCGCAGTACCTGCTGCAGGACGACCCGGTCGGCGGCGCGCCCGGCGCCAGCGTCCACGGCGGCTTCATCGGCTTCCAGACGGGCCTGGAGTACGTCAACGGCAAGCCCAAGCCCCTCTACTACAGCTGGCCGGTGCCCCTGACCGTGACCAAGCAGGGCAGCCACTACTCGCTGTGGGGCCTCGTCCGTCCTGCCGAAGGCTCCACCAAGCTGACGGTCCTCGTCCGCAAGACGGGCTCCAAGCGCTACACGACCCTGAAGACCGTCACGACCAACAGCCGCGGCTACTGGTCGCTGAGCTCCTCCACGCAGGGCACCTACTGGCGTGTGCGCTGGAAGAGCCCTGAAGGCAAGACATACGAAGGGGCGGCGATCAAGTAAGCGCTGCGCGTCGTGTCGTCCTGTTCGCGAGCTGGCGCTGGCGAACAGGACGACCCAACGCTCCGCTTGGCTGTGGGTGGGGGCATTGCGTGTGGCTCGGAGACTTGCGTGATGGGCCTAGGATTGGTCTGGGATGCCCGAGCTGCCTGAGGTCGAGATCACCGCACGGCGGCTCGACGGCGCGCTGCGGGGGAGGGAGATCGAGTCAGCGCTTGCGCCCGGGATCAACGCGCTTAGGACGTTCGACCCGCCGCTCTCGGCACTGCAGGGGAGCGAGATCGCAGGGGTCAGGCGGAGGGGGAAGCACCTGATCGTGGACGTGGATGGTCCCGCCGGTCCGCTTTCGCTGCTGATCCACCTGATGTCGGCGGGGAGGCTGCAACTGTTCGACAAGCTCGCGGGGCCGCGCGACCGCACTTCGCGGCTATTGGTCCGAGTTCGAGCCGCGGAGGGGGAGGCAGGGCCCTCGGAGCTGCGTCTGCGGGAGTTCGGGACCAAGCAGGCGGCCTGGGTGAAGCTGCTTGCCACGTCGGCGCTGGAGGAGGACGAGGCGCTTGCGAAGCTCGGCCCGGAGGCCTGGCCGGATCCCGGCAGCGCGACGGAGTTGCGTGAGCTGCTGGATGCGCCGAGGCCCCTGCACACGCTGCTGCGCGACCAGCACGTGATCGCCGGGATCGGGCGCTCGTGGGTCGACGAGATCCTGTGGGAGGCGCGGCTGTCGCCCTTCAAGCGGGGAGCCGACCTGGACGAGGGAGAGGCGGAGGTGCTGCGTGAGGCGATCGTGGGCTGCTTGGGAGGGGCCATAGAGCACTACGAGCAGACCGTCCAGCTGCCGATCCCCGACAAGCTGCCCATGCCCTTGAAGGTCCACCGCCACGAGGGCGAGCCGTGCCCGCGCTGCGGTCAGACGCTGCTCGCCGTGCACTTCGAGGACTACGTGATCGCCTACTGCCCGGCCGAGCAGACGGAGGGTCGGGCGCTCAAGGACAGGCGGCTGTCGCGGCTGCTGCGCTGACGCGGAAGCGCAGGTGCGTGGCGTACGGGGACTCGATGACGCCTATGCGCTCGAAGTCGATGTCGGTCCGGGAGATGCCGTAGAAGAGACGCTTGCCGGCTCCCATCAGCACGGGCGCGATCGTCAGAGTCAGCTCGTCCACGTGTCCCGCGGCGAGGAACTGGCGCAGCACGTCGCCGCCGCCCATCAGGATCACGTTCCGCCCGCCCGCCGCCGCGCTGGCCTCCGCCAGGGCTTCATCTATCCCCCCGGTCACGAAGTCGAAGCTCGTGTCCCCCTTGACGATGCGCTCGTGCGCCCGATGGGTCACGACGAACATGGGCATGCCGAAGCCAGGGTCCTCGCCCCAGCCGCGAGCAGCCTCGTACATCGTCCGCCCACAGATCATGGCCCCGCCCGAGCTGAAGGTCTCCTCCATGTAGGCCCTGTCGGGCGCCGCCGCTGTGCCGCGCTCGCCCTCATAGGTCCACGGTCCGCCGAAGACCCAGTAGTGCAGGCGCTCGCCGTCCTCGCCCAGGCCGACTCCAGGCCTGTCGTTCGGGCCCGTTATGTAGCCGTCCAGCGACATCGTGATGCCGGCGAGAACCTTGGTCATGGTCGTGCTCCGATCGGTGGTGGCCAGATGATGCCCTGTTGGGTAGTAGAGGTAGTAGCATCAAGGGTATGAAGATGAGTGTGAGCCTTCCGGGTGAGGACGTGGAGTTCCTGGACGCCTACGCAAGCGAACACCAGCTTCCGTCTCGTTCCGCCGTCGTGCAGAGGGCGATCAGGGCGTTGCGCCTCGGCGACCTCGGGGAGGCCTACGGAGACGCGTGGGCGCAGTGGACCTCCAGTGGAGAAGACGATGCTTGGGATGCTACGGCCGGGGATGGCGCGTGATGCTGCGGGGAGAGGTGCGCATAGTTGACCTCGAACCCGTTCGAGGTGCAGAGGCGAACAAGCGTCGGCCTGCCGTAATCGTGAGCAACGACGCGGCAAACAGCGCAGCTGCACGGCTGGGTCGAGGCGTCCTAACCGTCGTCCCGGTTACCTCCAGCGTCGACAGCATCTACGCCTTCCAGGTGCTCCTGCCGGAGGGCTCGGGGGGCCTGCGACGGGACTCCAAGGCCCAAGCCGAGCAGGTGCGCTCGATCGACGCCGGGCGGATCGGCGATCGACTCGGCCAGCTGTCTGATTCGCTGATGGCCGCGCTCGACGATGCCCTGCGAGTTCATCTGGCGTTGTAGGCGTGCTGTGCTTGGCCGCCCGCCGGTTTCCTTCCCGGGGCATCTAGGATGCCGTCGATGATCGAACCAGGCGACAAAGCCCCCGACTTCACCCTCCCCGACCAGGACGGCAGCGACGTCAAGCTCTCGAAGCTGCGCGGCAAGCCCGTCGTCGTCTACTTCTACCCCAAGGCGGACACGCCAGGCTGCACAACCCAGGCCTGCGGCGTGCGCGACCGCCAGGCGGACTACGCGGCGGCCGGAGCGACGGTGCTCGGCATCTCCCCGGACCCTGTCGCCAAGGTCAAGAAGTTCCATGACAAGCAGAGCCTGAACTTCTCGCTGCTGGCCGACGAGGGCCACCACGTCGCCGATAGCTACGGCGTCTGGGTCGAGAAGTCGATGTACGGCAAAACGTACTTCGGCAACGAGCGCACGACCTTCGTGATCGATGCAAAGGGCAAGGTCGCGACGGTCCTGCGCAAGGTCAAGCCCGGCGAGCACGACGAGCTCGTGCTCAAGACGCTGGCGGACTAGCCGACACCTGGAGGGTCATCGAGGGCAGGCCCGAGCAGCGATCTGAGCTTCGGCTCCTGGCGCTTCTCATAGCGATGAGCAGACAAGCTTTTGGCCAGACCGCGCCGGCAGCTATCCAGATTCCGCACCAGCCAGCGCGGGACTGTCGAGGCTCCGCCTTCGCATCCGCACGTCTCCTATAACAGAAAGGCCGACGGCAGCTAGTAAATCAGACGATTCTGATCTCCGGATTCATCCGAGTGCGCCGAGAGAGTATCTTGTCTGCTGTGGATGGCGTAGTTGAGAGAAGCCTACGGCGCGTACGCAGACTCTTGGAGGAGCGTCGCCAGCCGATGATCTCCCTATTCAGGCGTGCCTTCACGGTGGCTGTGTTTGGGGCAGCGCTTTACGCCGGGCATGTGCGAGCGGCCGAAGGCGCGGGTCCTGCGATCGGTCATGTGAGCGCGACCGCAGTCGCGGAACACGACGTCAAGGTGGAAGTGCCCATCAAGCCGGGCGTTCTTGAAACCGCCTACGAAATCTTGCTGGTGCAGCAACAGGCCGAT
>Ga0181522_10001300_pt1 | contig 15420 bp, 8 predicted proteins | sample PEATcosm2014_Bin_27_FD_121103 | JGI IMG/M metagenome (GOLD analysis project Ga0181522, IMG submission 121103) | Peatland microbial communities from MTU Mesocosm Facility, Houghton, MI, USA - PEATcosm2014_Bin05_10_metaG | ecosystem: Environmental > Terrestrial > Soil > Wetlands > Peat | place... | reverse complement strand
TGGAAAGGTCGGCGTCGCGCGCCAGCTCGAGAAGATCGGCGTGCACGCGATGAGCATCGACGGGCCTGTCGCTTGGGTCCTTCGCGAGAAGTCGAACGACGAGGTCCTCGAGCGGGACCGGGACGAGGGGGTTCAGTGAGCGGAGTCTCGGGGGCGGTTCCTCGAGGTGTTTCTTGAAGAACATCGCGACATCGGTCGCTTCGAAAGGGAGCCGGCCCGCCAGAACCTCGAAGAAGACGACGCCGAGGGAGTACAAGTCCCCCGCTGGCCCCGGCTCGTCCCCTCCCAGGATTCGCTCGGGTGCCATGTACTGCGGCGTTCCGAAAACCTGCCCTATGCCGGTGAGTCGCGCGTCCTGTTTCGAGAGGGCGATGCCGAAGTCGAGCAGCTTGACGAGCTCGACACCCCCCTGCATCTGGACGAGGAAGATATTCTCGGGCTTGAGATCCCTGTGGAAGACGTCGAGGTCGTGAGCACGGGCGATACCCCGCGCCATTTGGGCCATGAGGTGGAGGGCGCGCTGAATCGCGAGGGGCCCGCGGCCGACGACATCGGCGAGCGAGCGACCCTCGAGGAGCTCCATGACCAGGTAAGCCGTTCCGTCCTCGGTCTCCCCTTGGTCGAAGATCTCGATGATGTTCGGGTGCGCGAGCTTTTGGGCGCTCTTGGCCTCTCGACGAAATCGCTCCCGGACGACGGACTCCCGGGCCAGGGAGGGCGTCATGATCTTCACGGCGCACGCGCGTTCGGTCGGTTTCTGGGTAGCCCGGTACACGGTGGCCATCCCCCCTTCCCCGATGATCTCCTCGATGAGGTAACGCCCGGCGAGGGTGGTGCCAACCCGTGGATCTTTCAGCGGTACGAGATCGGCTCCGTCGATGAAGCAATACAGGGCCTCGCCGGGATAGCGCAGGTTGCATCGCGGGCAGGTCTTCATCGTTGCTACGAATGTCGGCAGAAGGTACCGATCACGGTACCCCTTCGGAGCGTTATTCTGTAGCCAAGATGAGCATGGGGCTCCTTCCGCGAGTCGTCCTCTTCGCCGGGCTGCTCGGCCTCGGGCTCACGGGCGGGATCCTCGCCCGGGAGCGAATGGCCCAGGGCTCCCCGCCGACGGCGAAGGTCGACGGTGTGCCGGTGCCGGAGGGCCGAGACCTGCGAAGCTTCGTGGCGGAGCGCGCGGAGACGCTCCTCTCCCGTACCGTCCGGCTCACACTCGACGGAGACGACGTGACCTCTCTCGCGCTCGGGAGGGCGAGCCCGCCCGCGGTCCCGGTCCGCGCCACGCTGGGTGATCTCGGGGTGACGGTGGATGTGGACGCCGTCCTTGCCCGCGTCACGAGACCGTGGACGGAGCCCGACCTCCTGCTTCGCTACTTCCCGGTGGATCGGGGTGATCTGGATGTCCCACTCGAGATCGGGCTCGATGCGGATCGAGCCCTCTCGTTGGTTCGGCGCGTCAAAGAGGAGAGGGATGTCGCGCCGGTCTCGGCGCGACTTGACCTCGACACGAAAGCCGCGATCGCCGAGCGTCCCGGAAGGTATGTCGACTTCGACGGAGCCATCGAAGCGTTCTTGGAAGCGGCGCGTCGCCCGGAGATCGACACCATCGCGCTCCCCTCGCGGGCCTTCCCGCCGCGCGTCTCCCAGGCGTTCGCGGCAACTCTCGACGTGAACCAGACGCTCGGCGAGTTCGAGACTTACTTCTCGCGCGCGGGAGACCAGGCACGACGCGGCAAGAACATCGACGTCGCAGCACAAAAAATCGATGGCCTCGTGCTGTCTCCGGGCGAGCTGGTGAGCTTCAACGACGTCGTCGGGGAGCGGAGCGTGGACAACGGATTTGCCAAGAGCTGGGAGATCTGCAAGGGCGAGATGGTCGAGGGCGTGGGAGGGGGAACGTGCCAAGTCGCATCGACCTTCTACGCCACTCTATTCTTCGGTGGGATGGACGTGATCGAGCGCCTGCCCCACTCTCGACCGAGCGCATACATCCCGATGGGGCTCGATGCCACCGTCGTGTATCCGATCGTCGACCTGAAGGTGAGAAACCCTTACGACTTCCCTGTCGTGATCCGAGCCAAGACTTCGGGCAATGCGCTCAAGATGCAACTGTTCGGCGCGGCCAAGCCCGCCCTCGTCACGTTTCAGAGAGATCTCGTCGATACGTTCCCCTACAGGCGAAAGGTGGTCAAAGATCCGAGGCTGCGGGGATCGGCGAAAGTGGTGATGAAGCAGCACGGGATCCGCGGCTACAAGATCCGCCGCACGCGCGTCGTGGTTCAGAAGGACGGATCACGGCGGCTCGATACGAACACGGACCTCTACCCGGCGACGACCGAGATCTACGAGGTTCCACCCGAATTCGACGAGACGCTCCTCCCCCCCTTGCCGGATGCCGAGAAGGACGACGACGACGACGACCGCGCGATGGCACCGAAGACGGTCGGCTCCGATCCGCCCGCGCTACCGGCGGTCCGCGACACGACGGCGACCCCGGTCGCGAGCTCTCGGCCATCGTCCTTCGATCTCGTCGAGGGGGCCGGCGCTCACCCTCCGACCGAGGCGCAAAGGAATCCCCCGAAGACCCTTCGGCTCACGCGATGATCCGGAGACCGCCGCGTGGGTACCTCTAGAACCTCGCGCTCAGAAACCCCCCTGCTCCGCGTTGGATCGGCGCCGGACCGAGTAGAAAAGACGTCTCCTGGGTTCGCGGAGTCGTCAGATAAAGCACGATGGCCGTAAGCGCGGCGGCTCCTCCGATCCCGAAGCCCAGGGCCGAAGCGACGGACGCCGCCTTGCTTTCTTGCGGCAAGCCATTCGGCCCGCCACTGCTCATCGAGTCGTTCTTGATCTCGAGGGCTCCTCCCCCTACTGCGACACCCGCGACGCCCACGCCGAGGAGATACCACTCGGCCGCCCGCCGCTTTTCGGCCGCCGTGAGACTCGTGGACTTGGCCGGGACCGGCGGGGTGGCGGCCATGGGGGCGGGCACCTTGGGCTGCTCAACGGCCGTAGGCTCGCGTGCCGCCGGCGCTGGGATAGCCGGGGCCGTGGGGGGTACCGCGGGGGATGGTAGGGCCGGCGGCTGCGGGGGCCGCGATTCGGCCGTCAAAGGAGGGTGAGTCGCCACACCCGGCCCCCACGCCTCGTCGAAGCGCACGAGGATGGGGGGGCTGTCCGAGGCGACGTGCGCCGTCACCGTCTGGGGCGTGTGACCGGGTACGCTCAGCGTAACAACGTGGTCGACGGGATCGACCGCCAGCGCGACGTTCCATGAGTTGCGTTCGATGACCACTCCGTCGACGCGCACCTCCGAACCCGGGGGAGCTTTGGACGACACGGCCACGGTCATGCGACTGAGCTTGCCTTCCAGCTCCCTCGCGCGAGCCAAGGCCATGTCGGCCCTGGCATCGTTCTTCTCGCGAGCAAGCTTGAGCGCCTCCAGAAACTTCGCGCGCGCGCTGGCCGGTCGTCCGGTGCGCTGGTAGCAATCCGCCAAATACAGCGTGACCCCTATCGCCGGCGCGAGGCTCTGGCTCTCGGCAAACAAGGGACAAGCCTCCGGATAGCGACCGGCGTCACGAAGCTGCTTGGCCTCCTTGAAGAGAGCATCGGCGCGATCGAGGACGTTGGATGGCGTCGCGCTGCCTTCGGTCTGCGCGTGCGCGACGAAGCACCACCCGAGCGCGACTGTGAGGGAAGTGAGAACGAGCGCGCTCCTGCTCATTCCCGACCACCGCCAAACTCATCGTGGGCCTGCGCCCCCGGACGTACGGGCGCGGCTGCCGTAGGAGCCGTCGCCAGCTTGGACTCGGTCGCGGCCGCAGCCTTGCTCGGGCCCGCCCCGGAGACGGCGGCGCGGACCGGGATGCTGACGGGGGGGGTTGTGGCGGCAAGCGATCGCGGCTTCGTGGCGACCGTGGGACCCTTCGCCGGAGCGGCGGCAGCCGGCGCGACACTCGGGGTCGACGCGGCCGTCGAGGGAACCTGGGGAGGCACTGCCGCGGAATCCGCGGGAACGGCCGTCTCGGCCGCCGTGACCGTGGGGGCCTGCGCCGACGTCGTATTTTCTTGCGACACGGCTCCGATAGCCGCAGCGCGGTCCGGATGCCTCCCGAATTGCGTCGCGATGGATCCCGCGATGACGGCCGCAACGGCAAAGAGCCCCGCGATGGCGATCGGCGACAACTCGCGTTGCGCCCGAACTCGGGGCGCCGGGCGGACCGACGCGATCGTGGGCGTAAGGGACGAAGTCGGGGCGACCGACACGCCCTTCGCGGTGGCCGCTACCGCTCGGGCGAAAGCGTTCGAGGGGAACGAGGAAGGCCTCGCAGGGAGACCCGCGACCGCAGACGAAGCACTCGAGGGCCTGGGGGATTTCGAGGGCGGCGGGCCAGCCGGAGGGAGTATCTCCTTCGCCGCGAGGACAGGCGCCTCCGCGGTCGTATCGTTCGTCGCAGGCGCGGTAGGAGCAGCGGCATCCGGAGCTGCCTCGACCTTAGGCGCTTCCACGACCGGCAAGGGCGACGACGGCAGCGCCGGTGGGCCGGACGAGGGGGCGAGCATCGTTCCCTTGCCCGCCGCGGGGACGCCGGAGGCCGGAGCGTCAGCGGATCGCTCGGCGACACGTTCCACTCGCTCCTCGGCGATACCGGTGTATTCGGCCACCAGGTCGACCAGTTCCGGGCTGACGGCAGCCGGCAAGGGCGGCGCAGCCTCCGTCGCTTCGAGCATCTCGTCGAGCTCGTAGTCGTTGGATGCCGAGGCAGCCGCCAGAAGGGCCTGAGACGTCTCCCTGTCGCGGCGCACCGCGGTCAGGTAAAGCCCGTGAACGAGGTCCGGGTGATCGTCCACCAACTCCGAGAACCGTTCGCGCGACAGAAAGAGCGCCGCAGTCGGCTCGACGGCAACGGCATCGGTGTTCGCCTTGCGGCGTAGCACGAGCTCGACTTCGCCGAGGGTATCGCCCGCCCCCAGCGTCGCGAGCACGACCCGTTCGTCGGCCTCGTCCGCCACGATGGCGACGGCGCCCGAGCCGATCAAAAACAGCCCTTCGACCTCTTGTCCTCGAGCGACGAAGCGCTCTCCCTTCCGGAAGCAGCGAGTCACGAATCGATCGACCAAAAGAGCGCGGTCGGGCGACGGGAGGGACGACAGAGCCGGTGACATTCGCCCGAGATTGGCGACGAGACGCCGACGGCAGTGCGCGGCGAGCTCGACACCCACCTCCGGGTGGCGTCGGGAGACGGCGTCCAAAGCGTCGCGTTCTGCCACGAGGAGAATCGAGGGCCGAACCGCGATGACGCTCGCCGCGCGGGGCATATCGGACAGAAGCGCCATCTCGCCGAAGAAGGATCCTGCTCCGAGTCGCGCGAGGACGACGGGAGGCTTGCCCTCGGATACCTCCTTCGAAACCTCGAGCTCACCCCGCGCCACGACATAGGCCGTGGTTCCGTGCTCCCCCTTCTGGATGACCCGCTCACCCGCGGGGACCGTGATGACCTTGAAGGCCAGCAGAAGGTCGAGCAGGGCCTCCCTCGGTAGCGCACTGAAGAGAGGAAGTCGCGCCACGGGCGGCAAGTCCGCCTCGGGAAGCTCGTGGTCCGAGCGCGTGGCGGCCTGAACGATTTGCGAGGCCCTGGAGGCGAGCGCTGGGCCGGATAGAAACGAGCTCAGGGGTTGAAAGTCGTCGTAGTGCGGCTGCAAGGGCGCCAGAACGTCGTCGAGTCGCGACGAGCCCTCGCAGAAGGTGTCGGCTACCCAGCCGAACGGCCCTTGAACGTCGGCCCCAAGAGAGCGAAGCTTGTCGATGGCCGCGACGGCCAGCGGAAGATCGCCCGATTCGACGGCGCGCTTCACGGCCGTCTCCAGCCCTTGGGCGGCGGCCCTTGTGCGCCCCATTCGCTCCAAAAGCTGCGACGTGACGGCCAGGGCGTCGGAGGAAGGTTCCCGCTCCAGCACGGCCGCTCCCCAGCGCAGCGCGGCCTCCGTCTCGTCCGCGAGCAGCAACGTCAGGGCCTGATCGACCGATGCCTCGCTCGTCTGCACGCTCGGCATGTCGCTCGTCGAGCCCGGTGAAGGGTGAAACGTCGCCGATAGGCGTCCTTCGAGAGGCAGCGCGATGGAACGACTGTTCGAAGCTTCGCTTTCCGCGGCGCTCGACGGGTGGGACAGGGGCCCGTGGGTGGTACGAAGGTTTGACGCCATGACTGCTCTTGCTCCTTGATGCATCTTCAGAAGGTGCCCGTGCAAGCCTCTATGGTCACGCTCGAGACGGAAAAGGGCTGGCACACCGGCCCGCTATACTGAAACGTAGCCGTAGCCGTGGTCTTCGTCGGGCATGCGGGGTCGGAGCTCGTGCTGACGAGGCCCGGTGTGGCACCGATGCCCGGAATGACCTGAAACGACGCGTCCGCCGGAGAAAACGTCCACACGTCGGCGGGAGAGATGGCGAAGCCGACGGTGGCCGTCGCCGTGCCTGTATTGGCCATCGGAAGGGCGAAACCGCTAAAGCTGTCGGCGGGATAGAAGGGAGTCCCAAACTCGTCGGTCTGGGTTCCTTCCCCTTCCGGCAGGCTCAAGACCGCTCCATTGAGCGCCCACCAGATGGGGATCGAGAACTGTGCAGGGGGAACCGTATCGACCGTGATCAAAAGATTGTCCGCGTAGGGTGCCGAGCCCGGCGCTACCCCGGGACCCGGGGTGATCGTGTTGGGCGATACGATGACGGTTGCCGTCCCATTGGCGGGGACCGACCCGGATCCGCCGGGTGGCAAGATCGTATAGTACTTGCCCGAAGCGAACGCGGCCGAGAACGAATACGCGTCCTTCGTCAGATTGTTGATGGTGACCGCCTGACCGTCGGGCGCCGGACTTCCGCAGTCCGTCGACGGGAAGATCAGGTTCCCCGTCACCGTCAATGCCGGCTGGAGGTTCGAGTTTCCGGACACCTGGATCGTCGGCGTTGCCCACTGGGGGGGCAGCGGCTCGCACAAAGCCTGTACCGGAGTCACGACGAGCGTGCCCGTGTCGACCCACGAGCCGAATGCGGACGGAGGCGTGAACTGTCCCACGAGCGGCGTCACCACATTTCCGCCGGGGGCGATCGTCGGATTCGTTTGCAAGCCAAAGATGTCCGGCTGCGCGAACCCCTGGAGAGCGATCGAGACCGACGCATTGCCCGTATTGGTGATTTGATTCGCGAACGTCCCGATCGAACCGACCAGAACGGAGCCGAAGGGCCACATCGTGGTCAGAGGCGTGCTCGCGATGACGGCGCCGCGAGGCTGCATGATCAACTGGACGGCATGCGGCGTGTCGAGCGCCGCGTCGGTGGTGACGGTCAACGTGTCCGAGAAAGCGGTCGTGCTCGGGTTCGCGACGGTCGCGGGGATCGGCGTCGGCGTCAACGAGATGGAAACGGCCGGGTTGTTCCCCGTCGTCCCCGCGCCGATGGGAACGTTCACCGGAAGGGTCACTCCGGACCAGCTGAACGGAGAGCTCGCTCCCTGCGTGAGCGTGAGGCCCGTGATGTCGAACGCCTGGTTCCCGACGTTCGATACGGAGAGGATCTTCACAAGTCCCATGGACCCACAGTTCACGAAGCCGTTGGGATCGGAGGGGTCCGTACCAAACGCGAGCTCGTTCGCCGACAAGGAAACCACCCCCTGGGTCCCCGTGCCACTCAGCGGCAGCGGTGCCGGAAGAGGGGCACACAATCCATCGGTCGTCGCGATTGCGAGTCCCGCGGGATAGGGACCCTCGACCTTCGGACTGAACGAGATCGTCCCCGAACCGCTCGCGCCGGGGGCCACGACCATCGGCCCCGGCGTCGAGTAGCCGCTCGTCCCCGAGCTTACCAAGGCAAATGAGAGATTCGCGACGGCAGAGCCGGGGTTGGCGCTGTTGGTCACCGTGAACGACTGCCGGAGGCTCGTATCGATGGGCACCTGTCCGAATCGCAGGGGGCTCGTCGTCGCCTGGATCGCAAACGAGAGCTGATCGCCGAGCGGAGGCTCCCCGAGCGAGACGACGTGCGGCGGGTCGAGCGGCACGTCGGTCGTGACGGTCAGCGTGGCGACAAAGGCGGAGGGGGACGGGTTCGGCACGGGCGAGGGGATAGCCGCGGCGTTGACCGTGAGAGTCGCGAAGGCGCCGGGGACGAGAAGTCCCCCGAGCGGGGACCCCGCGGCCAAAGTGTACTGGGAAGCGCCCGGACCAAGGGGTCCGCTGACGGCCCACCTCATGTCGGCGGTACCGTCGTTTCGAACGATGAACGACTGCGGGGTCGGAGCTGCGCCGCCGCAGTTGGCAGCGAACACCAGCGACGTCGGCGTAATCGCGGGACCACCGCCGAGCCCGCTCCCCGAGAGCGGGAGCGGCGCCGGGAGGGGGCCGCAAATCGGACCGTTCGCGGAAATCGCGACGCTTCCCGTGACGCCGTTGGCGACGAGCGGGGTGAATGTTGCGTACTCCGACTCGGCGCCGTTCGATCCGAGCGAAAACGAAGGCGTCGCGACGCTGAAAGGCGTGGCGGTCCCCGCGTCGGATGCGCTGTCGACATTGGCCGTGAGCGTGACGGTCGCGGCCGACGTCCCCGTGTTCGTGACGCTGAAGTTCTGAGAGGCCGAAGCGAGGAGCTGGACCGAGCCATAGCTGCCGAAGTTCGGGGTCGCCGAGGTATCGAACGCGAGGATCGCGCCGGTGGGCTCCTCCGACGCCGTAATCAGATGAGGCGACGCGCCGGCGGGGTCGGCGTCCGTGAGGATTGCGACCGTACCCGCGATCGGCGTCAGCGGCGAGTTGAGTGGAACGGCAGGAGCCGCGATCGAGATCGAGAGCTGTCCGCCCGCCGGGATCGTGTCGCCGACCGCGGCCGTCGTGCTGAATCCGGAGCCGGTCAGACTCACCTCGACGATGTGCGCGTCGATCGTGCTCGGATTCGACAGCGAAAAGAGCTGAGCGTTGGGCGCGGCTCCTCCGCACTCGACCGGGCCAAAATCGAGTGTCGTCGGCCAACCGGTCACCGTCCCGGTTGCTCCCTGCCCAGTCAGCGCAATCGACTGGAGACTCGTCCCACACGTCGCGCCCGTCGCACCGACGGTCGAGGTCGCCATCATCGGGCTCAAGTCGGTCGGCGTAAAGCTCGCCGTCGCGGAGAACGTGGCGTTCTGCGCCAACGTAAAGCTCAGCCCACCGCTACCCGATCCGGAGAACGAGAACTCCGGATCGGTCGGCGCTCCGAGCGAGAAGCTCGCAGGCAAGTTGCCGACGTTGACGACGGTCAGCGTGAGGGACTCCGGACTACCCACCCCGGTCGCCGGAAATGCGAACGACGTCTGCCCACCGGGCTGAAAAGCCAGTGTCGCCCCCGACGGCGTCGCCGTGAGCGGTACGACGAGGTGGGTCATACCCGGATCGTTGGTGAAAAAATTCAGGGGGCCGGACAGAGGAACTCCCGCGGTCGACGACGCCGGAACCGTGGCGGTCACCGAGAACGCCCCCGTCTTGCCCGACTCCACGGTCAGCGCCGTGGGGCTCACCGAAAATGCGCCGCCTGTCGCAGTGACCGACAGGGCGAGGGGGCTGCCTCCGCTATTGGTCACCGACAGCGTCTGGCTCTGGGCCGATCCGCAGGCCACGCTCTGAAATGCGATCGCGCTCTTGGCGAACTTTGCCCCCGGGCCTCCGTCATTCTTGTTGAGGAGTTCGACCCCTGTGTCCGCAGGATCCACGCTCTCGACGTCGCTGTCGGTCCCCCCGTCCATGCCGACCACCACAGTCAACGTATCGTCGTCGGCGCAGCCCGATGCCCCGATGGTAAACGCCACAGCCAGCGTCATACCCAGAAAGGTCGCACCCCACCTCCCGCTACCCCCAAGTCGACGTCTCATCTTCTAGGGATCCATCCTTCGCGTTGCCGAGGGCGCCCCAGCCGGGGCGCCCGGCGCCCGGCTCAGGTACTTTTGCGCACACTTGGCATGTGCGAGGACGATGCGCAACGTCGTCGAAGCCGTCTCCGGAGCAAGTAACGCGTCGTTCACACGTTCGACGCATCGTGTTCAGTGCTCGCTTGCTCGTCAGCGCGAAGCGAACAAGGTCCCGCGGCCACGCGCGCTTCGTCAATCGTTCAATACAATTGAATATTCGAGCAGGATTCTCGCGCACATGTGCGGTTCGTGACGGGGTTGTCGTCGAAGTTTCACAATCGCGCTTTGGCTAGCTTGCTATAGGGTCCGGGCTTCGGTTCGCCGCGGTGGAGCTCGCTCCCAGGAATGGCCGCTCCCAACGCAATCGTCCATATGGACCCGCCTCCGCCAGGGAGTGCCCGTCCCCCAAAAGTCCCTTCATCGCAGCGTCAGTCCTTACGTCCGCGAAATCGTAGCGAGCTGCGAGAGCCGCTCGAAAGGAGTCCAAGTGATGCAGGTAGTCAGCGCTGCCGAGAACTTGCGCGACAGTGAGCGATTCCGTGCAGCACCGGCGGTGACGGCAGTCCGACGTGACCCGATCAAGGCATCTCTGCCCAAGTCCCTGGGGGGGGAGGATGCGCGCATTCTGCGCCGGTTCGGAAAGCTATCGACCCGGTCGGCGGCCATGGCAGAGGTCTTCGACACGCTCGATCGCTTCGCGCGAACCGACGTGACCATCACCCTCACTGGAAATACGGGCGTCGGCAAAGACGTCCTCGCGCACACGCTCCACGAGGAGAGCCTGCGGGCCGACGGGCCTCTCGTGGTGTTCGACTGCGGATCGGTGGCGGCGAACCTCGCGGAGAGCGAGCTTCTCGGCCACGAGCGGGGCGCGTTCACGGGCGCCGTCTCCGCCCACGCCGGGGCATTCGAACGCGCCGACGGAGGCACGCTTTTCCTGGACGAGATCGGCGAGCTCCCGCTGGAGCTCCAGTCGCGCCTTCTCCGCGCACTGGAGAGCAAGCGCGTGAGGCGCGTGGGAGGCAGGGTCGATCGGCCGGTCGACGTTCGCGTCGTCGTCGCCACGAACCGCGACTTGCGCGCGGACGTGGCTGCCGGGAGGTTCCGCGAAGATCTCCTCTTCCGCCTCGCGGTCGTGGTCGTTCGCGTTCCGCCGCTCCGCGATCGTCTGCCCGACATCCCGGAGCTCGTGTCGAGCATCCTGGCGGATCTCGAGCGCGCGACCCTTCACGTGTCCGAGGCCGCCATCGACGCGCTCCTCGCCCACCCGTGGCCGGGGAATGTACGCGAGCTCAAGAACGCGTTGAGGTGCGCCGTGGCATTCGTCGAACCCGGCGCGGAGGTGCTCGAGCCGAATCACCTGAGGCTCCTCTGGGCAGCAGACGCCGGGACCGCGTGGCTCGACGGCCTCCCCTTGGCGGGCAAAGCGCTCAAGGTCATCGAGCGAACCGCCATTCGGCAGACGCTGATTCAAACCGGCGGTAACAAGATGCGCGCGGCGCGAACACTGGGCATCGCGCTTTCGACGTTGTACGAGAAGCTGAAGCAGCATGGCCTGTAGCGACACCCCCGCGGGGGCGTGGAACTGGATTCCTCTTCTTGCCCTCGCGACCGTCGCGGGTTGCGCGCACTCGCCGGCCACGATGGCCGCCGAGAGCATGGACGATAGCGGCGCCGGCGCGCATAGCGACGCACGAAGCGACGGCCCGGCGTCGGAGGCCGCTCTGTCGGAGGCCTCTTCGCGGGACGCTGCTCCATCGGACGCCCCTTCGCCGGACTCTGCCCCCTCGGACGCGAGGAGCAATTTCGCCTCCCCAGTCGTCGGAGTCCGCTTCGCCAACTGGTCGGTCGACTCGCCCTCGGTCGACGTCTGCCTGGCCCTTCACGGCACGAAGGACTTTCGTGGGCCGATGTTGGCGAGCGCTGCTGCGGAGGAAGGCGACGCGGGCGAAGGAGGCGTGACCGGGATCTTCTTTACGCAGGTCACCTCGTATTTTTACGTGCCCCAGGGACGATACGACGCGCGGTTCGTCGTGGCGGGGGCGACCGACTGCGGGGAGCGCGGTGTCGCTCCCGACGCGACCTCCTTGCCATCTCTTGGGGCGCAAACCGGGCTCGCGACGTTTGCGCTCATGGGCGACATCGGCGCGGATGGCGGCAGTTCCACGCTTGCCGTCACGGGCTTTCTGGACGACACCGTGGTGACGGTCCCGGAGCAGATCGCCGTTCGATTCATCAACGCCGCGCCGGACGTACCGTCGGCCGACCTCGGCACCGGTCCGATCGTGATCCCGCCGACTGTCAGCGTGCCTTTCTTCTATTCCCCGCTGTTCCTGGGAGTCCCCTTCGGAAGAGCCGGCGACGCGGAGACGTCCGCACGAACGCTGGGCTCGGGATCTCAGGACGTCGACCCCCATGGGTACGCCCTCCTTCCCCCTCTCGCCGGCAGTGCGGAGCTCGCGACGGCGACGTCGATCATCGCGCCCGTTTCCGACGCATTCGGCGTCCGTCTCGGCGGAACGGGGCAGACCGTACTCGCACAAGAGTGGGCGGCCGACATCGCCGCGGGATCGCTCGTCACGTTGGTGCTGCTCGACAGCTCGGAGGGTGCGCCTGTGGACGCGGGGATCGAGGCGGGCTCGACGGAGGGGTTCCCCGGGCAAATTCTGCTCGACGGGGAGGCGCCGTTACCGAGCAGGAACGCCGCGTCTCAAGGGATTACGCTTCTGCAATGCTTCGACAATGCGGGGACCGTCGGTCTCCTGGCCAACTGTTCCATCATCGCGCCGTAAAGCGCCGCGAAGAAGGTGGGGTCTCTCTCAAGACTCGGTATGATGCGTGGCACAGGGCCGTCGCGGGGACGGGCCTCCAGGAAACGCGTCAAGGTCCAACCATCATGCGAAGGTCGCGGCTGTTCCGCGGGGTTTGTGCGCTCGTTCTCGTGACCTTTGCTTCGACGGGTTCGGCTCAGACGACGCCCGCCGAAACCGCGAACACGGAGGGCGCGGCGCCGCCGGCCGCCTCGAGCCCGAGCTCCCCTCCGGCGCCGACGAGCCCTACACCTGTCGTCTCCCCGATCCCGATGGCCTCACCGAAGGCGGTCGAGATCTCCCTCGTCACGGACGACTCTCGCGTCGGGCTCTATGCCAAGGAGACCCGAAAGATCACCGTTCAGGACGAGGTCGTCGACAGCTGGGAGTTCATCTGCAAGGCGCCCTGCAACCTGCGCGTCGAACCCAACCGCGTCTATCGCGTGATGGGGGACGGGATCCTTCCATCCAAGGACTTCAACCTCGCCCCGGGCTCCGGCAGAGTGACTCTGCGCGTCAGTCCGTCTTCTCACGGAGCGCGCGTGGCCAGCGGGGTCATCGCGAGCGTGGGATCGGTCCTCGTGGCTTCCTCGGCGCTCGTGCTCCTCTTCGAGGTCGCCGCCAGGAGCGCGGGCGACGCGGTCGCCGCCGGCGATACCGCCGGGAACTCGACGTACGGGGCCGCCGCCCAGAGCCAGTTCGATAGCACCGCGGACACGCTGGAGATCGTCGGGATCACCTTGCTCGCCGTCGGGGTCGTGAGTTGGATCTCGGCCCTCGCCGTCTATCTTTCGAGCAACACGGGTCTCGATCCGGTGGGCCCTTCTCAGCACGCGAGCGGGAGCTCGGGCCCGCGACTCATTCCGGGCGGGTTCGCCTTTTGACGGTAGCATGAGCCCCGGGGGATCCACCGCGCAACCAAGGAACTGGACAACTCGTATGCTCTCTCGCCTCGTCGTCGACAACCCGTTCACGGGTGAGCCCGCGTGCGCCGTGGAGCTCGCCGAGCCCGACGCCATCTCCAAGGTCCTCGACCGCGCGGGGCGGGCGAGGCACGCCCTGAGCAAGACGACCGTAGCCGACCGGGCGGCGCTGTGCGAGCGGGCCATCGCCGCCATGGAGCTCCAACGGGACGCGATCGCGCGAGACATCTCGGCGATGATGGGCAAGCCCCTCGCGCAGGCACGAAACGAGGTCGCGGGGATGGCGATGCGCGCAAGACACATGATTTCGATCGCCGAGTCTTGCCTCGCGGACGTCACATTACCGCCCAAAGAGGGGTTGGAGCGGCGCGTAGCCAAGGAGCCGCTCGGCACCGTCCTCGACCTGCCCGCGTGGAACTATCCGCTGCTGACGTGCGTGAACGTCCTCGTACCGGCCGTACTGGCGGGCAACGCGGTCGTCGTCAAGCATTCGCCCCGCAGCCCTCTCTGCGGCGAGCACTTCGCCCGCGCCTTTCGGGCGGCGAATGCGCCCGAAGGGCTCGTGCAAGCGCTCCACTGTGATCACGCCGCGACGGAGGCGATGGTCGGCGATCCTCGCGTGGACCACGTCGTCTTCACGGGGTCGGTCTTGGGAGGTCATCGGATCCAGCAGGCGGGGGCCGGGCGGTTTCTCCACATTGGCCTCGAGCTCGGGGGGAACGATCCGGCGTATGTTGCTCCCGACTGCGATTTGGAGCCGACGGTCGCAAGTCTGGTGGACGGCGCGATCTACAACGCCGGGCAGAGCTGCTGTGCGGTGGAGCGCGTCTACGTCCACCGATCGCGGTACGAAGCTTTCGTCGCCCAGGCGGAGCCGCTCGTGCGTGCGTACGTAATGGGCGATCCGCTCGACGAGAAGACGACGCTCGGCCCCATTGCCCAGCCGAACCATGTGTCCGAGCTCGAGGGGCTCGTGAGCGAGGCGAAGGCCAAGGGAGCCGGGGTCGTCGTGGGGGGTCGTTCGGCCAGGATCGATGGGCGCGGGCGTTTCTTCGAGGCCACCCTGGTGAGGGACGCGACGGCCGAGATGCGCCTGATGCAAACGGAGTCCTTCGGGCCGATCTTACCGGTTTCCCCCGTCGACTCCGACGAAGAGGCCCTGACTCGGATGAATCGGTCGGCGCTCGGCCTCACGGCGAGCGTCTGGACGAGAGACCCGGAGCGCGCCGCGAGGATGGCGCGGGCGCTGGAGTTCGGCACGGTGTACATGAACCGCTGCGACGCGGTCGATCCAGCGCTCCCGTGGGGAGGCGTCAAAGACTCGGGTCGAGGCGTATCGCTCGGTTCGATGGGCTTCGACCAGCTCACGCGACCGAAGGCGATCCATTTCAAGCTGCGAGCGGGAAGCTAGAAACGAGGTCTTTCTCCGCCTCAGCGCTGGCCGGTCACTTCGCGACAGCGCTCGATGCAGGCGGGGTCGTCGACGCATTCGGTCACGCAGTCGGCGGACTTGCCTTGATGATTCGTACACTTCGGATCCCGCTCGCACTTCATGGGGTCTTGGGCGGCAGCACTCTGCATTGCGGCGCAGCCAATCGTCACCCCCTCGCCCGATCCCGCGGCGAGAGCCAAGAGGCCGATGCGAAGAGCGAGGATCAAAGGTGGCCCCGCCCCGGGGTATCCGGCCCCGAGACCTGCCCTCCGGTCGGGCTCGGTGGCGGTGGGGTCGTCTTCTCGAGTGGCGGGCGGTCGCGG
>Ga0181522_10001299_pt1 | contig 15420 bp, 15 predicted proteins | sample PEATcosm2014_Bin_27_FD_121103 | JGI IMG/M metagenome (GOLD analysis project Ga0181522, IMG submission 121103) | Peatland microbial communities from MTU Mesocosm Facility, Houghton, MI, USA - PEATcosm2014_Bin05_10_metaG | ecosystem: Environmental > Terrestrial > Soil > Wetlands > Peat | place... | reverse complement strand
AGCGCAGGCCCTCAAAATCCAAATTCCAGAAAAATCAGGCCGCCCACTGCTGGGACGGCCTGGTTTGGCAAGTCCTCCGGGGAGGAGGGAAAAAACTGGATTACAGCGATGGCGGGGCTGCGCTGGCACTCGGGGCCTGCGTGTTCGGGGCCTGCGCCGGAGTTGTTCCAGCTTCCGTGTTACTCATTAACCGAATATCCACGCGTCGATTCTTGGCCCGGCCGTCGCGAGTCTTATTGGAATCAACCGGTTTATCCTTGCCGAGCCCGATCAGATAAATCTTGTAAGCCGGAACGTTCTTCTCGGCAGCCAGATACTGAATCACAGCGTTGGCCCGGCGCTCACTCAGAGCGTAGTTGTAGTCGGCGCTGCCAACGGAATCGGTCGCACCTTCCACGGTAATGATGTATCCCTTGGTGGTAGCGACGCTGGCCGCCAGCTGGTCGATCGCTTCCTTGGCGTCTTTTGTCAGATTGTCCTTGTTAAATCCGAAGTGAACGGCCGTCTCCGCCACGGGATGATAGTTATCCAGGTTAATGACGGTGTTGGTCAACGTATCCACACGCTGGGTGGCGGTGTTAGCCGACAGCTGGGCCTTGTCAGCCTCATTTCCTGCGGCGATGGCCTTCTGGTCAACTTCAGCGGCCTTCGCCTGCACGGCCTGGATTCCAGCCTGTGCACGCTGATCGACGTCCTTGATGTCCTTCGAATTCTTCGCGGTCAGGTCATCGAGTTCATTGGTCTTGTTAATTAACGGGGTCGTCTGCTGACGGACATAATTCTTGCTCGAACATCCAACCGTTGCGGCCATTGTTGCCGCCAACATCAGGGTCAACGAAGTGCGATTCATAAGGTGGGGGCTCCTTGCCCAACATGCTAGTGTTTGAAATCCTGGTCCCAAAAAAGGTTGCAAACTGGACCCACTGTCCCTAATGCACGGGGGATGCCAATTCGCGGCCAAAGCGAAAACGAATAAACCATTGTATATCAGTGGTTTGCAATCTGAGCGATCAAAACTTGCCTACCAGCGCCCAAGGCAATCGCGATATGAATCGTAGAAATTTTATACTGTTGCTTTTCCGACGCAAATTATAGACGCATGAAAATATTTGCGCGAGTTCTTTCGAAGCCCACTCGCGAGCCCGCAGGGAGAGGTTGGCTTCCCGTGTTCGCGATCCCTAATTCGCGATCTTGCCCCACGCCTTCTCGAATTGCGACAACAACGGAATCTCGCCCTTCTCTAAGCCGCCTTGCGCCATCATGCGCCAGAGATATGTCTGCGAAGGTCCGCTCCCTATGCCTGCTTCATGCGCCTGATAAACAGCCAGCACATCCTCGGTGGGACGGGATTCGACCGCCAGAATTATGTCGGCCTCCTGCGGACGATACACCACGATCAGCTTCCCCCATTTGTGAATCGCATCCTGGACACGAGAAATAGCATCGCGATCCTCGGGCAACACTCGGGGATTGAATTGATCGCCATCGTAAGAGGTCACATACACGAAGCGAGCGTTGGCGAAAATGCGCGGCATCGGCGGAACACTGCTTGCCGCGGTGGCTGTGCAAAACGCTCCGAGCGCCAGACTGATCAGAATGATTCCCGCGATATTCCTGCTCATATGAAATACCTATGCGTAAAGGGATGCCGCGACGCTCAAGAACGATGCATACGGGAGTTGCTGACCTTTGTAATCACCCTCACATTACCGGAGGCACGCCGATTCCCATGACGCCAAGTACGCGGATAAGCTCGCGGCGGACGACGGCCACGGTAGTCAAAAGAAATCGCTTTCGACCCTCATTCGCCTCACTAAGGATTGGATAGCGGTGATAAAAGGTGTTGAACAGCTGGGCCAGTTGAAACGCATGTTTGGCGAGATAAGCGGGCTCAGTCGTAGCAATCGACTGACGAACGATATAAGAGGTCTGCGACGCCGCCAGCCATAGTTCCCATATGTCGTTGGCAGATTCGCCCTCGAGGTAGCCGGAAAATGTCTCGGCGGATTCGGCAAACGTATTGCTAACGGACGAGGACACGCGTCCATCAGCGTCGCGGCAGAAGCTGTCTGGATCCAATCCGCCTTTGCGAAAAATATTGGAGGCACGAACCACCGCGTACTGCGCATAAGGACCTGTCTCCCCCTCAAAACTAAGCGCCTCTTTAAAGTCGAACGCGATCACCGAGGGTTTTGTGAACTTCAACATGAAGTAGCGCAACGCTCCGACGGCGATCTCGGACGCAATGCCGGCGCGCTCGTCCTCGCTCAACTCCGGATGTCGCGCATCGACTTCCTTGCCAGCCGACGTGATGAGAGCATCGAGCAGGTCATCCGCCTTAACCCCAAACCCTTTGCGGCCCGAAACCTCGATCCACGCCCTGCCCTGATCCTCGTCGCTCAGTTTGTAGCCCAGTTCAGCAGCGCAGCGCGGAGTGAGCGCGACCATCTCATACGAAAAATGGGTATACCGATCCGCAGCCTCGTCGTGCCCCAGCGCGCGCAAAGCCTCGATCACCGTATTTTGAGCCTCAGACTGCCGCGCATCGATTACGTTGTAAATCTCAGCCACATCGCCAAAATGCGGGTGGTCCCTCTCCCCGTCGGTGGTCGATATCCAGCAATCATGCCCATTCGGATAACGATAGAACCTCCGGTAGCCGAAGTCGCGCCCCAGCAAACCGAACTTCCACATGTGGTAAGCGATGTCCTTCCCCACATAACCAACGGTTCCATTCGAGCGGACGATGACTTTCTGATCTTCCTCGGTAATCGTGTCGTCTTCCGTGCTCGCGGCTCCGTTTGCGGTTAACGTTTTTGCCGCCGACGTTCCGGCCCGGCGCATCACCCAGCAGCCCGCGTTCTTGCCGGATTCCTCATAAATGAGCACACCAGCTTCCTTGAGCTTGGTGAACGCGGCGTCCCAAAAATGAAGATGGAGGATCTCGCTCTCGCGCGGCAGGAAGTCATACTCAATGTCGAGCCGGTCCATGGTTTCGAGATGCCGTTTGAGGACGGCAACGGAAATCAGATCCGCGACCGCGGCGGTCTCGTTGTTTCCTTCCTCAATGGCATGCAGAGTTGCCGATCGCGCCTGGAGGTTCTGCTTGTCTGCTTCGTACCACTGCGAAACGCGGGCATAAAGATCCCAGCAGACGTAATCGAACCGGGGGTTCGCCGCCAGTGCCTCAACCTCGGCGCGCGATTTATTCTCGATGTGGAGGAACCCCACCACGACATCGGCAACCTGAACACCGGTGTTGTCGATGTAATTCTGAACGTCCACTTCCCTGCCCGCAAAGCGCAGCAGCCGCACGAACGTATCGCCAAGAATGGCATTCCGCAGGTGGCCGATATGCGCCGCCTTGTTGGGGTTAATGCTTGAATGCTCCACCAATACCTTCCCGGAAGGGGACGGCAACTCTGCGGGAGAAAAATCTGACGCAAGCCCGACCGCCAGTCCGGCACGATTCACGCGAGCGTTGATGTATCCAGCGCCCGCGACCTGGAATTTTTCGAAGCCAGGGATCGTGCCCACTCCAGCCACGATCTCTTCGGCGATCTTTCGCGGAGCCTGGCGCAGCTTTCGAGCGAGTTCGAAAGCAAGCGGCAGAGCATACTCGCCAAATTCGATTTTCGGTGGCTGCTCGACGACGATGTTCGCGTTTTCCAGCCCATAGGCGTGAAGCAGAAACTCGCGCAGATGTTCGACCAGCCGAAACTCCAGATATCGATACAAGGATGCCCTCTAAATGGTGGAAGGAACAGCGATCTTAACAGAGCGGTCCGGGTAGTGTCCTGATTCGAAGGGCGGCCGAGATTCACTGCGCCGCTTGGTCTCGGTTCTTCTAATCGCGAGCATTGCGAAGCCGAAGGCCGCTGACATGCAGGGACGTCTTCGAGAGCTCCTTCAATGAAACCAGGCTTGCCATGACCCGCAGCTCGACGCCTTGCCGCGCAATTCCGCCAATTAGATCGCGCAACGTCTCGACCCTGATCGGGGTGACGGGCACGTGGGAGACCCACGTCCCGGCGTCATGAAGATTCATAAAGTCCGTTTCAAGGAACTCATAACCATGCAGTATCCCGGTCCGCAGTCGGTCGAGCCAAGTCCTTTCTACGCGTGCGACCACCCGGCGCGATTGCTCACCCCACCATCGCTCACAGTCTTCGGGAGTTGTGGTCGACGTTGGCCAGTACAAAACCCCGGGGCAGTCTCGCGGGAACAGATACATCGGCTGGTGGAGTTCATCGATGACCCGGACGAGCGGTTCGTTCAGCCATTCGCGTCCGGTCGCTCTGTCGGTCGAAGTTTGAACCGGACGCGGCTTGAAAATTCGACCGTTGGGTTTGTCGCTCAAGAGAATGAGTCTCAGACAAATACGTCAGCGTTTGTCAGCGTACTTGAATCAAACCGGATCGGGACACCACGTCAGTACGCGCTCTACCACAGTGCACCACAGTGCGCGCTCGTTTGACGGAGGATGCACGGTTCCCTATGATGAAAAATCAGCCGTTGTCGCTCGTTCTCTCATTTCCAGCCAACGCCTGTCGACGAACGACCGAACGACGTCTTCTATGCGCATAGCCTACCTGGACTGCTTTTCCGGGATTAGCGGCGACATGTTCCTGGGCGCGCTAATCGATGCAGGAGTGTCTCCCCAGCTGCTGCAAGACACGGTACGAGCACTGGACGTCGGCGCAAAGCTCGAGATTTCCCGAGTGGCCCGCGGAGGAATCGCCGCCACCAAAGTGGATGTGTACGTCAACGGCGAGAAGGATCTGCCGCGAGAAGTTTTTCTGGCGCAGCGGAGACGAGATCATGCTGACGAACATGCTCACGGTGACGCCGACCACGACGGTCGACATTCGCACGAAAGCGCTCACGATACTCAACCGAGGAGACACGGTCGCGGCCTGACTGCAATTCGCGAAATCATCGGCAAGGCCACGATCAGCGACCCGGCGAAAGCAACCGCCATTCGTATTTTCGAAAGTCTCGGCGAGGCCGAAGCCGAGATTCACCAAACCTCCATCGAGCAAATCCATTTTCACGAAGTAGGCGCGGTAGACGCCATGGCAGATATTGTCTGCGCTGCCGTGGGAGCGGAATCGTTAAACGTCGACGAGTGGTTCTGCTCGCCGCTCAACGTCGGAGGCGGAACCGTGCAGTGCGCCCACGGGACGCTCCCTGTACCGGCCCCTGCCACCCTGAAGCTCTTAAAGGATGCTCCAGTCTATTCCTCTGGACCGCAAGTGGAACTGGTGACGCCGACAGGCGCAGCAATCGTAAAAACGCTGAGCACGCGGTTCAGTTCCTTCCCGGCAATGACGATCGAGAAGGCCGGATACGGCGCCGGAAGCAGAGAATTCCCCGACCATCCGAACCTCTTGCGCTTGACCATCGGGGAAGCTGGGACGAAAGGGGAAGCTGAGACGAAAAACGAGACCAGGACAACGACATGCCATGAAAAAATCACAGTTCTCGAAGCCAATCTCGACGACTTGAGTCCCCAGGTTCTGGCCTATGCGATGGAGCGCCTGCTGGCCCAAGGAGCGCTCGATGTTTTCAGCGTGCCGGTGCAAATGAAGAAGGGCCGTCCAGGAGCATTGCTGACCGTCCTGGCGAAGCAACAGGACGCAAATCGCCTGGCGAAAACAATCTTCGCCGAGACCACGACGCTCGGCGTGCGAAGCCGCGAAGAAGAGCGGCAGACGCTGTCGCGTCGATGGCAAACCGTGAACACCGCCTGGGGCCCGGTCCGCATCAAGATCGCGAACATGAACGGCAGCGTCTCCACCTACGCTCCAGAGTACGAAGACTGTCGAACCCTGGCCGAAACTCATTCGGTACCGCTGAAGGAAGTGATCCAACAGGCGGTCCAAGCCTACATCAAGGGCAAAAAGAGTTGAAAATCAATCGCACACGTTTCGCTGTATAAGTTAAGAGAGATCGATCCATGCAGACGCTCACTTCATTGCGCGAACTCCTGCAGCGCGTTCCAGGCCGGCTGGCGAACCTTCCAGAAAATGCGGTGGAAAACAGGACAACCTCCTCTGCCTGGTCGCCCAAGGAAGAACTCGGGCATCTGCTGGATTCAGCGGCCAACAATCATCAACGCATCGTCCGGGCTCAACTGGAAGACAATCCGGCCATGCCGGGTTACGAACAGAATCGCTGGGTGGCGGTGCATGCTTATCAAGGGCGCGACTGGAAAGAGCTGATTGAGTTGTGGCAAGCGCTCAACCGGCAGTTGCTCCGAGCGGCCGAATCCGTACCCGAATCTGCCTGGAGAAGAACGCTGACCGTTGCCGGCTCCGAAGCACTGACGCTTCAGTTCGTATTCGAAGATTACGTTGCTCACATGCTGCACCACCTGCAGCACATCGGAATCGAAACCTCCGACCTCACATCGAATGCAGCTTAAGGCGGCATCTCAGGAAAAAATTCTTCTGGCAGGGCACGAGCAAAGAAATGAGCAAGAAGTTCTACATCACGACCCCGATCTATTACGTTAACGCGCGCCCGCACATCGGACACGCTTACACCACCATCGCCTGTGACACGATCGCGCGCCGTCACCGCATGTTGGGCGACGACACCTGGTTTTTGACTGGCACTGACGAGCACGGTCAAAAGATCGAGCGCGCCGCCCAAGCGGCCGGAAAGACGCCGCAACAATTCACCGATGAAATCTCGGCGCAATTCCGCGCCTTGTGGGAGCGCATGGGATTAACCCCGGACGATTTCATCCGCACCACCTCTGGCCGCCACAAGCGCGGCGTCCAGGCGCTATGGCGAAAAATTCGCGACAACGGATATATCTACAAAGGCACATACACCGGTCAATACTGCGTCTCTTGCGAGCTCTACGTGGATGGCATAAACCCCGGCGATCCCTGCCCCGATTGCGGCCGCCCGACAGAAACCGTGCACGAAGAGAATTACTACTTCAAGCTCTCCGCATTCCAGGAAAAGTTGATCCGCCTTTACAACGAACATCCGGACTTCATCCGCCCCGAGACCAGGCGCAATGAAGTGCTCTCTTTCGTGCGTGGCGGCCTGCGTGATCTTTCTATCAGCCGCTCGACATTCTCCTGGGGCATTCCCGTGCCGGACGATCCGAAGCATGTCATCTACGTCTGGCTCGATGCCCTGGCGAACTACATCACTGCGCTCGGCTATGGCTCGAACGACCCGAGCAAGTTCGAAAAGTACTGGCCCGCCGACGTGCACATGATCGGCAAGGAGATCGTGCGCTTCCACTGCGTGTACTGGCCGGCGTTCCTGCTGGCTGCTGGATTGCCGCTGCCGAAAAGCATTACCGCGCACGGCTGGCTGCTCTTTGAAGAGAGCAAAATGTCGAAGTCGCGCGGAAACATCGTGCGCGCCGAAACCATAGTCGACGTGCTTGGCACCGACGCGCTGCGATACTTTCTGCTCCGCGAAGTGGTTTTCGGGCAGGACGGCTCGTTCAGCTTCGATGCGCTGGTGCAGCGTTACAACTCCGACCTCGCAAATGGGCTGGGCAACCTGGCCAGCCGCACCCTCACCATGATCACGCGCTATTTCAAGGGCGAAGTGCCCTATCCTTCGCAGGCTTCGCTCACCGCGTCTGACGCCACCATTGCGGATGCGGCGAAGAACGCGATCGCTGACTACGGCAAGCTGTTTGACCAGTACCAGTTCTCGCGAGCCCTCGAAGTAGCCTGGGGACTGGTCAGCGTGGTAGACAAATACATAGTAGAAAACCAACCTTGGTCTCTCGACGAAAGAAAAGACGAGGAGAGCCGCTCGCGTTTAGCCACGGTGCTCTACACCAGCGCCGAAGCGCTAAGGATCATAACCGCGCTGGCCCATCCTGTAATGCCGGAAGCTACAGCAAGAATATGGATGCAGATGGGATTGGGAGACATCCGAAAATTCGACCTGACGCAGTTGCAGTGGGGCCAACTGCAAATCGGCACAAAATTAGGCGAGGTGCAAGCCGTATTTCCGAGAGCGGATAAATCGGCAATAGAAAGGATGCAAAAGATGGAAGACCAAGGCGGAGGGAGTGGAGCGACGGGCGTCTCGCCCGTCCACCCGGGCGCATCCACGCAACCGGGCGCGGACTTGCCCAAAACGCCGCCGTCCAAGCCGCCTGCCGCAATTCCCGATGGCAAGATCGGCATCGACGACTTCGCGAAAGTTGAATTGCGCGTAGCCCAGGTGAAGACCGCCGAGCGGGTAAAAGGCGCCGACAAATTACTCCGCCTCGAGGTAGATCTGGGCACGGAAACTCGTCAACTGGTGGCCGGCATTGCTGAGGCGTACGAACCCGAAACTCTCATCGGACGCAAAGTAGTGATCGTGGCTAACCTCGCGCCGCGCAAACTGCGCGGCCTGGAATCGAACGGAATGATCGTCGCGGCCTCGCCCGAAGGCGGCAAGCCGGTGCTGGCGGGCTTTCTCGAAGACGTGCCGGTAGGGACCAGGTTGAAATAAAGCGAGCTGCGCTGGGCTGGAGGGGGACTCGAAGCCCGAGCCAAACAAGCAAGTTATGTACATCGACTCCCACGCCCACCTCGAAGGCAAGCGGTACGACACCGATCGCGAAGATGTATTGCGGCGCGCCAAACAAGCGGACATGGAAGGTTATCTAGCCATTGGCAACGGCGATGGTCCGAAAACCGCCGACTGCGGAATTCAGCTCGCGGAAAAATATGACGGCAAACCGGAATATCCACGAATCTGGGCAAGCGTCGGAATTCATCCTCACGAAGCAACCCTCGCGAGCGAGTCGGCAAATGCCCAACTGCTCGAATGGGCAAGGAATTCAAGAGTGATTGCCTGGGGAGAAATCGGCCTCGATTATTTCTACGACCACTCGCCCCGCGCCGTGCAGAAGACAGTTTTCCTGCAACAGATGGAGTTGGCGCAAGCGGCAAAGCTGCCAATCATCATCCACTGCCGCCCATCCGACAACAGCGAAAATGCATGGGACGATTGCCTCTCGATGATCGAGGAACATTGGAAACCGACCGGCCGAGGCGGCATTCTCCACTGCTTCACCGGCAAGGCAGATCACGCCAGCCGCGGACTCGACATGGGCTTCATGATTTCCTTCGCCGGCAATATCACCTTTCCCAAGGCGCAGGCGATTCGCGAAGCGGCGAAAATAGTTCCGCTCGACCGCATGCTGATCGAGACCGATTCGCCCTACCTGGCCCCAATTCCGCATCGCGGCCAGCGCAACGAGCCCGCATTTGTCACCGAGGTAGCCCGCCAGATTGGCGAATTGCGCAACCTGTCCGCAGAAGAGATCGGCCTCAAAACCACGCAAAACTTCTACCGGTTTTTTAGGCTCGTGTCGGCAATCGCAAACTCGCAAACACCTGCATAACCTTCGCAGACTGATGCCTATTCTGTTACCCTCAGGGGTACATGTTTGGGGTGGGCGACCTGAGAAAGCCGAAATTTCAGGGATTGCCCTCTCCGCATGACAATTTCAGAACTTGGCAGCCTGTCATAATTATTTGATATCGTCGTTAGACTGTGACCCATGCCCGATAACAGTTTCGACATCGTCAGCAAAATCGATCTCGCAGAGGTCGCCAACGCTATTCAGCAGGCGATGAAAGAGGTCAGCACCCGTTTTGACCTGAAGGATTCGAAATCGCAGATCGCAATGGAAGGCACAGATGCGATCATGCTCCATTCCGCCGACGAATTCAAGATGAAGGCGGTGAACGATGTCTTCCAGCAGAAACTGGTAAAGCGCGGGGTTCCGCTGAAGGGCTTGACCTATGCTCCCCTCGAACCCGCCGCCGGCAGCACGGTAAAGCAAAAGATCACCCTGCAGCAGGGCATACCGATTGAAAAGGCGCGAGAGATCGTAAAGCTGGTCAAGAACTCCAAGAAAAAAGCACAAGCCTCAATTCAGGCGGACGTGGTGCGCATTAGCAGCAAGGATCGCGATACGCTGCAGGAAATTATCGCGATGGTCAAGCAGCAGGACTTCGGCATCGACCTGCAGTTTACGAATTATCGGAGCAACTAGGCAGTGGGCACGACGACCTCCATTAACGGGAAAGAAATCTTTGACCTCCTGCGTGAGGATATCGTTCGGATCGAAGAGGAATTTGGACGCGATACAGTCTCGAACGTCGCGGCCATCACCGAGATCGGCGAGTACCTGCGGGTTGGCGGAGGCAAGCGGATCCGTCCTGCGCTGCTGCTCCTGTCGGCCAAACTCTTCGGCTACAAGGGGAGTGGAGCGGTAAAACTGGCAACCGTAGTCGAAATTATCCATACCGCCACGCTGGTCCACGACGACATCATCGATGAAGCACAGATCCGCCGCGGCCGTCCCGCCGCCAATACGCAGTGGGGCAATTCAATGTGCGTGCTGGCCGGTGACTGGCTCTACATGCAAGCTTTCAAAATCGCCGTGCAGGAGCGCAATTTCCTCATCCTTGATGTCCTGATCGAGCTAACGCAGCAGATGGTGGAAGGTGAACTGCTGCAGATGGAGAAGTTGGGTAAGCCGATTTCCTTGCAGGAGCACCTCGATCTGATTTATCGCAAAACGGCATGCCTTTTTTCCGTCTGCATGCGAGTGGGCGGAATACTGGGCGGCGCGACCGAGCAGCAGGAGAAACAACTCGGCCAGTACGGACGCGATCTGGGCCTGGCGTTCCAGATCGTGGACGATGTCCTGGATCTGACGGCCTCGGAGAGCGTATTGGGCAAGCCCGTAGCCAGCGACCTGCGAGAAGGTAAAGCCACGATGTCTGTCATTCATGCTCTCGAACGCTGCACCAAGACCGAGCGCTGTCAGATCGAAACCATATTGCACGACCGCGCCTTCAACGGCGTAACGCATGCCGACATTCTAGCCATCCTGCATCGTTATGCTTCTCTCGAATACGCCTCTCAAGAGGCCATGCGCCACGCCGAATCCGCAAGAAAGGCCATCTGCACCTTCCCGGATTCCGAGATCAAGAGAGCGCTTCTATGGGCGCCGGAGTTTGTGGTAGCAAGAGAGAAATAGCGAGGCGTGTGGTGACGGGCGTCCGGCCCGTCCAGTCGATCGCTCTAGCTCCTGGCCGCTATCCCGGTCATCTCAAATCGTCCCTGCTTCAACAGAGCTCCCGATCCGAGAAACGCCCGCGCCGGAAATTCGCGGGAGAAGAACTGCATATAAGCAGCATTGAACGGCTGCCACAATGAAATATCGGGCGAATAAACCTGCACCCAGACCAGATCATCCATCGTCATTCCAGCTTCACGAAGCACAGCCTGGAATCCTTCAAACAAAAGATCAAGCTCAGCCGCGATACTCTCGGGAGCATCCCCGGTTGCCGGATCAATCCCGATCCGCCCGGAAATGTACAAGGTATCGCCCACCAGCACAGCGTCACTAAAAGGAAGATTCGCAGGACGATTCGGGAGATTGATGTAGCGTCGGCTTTCCACCAGAAGGAACCTCCAGATGCATTGCTATACTAAAGAAGAACGTCCCAGAAATGACAGATCTACTTTCAATCATTTCTCGCCACGGCTATTTGTTTCTGGCGCTCGTGTGCTTCGCGGAAGCCGCCGGCCTCCCCCTGCCCGCCGCTCTCGCCATCCTGACCGCCGGCGCAGTGGCAGCCTACGGACATCTTCATTTCTATCTGGTATTCGGCATATCCCTGACCGCCATGATCATCGGCGATACCATGCTGTACTTCATGGGTAGAGTCAGCGGATGGGCCTTGTTGGGCTTTTTATGCCGCCTCTCGGCAAACCCGGAAACCTGCATCTTGCGATCCGCGGAATACTTCTACCGTCGCGGCAAGGTGACTCTCCTTTTCGCCAAATTCATCCCCGGCATCAATACCATGTCTCCACCGCTCGCCGGCAGTATGAAGATGCGCTTCGCCGATTTCCTGCAGTACGACGCCCTCGGCGCAATTTTCTACGTAGGCGCCTACGCTCTGGCCGGATATCTTTTCAGCGACGCCCTCCGCGCTATCACCCGGGGGCTGCGCTCCGCCGGCTTCGCCGCCGAAGTCGTCTTCGCCGTAGGCCTGGCGGCATACATCGTCTATAGAATCTGGGTCTACCGTAAATACCGTCTGCTGGATGTGATACCCCGCATCGCCGCCCAAGAGTTAGCGAAAAGATTGACGTCGGATGCAGCAAAGAACATGCTCATAGCCGATGTTCGCAGCCATGGCTACTACGACGCCGACTCCGAGCGCATCGCCGGATCGATCCGCATCGAACCCAACAATCTGGTAGAAGAAATCAAGAATCTCCCCAAGGATCGAGAGATTTATCTCTACTGCACTTGAGCGCGCGAAGCCACTAGCGCCCGTGTGGCGCAGCAACTACAGAAGCTGGGATTCAAAGTTTTCGTAATCGCAGGAGGCCTGCGCGCCTGGCGTAAAGCAGGCCAACCGGTAGAACGAGTTCCGCACGACGACCTGATCAAGCTGCCCATGTTCAACTGATTATGTTCAACGAACGATATTCAATGAACTATGTTCAACTAAATGCAGTCCCACAAACATAAGGCTCCAGGCGTCTCTCCCATCGTCTCCTTGGCATAGTCCCGCCACTTTGTTATCGTCCCGACATGGGGCAAACCCTTTGCGGAGTGATCCTGGCAGCCGGTGAGTCTTCACGCATGGGAAGCGACAAAGCCCTCTTGCCATGGCCACCGCACCCGACCAGTCCCGAGCAGTCGGAGACATTTCTCTCCGCCACGATTCGTCTTTTCTTGTCCTACACTGATATTGTCCTGGTTGTGGTAGGCAAGAACGAAGCGGCGCTGTCCCCCATCGTCTATGCCAATGGCGCATCTCTGGTGGTGAATCCCGAACCAGCCCGTGGCCAGTTCAGTTCCCTGCAAGTAGGGCTCCAGGAGGTCATGAACCGGGGCCGCGACACCGCCATGATCACCCTGGTAGACCGTCCGCCCGTCCAAAAAGAGACGATAGAAACGCTCGAAGCGGCCTTCAACAGGGCAATCGTAAAAAGAAAGTGGGCCGTAGTCCCCGAATACCAGGGAAAGCACGGCCATCCAATTCTGATAGGCCGAGAGATGCTGGGTGAGTTTCTGAAAGCACCAGAAACCTCGAACGCGCGCGAAGTGGAGCGCGCTCACGAGGATGACATAGAGTACGTGCCCGTAGAGGACCCGCTGATCGCTCTCAACATCGATACTCCGGAGCAATACGCGTCGTTAGCCCGGCCGCCCCAGATTGCGCCGTCGAGTTGATTGTCTGCCCAAGCCCTACCGTCAATGACCAAGGTTACCCCATGACCAACACGCAATGACCAACCTCACCCCGCGTCAAAACCAATTCGTAGAAAGTGTCCTCGCCCTGAATCCGCGGGTCGCCACCTTCGACTGCGACGGCACCCTCTGGTCGGGAGACGCGGGAGAAGGCTTCTTCGCCTGGGAACTGAAGCAACGGCTAGTGAATGAAGAAATGGAAATCCGTATCCGCCAGCGCTACGCCGACTACAAGGCGGGCAAGGTAGCCGAAGACGTCATGTGCGGAGAAATGGTCAGCATGCATCGCGGACTGCAAGAAGAAGCAGTGCAGCAGGCCTGCGACGCCTATTTCGCTCAAGCCATCGCTCCCAATATTTTTCCCGAGATGCAGGAATTAGTGCACCTCCTCGGCTCCGCAGGATGCGACGTCTGGGCCGTTTCTTCCTCCAGCCAGTGGATCATCCGCAGCGGCATGACGCACTTCGGCATCCCCAGCGACCGCATCCTCGCATCCGAAGTGGCAATTGAAGATGGCACCATTACAGATCGCCTGATTCGAGTTCCGAGCGGTCCCGGAAAGCAGGAGGCGCTGAGCTCGGTGCTGAAATCCGCGCCCGATTGCGCTTTCGGCAACGCCATCTGGGATCGCGAAATGTTAGCCATGTCGAAGCACGCATTCGCCATCAACCCCAATCCGAATCTGAAGGCGATCGCGTTGGCCAAGGGATGGACTGTTTATCAGCCCGACACGAACCTCGACTGAAAACGAACCAGCACTGATTTGTAAAGCGTTGGTCAAAGTGATACGCTTCCGTCCGTACTGAGACATCTCCACCCATTCCAAAAACAAAAAGGAGGCAATATGAGGAAGGTTTTGTCGGCCACTCTGTTTGCCGTAATGCTGCTAGCCGCCGTCCCCAACTATGCCCAGAATCCGAACTACGATAACGGACCAATCTGGCGCGTCACTTATTACCGTATCAAGCCCGGACAGGCAGAATCGTTCTGGAAGGATTTCCGAGAACACCTGAAGCCGAGCTACGAAGCGATAAAGAAGGAAGGTATCCTCACCGACTACAAAGTTTGGACCAACGTGACCACCGACGGCCCGCAAGACTGGGACGTAGCGCTCGGCCTGATGTTTCCGAACTGGGCATCCCTTGATCAATCGGATGCCAAAGCCGCAACCATCATCGCCAAGCATTACGGATCGCGAGAAGCCATGATCGAAGCGGGTAAAAAACGCAACGATATACGCGAAGTCGTAGCCAGCAAGCTGGCGCACGAAGTAATGCCAAAATAAAAATCATCCCCGCAAAACGGCAGCGGGGTGCTCCCTCCTTGCGCGCTCTCTGCGCAAGGATGGGATTCCACTCCAGCGTCAAGCATGGGGACTGCACACCCCAGAGCGCGTCCCTCGTATCGTAGTCTCAGGCGCAGTGCGAAGAAATTCAATAGGTCCATCGCTCAATGCCCTGCCGGATCCCTTCAAACGCTCAGCTGAACGCAATCAGCACTCCGGATGTCAAGTTACGACGACTCCTTGAACAATTTCGCAAGATGCTCGATGTCCGCAAGACTGGCGTCGCCAATCACGAAATAGCGAAGGCCACCATGACTCCACGTTGTCGTGTTAAACGGCAGATTCTTCGGTGAAAGAGCATTGTCGCCGATGCTGGCTGGCGAATTTAATGACCGCTCCTCGAACACGAACACGGAAATATGGTGCTTCCGAACGTCATAAATCAGGTGCGCACCCGGTGTTTGATCGAGATAGGCCATACTGCCGCCGACGAGAGAGAACTCGGAGTTCTGAAGTTCCGGCAAATTGAACGCAAACGGGATCTTTCCCTGGAACCAGGGCTTCACGGTGTGCCGATCGCTGGAGATCACATCCACCGGCGATGAGCTGGCGAGGGTCGCCACGTGCAAGTCTGCAATCTCGCTGAAGACGTGCTCTCGGTAAGCCAGGTTTCCGGCGGACCGGTTTGCCACGTAGGTAGAAGTTAGCGCCGCGGCCACGAAAACGGCGGCCGCCGCCGTCACGAGCATCCATGCCGGATAGAAACGGCGCTCCGGTTTGGACGCGATCTTCTGTTGTATCCGGCTCCGGAATTCGGCACTGGGCGTAAAACGTTTGCCAGCCATTTGAATTGTGCGCTTCATCT
>Ga0181522_10001298_pt1 | contig 15420 bp, 11 predicted proteins | sample PEATcosm2014_Bin_27_FD_121103 | JGI IMG/M metagenome (GOLD analysis project Ga0181522, IMG submission 121103) | Peatland microbial communities from MTU Mesocosm Facility, Houghton, MI, USA - PEATcosm2014_Bin05_10_metaG | ecosystem: Environmental > Terrestrial > Soil > Wetlands > Peat | place... | reverse complement strand
GAGAGCGGCTTGAAAGGCAAGCACGGATCAAACCATTGATTGCATTTGCATCATATCAAATTGGTGCCCACGACAGGACTTGAACCTGTACGGTGTTACCCACTAGAACCTGAATCTAGCGCGTCTGCCAATTCCGCCACGTGGGCACCCTGATTCGACGGCCATTTTAATACGCGGCCAACGGCGTCCGGGCAAGTTAAATTGAAGCCCGGCCGGCGTTCAGTCGAGATCGGGCTTGATGCTTTTCAATTCCAGCTTGAGCGCGTGCAGCGACAGGTTTATGTCGCGGATGAAGGCAATCAGCGACGCGAACAGCGATCCCATGCATCCGATGAAAATGACGCTGGCAAGCAGCCCGGATTCCCACTGCAACAACGCGGTCAAAAACAGCGTGATAATGAGCGCCGACGCCAGCAGCGCGCTCAGCGCCGCCAGCGTGATGCTCAAGCGAATCATCCTCGCCCGTCGATAAAGCACGGTCACCTGGGCCAGGACCTGTTCGCGTTCCTCATCCGTGCGCTTGGAGAGTTCGCCTTTCAGTTGCCGCGCCCGGTCGATGGCCCGGCCCAGCCGGTTGGTCATGGTGAGCAACAGCAGGCCGACGCCGGAAATGAGAATGACCGGTCCGATGGCCACCTGGAGCATCGGGATGATTTTTTCAATGGCGGTTGGCGGCATGATTCAATTTCTCAAAGGCACAGCGTAGCCGAAATCCGGGGTTTAAGGCAAGAAGGAGCAAAGAACGATGGCATCCTAATTTGAAATTGACTGGGGTCGACTTGTTAAGTGTCTTTATCACGATCTTGCTTTTTTAGCTTCAGAATCACCCAAACAACTAAAATTATGTTCGGAATGATGAACACCGCCAACGCCTTGACACGCAACCCTGTCGTAGCCCACTTACAACCTAATCCTTGAGCCAAATGGAGTATGTTGAATATGAGATCAACAATGCAATAGTACGCAAAACAAAGACGTATAGAAAATGCCTTTACACGCGATGAGGACACTGCACAAAAGAAAACAACCATATCGAAAACGGCGAAAAATCCGCCATATATCATGTGACCTAAATCATTCACAGACGCCTAAAGACGAGAACTGTGCAACTCGTTTTCATTTTTGTTCTGCTTAACGCGCCCTTGACGATTTACACCTGCGCGACGATTTAAGCTGGTACATCTGGCGGAATTTCACAACTTCACCCACCGGCCCTTTTGAGAAGATTCCTCGACGGCGGCGAGCACGCGCTGGTTTTTCAAGCCGTCCTCGAAGGTCGGCTGGACCGGCTTTCGCTCGACACAGGCGTTCACAAAATCGGCTGCCACGTGAATGAACGTGTGTTCGTAGCCGATGCCGTGGCCCGGCGGCCACCAGTTGCCCACGTACGGCTGCACGCCGTCGCGCTCCGTCACCAGGATGTCGCGGAACCCGCGCCGGTCCTTCGGGTCGTCGCCGTTGTAAAATTGCAATTTGTTCATGTCCTCAAAATCAAAATGAATCGAGCCTTTGCTGCCGTTGATTTCGATGGCGATGTGGTTTTTGCGGCCGAGCGCGTAACGCGTCGCCTCCACGTTCGCCAGCACGCCGTTTTCCATCCGCCCGATGAACATGGCGGAGTCCGGTGCGGTGACCTTGCCCAGCTTGCGCGCGCCCTTCGCCAGCGCGTCCGCCAGAGGCCGTTCGGGAATGAACGTGTTCAGCAACCCGCAAACCTCCGTAAATTCCCCGACGAGATAACGTCCCAAGTCGATGACGTGCGAATTGATGTCGCTGTGCACGCCGGCGCCGCTGGTCTCCTTTTGCAGCCGCCAATCCAGCGGAAACTCCGGATCAGCCAGCCGGTCCTGCGCATAGCGCGCGTGAAAATGATAAATCCGGCCCAGCGCGCCCTCGCCAATCATCCGCTTCGCCAATGCGATGGCCGGGATGCGCCGGTAATTGTGGCAGACCATGTGGACGACCCTGGCTTTTTGCGCGGCGGCAAACATCGCCTCGGCCTGTTTGAGATTCAGCGCCAGCGGCTTTTCGCACAAGACATGCTTGCCGTTTTTCGCCGCCGCGATGGCCATCTCGGCGTGAAAATTCGTCGGCGTGACGATGTCCACGATGTCAATCAACGGCGATTCGACGACCTCCTGCCAGTCGGTGGCGGCGTGTTGCCAGCCGAGTTGCGCACGCGCCGCCTGGACGCCGGCGGCATTGCGTCCGCAGATGGTATGCAGTTCGACGTTGGCCTTGAGATTGAAGAAACGGGGAGCCTGCCGCCATGCATTGGAGTGCGCCTTGCCCATGAAGCGGTATCCGATCAGCCCGACGCGCAGAGTTTTGGCCATGCAAACTAGGGGTTGAACTCGATACGCGCGCCTTTATAGTAACCCGGGACAACCAAGTCAACAGGCAATCTTTTATACCAAATATGCCATTTACCAGCGCGGAAATTGCCAGGCTAATCGGGGGCGAAGTCGTCGGTGACGTCAACGTCATCCTACAAGGTTTTGCGCCTGCCGAACACGCCCGGGCCGGCGACCTGACGTTTGCGGAAAATGAGGACTATTTCGCCCGGGCTGAACAAAGCGCTGCCAGCGCCATCATCGCTGATAACCGCTTTTCCTCCGCAAATAAAATCCTGATCCGCGTGCCGAACGCCCGCATCGCCTTCGCCCGGGCCATGGCGCTGTTTTTCCCCGAGCGCCCCTACGCCACCGGAATTCATCCCACGGCCGTCGTCGCCACAAGCGCCACGGTGGATCCCAGCGCGCATATCGGGCCGCATTGCGTCGTGGGCGAGCGCGTGAAAATTGGCGCGAAGTCGGTTTTGCAGGGCGGCAATTTTGTCGGCGATGATTCCAAGCTCGGCGACGAGGTAAATTTGTTCCCGAACGTGACGCTTTATCCGCGCACGGAAGTTGGCACGCGCGTCCGCATCCACGCGGGCACCGTGGTCGGCTCGGACGGATTTGGCTATGTGCTGGACGGCGGCGCGCACCGCAAGGTGCCCCAGATCGGCAACGTCATCATCGGCGACGACGTGGAACTGGGCGCGAACGTGACCATTGACCGTGGCGCGCTGGGTTCGACGATCATCGGCAAGGGTTCGAAGATTGATAACCTGGTTCAGATTGGGCACAACGTGGAAATCGGCGAAGGCTCCATTTTAATCTCGCAGGTGGGCGTTGCGGGCAGCGCGAAACTGGGCAGTTACGTCGTGCTGGCCGGGCAGGTGGGCATCGCCGGACATTTAAAAATCGGAAATCACGTCACCGTCGCGGCGAAGTCCGGGGTGATGCACGACATTCCGGACGACGGGAAATGGCTGGGGATACCGGCACAACCCGACAAGCAAACCAAACGCCAGATGATTGCCATCCAACATCTCCCCGAGCTCATCCGCCGCGTTGCCGCGCTGGAAAGGAAAATCGACGCGAAGTCTGAATCCGGCAACAAGGCATGATTCCAAAAGTCAGAATGGCAACCACGGATGGATTGAGCGCATTGAATTTCAAGCGTCAATCCGCGACACCCGCGAATCATTCGACCCCATCCGCGGGATGAATCCCACGGCTGCCATTGGAGAATTGCCGCACGATTTGGAACCGCATCAGCCGGTGGTCGCGATGCTTTGATCGCGGGGCGACCCTTGATGGCAGCAGGGGCTTCAAGCCTGCCTCACGGTTTGTGGGACAGAAACTCAAACATTGTCTTGCGTCGCACGGACTGTCTCCACCTGATCGGCGGGAGTAATTCCCCGGTCATTGTCAAAACATTGCGGCGCGATTTGAAGCTCACGGTGGACGATGCTTTCTCAATCGTTGACCGCGGTATTTCGATTGGCGGCAGATCACACAAGGCTGGAGGTGAACTCTCAGCGGTTTTCATCACTTTTCCGACTTTTTCCCAACACTTCGCGGATGGTGGAAACCAGTTGGTCCGGTCCATTCTCCTTGGACACAAAACCCGAGGCGCCGGCGGCGCGCGCCTGGCGTTCGTTGCGGCGCACGTCGAACATCGTCGTGGCCACGATCGGCACCGCCGGCAAGCGGCCATGAAGGATCTTGATCAGGTCCAGACCGCTGGATGACTTGAGCTGGAGATCGGTCAACACAACATCGGGCTGAAGCGACACGATGGCCAGCACCTCCGGAACATCTTCCGCCTGTCCGCACACCATCAGATCCGGCTCGCGCAGGATGGCTTCGACAATGCTCCGGCGCATCAGGGGATGGTCTTCCACGACAAAAACCCTGCGCTTCGGGCCGCGAATCCCGGCGGACGGGGTCGCTTGTGGGGTTGCTTTCATTTTCTTGCGCTCAATTTGGCGGACAAAAGCCGGCGGTATTCCGTGGGCGACTGGCCGGCAATGGTTTTGAAAATGCGATTGAAATGGGTGAGCGACTGAAAACCAATCTCGAAGGCGATCTCGCTGACCCGGTAATTCAGGTTCAACAACAGGTTTTTTGCCTTCTCCACCCGCACACAGGAGACATAGCGGGCGAAATGCACCCCGGTGACCTTCCGGAACATCTTGCAAAAATAAAACGTGCTCATCCCGGCGTGCCGGGCGACAACTGCCAGCGAAAGATCCTCGTGCGAATTCGCCTCGATGTACTGCCGGGCCCGCGTGATCTGCGCCGGCTCGGCATCCCTTTGTTGCAGCAGGATTTGACTGGCCAGCACGCCGAGCTGGTCGGCAAAAAACTGGAGCAGCCGGACCGTCGCCTGGTATTCGCCCGGCTGAACGACGGGGGTTTCATTATAGTGCTGCGCCGCCTCCCGCCGGTCCACATTGAGGCCCAAGGACTTGATCTGATCGAGGACCCGGTTGGTCTGCTCCGGCCTCGGCGCCTTGAAAAAAACCTGGCCGGTCTGCAGGTAGGCGATGATGTCCCGGCCGATTTTTACACCGACCGCCGACTCATTGAGTCCAAACTGGCAACGTAATGTGCAAGGCACGCCGTTGACGCCCTCGCAGACCCGTTGCTGCATGCGCAGGCAGGCGGCGCAGGAATGGTTCGCCCGTGACATCATGGCACAAAATCCATTCTGGTGCCGGCTGCCCTGATGGGCCAGCTGCCAGCCCTCAACCGCTCGCAGCGTCAGCGGCAGCCCCATCGCCTCCCCGAAAGACCGTTGATACTCGCGAAAGACCTTGGAGCCCGCCAGCGCCTCAACCAACCGGCTGTTGGCAGTGGCCGTCTCCGCAGCATTGCCGGGTTTGGAACTGGAATCCATCGGCACCCCGTCAGCCTTGCGCTGCTCGCCGGGCAACAGCATGCCCGGGACGATCTTCGCCTGGGAAATTGGCTCGCAAAATTTGACTGGAACTTTCGTTGCATTCATGGAAGCAGCTTAAGCCGGGAATGATTCCACGGCTATTGGGACGAACGACATGCGTGTCTAGGGCCGGATGGCCGCAGTCCATAAGCAAAATGCTTATGCTTTTAACCGACGGTTTTGCGAATCGATTCGGCGCCGGCGGTTGCGCCACCGGGGTGGAAAACCGCGTTGTCCAGCCTACCGGTCCGGTCCGCCTTGTGCGGTAACCCAGCGGATGGCGAATCGCTGGAACTCCGGTGTGGTTTTCAGTCCAAGCTTTTCCTTGATGTGCCCCCGGTGCACATCCACCGTCTTGGGGCTGAGATGCAGGCGGCTGGCAATTTCTTCCGTGCTCCAACCGCCGCCAAACAACCGCAACACTTCCAATTCACGATCAGTCAATTTTGCCTCCGGCCCCTCACCCGTCTGTCCCGATTTGCCGACCATGGACTCCAGCAGCTTGGCCGACATGCGCGGACTCAGCGCCACCTGGCCGCTCAACACCGTGCGGATCGCCGTCGCAAGCAGTTCCGGGGCGTCGCCCTTCATCACGTAACCCCGCCCGCCAGCCCGCAAAACCCGCGTCGCATAAAGCGACTCGTCCTGCATGGACATCGCCAGCACAGGGAGGTCCGGATGCAGGGCCTGGATGTCCTTGATGAGTTCCAGCCCGTCCTTGTCCGGCAATGCCATGTCCACCAACACCAGGTCCGGCTTTAATTTTTCGATGGCTTCCATGGCGGCCCGCGCCGTGCCGGCCTCGCCACACACGGTCAGGTCCGTCTCGCGTTCCAGCAAGTCGGCCTGTCCCCGCCGCATCAGGGGATGGTCGTCCACCAGCAAAATCCTCTTTCGCCCCGGGCTGGTAGTCGATGTCTTTTTGCCAGGCATTTATTAGTGGCTCACCCCGGTTTTCCGACAAGAGTCGCTGCTTCCAGAACGGCTTTGGGCACCGAGCAGATTATCATCACGCCGCCATGGGACTGGCTCATGACTGCCAGCCGCCCGCCGACCAGCCGGGCGCGTTGTTCCATCGTGTGCAGGCCGAGGCCGCGGGAACGGGTGGCCGCCGGGAAACCGACACCATTGTCTCTCACCCGCAACTCCACGTCGTCGGTTTGTTCAACCAGCTCCAGTTCAATTCGTGTCGCCCGGCTATGTTTGAGTGCATTGTGCACCGCCTCCTGTGCAATCCGATAAAGATGACTCGCCACCACCTGGTTGGGCATCAGGACCGGTGCTCCGCCCGCAAACTGGCAGTCAATCCCGCGCTCGCTGGCACGCTCGGCCAGGTTCTCCAGCGCCTGCAACAGCCCGTCCGGCGACGGCGGCACGGCATACAGTTCATGGGACAGGGTGCGCGCCTGGGTCAGGGCGGTGGCGATTTCCTTGGCCAGCTGCCCGGCGGTTTCCGCCTGGGGCGAATTCGCCGACTGCAAATCGCGGCGCAATCCATCCATTAAAAAACGCAACCCGCCCAGTTGCTGTCCCAGACCATCATGCAATTCCCGGGCAATCCGGGTGCGCTCCTGCTCGGCCGCCGCCTCCACGGCCAGTTCCAGTGCCCGCCGCTCCGAAATGTCCCGGGCAATCTTGGATGCGCCGACAATCCGGCCCTGGCTGTCCCTGATGGGCGAAATGGTCACCGAAACCTCAATCCGTTTCCCGCCCTTGCGCACCCGCGTCGTCTCAAAATGGTCCACGCTTTCGCCGCGCGCAATCCGGGCCAGGATTTCCTTCTCCTCCTTCACGCGCTCCGGCGGAAAAAGCATGAGCATCGGCTGGCCAATCACTTCCCCGGCCGTATAGCCGAAAATCTTTTCCGCGCCCTGGTTCCAACTCGTGATGACCCCGGCCAACGTTTTGCTGATGATGGCATCGTCCGACGACTCGATGATGGCCGCCTGCCATGAGAGTGTTTCTTCCGCCCGCTTCCGACCGGTGATGTCGGTGCGGATGGCAACATACTGGCGGGGTTTGCCCTGCTCGTTGAGGAAAGGCACGATGGTCGTGTCCACCCAGTAATACGTGCCGTCCCGGGCCTTGTTTTTGATCTCCCCTTGCCAGACCTCGCCCCGCGCAATCGTTGTCCACAAGTCCCGCATGAATTCCCCGGGATGGTAACCGGAATTGATGAGGCGATGATCCTGTCCCAGCAGTTCCTCGCGCGGATATTTGGAGATGGTGCAGAACTTGTCGTTGACGTAAGTGATTTTTCCTTGGGGATCAGTGATGGCCACAATGGCATGTTCGTCGAGCGCGGCCTTCAGTTCGACCACCTCGCGATAACGCTCGTCACCCGGTTGCATTGTCGGTTCCATCAGCCCTTCGTCATCGGTTGTTCCTTGTCGGAGACGATATAAACCATTTAGGATGCTGAGTTTACAACTGCACACCCATCCCGTCTCCGTCTCCCGTTGTCACAGTTCCAGTGCTAACGCATCCAGTTCCAACATTCAACCTTTTTTGATGTTTAGCATAACAAGATGTGACCATTGAGACCTTGCGCGCGAATTGGAAATGCCAATCTGAGAGCGACACGCCGGCCTGGTCGCGAAGCGGTCGATGATGGCAGCCTGGTTTTATAAACCGGATCTAGATCCCCGATTTGTCACGGGCCTGAAGACAAGGTTGAGACAAGCCACGCGAGCGCCACAGGAAGAATATCGCCGGATACACGAGGAGTTCCATGAGCGTCGAGGTTACAACCCCGCCCACCATCGGCGTGGCAATGCGTTTCATCACGTCGGCGCCGGTGCCGTGGCTCCACATAATCGGCGCCAGGCCGGCGATGATGACACAGGCGGTCATCGCCTTCGGGCGGACGCGTTTGACGGCACCGTGATAAATGGCGTCGCGCAAATCCGATGCCTGGCGCATCAGCCCTTTCTTTTTCCATTCGTCGTAGGCAAGATCGAGATAGAGCAGCATCACCACGCCGGTTTCCGCGTCGAGCCCGGCCAGCGCGATGATGCCCACCCAGACGGCTACGCTGAGGTTGTAGTGCAGCAGGTAAATCACCCAGAACGCGCCCACGAGCGAAAAAGGCACGGCCAGCATGACGATGGCGGTTTTGACGAGTGAGCGCGTGTTCAGATAAATGATGAACAGGATGATGAGCAGCGTCAGCGGCACGACAATCATCAGGCGTTGCTGCGCGCGCAGCATGTATTCGTACTGGCCGCTCCAGAAAATGTTGTAGCCTGGCGGCAGCTTGATCGCGCCTTTGGCGATGGATTCGTTGACAGCGTGCATGGCCATTTGCACATAGGTGCCCACGTCCACGCCGCGGATGTCCACGTAAATCCAGGCGTTCGGCACCGCGCCCTCGCTCTTGATGCCCATCGGACCGTCCACCACCTTGAGCGTAGCCAGCTGGCCGAGCGGCACCTGCGCCCCACTGGGAGTGGGCACGACGATGTCGTCCGACAACGAGCGCAGGTCGGAACGGAAATCGCGGTCGTAACGGAGATTGATGGTGTAGCGTTGCAGGCCTTCGACCGTGGTGGCGAGCGGCATGCCCCCGAGCGCCACGGACAACACATCCTGCACATCGCCGATGGTCAGGCCGTAACGAGCGATGGCGTCGCGGTTGATTTCAAACTCGATGTAGCGCCCGCCCATGACACGTTCGGCATAGGCGCTGGCCGTGCCCGGCACGGTGCGCATGACCGCCTCAATCTCGGTGCCAATACGTTCCAACTCACGCAGGTCCGGCCCGGCCACCTTGATGCCGACGGGGGTTTTAATGCCGGTGGAAAGCATGTCGATGCGCGTTCGGATGGGCATCGTCCAGGCATTATTGAGGCCGGGGATTTGCACGGCGTCGTTCATCGCGTCCGCCAATTCATCCGGCGTGCGGCGCCGATGCGCAACAACACGCCCCTGGTCGTCCTTGATGTCTACCGCCGGCCATTCGGCCTCCGGCTTCAACTGGATGGTGGTTTCGATCATGTCCATCGGCGCCGGATCGGTGGCGGTCTCGGCGCGGCCGGCCTTGCCGAACACCGTCTTCACCTCGGGAAACGACTTGATGATGCGGTCGGTGATCTGGAGGATTTGGCGTGCCTTGGTGGGCGAAATTCCGGGGAACGTCGTCGGCATGTACAGCAAATCCCCTTCGTACAACGGCGGCATGAATTCCGAGCCGATGTTTTGATACGGGAACAAAGCGCCGGCCTTGAGCGCCACCTCCCGCACCGGGCCGGCGGAGAAAATGCCGGTTACCAGCCGGTTCCACGGAAAGAACACCCAGACCACAATCACCGCGGCGGTGATGACCACCCGCCAGCGCCATCGGATGACGAAATCAATCACCGGATGATACAGCCAGATCAGGAAGCGGTTGATGGGGTTCTTTTCCTCTTTCGGAATTTTGCCGCGGATGAACCAACCCATCAAAATCGGCGCCAGCGTGATGGACAACACCGCAGCCGCCGCCATCGAATACGTTTTAGTGAAGGCCAGCGGCTTGAACAAACGGCCTTCCTGTGCCTGGAGCGTGAACACGGGAATAAATGACACGGTGATGACCAGCAGCGAATAGAACAACGTCGGCCCCACCTCAATGGCCGCGTCGCGGATGATTTCCCAATGTGGTTTCCTGCCCTGGTCACGCTCCAGATGTTTATGGGCGTTCTCGATCATGATGATGACCGCATCCACCATCGCGCCGACGGCGATGGCGATGCCGCCCAGCGACATGATGTTTGAGCTGATCCCCTGGCCGAACATGACGAGGAACGCAACCAACACGGCAACGGGCAGAATAACGATGGCGACCAGCGCGCTGCGCAGGTGCAGTAAAAACGCGAGGCAGACCAGCGCCACCACGAGACCTTCTTCCAGCAGCTTTTCTTCGAGTGTCTTGACAGCACGGTCAATCAGCGCGCTGCGGTCATACACCACGGTGTACTTCACATCCGGCGGCAACGCCTTCATCGCCTGGTCGAGCCGCAGCTTGACCGCCTGGATGACCTGGTTGGCGTTTGCGCCATAACGCACGACGACGATGCCGCCCACGGTTTCACCCTCGCCGTTTTGTTCGGCAATGCCGCGCCGCATGTCGGGGCCAAATTGCACTGTCGCAACGTCACGCAACAAAATCGGCACGCCATTCGGGCCGGAACCGACGGCAACCTTCCGCAAATCATCCAGGCTTTGCACGTACCCCTTGACGCGCAAAATGAATTCGCGCTCGGACAGTTCGAGCGACCGGCCGCCCACCTCGCCATTGCTGCGTTCGATGGCTGCACTCACGTCCTTCAATGACAGGTTGTAGGCGCGCAGTTTTGTAGGGTCCACGGTCACCTGGTATTGCTTCACGAATCCGCCGACCGATGCCACTTCGGATACGTCCTCCACGCCGGTGAGCTGGTATTTCAGATACCAATCCTGATACGAACGCAGCTCCGCGAGATCACGGTTGGTCGAATTGATGGAATACATGAACGCCCAACCGACGCCGGTGGCGTCCGGGCCGAGCGATGGCGTCACACCCTTCGGCAGCTGGCTGCTGAGACCGCTGAGATACTCGAGCACACGGCTGCGGGCCCAGTACGGATCCGTGCCGTCCTCGAAAATGACATAGACAAACGAGAAACCGTAAAAGGAATAACCGCGCACCGCCTTTTGCCGGGGCACGGACAACATCTTGGTCGTGATGGGATAGGTGACCTGGTCTTCGACAATGTTCGGCGCCTGGCCTTCCCACGGCGTGTAGATGATGACCTGGGTGTCCGAGAGGTCGGGGATGGCGTCGAGCGGAATGTGACGCGCGGCATAGACGCCGCCGAGCACCAGCGCCGCCGTGGCCAGCAGCACGAGAAACTTGTTCTTCAGCGAAAAATCGATGACTCGTTCGAGCATAATTAATTTATTGGCAGCGCGGCAGCGCTGCCCTACCGGGTTGCCGACGGTGTTTCCATCACGGGAATGAGCGTCATGCCGCACTTGGGACATTTGCCCGGCTTGTCGGAATGCACATCGCTGTGCTCCGGCATCGGACAGGTGTAGTAAAGGATCTTGCCGCCGGGCTGGATTTTTTCGAGCACGCTCCGGGTCACCGGCACCAGCGTCATGCCGCAAATCGGGCATTTGCCAGGATGATCATAGGTGATCGAAACGTGTTCCGGCATCGGGCAGACCCAAACCGTTGCGTCCGCATTGGTTCCGGCTGACACGACACTTTCTGCCTCGTTGGAGCCCGTCACGGCAGCCGCCACCGCCGGCGACTCGCCCGGATTCGACATTTTCTGTATCGCCTCGCGCAACTGGCTTTCGGAATCGAGCATGAACTGGCCGGACGTGACCACACGTTCGCCTCCTTCCAGGCCGTTTAATACCTGGTCCTGGTCATTTTCCCCGCTCAATCCCAGCGCAACCGTGCGCGCCTCAAATTTCCCGCCCGGCAATGCAATGAAGACCGTGTTCCTCTGGCCGCTGCGCAACACCGCCGAGTCGGGCACCAGCACCGCCGACGGCGAAATGTCCGCCACCAGCTCCACCGTCGCGAACATGCCGGGCTTGAGAAAATAACCCGGATTGTGGAACTCCATGCGCACCCGCGCGGTGCGCGTTTTCTCGTCCACCGTCGGGTAAATGTAGGTGACCCGCCCGCGAAATCTCCGGTCGGGCAGATATGACAGCGTCATCGTCGCCTCCTGGCCGAGCTGGACGGCGGCCAAATCCTGCTCGTACACCTGCGCATAAACCCACACGACACCGACATCCGCCAACCGGTAAAGCTTCATGCCGGCATCCACCATCTGTCCCACGACGACATTTTTTTCGACCACAAACCCGGCGATGGGCGCGGTGATCGTCAGCGTCTTTGTCGCCTGGCGCGTTTTTTCCAGTTCCGCGATCTGCGCGTCCGAGATGTCATAAAATTTCAATTTGTTCCGGGCGCTGTCGAGCAAGGCGCGGTCTTCGATGGAAGGCGAACCCGACGGCGCGGAAAGCGCCGCCAGATATTCCGTCTGCGCGCTGTACAGTTCCGGCGAATAAATTTCGAACAGCGGGTCGCCGGGATTCACCAGAGCACCGGTGGCGTCCACGTACAATTTTTCGATCCACCCCTTGTACTTCGTGGTCACCTCCGCCAGAGCGGTTTCATCGTAATCCACGTTGGCCACGGTGCGAATCAGCCGGCGCAGCGGCCCGCGAGTGATCTCGGCGGTGCGAATGCCCATCGTCTGGATGGTGGAGGGATCGATCGCGATGACTGATGAAGCCTCCGCGCTGCTGGCCCTCGCATCCTGCTTCCGGATGGGCGTGAGCTTCATCCCGCAAATCGGGCAGTTGCCAGGATGGTCCTGGACGATCTGCGGGTGCATGCCACAAGTATAAAGCGTCTTGGCTTCGGATGCCCCGGCGGTCTCACCGCCAGATTTTTTGCCGCACGAAATGGCACCGGCGGCAACCACCGCCAGCAGAACGGCAAAGAGGACGAATTGGATTTTTTTCATGGCGCAGGAGGAGTTGGGTTGGTTTTGGCGGCGGCCGCGGGCAGCAACGGCGCGTTGGCCGGCGGCACACCGGCGATGAGCAGCGACAATTCAGACAGCGTGAGTTCGCGCCGGGTGCGCGCGTCGATTTCCGACAGCCGGAATTCCAGGAGCGAACGTTCAGCGTCCAGCAGGTTGAAGAAATCCGTCTTGCCGGCGAGGTAGGCCGCGCGGGCGATTTCCAGCGACCATTGCGCCTTGGGAATCAATTGTTGTTGCAACAGGCCGAGATTGCGGGTGACCTCGCGGTAGGCATAGCTTTTTTCGGCAAATTCCACGGTCAGGTTGATTTGTCCGGCGGTGAGCCGCGCCTGTGCCGAGCGTTGGCCGGCCTGGGCTGCGGTAATTTCGGCGGCGACCTTGTCACGCCAGATGGGCAAAGTGACCGTCGCTTGCGGCCAATACAACCAGGGCGTGGCCTTCACATCCACCGAGGAACCGATTGTAACATCGGGCAAATTAGCTTTGCGGGCCAGATCCAGCGACGCCTGCGTCTGACGCACCTCCGCCTCCAGCGCCTTGAGTTTTGGATTGCGACCAAAGGCGGTGTCGAGAAGTTGCTCCGGCGACAAATCGAGCGTCGTGGATTCAAATCGCGCCGGCCGGGGCGGGGCGGGTTGATCCCGCGTAATTCCCAACGCGGCCTTGAACTGTGCACCTAGCGACTGGCGTGAATCTTCGAGGTTGGCAATTTCCGTTTTCAACCGGTCCGATTCGATCTGGGCGCGATACACATCCTGCAACGTTGCCTGGCCGGTTTCGTTCTGGGCGCGGGCAATCTGCTCCAGTTCCGACAGCAGCTGGAGCATTTCCCGATCAACAGCGATTTTTTGGTCGAGGAACCAGAGCTGATAATAGCCTTGTTTGACGTCGTAGGCGGTCTGGAGCACCACGCCCTCAAAGGCAAAGTATTTGGCCCGGCTTTCCGCGGTCGCAGCGTCGGCCTGCAATCGCAATTTGGCCGGCCAGGGAATTTGCCCCATCAGCCCGGGCATCACCGAGGTGATGACGTCCTGGATGTACAACTGAAACGTGAATTGCGGATCAGGCAGCGACCGGGCCACGGTAATATTTTCGACCGATGCCGCCCAATCGTAATAAGCCGCCTCAACCTGCGGCTGATTCAGCATGGCGTAAATGAGGAAATCGCCGAGGGACGAATTGGTGGTGAGGTCGGGCAAACCTGGGCGCTGGTCGTTGGGCCGATAGGCCACCTGCACTGTGTCAACTTGTTGACGGGCCTCACGCTCGCCATGCGTGGCGAAGCCCTTGCAGCCGGTCAGCACCAGCACGGCGAACAGAACCACCGCACTGCCAAACCAAATTTGACCATCTGTTAGTTTCAAATTCATCCGTACAAAATCAACTGCTTAAGAAATCCCGACACGCAGAAACGACAGGAAAGCGTGCAGTGCACCTGCGTGGACACACCGCGGGTATTCAGAGGGCTGGAGTCAGATGAGCCGGGCGCAATCCCGCGCGTAGAGCGGTGCGCCATCCGGCATCGAGGTCAACCAGCTGGCAGAGCTAATCACACCGGCCCGGTTTTCCGGCGGAATCAAGGCCACAATGGCTGGAACAGAAATCGAGAGCAGTTTTTGCGGTCCGGCGCTGGACGGAACGGCCGGCGACGGCTGAGAATCCGCCGGCGACGAAGGGCAGCAACTCATCTTGCCGCCGCAATGACAGCAGGCATGAGCCAGCCGGGCAGAAGACACCGGCGTTGGCGCGGCGGATAACTGCGCCCACACCAGCAACAGGCCGGACAGAATGGCGGATAATCGTCTCACAAATTCATTCATTGTCCGCGCACGAGGCGGGAGTTCACATCACTTTTTGGGGGCCGCGGCGTCCTGGATCTTCTTGAGGTAAGGGGCCGGGTTCTTGTCGAAATCCTTCTTGCAGCCGGAACAGCACAATTTGACCTCCTGGCCTTGATAAACAAAGACGTACGGTTTGCCCATCTCGCCGAGCTTGTCGCCGGAAACCGGGCAGGTTGTCAGTTTATCCGGTTTGGGCGGGGTGGCTGCCGCCGCATTGGTGTCGGCCGCGCGACTGGTCATCGGCAACGCAAACAGCGGAACTGTGAGGGTCAGCGCCGCAAGCATTTTCAGTGTTTTCATAGTCAGTTTGAAGATCATGTCATCCATTATACACCAGCCGGTCAAAAATCCCTCAAAAAAACCTTCGCGTGATTTCCCGCGTGCCGGGGTAATGCCAATAACAACATTCGGCGGCGCAATGAAGCACCGCCAATAAAAAGAAAATTAAAGTGAAAAATCGAATCCTCCTTGCGGCAATCGGTGTGGCGGCCTTGGCCTCCATCGCCTTCAACGTTAATGCCGACAGCACCTTGCTTACACCTCGCGCACTCGGCAACCAGATCAAGGCTGCGCCCGAAGCCACGACCGCCCAGCCGGCAGCTGTGTTCCAATCCGGATCGCCCCGAGCTGTCGGCAGCCAAACCCGTACTGTTGCCAGTGTGGCCAACGAAGTAACTCCCGCCATGGCCTGCGTCAGCAATATGTCCGGTAATCCGAAGACCATCCAGGCCTGCGCTGAGCATCCTGCCACCATGCCCGGTTGCAATCCTGTG